>Ga0307981_1001856_pt1 | contig 18025 bp, 20 predicted proteins | sample OrgLakmetagen987_FD_201849 | JGI IMG/M metagenome (GOLD analysis project Ga0307981, IMG submission 201849) | Saline water microbial communities from Organic Lake, Antarctica - #987 | ecosystem: Environmental > Aquatic > Non-marine Saline and Alkaline > Saline | place: Antarctica: Organic Lake... | reverse complement strand
TGGTGATCATTTGTCCCACTCTTTGTATCTCTGGATGCGTCCAGGGATCCTCTGAGCTTTCTTACCGGCAAGTTGCCGCACGTGACTATCGAGTCCCAGAGGGGATCGACCGTCATTCCGTCAGTCACAGTCACAGTGGGTTCAAAAGCAGAAGTATTTTGAAACACGTATTGCTTACGTGGCTTTGCGTGGCTGGAGAGGAAGCATTAATTTTTCCTTCTTAGAAACGCTCTACATATGCCTGCCTTATGCCTTCTAGGCGAGATACGTGGCGGAAGTACACAACGTTGCATTGATAAAATATCAAAATATTGGCCCGAGGCGCATTCGAAAAAAACTTCTTTGAACCGCAATTGCAATCAATCAATCAATCAATCGACTTTGTCGGTCATTCATTATCAAGAAAGGTGCATACCCAAGAGACAAGGCGACCAACGCTGTCCATTATTGAACAAGGATGTCCGCAATGCCAATGTTATATCACATTCCCAAGTCGGTTAGTTCGCCAATCGTTCAATGTCTCGTCGAGCTGGGTTTGGTGGGCGATTCGCTGGTCGCCAACGAGTTATCTTTCGCAGACATTAAAGAGTCGTCGTATCTCGACATTAACCCGATGGGGACGGCCCCAACGTTTCAAGACGGCGACGTTATTATCTGGGAATCGGGAGCCGTTCTGACTTATCTACTTGAGAGATATGATACCCACCACAAACTGCACCCGGCAAGTCTGTCCACAACATCGACGCCTGCACAAATTGCCGACCGAGCCAAGTTCTTGCACCTCCAACACTTCATTGCTGCTACAGTCTATCCATTTATGGCCTCTCTATACATTCATAGCTTTAAGCCTACCAAGCAACAAGACGCCGACTATGTGGAGTGCTCCAAAAAGTAGTGGGCACAGCAGCTTGGACCGATTCTAGAAAAATGGTTGGGTGACGGACCGTATTTCATGGGAGAGGCACTGTCGGCGATTGATCTTTTGGCGGCAAAGCCTCTCAGCAATACTGCCGCCATGGGCTTGTTGGCAGACTTTCCATCTCTGACAGCTTTGTTGGATATCGCATTAAGGAGCGGCCGTCGTTTGTGGCCGCTTACTAACAAAACGGCAGCTCCAAGGAATGTCATCGTAGAACTATGGACCTCGTTCCGGGTAAATTGTGAAACTATTCACTATACTGTAGTAGACTATGAAAAGCGCACTAATGTAAACGCAAGTACATTATATATTGATGAAAGATATAGTTAACTTTAGACCATAAGTACTCGAAATTATTACTTGGAGAAGGCAGCTCCTGCACACTCTGCAACAAACTCGTCAATGGTTTCAATCATGGCTTGCTCGTCAAATTCGCCCGTAAAGACACAGTTACCAAGGTCTCCCTTTAACAGAATCAGTCGTAGCTGTCCATTCGCAACCTTTTTGTCGACACTCATGAGTTTCAAAAAGGCGTCTCGCGACATGGGTGAATCCGGCGGCAAGTCGACGGGCAACTTGGCACGCTCCATAATGGTATAAATTCGCTGTACCATATCCGTATCGATCCACCCCATGCGTGCACTCATGGTGGCTGCCATGGCTGTCCCAATGGCGACAGCTTCGCCGTGTAGCCAAGTTCCATAACCGGACCCATTCTCAATGGCGTGTCCAAACGTGTGCCCGAGATTCAAAGTTGCTCTCACGCCAGCTTCCTTTTCGTCGGCCTTGACAACGGCAGCCTTGTTTTGACAGGATCGTGTAATGGCGTATCGAAGCGCTTCTGGCTTGCGAGAGAGAATATCGTCCATGTGTTCTTCTTGCCACTCGAAAAAGGGAGCATCCCGAATCAAACCATACTTGATAATCTCCGAAACGCCACTCTGCAATTCCCTGTCCGGCAAACTCGACAAGTTATCCGTATCGATAAAGACACACTGAGGTTGATGAAAGGCTCCAATCATGTTTTTACCGGCAGGATGGTTGACACCCGTCTTGCCACCAACGGAAGAATCCACCATGGCCATGACCGTGGTAGGTACCTGAATGAAATTGACTCCACGTTGATAAATGGCGGCTGCAAAGCCCACCATGTCTCCAATCACACCACCACCCAAAGCAACCAGTGTTCCCTTTCTATCCAACGTGTTTTCGAGACACTTATCGAGAATCCGCTGCAAAATTTCCATATTCTTGTACTCTTCGCCGTCTGGCAACACCAGCGTGTCCACCTCCAAGGTGCCGCCTGCCTGCAACAAAGCCTTGTACTTTTCCAGGTAGAGTGGAGCGATTCGATCATTGGTGACAATGAGAGCCTTGTTACCCTTGACGTGCGACTGTAGTAGGTGAGAGGCTTTCGTCGACGTAGTGGTAAGAATGTGTAGGTTCACGTTAGATACTAGAAAGAGATAAAGAGAGGCAGCATGGTGTGAACTAACCTTCGACACGTACCTTCTTTTTCGTCGAACCCGGTCCCGATATAGATGGGATAATCGCGTCCATCGTCCAGATCGACCTTGACGATATCATAACTCTCTTTATGGATCGTCTCGCTTCCAATCAACTCGTCTTGCACTGTGGCTAATACACTAGAGGGCGGTCGTCGCGTAAAAGAGGTGCTACTTGCCTTTGGCACGAAAGCCAAGGACACAGAGGCTCCCGTTACGGCCCATAAAGCTATCAGATAAAGCCTGGACTGGTTTTGCTGTCGCACCATGGTTGACTTCTAATGATTCGCTTGCACTGTGGCTGACCTATTGGACTGGGTTCTATGAATCGGATTTTAGTTCTATCTCTGAACTTCGTCGCTCGTAGCGTCGCTTAACCATTTTGGCAAAAATAAAGAGTCGTCCTCGTCGTCCATCCGTCCGTTTCTGATCGTCCATCCTTCCATCCGCCAAAAGGCCTTTCCGCGCCGGACAATGGTTAGTTGACAGCGTCGCAAGACTCGTCCAGGGACTCCCGGCAATAGAGAAATATAGTATTCAATTTAATGGAGGAATCCGGGTTTACCGAATGTCCCAGGACTTGAGTTCGTCTAAGTGCTGCCGAGCATTTAGGCGAAGGGTATAAAGTAAGCAAGCCCAGCACATCTGAGCAAGATAAATCGAATAAAAAATGTATAGACCTGAAGATGGAGCAGTTGGCCAGGAGCACGAGTCATTTGCTAAGGCAACGGTTTTTATCCGAACCTGTCACGATAACAGAAAAAGATGGCCATGTGGTTTAGTTCAAAAATCTGAAGACCTCGGCAGCACTCTCATCGCCATTCGTTGATCATACCCGAGTCATTCATACTGCCGTTCTACTAAGGCAATCATGAATCTACCTAGGTCGTATAGACTAATCTCGCTCCTTGTCCTGTTGGCGAACTTAACCGGGTCTTTTGCGGTCCAGGAACGGGCCTTAAAGAAAGAAGATAAGGGCAAGAAGGGAGGAGGCATTCTTCAGGTTTTTGACGAAGCATGGGTAGACACCGTCTCGACTTCGTCCGTCGCCACTCGCTGTCGAAAGCCTTCGCGTCGCCGTCAATTGGGCATGGGAAGTAAGGGTGGAAAGGGCGGCAAAGGCAAAGGTTCTGGTGTTTTAGGAAAAGACTCAATATCATCGAGCACCTCCAAGAAAAAGAAGAGTAAGGGAAAGGGAAAGATGCCATATTGCGACGAGCTCGGTCAGAATGGCGTCTCTCCTACTGCAGCCAGCAAGTCATCGAAAAGTTCAAAAGGTACCAAGTCATCGAAAAGTTCAAAAGGTTCCAACAACGCACCTGCTCCATCTCCTACGGATCCAGACATCCCCAGCAACTCGGTACCGGCACGGGTACCCACGCCGGTACCTGCACCGGTACCCACGCCGGTACCTGCACCAGCACCCACGCCGGTACCTGCACCGGCACCCACGCCGGTACCTGCACCCACGGCTCTGCCTCCAGGTTTTGTTCCGGAAGGCGTCGATTGCTCGGCGATTGCTGCTGGGAACGGTTTGACCGAGGCTCCCGGCCTTAGTAACAAGTCTTATACCGTCAGTACCCGTCTCATTGTCGATGGAACTGTCCCCATTCAGACGATTGTCGCAGCACTCCGGGAGGCTTTGCAGTCTTTGGTGGCGCCCTCGTTGGCAGCCTGCCCCACGGGTACACGTCGCGGTCGCCGATTGCAACAAGCTGACAGCCAGATTATCAATATCCAGTTTGATACTCCCGAAGCGATTCCTGATGGTAAGAACAAACGATTATTTCGTTGTTTTGTTGTATCGTGCGTGCGTGTTGACTGCTAGTAAGATCGCTTTCTTATTATGGCTCTCTTTCCACTTTTCGCATTAGACACATGTACGGCGGGGTTGGATGCGGCCAGTAATCTTTCTTGCTTTGCTGCATTGATTGGAACTGACGTATACTATTTCGGCGACGAGCCTATTGGCTTTGAAGCCTTGTTGCAAGCTGCTATTGCGGCCGGTGGGAATTTTGGTGTCAGTGGATTGGTTGGAATTTCCGGCACTGGTGTCACTGCCGATACGGTTGTGGTTCCGGCTGATGGTGAGCCGAGCGACGATCTAACACAAATGGATACAGACGATAATGTTCCAGCTGGCGCCCAAGCTCCTACAGATGATGGTGAGATCGGTGGAGGTGATGGCAACAACTTTGTTGGTACAGCCATTGGAGTATCAGCCGCTGGACTTGCCGTGGTTCTACTCGTTCTCTTGGTGGCGGGAAGACGCCGACGTAGTGGTACCAGTAAGGCCGAAGGTATTGAGCACCGTCAGTTAACCGCAGACGAAGATGACGACCCCGACATGTACGCCCGGGAAGTTGGTCCGGATGCATACTTTGGCGCCACCGACGACAGTTCCTACGACTACCCCGACGATGAAGGATCGGAGTCGGTTATTATTTGGGACGGTGATGAAGAAGATGGTATCCAGGCAATCTACTCGGAACCAGCAGGCGAGAACATTTTGACTCCAGAGCAGAGAGAGGCACTAGAAAACCACAGCTGCAGTTCGCCGAGCTGCAGGATTTGCGAAATGAAGAATCAGGAAGGTGTAGGCGTCACCTTTGTTCAGGCTACAACACCCAGAAGCTTCGACTTTCCGACGACCCTTTCTCCGGATGCAAGACGAAACTACGTTTCAGAAGACACTGTCGACCTGTAAGCGCGCAGCGCTAATCTACTCGTATTGAATGTATAACCGCAGTAAATATACCGTCACTTCAACTACAATAGCGTCTCCCTAGAGTAGTAGCATAAGTTACCATCTTATCGTGTACGACTGTGGGCTGCTGGCCTGTTGACTACTTGAGCAGTTGCTGGTGGAGTACCCCTCGACTTGTCACTCTTTGCGTACCTTTTTGTTGTCTTTTTTCGAGAAATCGTCGACTCTGGCGGCTCCACCAAAACCGAAAGCCGTTCCTCATTTGCCACTACCAGACTTTCCATAGGAATCAAGTGCGTCGTTCCGACGGAAAATGAATGATTACTTGCTGGTGTAGAAGCGGGAGATGGGGGTATCGCAACGAGATATCGGACAAGTGCTTTGCCCGATGCTTCATTGCATCTTATCACAGTCCCAGTATTCACTGTTCTGCTGTCTGAAGCATCCGTTGAGTCGGAATCTACACCTTCTGTAAACCAAAATACCAAATCGCCTGCCGTAATAGCCTTTTCTGAGGAAGCGAGACTACTAGCAATGCCAGTGCCACTCGCCTTGATAACGAAACTGTCGAGAATCATCTCCATAGGTTTCGAGTGTTCGTTTTGTTGGGCCATTATTTTTCGCAGTGCACTTTTCGGCATCCGAGGTACACGCGAAGATGGAACTTCCCTCTGCTCAATGAGGAATCCGTCGCACTCTTCCACCTCCACGACAGTGACAGGTCCCAATTCGACCTCCACGGGTGCGTCTTCTGTTTCAGTCTTCGTAGTGGCCTTGATTTCCCGCGCAAATCGCATCGTGTGTGCACGATCAATTTTTGGACATTCAACTTCGTAGTGCCCTCCCCAACACCTACAAATAGAGCAAAAACGAAAGTTTACATCCACTGAAGGGGCAGGCATGGACTGACGGACTTGGTTGGCGTCCGGATCGAGGGAGCCCCCGGTCCATTTACAAATCGCTGCGACGGAGACATCGTTGAACTTGAGACCAAATGACTTGACTCTGGTCTTTTGTAAACGCTCCGTGTGGTGGTTGAAATGTAGTTCCCGTGTTTCCTTTTCCAAATCCTCCATTTGCCTGTCCGCGTTAAACTTTCGGCGTTTCGATTTGTTGTTCTTTACAAGGTTTGCAATGTTGGGAAGGGGCGGCATCGTGTTTTTTTTTGCTCGCTTTTTGTACTTTCGCTTCTGCCTGGGCATTTGAGAGGTGTTGGCTATAGTAGACGCCACCGCTTTGTCGTTTCCATTGCTGAGAAAGCTAGACGACTCGGGGTCTTTTGCTACGACTAAAGGTATCGTCGATTTACCATTCAGGACGGCTGCTGTGGATTTTTTTTCCAATCGACCAGCTTCTTCGTCATTGTTCGTTTTACCGCTATCGCTGTGGCTCTCGGTAGCCCGCACCTCGTTGAACCCAATTGGTTGCTTATCCGAAGGTAACCTTTCGTAACCGCCCCGATTAGCAGCAAAATTGGCATCCGTTAGTTTCGCTGGCTCATTTTTTGGATATTCTTTCGCTGCTGGTTTTCGATCACCTTCATCATCACTGCTATTAGTACGTTGATCATCAGAGCCCTTGGCATCGCGTGAATTCGACATGGTCCAGGATTGTGACAAGATATAATTTCGACGGTATAATTTTGACGACAAATAATTGCCTTAAACGTGTCGACTGCGTTTTTTTGACCGTGATGTCGATAATTGATGAACCGAAACCACAATCAAATGGAGGACACAAGGAAGACTACACCAGCGTAAATATTTATCAGATGAATCGATTGGTAGCGTTCCTAATGCGATACGAGTGCCATCAATAGTGGTAGCGTAGTCTTTTGTTGTTGGTGCTGGTGAAATTTGCGAAGTCTTTGTATGGCTTTCGCTGCTTGCTGCTGCTCCGGCTTATGGATTGGCTACCGGTTTCATCCGGACGCACGTGACCCCAGTGATCGGGAATTTTGGTGGTTAGCTGTATTTTTCAATAAGTATAAATTGCTTTATTATCGAAATATCTATCAAGCCCGAATCTAAAACATTTAAGCTGTGATGCTATTATGTCTAAATATTCTAGATTCTGTCGTGAATTCATTTCCACTTATCGCTTGTTGGAGTTAACTACTGCCAGGTCAGCTCAACTGTTTTGATTTGTTTTGTTGGTGTGGCAGTGTGGCGTGTGGCAGCGCGAGCAGGTTGCAGGTTACCGTACGGCGGCGGGTCGATCGCCGACGGTCCTGTTTTTTGGTTTTTTTTCCTTTTCACACCGCAGCAGACACTTTGCTTCTCGATTTCTCGATCATCATCCTACGTAAATCTTAAAGAACAAACATCAGCGATCACCCTCTTTTATACAAAGTAGACCGACTCCAGTAAGTCGTAGACACCCACCATGCCACCGAGTATACTCAGTCAGTCGCCTCCATCTCGTCTAGCATCTGTTGGAGCAAACAATCGCAAAAAGACGAAGGAAAACGACAAGAACTACCAAGCAGCAGCGGTATCGACCTCATCGGGCGATATCGCTAGGGGTAACCCAAGCTCTACGGACGATAACAACCACACTTCCGCCTCAGGACAATTGCCGGTGGTTACTCCAACGACTGCCGCATCGAGTCCTTATGACTCTCCTTATGGATCGAATAATACCATGCCTCATGGAGCTGGAAGCATGGGAATGTACGGAGCTGGAGGGGGAGGCATGGGAATGTACGGCGGCGGAGCTGGAGGTTTCGGTGGTATGGGCATGATGGGTTCACCTTATGGCATGTCGTCACCCATGATGGGAGGAGGCCCGTTGTCTGGCCTTAATCAGTTTTTATTTGGGATACAGAACGTCGTCTTTTCGCTGGGACAGGCTGTTCAGATTGTAGGAATGAATACGCAGGCAGTCAAGCAGCTCCTCGAGGCAGCGACCGCCATGTTCGATCACGCCGTAGCATCATGGAGTGAGATGCGATCCATAGAGGCAGCAGCCAATGAATTCGAGTCGGAAGAAATGAAAAAGAGACGGCGTCGATTGCGAGCGTTACGTTGGGCCATGGTGACGGCTATCACGTACACTGGATACAAGGTCATTCGGTGGCTCTTTTCGTCGGGTAAGAGAAACCGGCGAATGCTTGAAGGGCAGCTGCCCGCGACTGGTGGACAGATGGCTCCCTATCGAGCGCCTTATAAGAGTGGATATGACCCGTATGCATCCACTGGGTATGGCAACTCTTATGGTTCATCACCGTACGGAGGTTACGGTGGTTCTCACGGATATGGTTACTAAGCTTTATGTAGCTACTCCAATAGCCAGTAGGAGTACATTCGGCATGGCACATGTTTAATCGTGCTATTTACATTCCTTTTTAAATAGTAGATAGAGTATTCAATAGATCGTAGCGTTTTCTATACATTATTCTTGATTGCGCGTGTGCGTCTTTAGAGCAAATCGTCCTCGTCTGCCTCCACCACGGCGATTCGTGCTTTTTCGCCATCCTTGTTCTTTTCTCCGCCAGACGAAAGCCAAAGCTTACGTCCACCTTCGCCTTCAAAGTGCCCGGCTAATTTGTAAAAGAGATCACAGAGCTTGCGCCGTATCTTCTTCGCGCCGCCAACCACATCGTCCTCTGTAGAATTAAAAAGCAAGCAGGTTTAGCAAAAACGCCTCGCTGAGCATGAGGCTGGCAAACCTGCCGTCCGAAGTGATAACTTACCGCAAATACTACTAGCAGGACTCTTGCCAACGGCGGCAGACTCCTTGGCGGCCTCATCCGACAGCAACTTGAAAAAGGCCGGCGTCAGCTGAATGTCGTCTGCAACCATCTCTTGCGCCTTTGTAATAAAAGTCATGAGATGCGGCGGAATATTCGTCTTGGCTCTTGCCCAGTCTTCGCCATTGGTAAAGTCGGGAGCCAGGCGCTTGCGGTTTGCGAGCAAAACAGCCTCTGTTGCCTTGGACTCGGCAGCAACAGCAACAGCTACATTCCTGCTGCTGCTGCTGCTGCTTCCAGCAGACTCGTCCTTGACAGTCTTGGCCTTGACACATTTCTTCTTGTACTTCTCCTTCAATGCAAGAGTGACGGGGTGTTGAACGACACGGTAAAAGAGCATGTAGGCTTCCGCTCCCATGACTTCTCCGTGAGACGCGTGTGTAACGCGCCCGTCATCCATCTTCCACCATTCATTCTTGGACAGACTGCGCACGTAGGCAATGTAATGACCCGAGTGCGAGTTTTTACCAGCGTGTACAATGACCGCAAAGAGTCGACAGTACATGTTGGCGTGCTTCTTTTGCAACTCTTCCGTCAAGTACGGCTTGAGATTCACCACTTGTTCAAACTTGACGTGTCCTTCAATCTTGGCCGATCCCGACTTGCCCGTCAAAAAGTCGGCACCGATGCCCATCAATTGATTGACTTCGGACCGTCCCGTTCTCCTGCCGACAGGAGGCGCATCAGAGACAGCCCGCGAGTCGCCGTAGCGAAAGCGCTTGAGATGCAAGGTCAAAATGGGGGGAATATTGGCCAATCGCGATTGCTTGGTGGCGCGACCGACCTTGCCGCACTTTTCGCACTTGTAGCCCGCGTCCAGAGCTTCGGCGCGTGCAAAACGTTGAAAGGCCGACTGCACGTCCGCCAAGAGCGGTGTGGGAGAGTTGTTGCGCGAAGCCGTAGTAGTGCTTGTTGACGTTGCCGCGGCTGCGGCGGTGGAGGCAGCCGAGGGCATGGTAACTTCTAGACCAATATCTTCAATGGGATCCAACGTCGAGCTGCTGGCTTTACAAAAGTCGCAGGTGACATTGGATTCGACCGTGCCACGAAAGAGAGAAAAGGAGTATTCCGCAGCTGCATCTTTTGGGTTGTTCGTCTTGTTCTTGTCGGCGGTTACCGTAGTCGAATTGCTCTTGTCACCACCACCACCATCGACAGCGCCGTCGTCGTTGGGGTCTGTAGGATCGGCAGCCTGTCTCGCTTGGAGGCAGGATTTCTGCATGGCATCAATGAGGAGGCGTAAAAACTCGTGCGAGTCTTCTTGCACTCCCAGCTTGAACCAGGGGGCCACTTCGTGGATAAAGCCATTGACAAAGGCCGTGGGGGCCACGGCCGTGTCGCGCTTGGAGTCATCGTGAACGTGTCGAAAGTGCTCTTCGACTTCACAGAGAGCGCAAAACTTGAAATCTTGCGCGCCGTCTTGCTCGGGACGTTCGGGAGGACTCTTGCGACCAGAGCGTCGCGACTTGCGCGTGGCAGTCTTTCGAGGAGGTACCGTAGTTGCAGCAGTTACAGTAGTAGTAGTACCTAAAGTTGCAGTAGTAGTGGAAGAAGTAAGAATGGTGGTACCGTCCGGGGACGAAGATCTGGACGCGGCTCGGAGTTTGGCAGCGTTTTCTGCGTAGACGGGACAAGTGGCGTGGTGCGATGCGCAGTCCATGGCGAGTCCAAGTTCTGGAGCATGTACCAGAGCTTGGAGAACAGCGTTCATGTAACAAGTATTACCCAAGTTGGCGACGGGCCTCGCCACGCTCCGTCCAGAGTCGGGCATTCCAGAGCTGGACATGGCCGGGGTGGGTATACGTATACGTAGTCTGTTAGGTGTGGGACTGAAAGAGGTGATTGTCCAGTCAGGATACGGTCTCTTGGGACTAAGAAGACCGGAAAAAGGCTCTTAAGGACACCAACGAAGCAGACGCGAATTACTGTTGTGATGCACTCGCACTGTGGGATACATTCCAAGGGGTAACAATCCGTCTGCTTCGTACGACTTTGACACAGCTCTGTCTCTCTCTATTTGCCTCGCGCTTGGTCCTGAGCCTGAGCAGCAACTAACTAACGTAGTCGTAGCGTTAAAAGTAATGTTGAGTTGGATATGTTGGCACATTTTAGGCCGTCGAAGAAACGGAGAAACGAAGGCGGGTGACGTAGAGACATTGTGAAGGATGGACGGACGGACGGCTTCTCCGGGTCCCAAATCATCGCTATGGAGAACAGTCAACAATCAACATACGCGACAACCGCGAAGCTGCCCGAGCGAAAACGTCTCCAAGTTACAGTACGGGTAGTCTAGTATCTAGTAGTACGGTTGGCTACGATCAAAGATAGTAAGAAGTAAGTGATTGCCAACTGCAAGATCGTCTAGATAAAGCCTCCGCAGAGACTGCTTTCTAATTCTTCTTGATCCTTCGTTGAATCCCAAAGAAAAGAGCAAGCTACATCAGCAGCAGCTTTTTTACTCTTCGCCAGCCAAAGGAGGGGACAAGTAAAGAATAAAGGTAGCCAAAAGGGCAATTCCTGCAACGGGGATGAAAGCTCCACCAAAGTCATCGGAACTGGTGGCAATCAACTGCGCGTTAGATGCGATACTGCTAATGGCAATGTCGACTGTCTCCACGGGAAGCATCTTGGGGGCTGCGGTGCGAGCGAATGCCGGGGAAGCGACTGCGAGGAAGGAGCAAGATAAATCAAAAGGGGGTTAGATTGCGCACTACTCGAGGATGCAGTGAACGCTAGAGTTCGAAAATCCAAGGGCTCGTCTCAACTCGAGTCATTTCTGCAGAAGCTCGAGGAGGAGTCGACCACGAATCGCTCCCGTCGTGCTATAATAACCAACGGGATCCATCTAAAGGTCAACTCACTGGCATTGTGTGCCGGGCTGACAAAGGCCGAGCACGCGGCGACGAGAAGAGCGAGGAAGAAGAGAATACGGGCCATGGTGCTGTTGTTGATGTGCCGGTAGTTGCGTTGTTGCTGTTTTTGGATACCCAAATCGCAACTTCGACTTGCGCCTCGTCACGTGCGTTGTCAAAAATCCAGGTAGAAACCTACGGAGCCCTAGCGTAGCCCGATCGGCGATCTTTTGGTTCAATATCCGGGTAATCAGTTCGATAACCGTCCGTCCCTCCGCCCTCCGCCCATGAGACGCTCAAACCCAAACCGTAACGGGAACCATCTAAACCACAGAAAACCGCGGTTCGTTTCTTCTTTCTCCTCACAAAACTTGGAACGATGGCTCCAGCACCACCCGTGCCTCGCCCTCCACTGTTGGTAACCTCGGGACCCGTGTCCTTGACACATTGAAAGCCTCAATGAAACGTCTGTTACATCAAGAAACGCAATAATGGGAAAGAACCATCAGCGTAAGAAGCGACGCCGAGAGCGTCAACAGTCCGAGGGAGAAGGGCAAGAAACCACTTCTGCCGACGCTCGCAAAGAGGGCGCGGCGAGCTTGAACACGGTCGAAACGAAAAGTTCGTTGGATATTCCGTCTATTGACACGACCAGGCAACCAGGTTCGTCCAAGAAGCAGTCAACGTCTTCCAAGAAACGAAAGCGTGCCAAGGCCCAAGAGAAAGATTCGAGAGATCTAGAGAAAGATTCGAGAGATCTAGAGAAAGAGCATGAAGCAACAGGTAAGCTGCCGTTACGACGACTTTGGATAGAAAGCGATATGCATGATTCGAAGCCGGCTGGATCAAATCTTCTCCGATCCAAGTTGGTCAATATTCGTGCTAGAAATACCTCTTTGTGTGCTGATTCAAAATGTCTTGGCACGGAGGCCGATTGGCTGGGTGGGACGTCCTAATGAATATACCCCACCTGAGGCGTTCTCAATAGCTGGTCAGACAATCTTCACTTCATCGTGATCCCCCTGCTTGCATATTATCTCACAATATATCGCTTGCGCCCATTGTTGCAGAATCCCAAAACGCTGCAAAGGAACCATCGTTTCCCTTTCCGACGGAAGCTGACGATCACTGCGAGTCTCCCCTGGAAGCGTACAAGCACATTGTGCCTCTTCTTTCAAGCCTCGCCTCCAAAGATCCCACCAAGTTTCTCGTATACGATCCTTACTATTGCGATGGGGCAGTCAAACAAAATATGAATGAACTTGGGTTTCCCAATGTGTACAACCAAAAGGAAGACTGCTACAAGGTTTGGTCCGACCCAAAAGACTATCCCAGTCATGACGTGCTCGTGACGAATCCTCCTTACAGTGGCGATCATATTGCCAAGTTGATTGAATACATTACTTCACCACGTTTTGGAAACCGGCCTTGGTTCTTGCTGCTCCCCACTTGGGTAAGTTGGTCACTCGCTCGTCCACGGTTCATGCTGGAGTTGTTGATGTTTGATATGGTACGCTAACTGTATTGGTCTGTTCTCTCGCTCCTACATGAAGGTCCACAAACGTGACTACTTTGTCCAAGGCACCTCTCATATACGGCCGTTTTACCTGGTTCCCAAAAAGCGCTACGTCTACGTGCCGCCCGTAGGGTTTCGCATGGCCAAAAGGAGTGAAACGCACAAGAAATCGTCTCCGTTTGTTTCGATGTGGTACATTTGGGGTGGCGATGTATCTCGCAACGAACAACTGATGCGTCTCTACGCGCGATCGTCAAACGGTAATGCTGCAGCCTGTGACTTGGCTCGAAGCAAGAGCGCACTGCGAGACTTGCGACGCAAACAGCGATAGAACATTATAGTTTGTAATACCAAAGTCAATCCTAGAAATTAGTATTGTATCCATGCTTTCATTCATTCGTTTACTCCTCGTCTTCAAAGGTCTCCGGCGGCACCTTGTGCAAAGTGAGCGTTGCCTTGTTGGGATCTCTCATCAACACGTACTTGCCTTCGGGTTGCTTTTGAACCATGTGCACAAACATGCGGAACATGGCCCACATTGTTCCTTCCGACAGGGTAATCTGTGTGGCAAAGTCCTTGGGGCGGTAGAACTGCGTCGCCAAGACCACGTGTTCATAGGCGTTCTTGGGAGTAACACGAGACACAAAACCAATCTTCATTTGATCGGCGCCCGCGAGCAACGACTGAGCCGTCCACTTGGCGATCTTGAACGAGTTATTCTTGAGCTCGTTCGCCAAGACTGCACCACGTTGGGAGTCGATCTTGTCACGCCAGTCCACAACTTGTGGGGTAAAGTGCGTGGGGGCGACGGTAGTAGTTGGACTGTACTCATTGAGAGCAAAGGCCGTCATTTTTTGCGTCTTTTTGACGGTTCCGTGCAGTTCCGTACGGCAAACCACAGTGGTCTTATCGTCCAAGGCAAACTTGCGGTAACGATAGGCTACACTGGCGGGTTCCATTCCCTCGGCGTCATCTTCGTCGAAGAAAGGGTTTGGAAGATCCATATCAGTACGTTCATTCTTCTTGAGGATCTGCTGCGAAAAGTTCTGGTTGATCATTGTCGCTTCCAAGCCCAGTCGATCGGGCGTGTTGATACCGTCCTCGTCGGCGGGAGGATTGTACGCCGTCTCTTGCACGGTAAGGTAGTCAAACTGGGAGTTGTCTCGCTTGTCAAAAAAGAGTGTTCCGTTGGGAAGCTTCTGAATGACAACATCCCAGGGATAGACAGATCGCGTACAAGTCATGAGATGAGCGAGAATGGTGTCCGTGATAAAGACCTGACCCATGCCATCAATGGCAAGTTTTTCCAAGACTGGATCGTCCGTGGTAGTGACGGGATAGAATTCCTTGTGTTCCATGCGCTTGAGCGGAACAGCCTGTCGGGCAGCGACCTTATCGTATGAATCGTTGTAGGAATCCAAAAAGCCGCACCACAAAATGTCTTGCGGCTCTGGAACGACCGTGGAGGTTGCCAGGTTCTTGCTGAGTTTGCCCAAATCAATTTCTTCCACCTGGTTCCAGTCACCCTGAACAGCCACAGAAGACTGACGGTCCACGCGGTTGTTGTAGTTTCCACGCCAATTTCCGCGGCCGCCGCGACCTCCACCGCGACCTCCACCGCGACCCCCGCCTCGGCCGCCCGGACCCCGTCCGCCGCGACCCATGAGCTTGTCGACACCGGCTGTAGCAGCAGCAGCACCACCACCCGAAGACTGCTGACGACGAGCATTAATCTGTCGCAAACGCTGACTGTGTTGACGGCGCTTGGATGCTGGGTTGACAAAGCGTTTGGTGGTGACAGTCTTGGACGTATCAACGAGCTGAAAGGACTCGTCGCCTCCATTTTCGCCGTCTTGACGAGAACGGAAATCTTTCTGGTTACGACGATTGTATCCACCATGGTTGTTTCCGAAGCCCCTGTTGCCTCCTGTAAAGTCAGCGGCGCGTCCAAGACGATCCGATCTTCCAAAGGGAGCGTAAGGCAAGGCAGCGAACTTGACTACGTTTCCAGGTGCATTCGGATTGGCCTCATCAATCTCCGGAGGACCCCACGAATCGGGGTTGGCGGCAACGTACGGTACGGAAAAGCTAGCCATGCTGTTGTACACTGCTACGTCTAACGAACGAACGAAAGAACGAACGAAAGAACTAGAGAATGAGCTTTGATCTTGTTCCTTGTTCTTGTTGTGTCGACCGATGTAGACTGGTCGTATATAGGGTATAGTCAATGGCACACTGCCCCTCGCCTGGTGCGTGGTCGTTGCTCGTTGGTCTGTCCTTTTGTTCGTCGTTGGCGTCTTGCTCCGCGCTCCGCCAGTCTCCCTTTTCCCGCCAAGCGTTTGTGCGGAGGGGAAGCATCGGGTTATGAGAGGCAGATTCCAGCGTTGGGTCGACGGGAAAAAAGTCAACTTGGTCTCGCTCTGTACCAGTAGCTTGTAACAAACTGACGGGACCAATTAATAAAGTCGGGAGCAGCGGTAACTTGCCCGTAGGGTAGTGCACTACAAGGGTAGGAGCAATCGCACTACCAGTACTAGATAGATGAATACTTCCAGTAGTACTGGCTGCGCATTCCTTAGTATTGCTTGGATTCTTGCCATCATCCGTACCGGTACTAGGCGTCGATGCTCGATGCTCGATGCTCATCCTATCCAAGGCTCCACCATGTTGAGCTAAAGAAGCAACACAAAAGAAAGAGATTTCGATGCAACGCACGTTTACTTTATTGTGTCGAATTTCTCATTGTATGATATGATCTTTCACGCTTGATCCATTGAGATCTATTTTCCATTTCATTTTTGATTAGACGGAACGGAGGTAGCGGGTTGGGGTTCCATCAATGGATTCCTTGACAATAGTGGTAGCATCCAGCGTGACAGCCGTCTGAGCAAGCGCGGCCCCATTCAGGGAGCTTCCAGTCTGGAAGGCCATGCCCGTCTGGACGAGAACGATACCCTCGAGGTGGGCAGTGGTGCCAACAACAACCTTCCCAGACACCTGCTAGAAGATGTTCTCCGCCTGGGCTCCACCCGCTAGCTTGACAATTGCACCGGATCCAACGACAACGTCTTTGGCAACCTGAAGGATCCAGATGGCGTCCGGGTTGGCCGCGTTGTTGGTAGTGCCGTCAAAGGTGACACCGTTGGTGAATGCGACATCGGTACTCCACTTGTAGAGGCCTCGCACGAGTGTCTTACCCTCAATGACACCTTCGTAGAGCTCCGTAAAGTCGTAGTTTGTACGACCCACAGCATCAAGGAAAGCGGTCTGCATGTCACCAACCGCGGTAGTCAGGAGGGAGGGGGTGGGGGCTACCTGGCTGGCGCCGTCCACGTTGCCGGCCACCAACGAGCTGGTCGAGACCTTGCCCGAGGAGTTACGAATCAGGTCAAAGCCTGTGATAGCAGCCAAGCCAATGGGGCTCGTACCCAAGTCGCCAGTCACAGAAGTCACGCCCGTCACAATAGTCACGCCCGTGGTCGTAATGCCCGTTTTAGTCAAGATGGCGTACTTTTCAGCTGAGCCGAGGATGATACGAGAATGCTGATTTAACGCGGACGCGGACGCGAGGAGGATGAGGATGGTGGCGGAATGAAGGAGCATCGTGTTGGTGTTGGTGTTGTGATGTTAAAAGTCAACGAGTTGTTGAAAGTCAAAGGAAGTGAGCTAGAAGCGGAAACGAAAATTAATATTTGAAGAGATTGCAACCAGGGAAAATCGCCGATGTGAAAGTCAAAGCCGTGTCAGATCGGCTTCACTATTAAAGAAATATCGGAACCCGGCAGGATTAGATAGGCTCAACATGCTTTCTAAAATTAATGGAGAATATTTTATATACAAACAACTGTTCAAACTTCGACAGACCTTTTCTCTCGTGCTACTTATCTCGAACAATTTAAATAATGTCTGTGTCACGAACGTAATTTTAAGTACGTATGTCACGCCAGACCACGAAATCTGGGGACACAGCAGTTCATAATAATAATATGATGATGATAGTACTACAATACTGTCTGTCTGTACAAAGAATGTCCTTACCGTACCCAGTGGCATAGGCGGGCAGAGCCGTAACGGATTAGATTGGCCTTCATAAGTACGAGTTAAGAAATACGAAGTACACAGAACCCGGTAGGGGCAGGGGTTTTATTCTTGCAAAAAGTCACGAGCAACAGCAGCTGAATTCCGACAGAATGAGAGGAAGAGCCTCCGCTTCCATCTTGTTCAACACAGCACTGACACCGCATCCGAGACCTGGCAGGATCAGCGGATAGAACCTCCAATAACCTTCCTGACGGGACCTTCCACCGGGACGCTCACGGGACGTTCACGAGAGCGGTCACGGGACCGACGGACGCTGGAGAGACGAAGGAGGAAGGAAGCAGATAACGGACGAAGGAGGGCTGTCGCCTTGCCACGTCAGGCTTCCCTCTTTTGCTCTTCTGGAGTAACCTGTCAATTATAAAGGGGTTGGAGATGAAAGAAACAGTATAAGCTTGTACTGCATACGGTACATATATACGACTACTGCACAGTAAGTAGTACTTTATGAACGGTACGACACGAATGAATCCTTACTCTAGCTACAGGGTGGCTGCGAACATCGCAAAGTGACGAGAGGTTTACCCCTGAGCCTGAGCCTGATCCTGACAGTAACCATTTCTGTTTTGCATTGATGAATGGTCATTGTCGATCCAGCGAATTAGTTTGTACGGTACTGGTACAAGGTACCGTACTGTACGTACGCTACAGTACAGTAAGTACAGTAAGTACTACTA
>Ga0307981_1001851_pt1 | contig 18070 bp, 13 predicted proteins | sample OrgLakmetagen987_FD_201849 | JGI IMG/M metagenome (GOLD analysis project Ga0307981, IMG submission 201849) | Saline water microbial communities from Organic Lake, Antarctica - #987 | ecosystem: Environmental > Aquatic > Non-marine Saline and Alkaline > Saline | place: Antarctica: Organic Lake... | reverse complement strand
AATTGACGGTCTCCGTCGCCACCGTTTTCGGCACGAAAGCTGTGGGGCCGCAAGGATGCCGTTTGCGATGCTGCACCGGAACCACCAAACGAGTTGGGACGCCACGCCTGCGTAAGACCGGCCAGAGAATTTAGGGTTGAATCCGTTTGGAGGATAATATTCCCCCCACACCCACCCCCGCCACCGTCGGGAGGTCCGTCCATTCCAACGGGGCTCCTCTTGTAGGTACTGCTGCCTTGTCCACCGCTGCCAGCGCGAACGAGAATAATGGCTTCGTCAAAGAAAGAGTACTCGTTGACGCTTCCAGCGGTCGCATCGAACGGAATTTCTGACGGAAAGCCATAGATATCGTCGTCAACGTACTCATCATCACGATACTTCAAGGGAACGTTGGGAGAATAGTAAGTGGCACTGTCTTGCGTCGATTCCACGACATCCTCGTCGATGGAACCGCCGGCCGAGGAAACTGTGATTCGTCTTGTGAATATTTTGCGGATATTCTGAGAAGACAATGTAAATGCCAACGATGGGAGTAACTGATGGAGTAGTAGGGTCAACAAGAGGATACTGGAAGCAGTCGAACGAACAGCCATCATCATGGTCGAATCGAATCAAGAGTTCTGTGTTCTGTGAGAGACGAAAAAGTTGAATGGTGTCTTTTTTTTTCGTGGCGTTTTCTGATGGCGCGAGAGCCCAGCACCTGATGATGCCTGTGACTTCGCGCCCAAATTGAAGTCCCGAGGCCGACCAAGCAAAAAACGCCAACGCCAACTTCCACGTGAAAGTCCCAAGAACAAAAAAAGGGTATCCCTTCTATTCATACCGCGATCAAGACACTTCAAGTGTTTGCTTATCCGACCATGAGACTCTCCAGCAGCCTCGTGGCAGCCGTCACCTTGGCCCTTGCCCTAGAAAGCGGTTCCGCTTCCTTGTTCTCAAGGCGCGTTTCGGCAACGCCAAATTGGTTCTCGAAAACACCTATTATTGGAGGCAACGATCTCCTCGCGCGAACGACCGTCGTGAGAGGCGGAGGAAGTCCTGACGAACGCGCTGCAGCTCCCGCTGAACCTGCTGTAGAAGAAACAGCCGATGCAGTGGATCTGTACCTTCCTGGTATTTTGGATGCCACCATTCTGCGTACCAACAAGGTACGTTTACTTACTTACTTTGTTGTTTCGTCGTGTAGGAATGTGTGTAATGTGGAATGGATTTGAAACGTGTCCTACATCGATCGATCGATCGAGCGTCGAACTACTGCAGTAGTATGTCGCAACTCAAACCAACTCAACTCACACGCTCATCTGTATTGCTACACCGAATAGGCCACGACAGCTGGAGAAGATTGCACTGTTACCTTGTCACCATCCAAAGCCAAGGAGCTCAAGCTCAAGGCCGATGACGTCGTGGTGGTGATTGGCCGCCGCCGCCATGCCGCGTATGGACGCGTCCGTATCGCCAAGGGCAAGAAAGTAACAGTGACCGTGTCGCAAAACTTGGCTTCCAACTTGCGCATTCGTCAGGACGACAAGGTCAAGCTTGTTCCTTTGGCGGGCAGTGACCACGAGGATCGTTCGGGAGATTTGATCTTGTTGGAGGTTGATACACCGGCTGTCGTTGCTGCGGCCACCTTTTCACCCTTGGAGGACTCACTGAACGCTTTGGAATCGAGCGAAGGAGGCGATGAGATTGCGGAAGAGGAACTTATGGAGCGCTTTGTGACGCCGTATACGCAGGATCGGAGCAACGTTTTGATCAAGCGGGGAAACGTGTTGACTCTGCGCGACGACAACGGTAAAAAGCTGGATTTCATGATTACGCATGTGGACGTTGCTGGCGGCCCAGAAACGCAGGAAAATACTGCAGGTACGTTTTGATGATGATGCGTGGACATTGTGTAGCTTTCTCGAACAGAGTCGAACGGCAAGGTACTTACGTTTCCTTGCTGCTGTTACAGAGGACGAAGAAGAGCATGCCGTGGCCGGGGTTATGGATGATTCGACAGAGGTTGCAATGGGCGGTGCTACTCCACGCTTGGAGGTGGGTATGGGTTACGATTCTGTCGGTGGTCTCGACAAGGCGATTCAGTTGATGCGGGAGCTTGTCGAGCTTCCCTTGCGTTTCCCCGAACTCTGGACGACTGCTGGTGTGCCCACTCCCAAGGGTGTCTTGCTTCACGGTCCTCCTGGCTGCGGAAAGACATTGATCGCCAACGCTCTCGTAGAAGAGACTGGGGCCCATGTGGTCATTATCAACGGGCCCGAAATCATGGCAAGAAAGGGTGGAGAGAGTGAAGCCAACCTCAGACAGTCCTTTGAGGAAGCCATTGCGAAGGCGCCTTCGATCATTTTCATGGACGAGCTTGACTCGATTGCCCCCAAGCGAGACCAGGCCCAGGGAGAGACCGAGAAGCGTGTTGTTTCCCAGCTCTTGACGCTCATGGACTCACTAAAGTCAAGTTCCAACGTCATGGTGATTGGGGCAACCAATCGTCCTAATGTTATCGAGTCTGCCTTGCGCCGACCTGGTCGATTCGACCGCGAGCTCGAAATTGTCATTCCTGACGAGGACGGCCGACACGAGATTATGAAAATCAAGACCAAGGATATGAAATTGGCACCCAATATCGACCTCTTTCAAATCGCTCGTGACACTCACGGTTATGTGGGGGCTGATTTGCAGCAGCTCACGCTGGAGGCCGCGCTTCAGTGCATTCGTTCCAACGTCGAGAACATGGATGTTGACAGCGAAGATCCTATCCCTGACGAGATTCTGGACATTCTTGAAGTTACTGAAGATCACTTTATGCATGCCTTGAGTGTGACTGATCCCAGTACTCTCCGTGACAACAAGGTCGAGGTTCCAAACGTCAGGTGGCAAGATATTGGTGGACTCGAAGAGACCAAACGCGAACTGCAGGAGATGGTCCGCTATCCCATTGAGCATCGCCATTTGTTTGAGCGATTCGGCATGCAAGCGTCACGCGGAGTCCTCTTCTATGGACCACCAGGATGTGGCAAAACACTCATGGCCAAGGCGATTGCGAACGAATGCGGAGCCAATTTTATCTCCGTCAAGGGCCCGGAGCTGCTCAACATGTGGTTTGGTGGATCCGAAGCGAATGTCCGTGCCCTATTCGAGAAGGCGAGAGCAGCTAGTCCGTGTATCTTATTCTTTGATGAAATGGACTCCATCGCTCGTGCTCGAGGAGCTGGTGGTGGCGGAGGAAGCTCGGAAACGAGCGATCGCGTCATTAATCAAATCTTGTCAGAGATTGATGGAATGGGGTCTGGCAAAACTCTTTTTATCATTGGCGCCACCAATCGTCCTGACATTCTCGATCCTGGTATCATGCGTCCTGGTCGTCTAGATCAGCTTATTTACATCCCTCTACCCGACCGCGAATCACGAGTATCGATCTTTAAAGCAAACTTGCGCAAGAGTCCCATCGCTGAAAACGTCGATATTGAAGAGTTGGCGGATGCAACAGAAGGGTTCTCCGGCGCCGATCTAACGGAGATCTGCCAACGTGCCGCCAAGAACGCGATCCGGGACAGTATTACTGCTGGTATCGAACGCCAAAAGCGCGTCGAAGCAGGCGAACTGACCCAAGAAGAGGCTGACGCCCTACCTGATCCAGTCCCTTGCATAACTCCTGCTCACTTTGAAGCTTCTATGAGCAAAGCACGCCGTTCAGTCGGCCCGGAAATCATCAAGCAGTACGACGACTTCACCGCTAAGAGTAAGCAACAGTGGAGTACCTCTGAGGGAGAAGGAAGCGCGGTCTACGACATCGACGCCGCGGCAAAAGAACAGCAACGAGAAGATTCTCTGCTCGAGGGAATGGAGGAGCAAGCCATCCCCGCATCTGCTGCTGCATCTGACGACGCTGTATCCGACGACGAGGAATAAGCTTTCTATAGTGCTAGTGTAAACAAACCGTACGGAATACTTCAGAGAAGTTAAATAACGCCGGTTTATATTTAACTTGTCTTGTCTATGCCATGCCCGCACCAGCTAAGCAACTCGTTTTAGGAAGAGTCCGGTTTGAAGCGTCGCCTAGCTAGGTATGATGAATATTCAGCTTGATACAACTATAGCTTCGGCTCCAAATACGCGCATATCCTCTGCTTTTCGAAGCAGCGCCGCAATCATGTCCGAATTCGCTGGTTTCCCCACCGCACCATCGAAACCAGGCGGCACCTGCACCAATGCAGCCAAGTCTGAACCATTCGGTACAAGCTCGAACCCGGTGCTCATGAGATATAGATTCCTTTGTCGATGAACGCGGTTCTGCTCTTCCCAATCTCTGAATTGATTAACAAACGAAACAACAGCGAGTTCCCCATCCAATACGACCGCGTCCCAGTTTCGAGACTTCAAATGACTCAAAGCGTCCGCATATGTAGACGAAACAACGGCTTTCCAACCTTGGTTCTCTGTGATTTCTCGAAGGCGTCCCAAATCCGATTCATCAGTGCAAATGAGACAAGCCCTTCGTTTATCGAATTCGCCCATACTTTTATTCATCACCGGGGTCATCTTTCTTCGCTTGGGGCTGATAGTGTCACAGTTTTCGAACTGTTGCTCGGTTTCATCAAGCATCTTGCCCATAGCAACGAGATCAGAGTTTGTCTGTAACTCGTCCAAGTCTTTGAGAGTTATTGGCTTTGACATGTACTTGTTCATACCAATCTCGAGACCTCTCTCGGAATCCTTTCCACTCGCGTGTGCTGAGATCCCGACAATGTACTGTATAAAGCCAGGTCTATTCAGTTGTTCCCAGCTGCGATACTCTCTCACACAATCCAAGCCATCCATGATTGGCATGAGAAAGTCGCAGAGGACAAGATCATACGTAGAATGCTGCATAAACTTGAGGCCTTCAAGACCGTTGGCAGCCTGAGAGGTTTCGTAGCCAAGTTTGGAGAGAGCTCTGGATAACGTCTTAAGGATGATAATAGAGTCATCTATCATCAACGCTTTTTTCCTTCGAATACTCGTGTTTGTAGACGGTACGAATGACACCAGATTGTCGGCATTCGAAATTTTGCGACATGCCAGTGGCTCGTCACATTTTAAGCTTAGCTGCGGAGTTTCATCAAGGATAACGAGAGGCAATTTGAACCAGAAGCGAGTTGTCGTACCATTCAGACCGTTTTCTAAACCATTCTCTCCCGAGGAGATACCAAAAGTCCCACCCAGCGAGTAAATGTGGCCTACAATGGAAACCATGCTCAACAGCGACCACTTTGCTGGGCTACTTATGCGTTTGCAAGTGGCGTAGGAATCCAAAGGATTGCTTCCATCTGATAAACTTTCAATCAATTGTTGCTGTTCGTCACTGGTGATACTGGGACCACTATCCTCACAGTCAAATACAAGTTTGGGTTCGGAGTGGGACCCAGGGCTTTCCAACACGCTAATCGTCATTCGAATGAAGCCTGTATTCGTTCGTTCACACGAGTTTGTAAGCAGACTCAGCGCCGCACGAAAGACGCCCACTTCTTCACCCCTGACGACCGGCGGTAACGTTGCGCTTGCTACAATACTGACAGGCACTTGCTTGGCAACAGAAGCCATTATCTGATCCAGTCGGCTAATGAGGGTGTTGGTATCAAACGAAGTCGGGGACAAGCGACACTGCGCTTCCTCCGGCTTGGAAGCAGCTTCAGGTATGTCTTGATGTGGCGATCCATTATTGATTCGTAAGCTATCGCATATTTTCATCATGACTTCGGTACAGCAGCTCGCCGTGGACATGCTTTCCTTCTGTTGAGCATGCATCTTGCTAGTAAAGTCGCCGTCTCCGTTCAGTAGAGACAGCGATAGATGTAGTCCAGAAAGAGGAGTCAAGAGATCATGCGCGACACTTGCTAGACCACGTGAAGCCGACTGTAGCTCTTTGTTTTGCGCTAGTAATGCTTTGTGGTTGGTAATTGACTCCATGGTTGTGCTCGCCATGTCTTTAAGAGTATCCTTTTGAGAATCTGTCAGTCCCGTAGGCCACGGCTTGTTGTCGATAAGACTAAAGGAACCAATTTTATAGCCTGTAGAGTATCAAACAAGTGAAAAGAAGCAACGAAAGTGTGAGCCAACGAACAATGGGTAAGTCAGCAACAACGATAATCGCCACGTACCTTCCGGTGAAAGAATTGGAGCCCCCGCATAGAATCGCACATGGTCCGGTCCTGTCACAAAGGGGTGATCTTGGAAGCGACCGTCTTTCGTGGTATCGTTAACGATAGTAACATCTGACGTACTACTGATAGTGTACGCGCAAGGCCCCCCTTTGCGATGAGCTGCATGAGCGCTCAACAGTCCCGACTTGCCCAAGAAGTACAGCCGACCCAAGTCGACAAGTGTAATAGCCACGCTAGAGACACCAAAGATTCTTCGAGCCATTCCACTGAGACGATCGAACGAAAAATTCTTGACAGTGTTTGATTCATCCGTGTCGAGAATCATGTACGACTTGAGAACCAACAAGCGCTCTGTTTCGTAGTCAATCGACTGCTCATGGTTTGTTTTTAGGTCCAAGTCATTCAGAATCCAGTCTCGATTATCCTCCTGAGAAGCAGATCCGCTATCCGAGGCGGAAACAATGTTCTCAAAGCTATCCTCAGTTACACAGGCTGAATCGTCTCTGGAGGCTGAGGTTGCATTACTCGATGCAAGGGCTTCTTTCAAGGCCTCACGACTCGCGTAATCGTTCACACTACGAAGGCGCTGTTCCATAGTAAGACCCAGTGAGTGATCAAGTAGCTCAGGGGGAAACGGGTCTGTGGTCTGTTGTAAGAACAAGAACAACAACACAAGCAACGAGCCAAAGAGAGGTAATGGCCATGAGGTAACAAGCAACAAGCAACAAGCAACAAGAGCTATATTTGCCTGGTTCGTTTTCTTGCCCACTCACCACTCACCGGGTACCTATGACCTGGTATTGGTATGACTTCAACCCTTCTTTCTCCGGTTAGGTCTTTTGTAGTCTTTTGCCGGTTTCCAAGATTCCAAGCCTCAACACTACAGTACTTACTAATCAAAACGGAATTTCTGACTTCGTTCTTCCTTTTGCCAATGTCTTTGCACGAATCTTGTTACATATTCCTACGTATGGCAGTAGCAGAATTACGTAGACTTGGTAGGATATCTTTTGGCGCGAAAATGCCTTCCAATATTTTACACGAAGCTATCCAGCGTTTACGATGGGATTTTGCCGTCGTTTTTCAGTCTACTCGTAGCACAGTCCGCTCGGTGAGCCGACTTTCTCTTTCCCTCAAGATTGACCTCCTTGAGCTTTAAAGCGAGTCGGCTCACCGGGAGAACATTTTTTGTTTTTTTTCTCCTAAGCGATAGCACTACATAGACCTAGTTAAAACTGTTGTCTAGACTGCCATATCTAATCTAGCAAAAGCCCGATTGGAGCATTGTAAGCATTCTGTCCACTAGCAAGACTACGCCTGACTGAATGGTAAGGTGTGATTGGTCCCGCTTATATTTGTTGGCGAGTTATGTGTAGGCAAAAAGTGGCAAGTTTCTCTGGTATAGTTTATACGAGCCCCTACGGAATCTTGCTCAAACGTGAAACCAGCCATACGTACCGGTACCGTACTGTAGGGATGAAAAGAAATAAGAGGTCTACGGTGTCTCACGTGTCTCTAGTCCGCACCGCGATTGCTCGAGCAACTGGCAGACTCAAAACTAGGAAGGCGAAAAGTAGGTAGCGGAAAACTTGACAACAAAAATGTTATAAAGTTATCACCATACCGTAAGAAGAGTGTGACACTGCAGCGCCACCATGTAGTAATGTAGATTCAGATATTGAACACAAAAGAACGATACGCGCATTGATAAAGAGTAGTGAGTTGGGTCCCGGATCTTCCGGGTTTCCGAAACGAGACTTGCCGATGTAACCCCAAAAACCCAAAGAGCGACAACGCTCTCGGGTCTAAAGAAGCTACTGATGCCGCTCATTAGATGCCAAACTGTTGAGAGGAGTTGAACCTTGGGCTGATATTCAGCGATTGCGCATAAGACACCCGCGGTATGACACCAAAAGCGGGGGCTAGTGCCACTGCCCCTGGCCGAGGGCCAAACAAACGCAACTGAGTCTGACAAATTGATTCACACGAGCGAATGCGACACTGGGAAGCTCTCTCCGCAATGTGGACAGCTCCGTCTCCCCCATGGGAGACGACGTAATAGAAAATGGGTGAGTGTGATAGAAAAAGAAAGGGACGTCCGAAGAGAACTGCGGTAATAAAGCAGAGCAACTTGCACGGTAAGCAAGTCGAGAGTACTTAAACTTCAAAGCGTTGCGATGGCTTCTGAGCTTTACGCAGTGTTTTCAAAAGCAATCAATAATGATTGAAGATCGCCCTGGAGCAAAGTTGGTCCAAACGCGAACGAGTCATCTGGCTGACAATCGTTTGCCGCATTCCGATCTGAGAAATGGACCGATGATAAGTGGAGCGAGGAGCGCGCGCCTGCCGTACTCGCCCCCACACCAAAAACCCCCGCCGTCGTTGTCTTGAGTCCGCCAGTGGCCGAACAACCGAAGGTTTGTCCGCGCTCCGTGATCGCCACCAACTGAACTTAAGAGTGCGAGAAGTACAGGTACCAATACTGTATTTTGTATTTTCAGTCTGGAAAGATTGTGGCACCGAATGAATGACGTCATAGTTCCGCTCAAATCATCTCATCCTATTTTTTACATTAGACTAACTAGTCTAATGTTCTTTGTTCTTTAAGAATTGACTATATTTTGTTCTTGTGTCCCACCCAAATTGTTTGTTTCGCGCCTTTTCTGTTTTGGCGCGCACCTCATCTGCAAGCGGCAGTTGAATGTCCCACCATGGTGCTCCTCGTTGTTGGTGCATACTTTGGTGGAATAGACTACTCTTATAATCCTTGACCGGATTTACTCGTCGACAATGAGGGTCTTGCATTGTAAGCAGGGAATCCTACAGATTGCGACGGTGATTCTCTTTGGTGACGCCGTCCTAATTCTCGGTCAAAACCTCAATGATATGCAAGCCCCAGACGTTGCGGCGGCGCGCGACCATCGTTTTCCGTCGGTAGAAGCACGCTTGAAGGTCTATCTATCCAACTGGTATGCTCCTCCATGTCCAAAATACGAGGATGGTCTAATACGCTACATGTACAATCGCTCGCAAGGTAGCCGTTACCCCACATTGGAAGTGCACGAAGCACCCAATCGCGGCAGTAACAGCACCACACTCCAGCTAGAAAGTATCGTCGAACCCGATATGATATTTTATATCGATAGAGAAACCGTGTTGGATTGCAGCGTTCTTTCAAAAGACGGCACTGAAAACCAAACGACAAGTAAAGCCACTCGAGTCCAGGCACGAAAGAACATGCTCATGTACTGTCAAGACGCCGTAAACACGCTACTTAGGGCTGTGGACCATGTCGCCTGGGAGAACGAATCCGAAGGGGATGATCTTCCTATTCTGATACAGTTCGGTGATCTCAAGCACTCCCATGTGTACGGCTATCTGAGCGTTCCTCACTTTAAAAAGTTCCGGCCATCCACTACTAAAAAAGACTTGGATCGCGTGACTTCCAAAGAGTGCGTCAACGGACCCCGTGATATGCTTTCTACAGTCCATGATATTCCCAACTTGCAGGCCATCGTATGGAAACTTGCCACACGGCGTCACTTTGGTCTCTTGGAGAAAGTGAGTCGCGAAGACACACCCTGGTCTCTCAAACTCAACATGGCCATTTTTCGGGGACAACTGACTGGCTCTCGAGACGGATTTGACAAGGACAAGTCGGACGAAGAAAATTGCCTCAATCTACGTCGCTGTCGATTGGTCTATACGCATGCGAATAGTGCAATAGTGCACGCGCGTCTCACTTCGACTCGCAAACGACTGCCTCACACGTTGAACGGCGTGAATCTCATGGCCTCGTCCACTACCATTCAAAAATTACTGCAATACAAGGCCATTATCATGTTGGAAGGAAACGATGTGGCTTCGGGACTCAAGTGGGCGCTCTTGTCGCAGTCGGTCGTGCTCATGCCACCACCCAAACACACGTCGTGGGCTATGGAAGAGCTGCTCGAGCCGTGGGTACACTTTATTCCGCTCAATGAAAATGCGACAGATGTCGAAGAAAAGATGCAGTGGGTTATTGACAATGACGAAATTGCGCAACGAATTTCAGAACGGGGGACACTGTGGATGGAAGACTTGGTCTTTCACCCCGATGCAGCCGACGACGATCGTTTGATTCAGGAAGAAATGGTGCGACGCTATCGAGCGCACTTTTATGCCAATGCCGCAGAGTAGCCTTTGTATATACCATAGTGATCTTAGCAATAATTTATAGGGATTGTCTTTGTGATAAGCCCGCTTGCTAAAGTATCTAACGCCACTAGTCTAGCTCTAGCAGCTGATTCCTTAGCAGAAAAAGGTTCCATGCCTCGAGGCATGGACCTTCCGAGGGAGTGCCGCTAGATTCGGGATCGCGCCATTTTTTGTCGAAAGTGACGTTTCTGGCCATCTTGAAGTTTGCGCCGACCGCCATCAACATGATCGACCTGCCGGATCTGATCTGTTGGATGTTCTCCTTGATTGCAACGTCCAACTAAACAGCACACCGTCGTCACCTTTACACCACCAGCTTTACTAGTACCCTCTCGTTATCGCAGTATGACTTTTGCTTGTCGAATATTGCTCCTTTCTGCCGGCCTCATTCGTTTCGACGCCGTCTCGGGCCTCGTCGGTTTCCACCAGCCACAAAAGCACTCACTCGTTGCAGCCGACAGATGCACCTCTCGGTCGTCCGTACATAGTTCCGCGACGGATATCAACGAGGCTTCCTCTGCAGAACATACGTCGGCCACGTTGTCCCTGTTTAGCCCCTGTAAAATCAATCTCTTTCTGCGCATTATTCGCAAGCGAGAAGATGGCTTTCACGACCTTGCGAGTCTATTCCAAGCTATTGGCTTTGGCGATACGTTGGAATTGACACCCTTGGCAGAGTCTGCCGACAGTGACGAATTTTCTTGTAATATGGCGGGCGTTCCAGTCGACTCGAGCAATCTGGTCATTCGAGCCTTGGAGCTCATGCGAGAAAAGACGGGTACTCGAATGTTCTTCAAAACCAACCTTATCAAGCAGGTTCCCGCCCAAGCGGGCTTGGGTGGAGGCTCCGCAAACGCAGCAACTGCCATGTGGGGCGCTAACGAGCTCATGGGACGACCCGCCAGTCTAGATGAGGTACGTATCTTTCCCATTTTTGGTGTTGTTATTTTGGGCGTATATTCATTGGACCGCAAAGTAAGGATTGGTCCTGACGTGTCATCGTTTTGCACATTACACAGATGGTCGAGTGGTCCGGTGACCTGGGTAGTGATATCACCTTTTTTCTCAGTCGAGGGACCGCCTACTGCACGGGTCGAGGAGAAATCATGTCGTCCATTGACCCACCGCTGCCGACAGGAACCAAAGTGTGCATTGTCAAGCCAGATATTGGACTCTCGACGCCGGCCGTTTTCAAGGCAATGGAATACGACAGATTGAGCAACTTGGATCCCAAGGAGACGCTTTTGCCATCGTTTATAGAGGGTGTGGACCAAGTACCGTCCGAGTACTTTATCAATGATCTCGAGTATCCTGCATTCAAGTGCCTACCCGAGCTGCAAAAGTTGAAAGAAGAGCTCTTGGAAGTTTCCGGCTTTGATCATGTCATGATGTCGGGAAGCGGTACCAGTATCTTTTGTTTGGGTCAGCCTACTGATATGGAGGCTTTCAAGGGAAAGTTCGCCGAGCGAGAAGGCTTGCAGGTGTTCTTTTCCGACTTTATTAGCCGTCCCGACGGCGTTTGGTTCGAGCGTCCATAGCTTTCAACTTTCAATCTGTCTCATGCATAGAAACACGACACTAAAAGTGTTAGTTTTTTTGAATGTAAAGAAGCGTGCTAGCTACTGTATGACATGTTAGAAGCGTCTCAAAAGCCATAAGAGTCTCGAACTCTACTAGAGCTACAGTTTGATAGACATAGCCCCACCGTTGTTTACGTCGTAGGGATAGGGATAAATCTCCTCCGCTTTTTCGCAATAGATAGAGCACACTTTTTTGCCGCTTGCACCATGATGAAGTCTTCGACGCGCCCGCAAACAGCTCCTGCGGCTTCTCACACAGAAGATCGCTCCAACATCTTTCAACAAAGAAAGAAGGCCACCAAGAGACGAAAACCCTTTGCACCATCGTCATCTTCCACGGCATCCGAAGCTGCCAATATTCAAAAATCGCTGCATCGGACCCAGACCTTGTTGAAGAATGAACTGGAACGAGTCTCGCAGGTCGCCACAGCCATTGAAGACGACGGCAAAGTTCTGGCGGAAACCATGACCGACCAGCAGCAGTTGAATGTATCGAGTGCTGCCAAGGCGCTGACATCGCTGCAACGCGCGCAACAACGAGAACAACGCGTCCTCTATGCCTCAATTATTTTGTTTTATTCGGCCGTCTTTTACATTTTGTGGTGTCGGTTGCTCATACGGATTCCTTTTGCGGATCGATTACCGCAGCTGTGGCAAAGCCTGGTGCAAATAATGGTGTCGGCAGTGGCATCTGCTGGTTCCAGTGTTCGTAGTTAGAGCCTACAGCGTACTACTATAGAGACGCTACCTAGTCTACACTAAGATATAGATCATGTGTGCTTTTTAATTAGATTACGGAACGACCGATTTTTTAGTTATAATTGTACGTTGGAAAGACTGCCTTTGGGTTTTCCGCATCGTATTGGTTGGTGGGCAAGCCAATGGCGCGTCTTACGGGAGGCACCACTAGAGGAATGGAAAGACCCATCAGGCCCCAAAACAGAGACATGGCCGCAATGGGTTGGCGATGCACCAGGGATCGTGCCCATCCTTTGGGCAAGGTGCGGTGAATAAGGGCACCAGTACCAGCAATCATAGATACGAAACCGACTTCGTGACCGTCAATATGACCCATGGTGAACTGTAAGAAGGAAAGGGTGTGTGTTGAGTGTTGTGATGAGAGAGTACTGGGTACTGGGGTTCTGCGCGTGAAAATGTAACGCCTTGAGGACTGACTTTTCAAGCTTGGTTCTCGCTCGCGCTGCTTACATACCTATTGACTTCTCTATGAATCTATTGCAAGTAATTAAGACGAGAGACAGGTTCGCTACTCCACTAGTGAGAAAGACGAAGGCAATCACAGAAGGAACGACGGCACACGATGCTTCGTCTTGGTCTGGCTGCAACCCTGCAACTACAGTACAAGCAACAAGCAACAGCAGCCAACGCACGCTGACTAGTCTACCGTGCGTACGACTGTACGTTCCTCGCTTCGTCAGATTTCGCGCTATTTTATCGACGAAAACCGAAAACGCTTCTCGTCTCTTTTGTTCTTCTCAAAATATTGCGTTGCCCGTTTGCCGTCGCCGCATGCCGCATCGTCGCAATAATACTGTAGCATACTCTCTTTTCATTCGTGATTGTACGGTACAGCTACTTCCCACAGCACTGTATCTCATGATGCAATCCAATAGCGATCTCAGCGCATCCTTGACCTCTGCTGGTAGCGGCGGTGGTGAGGAAGACTCTTCGCAGTCGTCCCAGCGTTCCGGAACGTCCTTGTTGGAACGCATTCGCGCGCAACAAAAGGCGGCACAAGGCACCGATGGTACAGAAAGAAGTAACACGGTGCCCACGCAACAGATTCAAGTACCCCAGTACCATCCGGTAGATGGAACTCGTAGCAATATGGTAGGCTTTGGTGGAGGCGACGAACACCAACAACACCATGAGCAAGGAGATGGTGCGAGTAGCACCTTTTTTCAAAATGCGTGGGGCAATATTTCGGCCAGCATGGAAAACGGCATGGCCAGTCTGCAAGTGCATCAAGGCGACGAAGATGACGATGTCGGTGGCAGTGGCATGGACGATGCTTTGTTGGCACCGACTTCGCACCATGAAGGCGTAGACCAAACGGACTACAGCATGACGACCTATTTCATGACGTTTGTAAGAGACGTGTACGGACTATTTCTTTCGTTACCCGTCTGGGGACGAGGGATTGTGGTGGTTGTTCTTTTGATTACCGCCATCAAGTTGCTGTGAGACTTGCGCTTGTATTGCTGTGAAACAATGGTACCTGTGATAACGACCGACTCGAATGTGTAATTCTATACTCTACGATTTAAAAAATAGTTCAACACCCAGCGACCCCCAGTCAGTGTATCGTAGAGACTCTACATTTCTCATGACTGCACAACCACTATCCCGCTATTTCTTTAGAATTGCTGTTGTTGAACCGTCGGCAGAGGAAAGGGCGCTCGTTGTTCATCATCCAGCTTGGATTCTTCGTACTCGGCCACTATACACAGATTGTCTCCTCGAATAACATACAAGCCCAGGGGAACATGTTCCACCGGCTCGTCGGAACTATAAACTCGCTCGTGCGCATCATTCAGTATCAGGTTCTGGACTTGGTCGTGGCCCACTAGCTTTCCCATTATTATGCGGCCGTCACTGGTCACCACGCAAACGACTTCTGGAATGGCAATGATGGTGATGGTGGTGATGATGCAACGATGAGAGAGACACGGAAAAAGCGTGTGTGAGAAGTTAGTACAGCCTGTTTGGCAACGTTACCGAACAACAGAGAGCCAAGACTTACTATCTACCCAGTCTTTCAAAGAGGATGCCATGGTGCAAAGAGCCCGGTGTGTTGCTTGTTGCTTTGTGTTTAGTGTTTTTACTGGCAGTTTGGTTTGCTCATGGTGAGATTCCATAAAAAAGATTTGGTCTACATTCCCAATTCCCGACTGACTCGCTGTCAACGAACCCTATCGATCACGATGACGTTTGTCGATCGACAGTCGACAGAAACTCTTGGAACAATAACCACGAAAACTTCGTGCCATCGTCATCAATGGCGGGCAGTCGACCATTCTATAACATTAACGAGAAAGATACTGACATCCCACCATGTTTGCCGCTATCCACACCTCGCTTCGCAGCCCGATGCTCACTGCCCTGTCCCGCCGTGCCATGTCGTCGCTTCCCTCCACCATGAAGGTACGAACACACACACATTAGCTGTTCGATTCGGACCGAAATTCAGATACCACGAATCTCAAACGTTCTGTGCAACAAGCAAGCTGCATCTCGACTGCTGTGTATGAGAACCCTTGCTGGAGGGTATCTTGGGCGATGTAGCGGATGGAAATTGTAGTCTAGCAACCCTGTAGAGTCCGGTGTCTCACAATTCTCTCTGCTCTCCTCACTCTCTCACACCACCAGGCGGCTGTCGTTCGCGAAACCGGAGACGCTAGTGTACTCAAGGTCGAGACGGACTTTCCCACCCCGGCCTTGGGCGCAGGACAGGTGATTGTCAAGAACGCATTTGCTGGTATCAACTTTATTGATACCTACCACCGCAAGGGTCTTTATGCCAGAGACCTTCCCTTTATCGGTGGACAGGAAGGTGGAGGTACCGTTGCGGCTGTCTCGGAGGAAGCGGCGTCGCAAGGAATCAAGATTGGAGACCGTGTTGCCTATTCGGTCTTTGGATCCTATGCCGAGTACACGGCTGTTCCCGCCGCAAAATTGCTTCCCGTCCCCGACGAAGTAGGCCTTGATGTGGCTACTTCGTGCGTGGTGCAGGGATTGACTGCCCATTACTTGACTTCGTCGGCACACGCCGACCTCATCAAGCCTGGTGAGTGGTGCCTTATCCATGGTGTTGCTGGTGGAACTTGTCAGTGGGCCGCTCAAATGGCCAAGCTTCGTGGATTCAAAGTGATTGGTACTGCCCCCAAGGGAAAGGCCGCCATTGCCGAAGCTTTGGGCTGTGACGAACTCATTATCTTGGACGAAGTTCCCGGAACCTCCTACGAAGATTACGAGTCGGTTGATATCAGTGCCAGGGTTAAGGAAATTACCAACGGAGAGGGCGTCAAGTGCGTGATTGATGGTATCGGAAAGGCTACGGTTGATATCTCCATTGATGCCTTGGCACGTCGGGGTATCTTTATCTCGTTTGGAAACGCTTCGGGTGCCGTTCCGGCTTTCCCTGTGCTCCGATTGATCGGCAAGTCGGCTTATGTGACGCGCCCCAAGCTCTTGGACTACACCGTGACCAGAGAAGAATTGGTTTCTCGTGCTGACGATATCTTTGGATGGTTGAAGGACGGAAAGCTCAAGGTTGCCGTTGACACTGCATTCCCATTGGAGCAGGCCTCCGAAGGACACATGTACCTGGAAGCTGGAAAGAGCAAGGGCAAGGTGCTTTATTCAATCTAAATCTGCTGTAAGCTGTACATCTGAACGAGATGATCGGTTCGTGTTGCTGTCTGCAGATTCCTGACGCTGCAAGCACTATAAAGATAGCTAGAGGCTTCATTTAACGTTATATGCACTCTCTGAAGCCAAATAGTAGAGTTGACTTTGGCTGATCCAAGCCATGTGCTGCGATATCTTACGCTTTTGGATCCGGTTTGCTTGGGGGGTCGCAGACATCGCATCCGATACGTTGCCGTCGTGACGCTTCACTAGCTGCCATATCCGACGTCGACACGTCCAGCCTCTATTAAGTGTCTACAAAGGCCAATCACGAGCATTCCATCTCCGCCACAGAAGCGAGCTGTCCACCGCGTCCAACGACAATTTGTACCGAATTGTATGCCGAACGATTTGCTGTATGTGACACGTTACCAAGCCAAAGCTCCTGGGCTGTTGTTGTGTCTGTTTTGGTACAACAATGCCATCATCGGTATCAAGCCCATGACACACAGCGTATTTTAGACTGTTTCCAAGCCCTCATACAGCGGCATATTGCAATAAAATGGCAGGCGCCTCAGACTATCCGTCGCGTTCCGCCATCGGCAAGAACCAACCTAGTTCGGGTACCGATAATGCCACATGGCGATTTTGTCGGATGCCGTCTTTCAATGCCAATTGTTCACTAGCGCGAGACAAGATGCGTCCAATGCTGCTATCAGTCCAGACACTATCGCCCTCGACAAGCCGAAAAAGTAGGAAACACGAAAAAGCGAGTCGCGTCATTGGAGGTATGATAGCCGATTTGATTCCCCGCCATTGTTGCAACCAAGAAGACTCCTACCATTCTTCTGATTCTCTATTCGCTTCTGTAAAACATCAGCTCGTTACTCAAAGGATCGACACGTGGCCTCGAGAGCATTAATTTGTTGTTGTTGCGACTTGGCGAGGTGAATATCGTATGGAAGAAAGGTGCCAATCGTTTGTTCCAAGGTTAGGATAGGAAAACAATCCAGTGTTGCCTGATGATCATACAAGAGTTGTCTAGTAGATTCTTCCAAAGTCACTTCGTCGTGATAGTCGCCGTGTCTCTCGATGAAAGAAATTGCTGTCGCTGTTGTGGAGGAGGATGGGTCGCAGTCGACCTTGTTATCTTTATTTGTCGCGAAGGTAAGCCCTAAGCCTTTCCATCGCGTACATTGTCCTCGACGAGACTGGCGGTTATTTTAGTAAAGAGCTGTTCTAGTCAGAGCCATCATGCTAGCGCTGCTTCGATCCAAAATATGCTAACGAGGAAGATGTCAATAGACTATCCGCTATGCTGGTGACGGAGGATTTCTATTTCTTGTGTGTGAGATTTGAGGGTTCAATCAAGAAAAACATGTCTCGCTCGTCGTCGTTTTTCTCTACCGGTATAGTTCATTTGTGAACACGCTACGGTATAATAACCTTCTTCCGAGGATTCAGTAGACTGGTAGGGAGGGCAATGCTCAGATGAAGAACAGGTAGTAGCGAGGGCAAGGTAAGATCGATAACATACTATCCTACCTCTCCAAAATTAGCAACTACACGTTGTTCTGGGAGTTCGAATCTGCACGAAACGCAAAGTACACAACGTCCAGGATCTCTCTTTCTTCTTGCATTTCTACTGTCCACTGCTTTGTTGCTGCCATGATGAATGGATAGCAACCACTGGTTAGGTCTCGCACCGACAGTGCTCGGGGTTCCAGTTCCATCATTGTGAGAATTGCTTTTGCTGGGACACCAACGGATGATGCTGCCAAT
>Ga0307981_1001848_pt1 | contig 18087 bp, 19 predicted proteins | sample OrgLakmetagen987_FD_201849 | JGI IMG/M metagenome (GOLD analysis project Ga0307981, IMG submission 201849) | Saline water microbial communities from Organic Lake, Antarctica - #987 | ecosystem: Environmental > Aquatic > Non-marine Saline and Alkaline > Saline | place: Antarctica: Organic Lake... | reverse complement strand
TGGGCAACGCATAGGCGGTTCCTTGTCCTTGTGTTGCAGAAACGAACAGCTTGTTCGGTTGTCGTTCAATGACAATGCCCTTAGTGGGGCGCTTGAAATGCACTTTTGGCAAGAACCCCAGGCACAGGGCTGCAAATAACGGCAATTCAGCTTCCCCAAGCTGAAGAGTGATTTTTTTAGTCCATTGAACGTGCTCTGCGTGTCTTGGAGCGACATCCAGATTCAACGCGGCAACGGACGGCTGGCCATCGCGGACAATGGATGTAGCCTCGGCGGTCAGCGCTGCACGGGCACCGTAGCAACGCACCTTCTCTTGCAGTGACGGATGATCAGCGGTCATGGTTAATGTACCGGTACAGATCCAACACCTCGATCAAAGGCTCTTTTTCGATGATCGACTCACGCGGTAACTGAATCGCTTTTGTTTCCGACCACACCGGGTTCGGACGCCAGACCAACCGGGGCAGGATTTTCTGTTGAGCAATGACTGCGCCGGACAGAGGACAGCTCTTTCTAACGACTTGCTCATTCTCACGGTACGCATAATTTGCCCGCAACTGGTTGGGCAGGGGAACTCGCCGGGCCAGTACCTCTTTGGGTGAACATTTTCTGTGAAGGATATCGATTACCATGTTGGCCAGTTGCTCGTCACGGTCTCTGAGGTCTTCCGCCAGTTGGACCGCTTTGTCAAAACTGAGCTTCTGAATTCGTGCATGGCTGGTTGCCCAGGTCCAGGCAAATACTTCCAGGCCCGGTGGCATTATCCGGATCTGTCGATAGCACTCGCGCAGATGCAAGGACTGTATGCCCGCGCTTTTCATCGCTTGCGTCAGATACTTGTCCCTGGACGGGAGTTTTTGGCCGCCGGCCAGCGCTCGGATTTGCATTATGACGCCTTTAAAAGCGGTCTTTGCCTCGTTTAGAGCATCCACCGCAGACACGACTTCTTTTGATGAGCAAATCAATCCTGCCCCAAACGGCTTATCCAGCACATCTTCGATGGTCAGCCCGGTCGATTCGGTCACGGCTCGCTGGCGGGCAGCCAGCGACCGTCGTTGAACGTCGTCGGTGTCGTGGGTGGGAATGAAGACCGCGTATCCTGCCTCGTGGTCACCGTCGGACAACTCACGCCAAGCGTGCGTCCGATCCCGCAATTGCTGGTAAGCGCTGGAGAGATCCCCAATTAACTCACCAGGTACAAACATATCGGTGTCGTCAGTTGGTGCCATAAAACCACCTCTTATGTCTGCTTTTTGCGGGCAGGAATGAGTTATTAGAGCTATTAATATTATGAAATACTATACCAGATAAGCGTTATAAGCACGACACAATACCGGTGTCAAAGGCCATCATCATCACTCGTTACCAAGCACAGCACCTGTTTTTACCTTACATAGCCTTTCATACCCTTAAATAACCTGCGCACGGTAAAGCTGTGCGAGTGCTTTTGAAAAAAGCAGGGCGTTCTCTATTGGCCGGACTGGACTCGAAGATGCGGGGGGGAAGAGTGGGGTTTGTTATACGTATCTGGTATAGTAATTCAGACATTTACAGTCTGGTGCGTTTAGTTTGGATTCGCTGACCTACTGGCTAATTCGCATCGAATGCCCTTTGGATCGTAACTCATCCCGGACCAGGGCTTTTACATTGCTTGGGCTGGCGTGTTTGGACAGAATTATTGCGCCGTGTTTGGCGATACTGGCACGCACCCCATTGGGGGTTTCCGGATCGTCTATGAGAACCACTTTCGGTACGCCCGGATTTGAATGCTCACTTGTGGTCAGCCATTCAAGGAACTTCAGACCGTCAAGGCGAGGCAGGTGAAAATCCATAAGCAGCATGTCAAAGCGCTGCTCTTCAATCAAACCAATGAACGTAACCGGGTTATGGCTGGCCACCAGTTCGATGTGATCAACACCCAACACCTCCAGTGACAGCATTTGTCGCAGCTGTTCCAGGTAGATCTCGTTATCGTCCATCACCAAAACCCGAAAGCTCGCAAGCGAGTTCTTTCCGCTGTTTGGCGACTGCGAAATAGCCTGTCCAGAAAAAAGCGATTGATGACTTGCTGGCTCAGAGATTTCCGTAAGCGTTTTCATTTTTGGAACACCGCTCAGCGATCTGATAGATAGATGTCCGCATTAGCGTGCGTTGTCGCTAAAAATGACCAGACGGGGGGAGTTAAAAGCTGCGAAAGCAGCGTTTCGTGTAAGGCGTGTCATGTACGTCCCTGTGGAATATAAATTGTGGCATCAGCCTGGTGCCACTTACAAGATGTTACAAGAAAGTGCGCTTATTGGTCAATAATCATGCAACTAATGTCTACATGATAATTGTGACGGTCTTCTCAAAAAGGAAATCACGCAAAACCTCAGACTCACAGACGTTCGCTCTTTGTGCCAGGTATGGAATGCCCAGCGCTTTGAGTGTCGAGTGAAGGTCAGGGTTTCCTCATATCCACGGTGAACACACAATATGCTCCTGCCAGCCTGTGCCCCATTGGAAATAGGTCACTTCCCACTGACCTATTGTTGCTCGCTTAATAAGCGTCAAATGACACACTAAGTTCATCAACAGACAGCAATCTTCGGGTTCTCCTGTTGTGGCACAAATTCAGCACCTTTTCGGTTCGCTGGTGAGCTTCTTGATCAAAAATACGACTAACCGTTCGGAGAATTTCCCGTGAAACAAGCACAGTGTGTGTTTTTAGGGCTGATCATGATGGGCCTTTTGTCAGGATGCACTGGCGGCAAACACATTTATGCCCAAAACGGCGCGTGCCTTACCTGCATCAACAACCCTATAACCGGCAAGCCGCTCAATCACGACGGCTCGGCACCCGGCAGCACCGTCGAGTCACGGCAAGCCGCCACCGAATCGAACGAGTCCTGGGCCGAAGATTTAAACGAGCCAAGACCACGCAGCAATGAAGAGAAGATCACGTTCTCTGTGCCGATGGACGTGGACCTTACGTTCGTAAAAATCAAAAGAGAATACGGTTATTTTACCGAGCAAGAAATCCGCCAGGAGTGGGGCAACCTTGCCTCCATGAAACTAAAAACCTTTGAATACGCTTACGACGCCACGCCCTCGGTTTATTATCACATGCGGTCTTCCACAAAACACGAAGGCGCGAATTACATCATTGATCATCAGATCGAGAAAAAAGGCGCCGGTGAAAGCCAGATCATACTCACGGTTTGGGTCGATACCCGCTCTACGATCAGTCTGTCCGACGTTATGAAGAGTGTTGCGGTACGAACCCGCAAGTCATTGAATCAATAATTGCCGGACGTTGCACAACAGCACCGCTATAGCTATAAAAGAAAGGGCGTACACCCGTGTTCAAAATTCTCACTGGAGTTGTTCTTGGTATGATCGCCTCATACTACGCGGCATCGCACTTGCAGCTTTTGGTGCATATTCCGATCCATCATGAACACCCGTTCTGGTTTAACGTGAACAGCCATTCCGGCTGAAGGTGAACCCTTTTCAGTGATTTTCCGGAATCGGTGTTCACGTTCAACCAGAATACTTCTTAACGCATTGTTTATTAATTCATTTTCTACTCTGATTCCTTTTTTGGGGATCAGGGCCATGTCAGCAAAGAGAATGCCAATGCGTAAAATCAGAGAAGTACTTCGTCTGCGGCTGGAGGCCGAGCTCTCAATCCGGCAGATCAGCGCCAGCACCAAGACCAGTGTCGGAGCCATCCAGAAGGTCTTGGCTCGGGCCGATGCCTTAGAGATTGTCTGTCCGTTGCCAGAGGATCTGGACGATGGCCGCCTGGCGGCCATGTTCTATCCCGGCTCCGATCCCACCACATTGTCACACCATCAGGTGTCAGACTGGACAACGATCTACCAGGAACTCAAGCGCAAAAACGTCACCAAACTGCTGCTGTGGGAGGAGTACACCACCCGATACCCCGATCGATGCTACAGCTATTCCCAGTACTGTGACCGTTACTGGCACTGGCACTGGCACTGGCACTGGCACTCGCACTCGCACTGGCTGAAGCAGCAAAACGCTCCATGCGCCAGACTCACAAGGCCGGTGAGAAATGCTTCGTGGATTACTGTGGCCCCACCGTACCCATTGTTCAGCCACACACGGGCAGAATCCGTACGGCTCAGGTGTTTGTCGTAGTGCTGGGTGCGTTCAATTACATCTATGCAGAGACGACCTGGAGCCAGAGCTTGTAGGGTTGGATGTTGAGTCACATGCACACCTTCAAGTTCTTTGGAGACGTTCCGGTACCACCAGTTCAGGCACGACCCCGAGGAATTCGAAGACTCGGATGTGGGAGCCAATCCAGTCTGGCAGCTTCTGGCTCCAGGTGGCTTCGGCGTAGGTGTAATTGGAAGCGCCCATAACCGCCACAAAGATCTGCGCCTCATGGATCTCTCCGGTGGTGCGATCGATGACGGGCACGGTCTGGCCGGCGTAGTCCACGAACAGCTTTTCACCCGCTCGATGGTTCTGGCGCATCACCAGGTCCAGCTTGCGCTGTCAGGCCTGGTAGTGTTCGCAGAACCCGCTGTACTGATACCCCTCTGGATCTGCCTCCTGGTACTCCTGCCAGAGCAGGAACAGAGTGACGTATTTACCCTTCAGTTCCTCGTGGATCCGATGTCAGTCCGGTAGGCTTCGGACCTGGGCTGGCAGGTTTGGAGGGGGCGGGAACAACAGCTGCTCCAGGTGAGCCTCACTCAGATCCTCCGGCAATGGCCAGCTCAGACCAGCTTCGGCCAAACGCCGAAGATACTCGCTCACCGTGGGACGGCTGATGCCGCCGGTCGCTCAGCCTCCGCTCCCATTTCGGGCGAAGGACTTCTTTGATCTTACGCATGGATAACCTCTTCGCAGGCATCTGGTCTTCTCCGGATGAAAAGACTCAGAGTACCGTTAAGTTATCCCGCGCCGGACGGCTTTGATGGGTGGGTCAAGCAGCCTACCGGGATGGCAGGCTTCGTTTGGAATCAGCGGAAACCTTTGTCTAAAATACGCAATTTATGACCGCAAACCATTGAAATTATTATTTATTTAATAATTATTAACGCGGCATTGATAAACTTGCGGCATGCAGAAGATAAATCATTTTGATCTACTTCCCTTCGTTATATTTTGTTCCTTCCCAACCCGGCTTACTAAGCAATTTTAATACTTGACAATAACAAATGGCCTTTGATAAAGTTTTGTTGATATAGGACCTTTGGTCCGATTAACGGACCATAATGAGGCGAGTATGACAACAGATATAAGCTCCTCGGCGGGTAAGGCTCTCGAGATATTCATAGCGATCTGTAATCACGGCAAGCCATGTTCGTTGGCAGACCTTGTGCGTTTGGTCGGATACCCGAAAACGGTGACAGGTCGAATGGTTGCCACGCTGGTTCATTATGATTTCATCGAACGTGATCACGAGAGTGGATTGTATGCGATTACGACGAAAGCTTTGCACACGGTTCAGAAGGGCCTGAACAGCGATCCAATTATTGTTCGTGTAGACCTGATGTTGCGCGAGATTGTGTCACGAACCCAGGATTCTGCGCTGTTCATGGTGAAGTGTGGCAACCGAGCCCTAGTGACTAAGCGCTATGAGGGTACGACGGCTACACGTGTTCAGGGTTCTCAAGTCGGGATGGAATTACCACTGCACTGTGGTGGGGCGCCGATGGCTCTTTTGGCTTTTTCACCAGATAGCGAAGTAGACGACTATCTTTCTACTCCTCTGGAGCAACGCACAGAAGCCACCTGTACAGACACGAACAAGTTGCGCGCTTACATCGCGCGAGACCGAATGCGTGGCTACTCGGTCGGAAAAGAAGATCTGTTCGAATATGTTGTTGCAGTGGGTGCGCCGGTCATGAGTAGCCAAGGAAAACTCGTTGGTGCTATTAGCGTCGGCAACATCGTGCAGCGATACCCCGTTGAGCGGATTAATGAGGTAGGCCAAATTCTAGTTGATATAACCACACGGTTCTAAACCAAAGATACAAAAACTTATGAATAATAAAAAGGGATGAGAGACATGAGACAAAAAAAAGTATTAGGCGTCGCCATAGCGATGGCACTCAATCTACTCGCGACTCCGGTCATGGCGCAGCAACATGACAATACGCTTCGCTGGGCCAGCCAAACGTCGATTACCGCAGTCGACCCCTATTTCAACTACTACCGCGAGGCTATGCTACTGAATAGCCAGTTGGTCTGGGATACGCTGATATACAAGTCTTCAGACGGTGAATATCACCCGCTTCTGGCGACAAAGTGGAAGTGGGTAGATGATACCACTCTTGAGTTTGATCTACGCGATGATGTGATCTGGCATGACGGAGAGCCGTTCACTGTCGAGGATGCCGTTTATACGTTCAACTATATCTCGAACGAGGAGAACGGTGTCAACGTCCAGAGCAATGTCAACTGGATAGAAGAAGCCTCGGCGTTAGGCGCCAACACCTTGCAAATTAAGCTGACGAAGCCGTTTCCGGCAGCGCTAGAATACATCTCGACACTGCTAGCCATTCTGCCCGAGGGATTTTATGGTGATTCTGGGCAGGCGGGGGCTGGTGGACGTCTGGTTGGCACCGGACCTTATGAAATTGCCAAGTTTGTACCGGGAGATACAATCCGCGTCGAAGCATTCGGCGGCTATTTCACAGATAGCTATAAGGGTATGCCTACTTTCGACGCCATTGTCTATCGTAGTATTCCCGACACTTCAACACAGATCGCAGAATTGTTGAGCGGCGGTGTCGACTGGATTTGGCGCGTGCCTCCAGATCAGGCTGATCCGATGTCATCTATGCCTAAGATAACAGTGGAGGCAGATGAAACTATGCGCATCAGTTTTCTTTCGATGAATCTGCGCGACATGGACGGTGGAAATCCATTGCAGGATATCCGCGTTCGGCAGGCTATTGCCTATGCCATTGATCGCGACCAGTTAGTGAAAGAAATAATTGGTGATGGGTCAAACGTGATTAACTCACCGTGCTTTCGTACGCAGTTTGGCTGTGTGGAGGATGCTAATACCATTGGCTATGACCCCGAAAAAGCCAAGACTCTTTTAGCCGAGGCCGGTTATGCAGACGGTATAGAACTTAAAATGACCTCCTACCGGAGTCGTGAATGGACCGAAGCTCTGTCGGGATTTCTGAAGGCTGTCAACATTGATGTCAGCGCAAGCGTACTGGACTATTCCAACGCACGTGACAGAGTGGTGAACAATCAGGTGCATATGCTGATGGGAGACTGGGGATCTTATGGGGTCAACGATGTTTCAGCCTTACTTAACAATTTTTTCACGTTGTCTGAGGATGACATGGCACAGGACGAGAAGGTGTCCGAAGCACTACTTTCTGCCGTTGATACTGCCAATGTCGACGCCCGCATGGAAAGCTATAATTACTCAGTTCGCCGTATTGCCGAGGAAGTATATTGGTATCCGTTATGGACCCATCCTACGACCTATGCATACAGCTCAAAGCTAGAGTTCCAAAGCCACCCTGATGAGAACCCGCGCTTCTTCGAAGCGAAATGGGCCGATCAGTAGAGCGTTGGAGATCTTGAGTAATGCTACTTTTTATACTGAGGCGCATCATGGTCGGAATACTGGTGCTGATGGCGGTTGCCGTCATTACCTTTGCCCTGACCAATGCAGCGATAGATCCAGCGAGTGCTATTGCTGGCGATAGTGCATCTGCGCAGGACATCCAGACCATCCGGGAGTTGTATGGCTTTGATCGCCCCTTGTATATGCAGTTCGCGTCGTGGGCGCAGGATATGGTGGCAGGCGATTTTGGCCAGTCTTACCGACAACGTCGTCCGGCTATTGATGTAGTATTGGAACGTCTCCCAGTTACAATGACACTCGGGTTGACAGCCTTCCTGTTGGCATTGGTTGTGGCAATTCCACTGGGAATCGTTGCGGGATTGCGACCAAACTCTTGGATCGATCGTCTTGCGTTGGGCTTTGCGGTGCTTGGGCAGGCCATCCCGAATTTTTGGTTCGCGCTCATGGGTATGGTTATCTTCAGTGTTAATCTTCAGATATTACCTGTATCCGGTTCGGAAAGTTGGCAGAACTTCGTATTGCCATCCATAGCGCTCGCTTATTACGCGGTGCCTACCATGATGCGGTTGACGCGGGCAGGGATCATCGATGTGATGCAATCTGACTACATCCGCACCGCACGTGCAAAGGGGCTGCGACCCGCAAAGATTGTCCTCAAGCACGCGTTACGTAATGCAATATTACCTCTGGTTTCAGTGGCAGCTGTTCAACTTGGAATGATGCTGGGTGGATCGGTCGTAATTGAGACAATCTTTGCTATGCAGGGAATAGGCTATTTGGCATGGGAGAGTATTACCATGTCTGACCCACCAGTAGTTCAGGCTATCGTTTTAATTGTTGCCAGCTTCTACGTGCTGCTTACGTTTGCCGCCGACATCATCAATGCATGGTTAGATCCACGCCTGCGTGCTCGTTAAGGGAAATATATGACACTGACTGGAACAACACTTGAAGATAAGCTGACAGCTGTGAATCGTCGTCGTAGCGTGGTTTCGCGATATCTTGGCCACCGTAGTCTTATGATTGGTGCCGGAGGGCTCTCGCTGCTGCTGTTGCTCGCGATATTCGCCCCGTTGGTTACTTGGCATGACCCTTATCTACAGGATTTAGCCAATCGGCGTATTCCACCGATTTGGCACGCTTGGTTTTATGGCAACGACAAGGCCGTTTGGACGCATTTGCTAGGCACTGATCCTCTCGGCCGAGATTACTTCACCCGCCTTGTCTACGGCGCACGTATTTCCCTCTTCGTTGGGTTTTCTGTTGTCTTAATCTCGTCAATCATCGGAACCACATTAGGAATTTTGGCAGGGTATTTCGGCGGTCGTATCGATACGTTTATTTCGTTCATCGTCACTACGAGACTGGCCATGCCGGTGGTTCTAGTTGCGCTTGCTGTTGTAGCAATTTTTGATGGCTCACTACAGGTTGTAATTCTAGTGTTGGGTTTTTTACTTTGGGATCGGTTTGCTGTCGTCATGCGTTCAGTCACACTTCAAGTGAAAAGCCAGGAATATGTTGCTGCGGCCAAGGCGGTTGGATGTTCGAATTTGCGCATTATTATGACTGAGATTATGCCTAATATCGCAAACTCACTCATTATTGTAGCGTCCATCGAAATGGCCGTGGCGATATTGTACGAGGCTTCGCTCTCATTTTTAGGTCTTGGGGTACAGCCACCGCTGCCCTCGTGGGGGCTGATGCTGGCTGAGGCGCGACCTGAAATATTCTTTGCGGCTTGGATGATCACCTTACCCGGGATTGCGCTGTTTATGTTGGTACTGTTCATTAACTTGCTGGGCGACGGTATTCGAGATGTCACGGCACCTGGGGGGCGAGCATGACTATAAAAACCAAAGCTGGTCCAGTCCTAAGCGTAGAAAGCCTGGTGGTGAAACTACCCACTCCAGATGGTCTTTTGGGTGCGGTTGAGGATGTCAGTATGAGTATAGAGCCGGGGCAGACGTTATGCGTTGTGGGTGAGTCGGGTTGCGGGAAATCCATGACGTCTTTGGCGATCATGGGCCTCTTACCAAGGTCAGCTATAATACCGCAGGGGAGGATAGCTTTTCACGGCACTGATCTTTTGATGCTTGACGAGCGCGCCATGGCTGATTTGCGTGGTGACCGTATAGCGATGATTTTTCAGGAACCAATGACATCGCTCAATCCAGTTTTCACTATCGGTGATCAATTAACTGAAACACTGCGGCGCCACCGGAGAGTCAGTCGGCGTGAGGCACGTAACCGTGCTGTTGAGCTGCTCGAACTGGTCGGTATCAGTGGGGCGGCGGAACGCCTGACTCAATATCCTTATCAACTATCAGGTGGATTAAGACAGCGAGTGATGATCGCGATGGCACTAATGTGCGACCCGGAGTTACTGATCGCGGATGAGCCGACGACCGCGTTGGATGTAACTATTCAGGCTCAGATTTTAAGTCTGCTGAAGAAAATCCAATCTGAACTAGGGACCGCCATTCTACTGATTACCCATGATCTGGGCGTGGTGGCTCGCATGGCCGACAGTGTGGCCGTAATGTACGCAGGCCAAATCGTTGAAAGTGGCGCTGCTGAGCAAGTTTTTCGTGATCCACTTCATCCTTACACTCAAGGATTGTTACGCTGCATTCCAGTCCCTGGCCAGACCGAGCGCGGAAAACATCTGGGCACGATTCGTGGCATGGTTCCCAATTTGGTGGGCGATTTGAGTGGCTGCAGGTTTTATGACCGGTGTGATTTCGCTCAAGAAACGTGTCGCGCAGATGTTGCACCACTCCAAATGCAGCCGGATCACAATGTGCGTTGCGTTCGGGACCTGAATGATATGCGTGCAACCCAACCAGTTTTGATGCGAGGGTGTAAAGTATGACTACTGCCCCACCCATTCTTGAAGCGCGCGGATTAAAGCAAACATATTCATTATCTTCTGGCCTCTTTGGCCCCAAGCGAGAATTGCAGGCAGTCCGAGGCGTAAATCTGACCCTGAAAAAGGGTGATATTCTGGGAATAGTGGGCGAGTCTGGTTGCGGTAAGTCTACGCTGTCACGCATGTTGCTGGGATTGGAGAAACCCAGCAGCGGAGAGGTGAGACTGGGAGGGACTCCGATCGAGCAAATTGGTCGTGCGGAGCTCTCGCGGCGCATACAACCGATTTTCCAAGATCCATTCTCGTCGCTCAACCCGCGCAAGACTATTGAATCTATTATCTCCTTGCCCCTGAGGGTACACAAGATCGGTGATGCCGCTTCGCGTCTGCGCAAAGTACGTGAAATGATGGACCGCGTCGGCTTGCCTAGTCGGCTCGCAGGCGGCTATCCCAATCAGTTATCGGGTGGTCAGCGCCAACGAGTGGCGATCGCGCGAGCGCTCATCACCCGGCCCGAAATAGTCATTTGTGACGAGCCAACGTCAGCCCTTGATGTTTCGGTGCAAAGCCAAATACTAAACATGCTCTCGGACCTGCGCGACGAATTGAATCTAACCTATGTCGTCATTACACATAATTTAGCGGTGGTCGAACATCTGGCAAGCGATATTGCCGTCATGTACTTGGGCCGGTTGGTAGAAAGTGCCAAGACGGCGCAGTTTTTCGCCGATCCCCGCCATCCCTACAGTAGGGTACTCCTGAAGTCCGTAATGACGCCGGACACCAGTCTTGGCATACCAGAATTAGGACTTGGCACGGCCTTCCCGAATCCTTCTAACCCGCCATCCGGATGTGCTTTTCATCCAAGATGTATTGAACGATTTGAAGGCTGCGACAGATATACGCCACGACCTGTGCCACGTCCTGATGGCGGCGAAGTTGAATGTCGCCTTTTTGAGAACGACATCCAAAATTCTTTTAAAAAAGTAGAGCGATAAAGTGAAAAAATTATACCAAAAGGGAATGGTTGTCGCCCCTCAACCTGAGGCGGCCGAGGCTGGACTGGAAATTTTGAACGCCGGAGGCAATGCGGTGGATGCGGCAATAGCGGCGGCGTTTGTACAGGGCGTTGTGGACCCCCTGATGTGCGGAATTGCTGGGTTCGGCAGTATGGCGGTCTATGATCCCATCAGCGGAACGCATGAATATATCGATTTTCATGCTCCCGCGCCCGGAATTGCTACTGACGATATGTGGGCAGATCTGATCGAGGGGGAGGCGCGTGACGGCTTTGGCTTCACTCTAAAAGGGCGGGTGAACGACATTGGGTATCAGTCAATATGTGTCCCAGCTTCACTCCGGGGCTACGCCACAGCACATTCACGTCACGGATCACTGCCGTGGGCGGACCTGTTGAGCAGTGCTATCAGTTGGGCGCACAAGGGATGGATGGTCCGCCCACATGTCGATGAATTTTGGTCTGACCCTGGAATGATGGGCCGTGTGGCCAACTCCGAACGGTTGAAACATACTCCAGGCGCACGGGCTCTTTATTGCCGTGACGATGGCAGCCCAAAGCATACTGGAGATTTGGTAAAGAACCCTGATCTTGCGCGTACCCTGTCAATCATAGCGGAACAAGGCGCGGATGCTTTCTACACGGGTGAGATTGCGCGGGCCATCGTGATGGATATGCAGGCCAACGGTGGATTGATCTCTGCCGACGATCTAGCTGGGTACTCCCCCACAATTAACCATCCGCTAATTTCTGCGTATCGTGAGTTTACAATCACCACTAATAAGCCACCGGGTGGTGGCTTGATGCTGTTGCAGATGTTGAACATTCTTGAGAATTTTGATTTGGAATCGATCGGCCACAACAGTGTTGAGTATGTCCGCATAGTTTGTGAGGCGATGAAATATGCGACTATCGACAAGGACCGCGGGATCGGAGATCCAGCGTTCGTTGATGTGCCTTCGGATCGAATCTTATCAAAGGATTATGCCGCAGAGCTGGCCGAACGGATCAAGCGCGGTGAGAAAGCTGATGTTCCACGCTTTGACCCTTTGGCACAATGCAAGGACACGACGCAAATTTCTGTTGTTGACAAAAACGGGTGCTGTGTCTCGATGACCCACTCCCTTGGGATGCCCTCAGGTGTCGTCACTGAAGGGCTTGGTTTCATGTATAACGGATGCATGGGCGTTTTTGATCCGCGCCCCGGCCAAACAGGATCGATTGAGCCGGGCAAGTCACGTTTCAGTTCGATAGTGCCTTCAATCGTTTTTCGTGGCGATGATCCATATATAGTGATCGGGGCGCCAGGCGCCACGCAGATTTCTATGGGCGTTCTTCAAGCGATCCTAAACGTGTTGGACTTTGATTGCACTATGTCGGAAGCGGTATTGCGACCGCGCTTTTCATCAACGAGCAATGCCATAGACGTAACCAACCGCATTCCGTACTACATTACATCGAAACTCGAAGGACTGGGATACGAGGTGATCCGCAGCCCGCGCAGCTTTGGCATAGCTTGGGTACATGGTATTCGAATTATAAATGAAGGATTAGAAGGTGGTGCTGATCCAGGCGCAGATGGGGTGGCTTTAACACAGAATTAACCATGCAGTGTTCGGCACCCTTGAATTTCGTTATTTTACGCATGCCAAACAGCAGAACCTGTTGAACAGGTTCAAGAAGGCGCGCATTTGAAAATAGGTTCTGTCGCAAATCCTTTAGAGGGCTAATCATGCCTGATTAGCGAACATGACCATGCTGTGAGTTGGACAAACGCCTTCCAGCTTTTCTCTAAATACATCGAGAGGTCTAAAATGCACTACGGGAGCATCCGCCCAGAAATTCTTACTTACGATCCGTTCAAAAGCATCGTGGCACCACGCCCGATCGGATGGATTGGAACTTTAAACAAGGATGGGGTGCCAAACCTTGCGCCCTATTCTTTTTTCATGCCGCTCGCGTCCAACCCCCATATGATCGCTTTTGCTAGCGAGGGGATGAAACATTCTGCTGCCAATGCGAGGGATCAAGGAGAATTTACATATTCCCTTGCCACAGACACGTTAAAGCACGCGATGAACATTTCTTCCGAGGCGCACCCGGACGGGGCAAATGAATTTCAACTTGCGAAGCTTCTACAGGGTAATTCAGTAGAGATCAACACGCCATTTGTGGCCGAAAGCCCTGCAGCTCTCGAATGTAGGACCATTTCTGTGCAGGTTCTCGTCGACATGCACGGTACTGCGTCTGATTGGTACCTGGTGGTGGGCCAGGTTGTACGTACCCACATTCGAGATGAATATATCGTGGATGGCCGCTTTGATACAGCTGCGGCTCGCCCAATATCGCGTCTTGGGTATCGCGACTATGCTACATCTGAAAACCTATGGGAATTGATTCGGCCGGGGGAAACGCTGGTCAATTCAACAGCGACTGAGTCTCCAGTAAAGTAAGAACGTCTATAACCCTTTCGCCTAGGGTCTGTTGACGATTGCTCGTAAGTCTTCGAAAGGTAATAGCAGGCTCGTATGATGAAGTTCCACAACAACAACCCTACGAGCCCGCAATGCCCAGATACAGGCTCACAGAGGAACTGTGGTTCAAGCTAAGAGAAATATTGCTTCGATTCAGTCTGTATAACAAGGCAGGTCTGCGTAGAACCGTCGAAGGCATTCTGTTCAAAATGCGGACCGGCGTGCCCTGGAGAGGTCTGCCAGAGCATTTCGGTAAATGGAATTCTGTCTACAAAGCGTTCAATGACTGGTCGAAAAAAGGCCTCTGGAAAAAGCTCTTCAACGTGCTGAAGGCAGACTCCGATCTGGAATGGGTCTTCATTGATGGCCGCTATGTGAAGGCACACCAACACAGTGCCGGAGCCGCGGTTGGCTACGACGAGAATATCGGTAAAAGCAGGGCTGGCAACACCTTCAAAGTGCATCTGGCGGTGAATGCTTACAGCCTGCCAGAGGCTTCACCATGACAGGCGGTCACATCAATGACTGCACTGAAGCGCCAACACTCATCGAAAAAATTGACGCTGCGCAGGTGCTGATAGCGGATAAAGGCTACGACAGCCAGATAATACGTGACAAGGGAGAAGCCCTCGGAATGAGCGTTATTATCCCCAGAAGGAAAAACTCGATAAAGGGAAACAAGGGGCTCGACCGGCATTTGTATAAACTCAGACACTTGGTCGAGAATGCGTTTGCCAGACTCAAGCAGTATCGTGCCGTTGCCACCCGATACGACAAGCTGGCTCGAAATTATGAGAGCATTGTGTCTCTGGCTTGCGCATTTCTCTGGCTACCAATGTGAATTGTCAACAGACCCTAGATGAGGTTTACAAAAACTGCATCAAGGCCTCCCGTCTGCAGGAAAGCCGACCTCCAACTGAAGATCACTAGGAGGTATTTGTAACCCTGGTTTCGTAGAATAAGTGCAGCACTTTGGAGCAACCAAGTAGAGATAGAAAGGCCGTTGCCGGTACCCTCTATCGCTTTACCGACTAAAGTGAAGCAGAGATGGGATACCGACAATTGACCCAAGCACAACGATACCAGATTTCGGCCTTTTTAAGGGTAGGCTGGAGCCAGCGATCGATTGCACAAGAGCTGAATTGTCATAGCTCAACCATCAGTCGAGAACTGCGTCGCAATCGAAGTTTTAGTAGGTACGAGCCAGCGCAAGCAAACCGCTTGTCCTGGCATCGACGCAGGGCGGCTCACAAATCCCATAAACGAGTGCCATCGTTGATAGATTGGGTGACCAAACAGATTCAGAGCGGATGGAGTTCTGACCAGGTAGCCGGCTTCATAAGGCGAGCTGGCAGTATCCAAGTCAGTCATCAGTGGATTTATGGTCTGATTTATCGAGATAGAATAGCCGGTGGCAACCTCTGGACGTATTTTCGTCTACCGCACCAGAGACGTTATCAGCGCCACCTCGCCAAACAGGCGGGGTTGTTCAAGATCCCAAGTCGTGTAGGCATTGAGCATCGTCCTAAAGCCATTGATGAGCGACTGCATATTGGCCACTGGGAGGGAGACACGATCCTTCACGGGCATAAGAATTCTGGCGCGGTCACCTTGGTTGAAAGGCGAACGGGTTACCTTCTTGCAGACCGCGCACCGAAGCTGAAAGCTGGCCTGGTCACTGATGTCATCATCCGCGAATTAAGGCCTATCAGAGGCGCGGTAAAGACGCTGACATTGGACAACGGTTCTGAGTTTGCGGACCACAATACGTTCAGCAAAACGCTGTCGCTGGCTTCGTATTTCTGTGACCCTTACCGGTCCTGCCAGCGGGGCTCCAACGAGAATACGAACGGCCTATTGAGACAATACTTCCCGAAAGGAACCGACTTCGCCGAGGTGTTCAAAAAGGCAATCACGCGAGCTGTAAACAAACTGAATAACCGGCCAAGAAAACGGCTGGGTTATCGAACACCGGCAGAGGTTTTCTGGGGCGAATACTCAGGAGCTTTGGAAACAAGCGGTGCTGCGCTTATTACTTGAATCAAAGACTTGAGTTGATTTCATGACGTCCCCTGCTATATTCGTTACCGAACATAAATATAAAAAATGAAACAGTCAGAAAATATCAGGTTCGGCAACGCGAACAACAATAACTGGAGAACGCACATGCAAGGGACAAAGTTCTGGGATTTCCACAGCCTCGCCGGCAAAGTGATGATCGCGGTTACCGGAGTATTACTATCAGGAGGAATGGTAGTGGCGGATGCCAGTGAATGGCGTGTGGTGGAAGCATCGGATGGCACCGGGGTTCACTACCAGTACTGGGCTGCGCCTTCCAAGCCCCACGCCGTGGTGCAGGTTGTACACGGGGCCGCGGAGCATAGCGCCCGCTATGACCGTTTTGCCCAATTTCTGAACAGTCATGGCTACGCGGTTTATGCCACGGACCATCGCGGTCATGGCCGCACCCGCGTGCGCTCCAATGAACTGGGCGACGCCGGCCCCGATTCCTGGAACCACTTCGTCAAGGATGAGATGCAACTGAGCGCGGTGATCCGTGACGAACATCCCAGTGCGGACTTGGTGCTGTTCGGCCATAGCCTTGGTTCGTTCATGGCGCAGGATTACATCACCCGCCGGCCGGAGCTAATCGACGGGCTGGTATTATCCGGCACCGCCTATCGCCCACCACCGCCCCAGGACCTGCTTGACGCCCTTGACGCTGCTGCCGAGCAGGCACCATTGGCGGACTCGGAGATCTGGGCCGGCATTTTCACCGACTTCAATAAACCGTTCAGTGATGAGCCCGGCTTCCAATGGCTGAGCCGTGATCAGGCCGAAGTCCAGAAGTACGTGGATGATCCGCTGTCCGGATTTGCCTTCAGCAACGAATTGGTACGGGATTATTTCCAAGGTATGGCGGATCTGCGGGATCCTGCCCGCGAACAGGAAATTCCACAAAATCTGCCGGTTCTGGTCATTCAGGGGGCGCTGGATCCGGTGGGCGGCAACTTGGAGGCCACCAGGGTTCTGCTGGAGCGTTTTAAAGAACTGGGGCTGACCAGGGTTGATCATGAATTTTATGACGACGCCCGCCATGAACTGCTGAACGAAACCAACCGCGAACAGGTGCAGAAGGATGTCCTGGCCTGGCTCAATGATCTGACCCGCTAATCTGTGGGCTGCTGCAGACGCTCCGGGCGGCTCAGCCCGGACTCACTGCGGCGGCTCATAGATGCTGTTCAATGGAAGACGTGCAAGAAATTCGGGCTAGGATCCGTTGACAATTCACATCGGCAGCCAAAGAAATGAGCAGGCGAGTGTCACGGCACTTTCGTAATTTCGTCCGGGTTTGTCGTATCTGGTAGCGACGGCCCGAAATTGATAGAATCTGGCGAGAGCGTTTTCAACCAAATGCCGGTATTTGTACAACAGCCAGTCGAGCCCCTTATTGCCTCGTTTTGAATTGCGCCTGCGAGGGATCGTCACCTGCATGCCAACGTTTTCAATATGTGCCCTGATATTCTCGCTGTCAAAGCCCACGGTCTCGGCTTCCCTCAGTGTATCGATCATTTGGGCGCTACGGTGCAATTGGCTGTCTCACCGCCTGTGATGCTGAAGAAATAGGGTAAACCACAAGCATCCACCATCAAATGTATCTTAAAAGTGTTGCCAACCCTGCTGCTGCCGATATTCTGAGGTTTGCCGCCAGCAGCACCGGCAATGTGCTGGTGAGCTTTGACGTAGCTCCCATCCATGAACGTCCACTCCAGATCAGGCTCGATAACCAGCGCATCGAACAGCGCTGTCCAGACCTTTTTTTTTGACCAGGCATTGAATTTTCTATACACCAAATTCCACTTGCCAAAGGCTTCTGGAGGGTCTCTCCAGGGTACGCCAAAGTGCTGCGGTTGTTATTTGAATTCAGGTTCAAAGGAAAACAGTTTCACCACCGCTGGAGTGTTCGACCTGTCCGGCGAGCGCGTCACTTAATAGTCTTCCACGCGTCCGATGTGCTTACCAACGGCCATCATCAGCCGCCTCCACTGATCCGTTGCGCCAATTCCAGGATCTCGTCCCGGCGATTCAATCCGTTGATGAAACGTTCGGGAATTTTATCGATACCGACGCTTGCGCCGACAAGCGC
>Ga0307981_1001846_pt1 | contig 18095 bp, 11 predicted proteins | sample OrgLakmetagen987_FD_201849 | JGI IMG/M metagenome (GOLD analysis project Ga0307981, IMG submission 201849) | Saline water microbial communities from Organic Lake, Antarctica - #987 | ecosystem: Environmental > Aquatic > Non-marine Saline and Alkaline > Saline | place: Antarctica: Organic Lake... | reverse complement strand
GGGAAGAATGGCCACTCCGTAGCCAACACTGAATAGTGACGAAATGGACCCCTTGACGGAGTCTGTATAGTTGTATTCTTCTGAAATCGGAAGCAACGCCACCGACATGGCAACGCGATCCAGCGCCGATAACCAAGCAATCGTCCACAGCAGAAAGAGCATCATCGTTTTGCGGCCAGCATTCTTTGTGTCCTTCAATGTGTGGGCGTCGCTGGTTTCTAGTGGTGCCATAGTGAGACGGTCGCCTTCGAAGGCTTCCAGCCCGTCATCGTCGTCGTCGTCCAAAGTAGTAGAGGCGTCAGTAGTGTCAGTATCCGCCGACACTGGCGACCCCAACAAGCCTCTCATCCAAGACGACGCCGTAGAAGATTGTTGAAAGGTCTGGTAGTTGCCTCGGAACTGAAGATTCGTCAAAGATACACCAAGGCCAGCATCGCGCCGGGAAGTCAACGACATGGTGAGTCGTGAGTCCGTCGAAACCGTGATGTCTACAGTACTGGAGTCGAGATTAGAGCCTTTTCACAACAGGAAATGTTCCTTTTTCTTTGCTCTAGTCGACTGCCAATACACTTACCAGGTACGGCGCATGCAAGAGATACTTTCAGGGGCCCTCTTACTTGCCCTTGCTTCTCTTTGCTTCTTGGAGGCAAGCGGCAGGTCGCAATTGCCAGAATAAACGAGGAAAGATCTCGCGTTTTTTGTTCTCGAAGCTTTTTTTGTTCTCGAAGCTTCTTGACCGCGGGAGCTCTCTACTTCTCCATGTGGCTGCGTGGTTGGAGTCACAGCATCGTCTGACAAGCAGACAACCAAAGATACCTCCTGTACTGTAATACACGTCACGTTCGTTTCGTGAAGTTGAACCAATGAGTAAGAGAGCAAATCGAGATCCAATAACCAATAACGATGCATACCTTGCATTCGTCGCACAATCCCTTTGACTAGTACTACAACAAGCAGCATCGTTTCTTCTCGCGCGTAAAACATATTGATACTAGCTTGCTTGAAGTGCTTGAAGCAGCAGAAAGTAGAAAGCAAACCAGCAACCATAATGAAGTTAGACTCTTTATTGCTCATCTCATTGGTCGTTTCCTCGGCTCATTCCTTCTCGCCGTCCCACATACACTCGAGTCGGAGGAACACTAATGCTGCACGCGCTACGGGAACCCAACGATCTATGATTGATCCTACCGCGTTCCCACTAGATGTTGGGATTGCTGCTGTATCGGCTGCAGCTGGAGCCTTCTCGCAGGTTCCAAAGATCCAACAGTTGGAACGAGAGCTTGATCTCACTAGAGAGGCTCTGACGGATTCGGAACAAGAGATGGTAAGCAAGATTCACGAGCTAGAGGAGAAGCTATTTACCATGGATAGAGAATATGAAGGTCAGACAGACAAATTTAAGAAGCAGTACGATCTAAAGATGAGAGACAACCTGGCACAGATGACAGAAAAGATAAAGATCGACTATGGATACCAGTTGGAAATCAGAGTGGAGGAAGCCAAATCAAAACTGTTGCAAGACAAGTTTATGCAAATAAGTAATGTTGGCGGAGACAGGCAAGCAGAGCTAGTTAAGTTACGTCTACAACGCTCAAGGATTGAAGATGCAAACAAGACTCTAGAAAAGGCGTTGGGAGATTCGAAAGCGGAACTAGACAGGCTCCAAGAGGCCGCATCGAAAAAGGCTGGTTGGTGGCCATTCTAAAAGTCTGCTGCGCTTCCATTTACCCTCAAACTTATTTGCCGTATGCAATTCCTCCAATGCAGCAAAGAAACAGTCAAGAATAACCTTTGCACTCCGAATTTAGAGTCTCGAAATCCCACGATAGAACAACGACGCCCAATACAACGATCCAACACGAGACTATAACTATACGAAAGCATGAGTTTGAAACTATTAACCTTTGTATTGCCTTTATGATGATGTAGTGCGTCTACTCCGTTTTCTTGTTCGCCGAAACCTTGGGTGCATGTGAGATCACCGGTGAAATCATGGTGGCCTGCATGAGGGCCGCGGCGAAAAAGCAGCCGCTGACCATTTTGAAAACAACCGACGTCTCAAAGACGTCAGTTGCGTACGTTCCTGAAACGACAATTGCGTTGAGCGGAAGGCGAAAGATGTTCAGAATGGCACCCTGGTAGGCGTCAGGGACGTACTTGGATCGCAAGGTACCTGCGACAGGCATGAAAAGGCCGACGCAAAACTCCACAACAAGAAAACTCATCAGGACATATTCAAAGCAACGACCTTCCGAAGAGGAGGAAGCGACGCACATGACAGGGACGGCCATGATAATGCCAGCCAGCATGTAAACAAAAGAGGCGCAAACCTCGGACGAAACCTCCTTTGGAACGACGGATGAAATTGCAGCCTGCAAGAGTGGAAAGAGGAGACCACCAATGGTAATGGCCATCATGAGCGCCGAGAAGACACACCCGGTAGGAAGACCATCGACAGGGTCCATGGCCAACAATGTCGGGACCCACATAAAGACGAACGTATACATGGCACCTTCGCTGAGAGCCTGGGTAAGACCGATTCTCCAGATTCTCGAGTCCGAAATAGTGACTCTCCATCCTTCAAAAAACTGGTGGCTAAGACTCGACTTGGTGTGGCCGCCCGCATGCTCTTCACCATAGTTCTCTTCCCATCTCATGACCAGAACCAAGGCAAGCGCCGTAAGTGCGATGGCGCCCTGAAAGGGTCCAATTTGTCCAAACAGGTCCTCGAGAACCTGAGCGACAAGACCGGCCAAAATTGCCATAGCACCGTTGCCGATAGAGCAGTGGGAGTATGTAGTAGATAGCCACGCCTCCGGAAATCCCTTTCTTCGATGCTCGGTCGTCATCCAACTTTCAAAAGCCGAAAATAACAAGTTGGTGGAAATTCCACCCAAGACACGTCCCACCAAAAGAATGGTAAAGTTATCAAAATGCTCCATGGTGTTAATGATAATCTCCAAGACACAGTAAACGATGCAACTGCGTTTGCGACCAAACTTGTCGACAAAGGATCCGAGAAAAGGAGCAAAAATGGCTCCACTCAAAAAGCCCGTGAGAAAGAGGGCCGAAATGTTGACATTGTACGACAGGTAGAGAGTGTACATGTGCGTGCCCTGCATCCAATCGGCCAGCATAATGACCAGATAGACAACTATGTACTCTTGACGAAAGACGTGAAACTCGGCCAAGAGTTCATGGTGCGTCTTTTTGCCACCGTGTGCCTTTGCAGCGATACTGATACTACTACTTTCGTACTCCTCCAATCGCTGAATGAGTTCCGCCTTGACACCCGACACGTGCAGTTCTCTGGTGCGCAACTCTTCCTTGAGATCGGTCACGAGCATACCGGAAAAGTCTTGCTTGACAGGGTGTGCCATTTCGTCACGGTCTTGCAGTTCGTCCTCGGGCACGTATTGCCGCGCAAGGACCATGGTAAACGACAAGAGGGCCGTCATGATGAGAAGCGTATCCAAGGCCCTGTTGTCCATGGTTTAGTAGTATTGCGAGTGGAAAGCAAGTAGCGTAGTGTTGACAAAAAAGGAGAAAGAAACAAGCGAGTACAGTGTGAGTCTCCGGCTGTTGGACATATGCGGGCGCACGCCTGTTGGATGGTGCCAACGGCTCTTCTCCATCCGGCAGCATGCTCAGGAATGAACGAACGAACGCCGCGTCTTAGAACCTACCATTCGGGCCAATCGGGGAGGAAGCTCTTGACCAGTTCTAATACACGTGTCATGGTAGCGTTCTATACAGGTGCGATATCCTATCGTATCGTATCGTAATCGACTCGTCCACTCTAGTCTAGTTAGGTAAGGTTGTGGCTAATGGCTTACGGAGAAAGATGCTGATCGAGAAGACGACACCAACCAGGTAAAAGTGAAAAGAAAAAAAGCGCGAAACCAAAATCAACGGACGCTCAGCAAGCCGAGAAGCTTTCGTCTGTTGTCTCCCGCTCACAACATCGTCCATTCAAAACCAAAAAGACCGCGCGTCTCCCTCCAAAGCCATCCAGCTCTGTTCCAAGTTGACAAACCCCGTGCACCTACCGTAGTACACTCCATTCATACCTTTACCGATAGCTAGCTCGCAAGCAAACCTTCAACATGTCCAACGGCAAGCTCCTTGATATTGACGAAGAAACGCTCAACTCGGGAGCCGAAGGGTACGAATAAGGACGCCAGTGAGCAGGCGATCGATCGCGCCGTGCTGTGTGACTCGACTACCACTCCCATTACACGTCTTGCTGACTGTCTATATACTCTCTCTTGCGCGCAGTTTCACAGCCTCTCAAGTCTTTGTCAGGAACCCTGGTTGCGTCGCTTATACGTACGATGATCTCATTATGATGCCGGGACACATTGGATTCGGTCTCAACGATGTCGATATCAGCGGTCAGCTCACGCGCAACATCAAGTTGCGAGCGCCCTTTGTCTCGAGTCCCATGGATACCGTTACGGAACACAGAATGGCCATTACCATGGCCTTGCAAGGAGGGATTGGTATCATTCATTCAAACATGAGTGTGGAAGAACAGGCTGCCGAAGTTCGTCTCGTCAAAAAGTTCAAGAATGGATTCATTACCGATCCCATTTGCCTCTCGCCCGAAAATACTGCCGAAGACGTCTTTCGTATCAAGACCTTGAAGGGATTTTCGTCGTTTCCTATTACCAAGAATGGAAAGATCGGAGAACCCCTCATGGGTGTCATTTCGAACCGCGACACGAGCTTTATTGAAGACCCGACGGCCAAAATCAAGGAGTTCATGACGCCTCGGGAGAGTCTGGCGGTGGCCAAGGATGGTGTTTCCTTGGAGCAAGCTAATGAGATTCTCAAAACCTCCAAAAAGGGAAAGTTGCCTGTAGTCAATGAAAAGGACGAGTTAGTGGCCTTGATTGCTCGTACGGATTTGCAAAAGAACCGTGACAACCCGTTGGCTTCCAAGGATGCCGTCAACAAGCAGTTGTTGGTGGGTGCGTCTATTGGTACACGTCTCGAGGACCGCGATCGCGCCAAGGCGCTTGTGGATGCTGGTGTAGATGTGCTTATTGTGGATTCCAGTCAGGGAGATTCCACCTATCAGTTGGATATTATTCGGTTCTTGAAGGAAACGTTCCCGACTGTGGACGTGATTGGAGGAAACGTTGTCACGCCGTCGCAAGCCTATCATTTGATTCAGGCTGGTGTTGATGGCCTTCGTGTTGGTATGGGTATTGGAAGTATCTGCACGACGCAGGAAGTGTGTGCCGTCGGACGTGCTCAGGCGAGTGCCGTCTATCATGTGGCCAAGTTTGCCCGTAAGCATGGCATTCCGATTGTGGCGGATGGTGGTATCAAGTCTACCGGTCACATTACCAAGGCGTTGTGCCTTGGTGCTGGTACCGTCATGATGGGAAGCATGTTGGCTGGTACCGACGAGTCTCCAGGCGAATACTTTTACCAGGACGGAGTCCGTCTGAAGCGTTACCGTGGCATGGGATCCTTGGAAGCCATGACCAAGGGTAGTGAGAAGCGGTATGTGTGGGACAATACCACAACTGCCGTCAAGGTTGCGCAAGGAGTCAGTGGTTCCGTCCAAGACAAGGGAACCCTTCGTAGATATATTCCGTACTTGATGCAGGGTGTACGCCACGGTCTCCAGGATGCTGGACTCAAGAGTGTGGAGGAAGCGCGAGAGCAGTTGTACGCCGACAAGTTGCGTTTTGAGATTCGTTCCCCAGCGGCACAGAGTGAGGGTGGGGTCCACGGTCTTCACAGCTTTGAAAAGCGTCTTTTCTAATCGTGCAATGACTATACTAACTATAATAAGGGTACCCTAACCCGTGTACCTGTTTGTACGAGTCGAGTCTAATAGCGCTACCGAAATGTACATGCTCCGTGGTTACCAGCCGGACGATGGATGCCGAGTGGGTCGTACTGTGGAGTATGCTATGGTTGTTGGCGACAACAAGATATTATTGGTTATACAAGGTTGACTTCTCTATCTAATAGTGAGGGTGGGTGATACAAACGATACGCGATAGATACGGTGGGGTGGAGTGGATGCGCACAGCTGCGCATTTTACGGTTGCAAGGTTGCGGATCGTTGTCGTCGTTTCAACACGTCTCGAAACAGCTTCCATCGCAAGACAGGCTGCAATGTTGGATCGAGTGCCACAGCCATGTGGACAATCTCCAAAGACTTCAAGGCGTTGCCCTGTTTCATTTCAAAGAGCGCATATGCCTGTAAAACTTTCGCAGAGCACGCGCACTCTGTATCGTCACTGTCCAAGACGGCAACCCGAAAAAAGTGGACAAAGACGGACCGTGTTTTTTTTACATCTCCCATGCGTTGCATCAACAAAGCCAGTAGCAGGGTCGTGACGGCCAGCTTGGCGTGATCGCAGTGCTCGTCGCCGTCTGTCAGCAGTTCACCAATGATGCGGCGATAAATCCTTTCGGCGTGAGAGTGTTGGCCCTCTTTGATTTTTCGAAGCGCAAAGTAATGCTTCTTCGCAGAAAGCATAAATTGATCTTGGTACTCTGGAGTTTCATGATCCTTGGCTTGCCCCATGTTCCGGCGTCGTTCTTCGCGCATGACGGTGGAATAATACTTGACGCTTCGATCGATCCATTCCTTGCGCTGTCGGTCGCCGATAGTGGTGGTGGTGGGGGTGTCGATAGTACAAGTACTCGTAGTGGGTTCTCCGTGTTGTTGTTGCGCCATATTACTACTTTCGGAAAGGTCGTCGATGCAGTTTGAATGACTTTGGTAGAGAGTGAACGTGGGGATGCAACGAGAGATAGTGTGATGACTCGCTGCCACTGGTTGAAAGGCCGAGACTGATGGAAATGCCAGGAGGAGCGCTTGAATGGAGCTCATCCAGGCACAGCATTGAAGGATACAGATTGCGGTAGCGAGATAAGGAGCAGCTTTCATTGTTCGACAGAGGATTCTAAAGAGAGAGAATGACGAGAATAGGTTACCTGTACTGTAAGTGCAGTAGGGTGTCGTCGTCGTCAAGCAAAGACAATCAATGGCATCGCAACAGAACGTTTTTGTGAGGGATATTCTCAATTCTCAAAAGGAACAGTGGTGGCGCGTGTCTTACGCGCTTTCGAGTCCCACAACGTCGATGGTGCGCCAATCAAAAGCCGGCGTTTCCAAGCCACGACACCCTCTCCGGGCACGCGCCAGATGCGGCAAAAAGTGCTTCCGCACGCTACTAAAAGTGCCGGGAATAAGATGAAGGCTATACGGCACGGTGGGAGCCACTCCTCAAGGGTCCCTGTCAGAGTCCGGAGACTCTCATTCAACCAACAAGAAGTTGGTTGTAAGCGCCAAGATCAACCAAGAAGCGTAGTACCCGTCGATGATACATAAAGTAACTCCAGTCTCTAGCTAGATTCTCAGTATTCACTTCCCCCCTCTGACAGCTCATGTGTGGGATAGTTTCGTGATGCTAAAATTGGTGTGACAGGAATTCTCTCAGGTTGGTCCTCCTTGGGGTTTGATGCTTCACACTCCAGATACTCGTCCGATGCGTCTTTGATAGCGTCGTCCTCGTCGGCTTCACAGTTCTCATCCAAGTCGTCGTGGACGCTCATTGCTTGCACCACAGCTCGCCAAGGGCTACTAGTTTGACTGCTTCGACGTTGCTGTTTCCTTCGGTATTTGAGATATCTCGGACGAATGTAGATCATGGCGTCGAAAAACCCTTGAAGTGGCGAAAATACCACAATCAAAAAGAGAAAAGGCGTGTAGCGTTCGCCCGTTCGTTCACTCACAATCACCTGCATCATGGGAAAGATCCACAACAAAATGAAAAAAGCGGCAACGTATAGACAAGCCTAAACGGCAAACTCTCTCGATAACATGAGACTCTTCTTGTCCTCATCTGATATCTTGTAGCGGTTGCTTGCCTTTTAAATCATGAACAGTGCAGCCAACGCTTGTAAAGCCAAACACTGCCCATAACTCGGCATGAAAGAAAGCCCTCCGGTATTTGCCAATGGTTTCGCTGTCTCCTCGAATGCAGGGATAAGTACTGCTGCCACATCCTACCGGGAATGTACAAAGCCAACATGTCCAAGCGATTGGATGAAAGAGATCCAGAGCGAGACCGGCGAGAGCAGTACCCCATCCGATGGTCAAAGGAATGGAGTGAATCCAAACCTTGGCCTTGGATTTGACTCTGTCGTGGCTCCATCCGTATCGAATCACTAGCAAAAAGTATAACGGCAATGTCCCATTGTAGCTTCCACTCGATAAGGAAGATCCGTGACCGAGGAATCCGAATACTGTACAAGTCTGTGTAATTCCAACACTGGCGTAGACAAATAGCACATCGGAAGGGATAGGCCAAGTTGAAACGAAGGCCTTGACAGTCCAGATCCAGTCCATTATACTCATCGACAAGAGAATTCTGTGGTAGGCACGAGAGCAGCGACGTTTCTTACTGCGAATAACATGCTGGATGATAAATGTCACCACGCCGATGAGGGAAGGAATAGATGTTACCTTGGGCGTAATGGCCAGGAACTTTTGTTGCGAAAGCTGAAGGGTGGTGTGAACCTTCCCATTATAAAGATTAAGCAAAATAATGCCGATGGTCTATCATTTTGAGGGTGGTATAAGTTAAAAGAGACAACAGGACCCAGTCCAGGCGCCAAGGGGGTGTGTGTGTGTGTGTGCAATTGGAACTTCTTCGAGTGTCGCCAGTGGTGTGAGTATAGCAGATGGTCACAATCACAATATTGGAGTGGTCATGTCAAATAATGGCAATCGTACGGTACTCTGTACGGGGAGTGGTCCGGAGGCGCTCGGTCATACGTAATGCCATGAACTTAACAACGCTAAAAAAATGTACTATAAAAAAGAAAGTAGTATCCAATACAGCGTATCCACATCTTGACATTTTTAAGCGTTCGGTTCAAGGCCGCAGAGGTAATCCTGGAACCACTTATGAGTGAGTTATACTCATTCTATAGTAGTAATGTATAGAAAATTACTCCAACTGTACTTGGTCTGTCCGTCACATCCCGTTTCATTCTCACGCAATTCCCACCAACCACGAGCACCGAGAAACGAAAATGATCGATTAATTTTGTTCTTTGTTAACCTTGTCGACAAGGGACTCTTGCCATTGCACTCCTTGCAATTACAGGTATAATTGACAGTTCCCTTCAGTAAACAGTCGCCTTGCTCCGGGACTAGTTACTTTTCGCGCTCTTAGGTCGAAATGAGTGCCACAGACGGTGCAACTGCTTCCACTGCCATGGCGTCGGCTTCCTCCACTGCTGGCGGTACTAAGATCGTGCCTACGCCCACCAACGAAGCAGCCGATCTCTACCAGTACCTTGTCGTTGATTCAGGTCCAATCATTCGTATTGCCGGCATGTCGACGCTCTGGAACCGAGCCAAAAAGTTCTATACCGTCCCGGCAGTGTTGCAGGAAATCAGAGATGCCAAGGCCCGTCAGCACCTCGACACGTTGCCCTTTGAATTGGAAAGTAGAGAAGCCAGTCCGGAAGGAATCCAAGCCGTTGTTGAATTCTCAAGGCAAACGGGAGATTACCAAAGTCTCTCTTCGGTGGATTTGCAAGTTCTCGGGCTGCTTTACGACTTGGAACGTGAGGGATGCGGAAACATGACTCATGTGCGCAAGACTCCCAAGCGGACAGTAGGGCTCGGCAAGCTCAAGTCGCTTGGTAAAGGCGAAGCAAAAATTGAAGCTCAAGCTGGGGAAGAGATTCAAGAGTATGACGAGGCTGTTGATGACGAGTTAGTTGCCAGTGAAGATGAGGAACAGACTGAGACGATCGACCCTGTCCAACCAGCCTCCGCTCTGGTACAGAAACCAAAGACATGGGCTACGCTAGTGAATCCTTCTGCGTCAGTCGCTCAGATTGTACCCAGGGTAAATCAAGATCCTGAGCATACACCTCATGTTGTCGACAAAGCCTTGCACGTAACTTTTGGTAAAATGAAGCTCTCGAAGGGGAGCGCGACTACTACCGAGGATGCCGGCGGCCAGTTTAGTGACGCGGAGGATGATGAAAGTAGTGAGAGTGAAGCCGGCTCGGAATTTGACACTGATCAAGACATCAGTGACGAGGAATGCGATGTGTACGTCATGGATCCGGATGAGGTCGAAGGGCGAAATGAGGCTCCTGTGCACGAACCTGTAGCTGTTGAAGAAGAGCTCCGGTCAGAATTTCCCAGCTTGGCGGCCGCGTTGCACGTCCCCTACGAGGGAAGTGATAACGAAGACGAAAGCAAAAGCGACGACGAGGGAAAATGTTCAGGAGAGGATGCATTGGCGGCCGCTAAAGCTGCTGACGAAGAGCGAAAGCACCAGTCGCTTCAACCTGTAACAAAGTCTGGAAAGCTTTACAATTCCTTTCGTAAATACGGGAACTTGATGAAACCAGCAGACCCTGCAAAGAAAGCTTCTACTTCCTCCAGTAGTCAAACTGGAGAGCAGATTGTGGTTGCAAAAAACGATATCAATGAGTGGGCAGATATGGACAAGTTGCAGTCTCGAATTATCGGAGGCAATGCTCTTGCGGGTCAGGATGGTGATGTCGAAGATGACGGTGAAGGATGGATTACATCCCCAAAAGAGATTCGAACTATGAAGGCAGCTGGAGCCTTGGATCCAATGAGGGATCCCAAGGACTTGGATGGCAAGGCTAAGGCACGACAGCCATTGGGCCCGCCCACAAGTCAGCGTGCAGCTTGCGCAACAACCGATTTTGCCATGCAGAATGTCATTTTGCAAATGAATCTGGAGCTCCTCTCGGTGGACGGTATGAAGATCCGAAAGCTCAAGTCTTGGGTCACACGATGTGGAGCATGCTTCAAAGTCTACACGAGTACGGAGAACGCTGGTCCACTTGGCTCCAAGAGACTCTTTTGCGAACACTGTGGAAGTGATATGATGCAGAGGATTGCTGCCAGCGTCGATGGCAAGACAGGGCGACTGAGGTTGCACCTATCCAAAAGGCACAAGCACAACCTGAGAGGAACCAAGTTTTCGCTGCCCAAACCTGGCACGCAAAACCGCTTCCAGGGAGACTTGTTGCTCCGCGAGGACCAGCTTCTAATGGGTGCGTGGAACCAAAAGGTCAAGATGCGGTCCGGTGGAAAGTCACGAAGTGCTGCGCAATCCATGTTTGGAAGGGACATTGCGACAAATGTGGGCTGCCACGCTAGTGCTGTCAACCCTGATGATCTCCGAGTAGGCTTTGGGAGGCGGAACCCAAATGCGACAAAGGGAGGACGCGAACGCAGAGGAAAGAAAAAGAAGACTGGCGATAAGGCATGTGGTCTTCGTCGCTACTAGTTTTCTAACTACTAGCACAGCCCTATTTCATGATAGACACTCTATAGCTGCAATTTGTGTCTCTATATCTCGGCAACTAACTGCCCCACCTTAATATCGAGTAGGATGGACGCAAAGTCAAAGGCCCCGCTTCGGGTGTTGGTAGCGTCGTATAGCTTTACGCTGCGAATGCCTTTTCGTAAGCATGAGATTGGAATAGAAGAGCTTCCAATGAATTCATCCTTGGCCTTATCAAATACAGTGACTTGCAGCATTGCAACAGCCCAGTCTTCGACCAAAAAGCCAAACTTTTCTTGACTCCAAATTGGAAAGAATCCGTTCGACTGGACAACACTTGTTGGATAGGCTGTAATGGTCTCCTTTTCTTCGTTCTTAACATCAAAGACGGACACCTTCACGTACGGATCAATACAGTCTCCAGCGCGCTGTCCTTTCGCCTTTGGTAAGCAAGAGCCACTCAAGACTCGGACTGACATTCGGACTTGAGCTCTGGTCTGAGGAGAGCTGTCCTTCATCATGAGCGACGATGGTTTGAGGACATAACCACAGTTACCATTTTCTCGAAAGCGCCCGTCGTTCAATCGAAGAAAGGCGTCTTGGGTTTGAAAGTTCAAGGCTACCATTTGGCATCCCGTAGACCACGCCAAGAGGGGGTTGTAATTGCTGGAATCGACGCGAGAACCGGCGGGATAGGTCCGACTCATGTGCGCCTGGTTAAAGATCATCCACTGGTGACTCGACTTGTGTCGACACAGACTACGGACCCTGTTTTCGCTGACTGAATGCATATGATGAGTAGGCATGCGAATCGATTCACCCCAGCTCTTGTATTTGGTTCCGTGAAAGAGCGAGAGTCGAGCCAGCTGTGGGGCGATACCGTGTTTCATCACGGCTTCTCGTTGCGCCAGCTCGTCACGTGTCACATCTCCCATGGAGCTTGTCTGGCCATCATCTTCCGACACATCATCGTCGGTATCGTAAGCATCGGCTTCGGTACCAATCGGACGTCGGCCCTTGATTACCACCAGGCCACGCAGCTGCGCTGGTGACGGTAGCGGTCCGTACAGCGATGCCTCGGTTGGAACATACAGCAAATCTCCCAAAATTCGCATAAGTTGTTCTGCCATGACTTCTTGGTACGGAATACTGCAGTGATTCTCAAACGACAGAACAATGGGAAAGGTGTCGGGATGAAAGTTGAGAAAGACCTTGATGGTCTTGATAATGTCTACAAAATAGATTTTGGTCGTCATGGTGTGGCCGTGCCAAACGACAGGAACGGGCGTTCCGTCGGCGGTTCGTTCTCCGTCCCAGATATCCACTTCCAAACACCGGGCGCCGCGGTAAAGAGCATTCGAGTACATTTCCACACTCGAATGCGAGGTAATCTGGTGACCAACCAAAAAAGTGTTGTGGCTGCTATTGATCCAGTACTCCGACAGTGGTTGGTGCATGTCGGATTCGTCGTACTTTTCTCTGTCCGGATCAAAAGCGTCATTTTCCGATGCAAACAAATATGCTTCAAAGAGATCCTTATCGATTCTATTCCAGTCGTTCGGTTCGGTACTGGTATGCGCAATCTCCATATCGTGCAATCGTCGAAATAGCTTGCGCACGTCCAACAGCGTCGCCTTGATTTGTCCTTGCTTTCCCAGCCAAAACTTGTCCAGAAACGTTTTATCACCGACGGTCGATCGCGGCTTGCCGTTGTTCATGATTTCCCCAAACAGTTCGTTCCAAATGACATTAACGGGCTTGACCATCCATGAATCGCGCTTGATTTTGTGCAAAAACGTGGCCGACTGCTCAAAGGTCAATCCCCGGCGCCGCTGGGCTCGATTGAGGCCAATCACCTTGCCGAATTTATCGTACACTGCTTGCAAATCCCGTTGGCGCATGGTAAAATTGATTTGCTGCAGCACCATGCCAATTTGCGTCACGTTTGAATAGCCCGTCTTTTCCTTGTCCACGTCCAGCCAAATGTAGCGCAGCAGCAGCACTTCGTTTGCCACGCGCGTCTTGCTGCGCTGGTAGGCCAGCAGGACGCGATCGAGCGCGTCGCAAATGTCGTCCCTGCCAGCTGCTGTAGCGGCCATTAGATCCAGCGTGTGGGCGCCTCTGAAGATAATGGAAAAGCTGCGCTGGGGGTCGAGCAGCGTTTGCTGCGTTTGGATCATTGATGCGGACGCGGAGGATCCGAATGCCAAGAGGGGATTGTTCTGCACGGCGGCGCTAGTGTGGGCACCGGTACTGCTGTTTGAATAGGAGGCTGATCCGGCAGACGAGTTTCTGGCGAGTTCCGACTTGCGAAGGACGGTGCGGCACATTTCGAGCGAGAACTGTCCGCGCTGCACGCGATCAATTTCTCCAATGTCCACGGCGCGTTCTTGGTGGTCTCTTTGGCTGCTGCGCGATGAGAATATTCTCAATACTCTTTCTTGAGCGCTATTATTTTGATGTGAACTAATGACAATGGTAAACTTGTCTTGTGAGAGTGTGAGGAATCCGTCTTGTGACTTTCCATTGGAAGATACCTTGATAATGGCCAGGCCGTTGATAAGGCTTTCTGGGACGGGGACTGTGGCGAGAGCGCTCTTGAAGTAGATTTGGGGAGCGCCTCCTCCCGACAGCATGTTGATATTGTTGTTCATGGAGCCTTGGTGTAGCTGTAGCTGTTGCTGTAGCTGTTGCTGTAGCTGTGATGTAGCTGTTCAATGGCGATTGGCGTTACCGAGTGTGCTGTGCTGTGTGTGTGTGTGTGTGTGTGTTTGTTTGTGAATCAATCGGGTCGGTGAAGTGAAGTGAAGGACGCCCCCCCCGTTTCTCTCTTTTTATAGACTATCTCTACACTACGGCGATCCTGTTGCGGTGCTTGGTAGCTTGCTGTTCTGTTTACTCTGTGGATGGTAGGTACCGGTACGGAATGATGAGAGCAACGGTATATACAGTAGTCTACTGTCTACTGTCTACTGTCTACCAACTGTCTCTTTGGTCTGCTGTCAATGGTCTCTCTCGGTCGATGGAACAAGAAAACAAAACAAAACGAACGCTCTTTTTTTTGATTTTCAAAGATTTCCGTACGCAGTACTCGTGACTGACTGATTTCCGTACTCGTGACTGACTGAGTGAGTGAGTGATACTCTCGGGGGAAACGAACGATCGCATTGCCCTCGCTCGGACTGACGACGCAAAGGCCGAACGCCGCTCATCGCGATCGCGACCCCATCCATATACTTATACCGGTACGGTACTGAACCGCCTTTTCCACAAAGCCATCGATCACCGCGATCACCGCGATCACCATCCAGCCACTACGAGTACGAGTACGAGTAGACTACAGCATTACTGTATAAAGCGAGAGTTGCATCGCTGACATTGATATTACTGTATCGGACCTTGTCAGAAATAGACGGTACTACAAGTCAGTCTACTAGCTACTACAGTAGTTACAGCATACAGCACACAGCACCATGGCGTCAGGTCCAGGATCGGGACGATCGCCGTTTCCTCCAGCGCGACACACCCGCACTCGCGTGTCGGCAGCGCGCTTGAGCATTAGCTCCATTGCCGACGATTCTGTCACAGGCCATCATCAACAGCATCATCATCATCAACAACAAGGAGCAGGCCACAACATGAATACCAACACCAACACGACGAGCCCCATGTTTCAAGCAGCCGCGGCAAACACCAACAGCAATCACACCATGTCCTTGTTCTCCTCCGGAAATGGCTGGTCGCCCCACAAGAGTACCACGGCGCAGCACAAGCCGAGATTTTTTGAAAGCAATCCAGACGATCAGAATCATCCTGCTGCCACCAGCACGGACCATGGCAAACACAAACACACGGGTACTGCTCCTTTGACGCTCGACGGCATTCCCGTACATCACTTGCGAAAACTGTCCCACACGGCTCTTTTGCAGAGCCCCCAGCAAGCTTCGTTTTACGCCAGCATCTTGTACGCCAAAACGGGCACACCCGGCGACGCCATCTTGCTGGCCCAAGCTACGTTGCTAGCCAAGCAGTACACGGCCGTCTTGCGGGTATTGGAAGAATCGGGACTCTTGCAATCGCACTACCCGTGGGAAGCGCTCTTGCTCGCCAGTCAAGCCTTGGCGGCCGTGGGCGAGTGGACCGCGCTGACGGATCTGCTGCAAGACGCGTGTCGATTTCCAGTGCCGGCAGTCAATACCAGCAATACCAACAACAATAGTACTATTACCAGTACTAGTACTAGTAGTACTACGACTCCCAACAACTGTGCCGGGGCTGGATTTCGCGCGCTGGCGGCAGGAGCGCAACAGCAGCAACAACCCTTGGACGATCACGACGACTTTGCGTGGGAAACGCTGCGACAGTCGATATCGACACAGGACCGTGCTGCCAATGGCAACAGCGATCACGATCACGATGGTAGTATTGGTATTAGCAGCAGCAGCATTCATCCCCTGGCGCGATTGTGCTGTTGGCGGGGCCGCGCCTACCAAGAAACGGGACACGGCCTTCGTGCCGCCACCTTTTGGAAACGCGCCTTGCGCATGGACTGCCAGTGCCAAGAAGCCTGGGAGGCCTTGCTGGAGCGGAGCCTCTTGACGCCTGCGGAATCGCACCAGCTGATTCAAGAATTGGATTTTGGCACGAACAGTCAAATGGATTGGCTCAAGTCACTCTACTTGGCGCGGATTGAACTGACGCCGCAGGATCCAATGTCGCAAGATGCAGACAATAGTAACGACACCCACGGAGGTCCAGGAGGACGAGAGCAGCAACATCAGGATGTGGCGGCGACACCTTCCTTTGCCATGCACGGTGCCTTGGATGCGTCTTCGATTCAATTGTCGTCGCCGATTCCCACCTTTCAGACACCGGCGGGTGGAGCTGTGAAGTTGAATGTCACGGTCAACGATAACATCAACAACATTGGCACCAACAACAAGGCTGATAATCCGCAGCAAGCCGGCAAAAAGACGCAAATCATGCAAGACGTGGACGATGCGTTTGACAAACTCTGGAACGAATACAAACTCCAGCACTGTCCGCAAGTCTTGGCCATGGCCGCCCGTCGGTCGTACAAGCGGTGCGACTGGAAGATGGCTCTCACGTACTGTCAAGAACTGGCGCACCTGGATCCAGCCTTGACGGATGCTTCCTTTTGCTACGTGGCCACGCTGGTCATTTTGGGACACAAGCGCGCGCTCTTTCGACTGGCCCACGAATGGGTGGACGCTGCCCCCAAGTCGGCCCAGGCCTGGTTTGCGGTCGGTGCCTACTACTTTGCCTGCGAACGCTATCACGTGGCTCAGCGTCACTTTTGTCGCGCGACGCGGCTGGATCCGCAGTGTACCGAAGCCTGGATTGCCTTTGGGTGTTCGTTTGCGGCGTGTGACGAGTCGGACCAGGCGCTGGCTTCTTTTCGGGCCGCGCAGCGGTTGAGTCCAGGCGAGCATAGTTCGCTCTTGTACATGGGAATGGAGTACGTTCGGACAAATCATTTGGTGTTGGCGCATTACTTTTTGCAGTCGGCCTTGACCGCCAGTGGAGGTGACCCGCTTTGTCTGCACGAGTTGGGAGTACTGGCTTTCCAAAAGGGAGAACACAAGGAAAGTATTCCCTTGTTCCAGCGGGCTTTGGCCGCCGCTGTTGGGGGTGATTCTATCGAAGAAACTATTGATTTGTGTCATGATCCTTACTGGGAACCGACGCTCTTCAATCTCGGACACAGCTATCGCAAGACTCGGCAGTTTCTGCTGGCTGCGACGTGTTTTGGACGCTGTGTGTCGCTCTGTCCCGACAAGTTCTCTGCGTATGCAGCGCTGGGGTTCACCAAGCATATGATGGCCGACTTGGATGGAGCCATTGATTATTATCACCAGGCGTTGAGTTGCAAGCCCGACGATCCGTTTAGTACCGAGATGTTGAACCGAGCCTTGCGCGAAGCGCTTTCGACGACGCTTCGTGTGAGTGACGTCCCTACTACTTCGGGGCAGCTGTTTCCTAAATCGGGGGTACATAGCATCCTGTCTCCCACTTCGGAGTGGGCACGCAAAATCAGAGACGACAGCGCCATGTCGGAAGAAATGGAGAGCGATGTCGATATGAGCGGAGCCTCGTAGATAGAGCAACAAGTAAGTGTACCTAATCTTTACTTAGTCCGACAAGTCATTGCAAACATGTGTGCTAACTTTTATCGTCGTTTGTATTCAAAGGAAGCCACTTTGGGATGTCCTCAGAGCACATTCTAGCGATTGTCATCATGGAAAGGTCTCCTGGATGATCCCATTACCGCGGACACGGCCGTCACGAAGGATCATCCGCATGCCCTTTCGCACATACTCGGCACCTTGCACGAAAGTGAATGTTGCCCGCGCTCGGCATCCGGGTCGAAGTACCACCTCGGATGCGTGGTGCATTGAATCAGACTCGAATGCGTTAATGCTAGTCAACCGCACGGTACGCCTCAGGTGGAGAATGTGCACCATCGTCTGGTAGCGCCCATTGATCATTGTCACTGGGTCTCCCTTCATCAAGAAAATATCCGCGTTGAAGGACGTCGAAGGTGGTACTGGAATCTTGAGAGCAACGATACCCGTGCGTCCGTTCAACAGCTTCCGCTGTGTTTTGGTGAGCGACAGAGCAAAGCATGCATCGTGACCGGCCCAGACATGGTCAACCTCTGTTCGGGCCACGTGCACAGTCTTGACGGTTGTCTTGATGAACGTTCCATCCTTGAGCGGGCCAATGTAAAAGGCGTCACCATGGTGCCAT
>Ga0307981_1001845_pt1 | contig 18109 bp, 18 predicted proteins | sample OrgLakmetagen987_FD_201849 | JGI IMG/M metagenome (GOLD analysis project Ga0307981, IMG submission 201849) | Saline water microbial communities from Organic Lake, Antarctica - #987 | ecosystem: Environmental > Aquatic > Non-marine Saline and Alkaline > Saline | place: Antarctica: Organic Lake... | reverse complement strand
GAGCCGAAAGATTTACGGCCATCGTAACCGCTTCATCACTAATTTTTACGCTGTGGTATTTTTCGTAATTCGGTTTTACCCCTCGCAAAATCTCAATGGCTTCGTCTAAGCTTGGTTCTGGTACTTCAACGCCTTGGAAACGTCGTGTTAACGCCGCATCTTTTTCAATATATTTTTGAAATTCATCATGGGTAGTCGCCCCCACCACTTGAATCAAACCACGTGATAACGCCGGTTTTAAGATATTGGCGGCATCAAGGGTGCCTTCGGCACTGCCCGCACCAATAATGGTGTGCAGTTCATCGATAAAGAGAATAACTTCATTTTCAGCGTCTGTCGCCTCTTCAATAATTCGTTTTAATCGTTCTTCAAATTCTCCTCGGTACTTAGTGCCCGCTACTAAATTCGCCATTGAAAGTGAAAGCACTCGTTTATCTAGCAAACTGTCTGGCACTTGGCCTTCCGCAATTCGCTGAGCAAGACCTTCAACAATCGCGGTTTTACCCACTCCAGGGTCGCCCAGTAACACCGGGTTATTTTTGGTTTTACGACATAAAATTTGCACCATACGGTCAATTTCTTTCTGCCTGCCAATAATTTTTTCAAGCTTGCCCGCAAAAGCCGCATCGGTGTAATCGGTACAAAAATAATCTAAAGCGAGTTTCTTTTTACGACTTCCGTCTTGGGTTCGATCTAAAATTTGATCATCCATTTCGTCTTGATCCATGTCCGCGCCGGCCATAGGCATTTGCCCACCAGCGCCCCCACGTTCGACAAACAAGCCCGCTAAAACGCCCTGTAAACCATTTAAAAAGTTGTCAATTTGTGCGGCATTTGGCGCCGCTAAATTAGGAGTCCCGGGTTTAGCATCCGCTACTTCTTTTTCTGTTTTTTGTTTATCAGACTGCTTAAACAGGTTCTCTAAATATTCGCTTAAATGGGTTGGTCTTACCATAAGCGCTTCAAGAATATGATTCGCGCCCGAATTAGTTTGTTTAAGCAGGGCATACAAAATATGTTCTGAATCAACCATGGTATGGTTAAAGTCTAAAGCGGTTTGCGCGGCGGCCTCAATGGCGCGTTGCCCAAAAGTAGAAAGAATGTTTTCGGTCGCTTCGCTTTCACTTTCTTCACTGACTGGGTTTTTTAATTCTTCCGCGAGTCTAAAAGCGTTTTCATAATTAACTCCAAAATTTCTTAAAATAGAGCCGCCTAATGACTTTGGTTGGCGCAAAATTCCGAGCAACAAATGCTGCGTTTGAATTTGCGCTTCATCTAGTTTCTTCATCTCTTCTTGCGCCAAAATAATGGTATTCTTGGCAAAGTGCGTAAACGAATCAAAATGTGAATTCTTACTCATATTATTTAGATTGATAATCTATCATCAAACTATACAAAAAATGTAGGTTTAATCAAGACGACTTAAGTTGCTAAAACCTAATAAACGTGGAGAAATAACTTAATGTGACAAAGCCAGTTATTTTTAAGGCAAAAAGGTTTGGGATTTTAAAATGTAAGGTCTAACATATTAACGATATGTTTATACCAAAGCGCTACAGACTAAGTTTACTAGCCAGAAGAACCCAACAAATGTTGTTTGGTTTGTTGCTAACTTTGGCGTTAACGCTTTTCATAGCGCAGCTTTTTGTTATGAATCATTTAGCGATGTCGGGGTATGTGCTCACAAAAGAGTTAACGCTTCGCACGCAACTAGCCGATAAGCATGAAAAATTAGACGCCGCCATTGCCAAGGCCCAAACGCAAGAGTTTGTTTATAAAACCAGCCAGAAAGAACAGTTAGTGGCAAAAAATAGCCAAAGGTTTGTAATGGTGCCTAATCGATACACCGCCCAAGAAGGACAAGACCCACGAGTTACTAATTAAAGCTTATTGGCGTTTTAATTCTTTTTTGTTTAAAATTTCAAATACTTAATAAGCTTACTCATGGATTTTGGTGATAACGTTTGGCGTAATGGAAAACTTATTAAAAGCGAGGACGCGAAGACGTCGCTGATGAATCATGCGCTTCACTACGGTAGTGGGGTTTTCGAAGGTATCCGTTGCTACAAAACGGAGCGTGGAACAGCCGTATTTCGGCTACAAGACCACATGAAGCGATTACAGTACTCAGGGAGTGTGTTGGAAATAAAAATGCCACACAGTGTAGAAGATTTATGCCAAGCCACTTTAGAAGTCTTAAGAGCGAATAAATTAGAGTCCGGTTATATTCGCCCGGTCGCTTGTTTTGGGGAAGGCAAAATGGGCCTTAATCCGCATGGTGCTGATATAGATGTTTTCATTGCCGCGTGGGCGTGGGGCAAATATTTATCAGATGACCCGATTACGGTCGGTACTTCACCGTGGATTCGAATTCACCCCAGATCATTGCAAGCCGACGCTAAAATTAATGGTCACTACGTAAATTCTATTATGTCGTCACAATGGGCGCACAACAATAATTATCAAGAAGCCTTGTTGCTCGATTACAACGGTAATTTAGCGGAAGGTCCAGGAGAAAACTTGTTCGTTATTAAAGACGGTGTCATGTACACCCCAGAACTGGGAACGATATTAAACGGAATCACCCGTGCGACGATTATGCAACTGGCCAAAGATGAACTGGGTATTGAAACCGTAGAAAAAAAATTACTTCCAGAAGATTTGGTAAACGCTGATGAAGCTTTTTTCACTGGGACAGCCGCTGAAGTTACCATTTTAAAATCGATTGATGGAAATCAGATTGGGACGCAAGAAAACGAGATCAGCAATAAGTTAAAGAATTTGTATGCCGATGTGGTTGAAGGGCGATTTGCCAAATACGATGATTGGTTAAGCTATGTTAATTAAACGGCTGGCAGAAATTTAAAAAGCGACAATTCTAATCTTTTTTCAGCCAAACGCATCGACGCAACTACCGAAGGATCTAACGAACTATTTTGAAACTGTGCTTGTAAGAAATTATACACCATATTTTTTAATGGGGCATAGGAGAGTCTTCTTGCCAGTAACGCCACTAACGCTGAGCCAGCACAAACATTAGTGCGCGATAACTCTTTAAGTCGATAAGCCACCGCCAGAGACTCGTTGTCAGTCAGTTCCTTACAACTTCTGATAACCGAAAGAGCCCAAGACGCCGACACTTCATTTTTCTCAACCATTAAACGGCTTTTACCAAGCGGACTGCTAGACTGGCATGAATGGTAACTTTTTAGCGGTCCTTCTGCGCGATCTAAGCGTTCCCGCTCTACAGGTTTAGCCTTATTCGCTTTTTCTGATTCATTAGCCACAGCGCTTAATTGTCGCGCCTTTTCTGCGGCTCGTTTCACCAGTGGGGAGGGTTTATCTTCTAGCACACAACGAATTGAATGAAGTAAGAATTCAATGCCCTCAACTTTATGTGTCGCAGGATTAAACGCTTCAATCAATCTTTTTTTATCAATCTCACCCGTTAAACATAAACCGTGCAGCTGAATTAAATTTTGTTGCAGATACACGTACGCATTATCCGCTTTAAGGTCTACTTCCGATGAAAGCAAACCTTCTGCCGTTTCAATAAGTTGTAAGGCTTTAAGAGTGCCTACTGTTTCAGGCGCCTCAACTTTAGCCACACTACGTTTTGCTGGTATTGTTTGAAACGGCTGCACGTCACATTTAGCCGTTCTCAAGTATGCGGGGCTTTGATGGCGAGTTATTTTTGATACTCCCTGTGATAATGACTTTTTGAGGTCAGCAATATCACGATTCAGATTTTTATCTGGTACTGATCGCACCTTATCCAGTACGCGTAAAATTCCACGAGCCGAAGCGCGAACTTCCAAGGCTAATTCAGAAGTAACGTCTATATTCTTTACAACGTCTAATACCCTTAAAACACTTTCGCGTATTCTAAACCACTCGGCATTTACGTCTCTTCTATTTAAAGACTGGTGTCTCATATTACTGGGGCGATTTTCTTCAAAGCCAATAACGGCCTCAACGCCTTCTTTAATATCAAGGGTCAGATTTTCGACATAGGCTTTAGTTCGGGTGTAATTGAAGTCACTAAAAACTGAAACTAGTTTCGTCTGTGGTTCAGTATTAAACGCTGCTAAATCAACGTCTGTTGGGAAATTAATAGCGCGAATGTCGTTCATGTTTTTAATGACTATGTTGTTCTCAACTTTAAATATTTTAATCCGTAAACACAAAAATTAATTACAAACTAGACCCCATAAACAGGTAAAGCGCTATAGATTAAAATTTAACGATAGTATAAATCAATAAATTTGGCGATAATCGATCTTAGATACAACAGCAGGTAAATGACTTATCTATATGATTTAAGTAATTTTGAGAAATGGTTAGGGTTCACGCTAAAAAAGGCGACACGTTTAAAAATTATAAAGGTTAGATTTATGAGTTCGGTTAAAACTCACAGTAAAAGTGGTAGTAAAACTTGGACTAATCAACAAGTGGCTGGTTCGATCATTTTATAACTTAGCAACCTGGGATCGTAAATTCTCTACCCAAATTTGCCATTCGAGCTTCCTCATCAATTGCAGGCCTTTGTGTCATACTATCAATGACTTCAGCTCGAATTCCGCCGTTTACAGTCTCAACTCTCGCCGCAGAAATAACCGATTCAACCGCAACCGGACCTTCCAGCGCAGCCTCTAGTACGGCAGTAGGTATTCCAGTCACTTCACTTAACACCCGACCTGACCCACAAGCTATAAGAGCGTTTTCCACCGCTTCAGGGGTTAACATAACAGGCACTTCTCCAAATCCATCAAGACTTCCATCTGCCATATTGAAATAAATTTAATATGTCTATGATGTTAGTGAACACATTTAGTATACGCAAGTCTTTTTGGTGCTAAAAGCTAATTATTAAACTTAAAGTGCATCACATCCCCATCTTTTACGATGTAAGTTTTACCCTCTAATCGCATTTTTCCCGCTTCCTTGGCCGCCGCTTCACTTCCAGCCGCTACAAAATCGTTATACGCAATCACGTCCGCTTTAATAAAGCCTTTTTCAAAGTCAGTGTGAATTTCACCGGCCGCTTGCGGTGCCGTGGCTCCAACACGAATCGTCCAAGCCCGAACTTCCGTTACGCCAGCGGTAAAGTAACTCTGTAAATCAAGCAGCTTAAAACAGGCTTGAATTAAGTTTTCTAGTCCTGAATTTTTGGCTCCAATCGATTCTAAAAATTCCGCCGCATCTTCATCGTTCAAGTCAGCCAGCTCCGCCTCAATTTGCGCACAAATCGGTACTACTGGTACACCCTCTGGGGCATTCACTTTTTTAGCAAACGCGTCGACATCAAAATCGGCAAATTTATCTTCAGATGTATTCGCCACAATTAAAAATTTCTTGCTCGTTAGCATTTGAAAGAGTTTCGCTCTGATGGCCTCTTCTTCGGTTAATTCCACGGTGTTGGCTAATTTTTCGCTTTCTAAAGCGGCTTTAAAACGAGTCAGCAAGTCTAAATCAAGCTTCGCTTCTTTGTCCCCCGTTTTGCCTTTGCGGCTGACGCGTTCAATTTGTCGTTCCACTGATTCTAAATCGGCTAAAATAAGTTCGGTTAAAATCACCCCAAAATCTTGCCCTGGGTCCACTTTGCCAGAAACGTGGTGAATATCGTCGTTCTCAAAATCACGTAGTACGTGCGCAATGGCATTACATTCGCGAATATGGCTTAAAAATTTATTGCCTAAACCTTCGCCTTTACTGGCCCCTTCCACTAAACCGGCAATATCTACAAACTCAACGGTTGAATGTTGCACTTTCGCGGGCTTCACAATTTCAGCTAATTTGCCTAAACGTTTGTCCGGCACAGCGACTAAACCAACGTTTGGCTCAATAGTACAAAACGGAAAATTTGCCGCTTCGGCCTTAGCTGATTTAGTAAGGGCGTTAAACAGCGTTGATTTTCCAACGTTTGGCAGACCGACAATTCCAATTTTTAAATTCATCACCGCGATAGTAAGTGCTTTTAAACCTTTGTCACTTTTTGTTGTTGGAGCATAAAATCTTTTGACAAAGCGCCATGCAAACCTATTTTAGTGATGAAAAAGTTAAATTTTACCTATGACTATTAAAGTTACCAAACGAGACGGCGAATCAGGAGAAAGACTATTAAAGCGATTTAGCGGTCACGTTAAAGGCACACGTCTTATCCAAAAATTTCGAAAACTAAGATACTTCGATCAAAAACCAAGTACTCGGAAAGCACGAGCGACTGCGGTTTCTCGAGAAACATACCGAGCCGCTAACAAGAAAAAAATGTTTGTTGGCTAAATCATCAAACAACCAAATATTTTATTTTAAAAACCTCGCCTGGCGAGGTTTTTTTGTATCCAAATTCAAAGATTCTGGACAAGCCAGAAATTAAAAAGAAGATAAAATCGATGAATATCAAACAATCCCTAACCAAAGCCACTAAAAACTTAAGCCATCTTGAAAACCATTCGCTAGAAGCGGAGGTTTTACTGAGTACCTTGTTAAATAAGAGCAGAACCTGGCTTAAAACGTATCCAGAAACAAACCTAACAACAGAAGAACAAACACAATTCAGCAAATGGATAGAGCAGAGAGCCAAGCACATTCCCGTGGCGTACATAACCGGTATCGTTGATTGGAACGGTCTAACGCTCAACGTAAACCAACACACCCTTATTCCGCGAGATGAAACCGAAACCTTGTGCCATCATATTTTAGAAGCCCAGATGACTCCTCCTCATACAATTCTCGATGTAGGCACTGGCTCTGGCTGTATTGCAATATGGCTCGCAAAGCAATTTTTGAAAGCGAACGTTGTAGCGCTCGATATCTCAAAAGAAGCCTTAGAAGTAGCTCGAAAAAATGCTGAGACTCATTCAAATATAAATCTTTTAGAAAGCGATCTATTACAAAAAATAGAAGCCGAGTCACACTTTGATTTAATTGTGGCCAATCTCCCTTATGTGCCAGAAGATTTAATCGTTACCGCTGAAGTGGATCAAGAACCACGCTCGGCCATATTCTCAGGAAGAGACGGCCTCAATCACATTCGTCAGCTAGCAGAACAAATAAGTACAAAGAAAATTACTTTCAATCAGCTCTGGCTTGAATTTTTACCAAGCCAGACAGACGCTATACAAGATATATTCTCGATATATGAGGTTAATTTTTTAAACGACATTGGTGAAAATAGTTTTTTCTGTGTTATAAAGCCAATCTAGGCGTCGCGCTTCACATACTCTTCTACAAAAATAGCAATCGAAGCCGAAACGGGAACGGCAAAAATCATACATAAAATAGCGAGCGGCACCCCACCAAAAGCCGCGCCTAAAATACCGCCCGTTGAAACCGCCAACATTACTACCACTGAAGATAAACCAACCACTTTTTCCATCACCACGGGCACTAAAAAGTTGCCTTCTAAAAACTGCGCTAGTCCAATCCAAATAAGCACGGCTATGGCTAATACCCAGCTTATATTTATAGCGACGACCAAACACAAAAGCCCCGTTAAGAACACTCCGATATAAGGAAAAAGCTCCATTACTCCAGCCAGCAAGCCGATAGTAAACGCATATTTCATACCAAAGAAATACTCAAAAATCTTCATACCAACATACATAAAGGTGCCCATGCAGACCATTAGAATAAACTGACCTTTAAACCATTCCGCCATTTTATGCTGCACACTCGTAAATTTATTTTCGATATAATCTCTGTTTTTAGGAGGAAACAGCAGTAAAATAAAGTCTCCAATTTTTTCGCGTTCCAACAAAATAAAAAACATCAAAACCATGGTGAACACTAAGTTGAAAAAGCTTTGGAAAACACCGATTAAAACGCCTAAAGTCGAGCCGGCAATGCCCTGTAAATTATCCGCCAAAGAGGCAATATTTTGGGCAATAATTCGTTGCAACTCCGTTGGATCAAAATTCAGATCTTCCAGTAGCTCTATCAGCCACGGAAACTCTTCTAGCTGCCCATTAACAATCAAAGCCCGAAGATCGTAAGAAATATCGAGCAGCTGCTCGGCGATAATCGGCAAAACTTTGGCAAACACCAAGCCCAAAGCCCCTAAAAACACTATATAAAGCAGCAATATAGCAAGCGGCCGCGGAATTCGATAGGACTCGAGCTTGGTCAAGAAAGGCGCTAACCCCATAGAGAGAAAGAAGGAAAAAGCCGCAATCAGCAATACAGTCTGCATTTCGGCAATAATTTGCTGCAAAAACCCAAACAAAAACACAATCAGTAAAATTTTCACAATCGTACTCGAACCTATTTCAAGCTTTAAAACCTGAACTTCTTCTTTTTTGCTTTTCAATTTTGGTTTTGGAGTGGCTTCTTTCTTTTGCCTTTTTTGATACTCGTTTCGAATATCATTAAGTTCCTTAATTTTCTCGCCAAAACCCGAAAGAAGTCGTTTCATCAAAAAGAGTATAGCGCCCAAGACGCTATTTAAAAAATCTCACCCTGTAAAACAGGATGAGATTATAATAAAAAGTGGTTTTAACGCTTACTTGTTTTGACTTCGAGAAATTTGTCGAGCCTTGTGGATCGTGTGCTTTCGCAAACGTGGACAGTATTTACTAACCGAAAATTCTTTTGGGTTCGTGTTAGTAGGATTTAACATGATTTTGTAATTCTCTACTCGTTTTCCTTCGTTTTCCATCATCTCTGTACAGTAAAGGGCGAAGAATGCTCGTTTTTTTCTACTAGGACGTGCCATGTTTTTAAGCGTTTAAAAAGTTTTAGATTGGAGTCACAATTGAGTGACTAAGCCGCGCGATAGTATGAAAAACACAAGGCGTGTCAAACCGACTTATAGATTCTCTGCGACAACCACGATTTCAGCATCCGCCGCGGTACCAGGTTTAATACCAGACACACACGTTAAATTTTCATCGTCTTCTACCATAATATGCATCGGGCCAACGGCCTCACGGTCAATATATTCTAAGCCTTTTTCAACTTTGCACACACACGTTCGGCACGCGCCAACACCACACGAAAACGGAATTGGCGCTCCCGCTTCTTGCGCCTGTGTACCAAGCGATTCTTCTGCATTAGCCGTAAATTCAGCCATAACTTTACCCGATGGATCCTTAACCGTAACTTTAGCCATAAAATTTTCTTAAATTCGAAATTCAAATTAGCTCAAACCAGAGAAAGTGCAATCAACATTATTGCGATTTAAGGTCTATTGGTTATTAATAGAACATATAAAGAATCCAAAAATGCTCACTATTTTAACAGGCAAAGATAATAAAATCTTGCGAACTCCGGCTTCAAAAGTGCTGCACTTTGACCAAAAACTCGAAGACACCGTCGAAATGATGATTGATACTATGTTAAACCCAGAAGGGCAAGACGTAACCGGTATTGGTATTGCCGCTCCTCAAGTCGGTATCTCAAAACAAATAATTGTGGTAACCCTCAACGTAAATCATAAAAAAGATCCTAAAGTCTTGGTAATGATTAACCCAGAAATAATTGAAGCCTCCTCGACACTTTCTAACTACGAAGAGGGCTGTCTTAGCTTGCCAGGCGCTTACGGGCGCGTTAAACGCCCCGCTAAAGTTAAAATTAAGTGGCAAAATTTAGACGGTAATTGGTGTGAAAAAAAGCTCGAAAAATGGGACGCGCGCATTTTTTTACATGAATATGACCATTTAGTGGGCAAGCTATTCATCGATTATTTAGAGAGCCAAGAAATAGCCCGACTCACCAAACAAGGACACCTGTAGAAAGAACCTTTTATTACAGCCTGCACAGGCTTGCTCTTAAGCGCCTTTTTCCTACAATCGCTTGGCTTAAAGCCAAATATTTATGAAAAAAATAGCTCCAAAAAACTTACCTAATAAGAATAATCCATTTAATTATCTGATTATTATTGCTTTAATAGGCGCTACCGCCGCCTTATTTTTGCAGGGTGAAATTGAAACAGCGCTCAAAAAAGCGGAACCAATCCCCATTAGTCAGCTACAAGAAAAATATAACAATAATGAACTCGAAACCCTTGAGGTTAAAGATCAAAAAATTAGTGCCGTAGCCCTCGATGGCTCAACTTTTGTGGCGATTAAAGAACCAGGCTCCAATTTAGCAGATCTTGGATTTGAGGGAGGCAAAAATGACACGCAGATATCAGTAGTAGATACTTCTGGTAGCCGTATTTGGATGAATTTCTTGCTTGGATTTGCCCCGCTTATTTTATTGATTGCTTTGGTACTCTTCTTTGTCAGAAAATCTGGCAGCATGGGCGGTGAAAGCGGTCCTTTTGGGTTTGGTAAATCGCGCGCCAAGGTATACGACAAAACTAAACACCGTACTAAATTTGAAGATGTAGCGGGGGCCGAAGAAGCCAAAGACGAAGTTTTTGAAGTGGTAGACTTTTTAAAAAATCCCAAAAAATACGAAAAAGCGGGCGCTAAGATTCCGAAAGGGATTTTACTCGTTGGGCCACCGGGAACCGGAAAAACCTTAATGGCGCGAGCCATTGCGGGTGAAGCTAACGTGCCTTTCTTTTCTGTTTCTGGATCTGAGTTTGTAGAAATGTTTGTCGGCGTTGGGGCGAGTCGAGTACGAGATTTATTTAAAACGGCGAAACAAAACTCACCGGCTATTATTTTTATCGACGAAATTGATGCCATTGGGAAACAACGAGGCGCTGGCCCAGGCGGTGGACATGATGAACGCGAACAAACCCTGAACCAAATTCTAACCGAAATGGATGGTTTTGAAGCGGGCACTACGGTTATTGTGGTAGCCGCTACGAATCGGCCAGATATTTTAGATAAAGCCTTATTAAGACCTGGACGATTTGATCGTCAGGTTAACATTGATCTGCCCGATTTAGCAGCCAGACAAAAGATTTTAGAAGTGCACGCTAAAAACAAACAGCTCGAAAAAGAGACTAAATTTAAAGAAGTTGCAGCAAAAACGGTTGGTTTTAGTGGGGCTGAATTAGAAAGCGTCATGAATGAAGCCGCTATTCGAATGGTAAAAAATCGAAATAAACTGATTTCACAAGAAGACTTGTTACAGTCGGTTGAGAAAGTAGCCATGGGGCCAGAACGTAAAAGCCGTAAATTCACCGAAAAAGAACGTCGTATGACGTCGTACCATGAAGTGGGCCACGCCATTGCCGGACACTTTTGTGAAAATCACGATCCGGTTCACAAAATCTCGATTGTTTCACGTGGCCGAGCCTTAGGATTAACGTGGTTTTTACCCAATGAAGACGTATACAGCAAAACCAAAGCCAGACTGATGGATGAAATGGTGGGTCTGCACGGAGGACGAATTGCCGAGCGACAAGTTTTCGGCCCAGACGAACTTACCACTGGTGCCAGTAACGACTTAGAACGAATTTCTAATATTGCCCGAAATATGGTGATGCGCTTTGGTATGGCGAGCGATAAAGTAGGGCCGGTAAACTTTATTTCTAAAGAATACGAATCTAAACCCCACTCAGAAGAAACGGCTCGTTTAATTGATGAAGAAGTACGCCAGTTAATCGATGACGCGGAAGACCGATGTGAGAAAATTTTAAAAGAGCACGCCAAATTGCTCGAAACTATTTCAGAAGATCTTTTGAAAAAAGAAAACATGACGGGCGAAGAATTTGCCGCTTACTTTGAGAAAAAGAAATAATGTTTGATTGGTTAAAACGTCTGACAAATAAAACCGAAGTACAAAGAGGTAAAATCTTCTTCTTCTCTGGTCCGTCAGGCGTTGGCAAAGGCACACTGATTAATCACATAAGAGACACACAACCTGAATTTGTGTTTCCGGCGAGTTGTACCACCCGAGCCCCGCGTCCGGGAGAAGTAGACGGTGAAACGTATTACTTTATTTCAAAAGAAGCATTTGAACGTAAAATTGAAGCCGGTGACTTTTTAGAATACGCGCATGTGCATGGGGAAACGTATTACGGAACGCTTAAAGCCGAAATACTCGAACCCATTAAAAATGGTAAAACGGTGATTCGAGAATTTGATGTGCAAGGTTTTTCTCAAGCGCGCGAGAGACTGGATCGCAAAGATTTCATTTCTATATTTTTACGACCCGCTGAAGATTTAGACACGCTCGTAAGAAGAATTAAAGAACGAGCGCCTATTAGTGATGAAGAGCTAACCAAGCGTATGACTTCTATGGAAAAAGAACTCGCTTTAGCCGATATTTACGATTACCAAATTTTTTCCGAAGATAGAAATCTAGAAAAACTTTTTGCAGACGCAGAGGCGATTATCACACAAGAACAGAACGTTTAGCTTATGGTCGCTCGGTATTGAACGGCCTCCGCTAGGTGGCTTGTTTTTATTTTTGGGGACGCGTCTAAATCAGCAATGGTACGGGCGAGTTTAAGGGTTCGATAATAAGCCCGTCCACTTAACTGCATTTTTTCTACAATTTGATTTAAGAGCGCTTGCCCTTCGCTTTCAAGCGCGCAGAATTTCGCAACTTGAGCCGAATCCATTTCCGCATTACAAATAGTTTTAGTAGCCGCAAAGCGTTTGATTTGATGTGACCGAGCCTTTTGCACTCGAACCCGCACTACCCGAGAAGACTCACTTAGCGCCGTGTTACTGAGATCGGCAATTTCAACCCTGGGGACATTTAGGTGTAAGTCTATTCGATCTAAAATAGGACCTGATATTTTTTGTCGGTACCGCTGCACCGCAAACGGAGCGCAAGTACAATCTTTGTTGGCGTCTTGATAAAACCCACACGGACACGGATTCATAGCCGCTACCAAACTAAACTTAGCGGGATAAGACACGGAGCCAGCGGCTCTAGAAATACGAATCACCCCATCTTCAAGCGGTTGTCTTAAAACTTCTAAAGTCTTAGCTGAGAACTCGGCAAATTCATCTAAAAATAAGACGCCTCGGTGCGCCAATGATATTTCACCAGGCCGAGGCGGATTGCCACCACCCACAATAGCGACACCCGAAGCTGTATGATGCACGGCTCTAAAGGGCCTTTCTTTGAGCACAGGCTCTGATGCCTTAAGCACCCCTGCCACCGAATGAACTTTGGTAATGTCTAAGCTTTCATCAAACGTTAAATCAGGCAAAATAGTGCTATAGGCTTTAGCCAACATTGTTTTACCTGAGCCTGGAGGGCCATTCATTAGCAAATTGTGCCCGCCTGCCGCGGCGATTTCTAAGCCGCGTTTTACTAGTTGATTGCCTTTAATGTACTGAAAATCAAAAGGAAATATTTTAGAGGCGTTATCCTGTTTAGCCATAACCGTTTCCGGTAAAGTTAATCCTTCTCCTGTCACAAAAAAATCACAAAGCTCTTTTAAACTCTGTACCCCAATGACTTCTATACCCTTAATTAAATGAGCCTCCGCCGCATTATTATGCGGCAAAATAATGGTCTTAAAACCTTGTAAAAAAGCAGCGTGCACTGAGGGCAGTACTCCCGCAACGGGCCTAAGTTTGCCATCAAAACTCAGTTCGCCAATCATAATGGCGTCTCGGTACTTATCGGGTATATTAATCTGCTTACTCGCTTCTAAAATGCCAAGCGCAATAGCTAAATCAAACCTTGCCCCCTGTTTTCGCAAATTAGCGGGCGCTAAATTAAGCGCAATTTTACCGCGTGGAAATTCAAAACTTGATTGCTTTATAGCCGCTCTCACTCGCTCACGCGCTTCTTGAATAGACGCATCAGGCAGCCCTACAATAATAAAGGCCGGTAAACCGCGGTGAATCACCGTTTCAATATCTACCACGTGCCCTTCTAAACCCACCAATGTTAAACTTTTAAGTTTTGAGATCATACGTTAAAATTGACCACAAATAAGCTTTCTTCAAGCCCTAAAATTCAGGTAAACTTCAGGTTGTTATTTAGAGTGCAAACTCAGCTCTATTTAGTTGAAGAAAAGCCTTGAATAAGGTATAATAGAGAGAAAAACAAATATAAATGCTCCTATTTCATTCCGACAATTTACCACATCACGGTTTAGAACGTACTTTTGAGCTCGCCAAAGAGGCCGGATTTGATGGTATGGAAATTGGTATTAACCAGAACGTTGATACGCATAATCCTGAATATTTAAAAAGCTTAGAGGCTCGCTATCAAATGCCTATCAAGGCTTTTTCTTTAAGTGAAAAAAAAGATGAAACTTTAATTAAAGTTTTTCAGGGCACGGTAAGAGAGTTCCAAAACTGTACTTTAAATCTTCACAACGCCAGCTCGTTTGCCTTTAAGTACCAACGGTGGTTGAAAGAAATTGCCCCCCGTTTAGCTAAAAAGTATAAACATCGGCTTTGTTTTCGAAATTTACCACCAGAAATGATGATGGGAGTGATTCCCAAAAGACGCTCTAATAATTTAGACGCCCTTAAAAATCAGGGCTTAGTGTGCTTAGATTTAACCGCTTTAGCCTTAAGCAATAATGACATTATGCAGGCGATTACTATTTTAAAGGGTAAAATGAAGCATATTTATCTTTCTAATGTATACCGTCGAACGCCTTACAGCTTACCCGATCGAGGCGTGTTACCCGTCGAAAGTTTTTTAACGAAATTAGCGAAGCTGGGTTACAGCGCTAATTTTACGGTTAAAGTCAGTGGCAGAACGCTGCAAGAAGGCAATGAAGAAATGACTCTGCAAAAAATGAAAGACACCGTGGCTTTTTACGACAAATATTTTAATCAAGACGGACAAACGCTAGAACTGTAAGTCGTGTTTTCAAAATCAAAGCTTTAAGTACTCTTAAAGCCGTTATGAAATTTGTTATCAACACCAGCTTTGATCCGCACTTTTGCGCTTTATTTGATGCGCAAAATAAACTGGTGGCACAAACCCATTGGATGATTCCTCGTGAAGACGGACAGCAAGTTTGGGCTTTTTTAAAAGTGCATTTGCCCACAAACTCAAAATTAAGTTTTATTGGCGGTGTCTCTGGACCAGGGAGTTTCTCATCGCTGCGCGTTGGCGGGGCTATTCTAAACGCTTTAGCTTTTAAATTTGATCTACCAATTCACCAAGCCCGAGCCGATAAAGTTATTAAAGATTTTTTAGAGAGCGAAAACTTAGCCGATATCCCTTTTTTATTAAACTCCTTTAGTGATCGCGTTTTCAAAGTGGAAAATGAAACCTTAATGCCCGTAGACTTTTCAACACTAGACACTGGTACCGCTTATATTACAGCCTGGTTGCCCGACATCAAAGCCGCGCCTTTGAAAGAAGCCGTTTCCGTAAATCCAAACGGACCGCTTCATACGATGCTAGACACCCTTGAAAAAACAAACCCGCAAAAAGGCTTTGTGCCTGACTACGAATATCCTGCGATACAAACTTAAGCGTGGCTGAGAAAAAACTTCACAAAGTCTTCGGTGGATGATTTTTCTGGCGCCTGAGAAAGCACGGCATTGATAGTACCTTGGTCGTACCCAAGACCTTTAAGGGCCTCAATGGCTTCGGCCTGGTTTGAAGAAGTTTGCACCACTTGGTCTGATAAATCGAGCTTGCCCTTTAGTTCTAAAATAATTTTTTGCGCCATTTTTTTACCAATGCCCGGGGTTCTGGTTATATAATCAACTTCACCCGATTCAACCGCTGCCAGCCACTCGTTCATGGGTTGGCTTAAAATTTGTAAACCCATTTTTGGCCCCACGCCAGACACCGTAATAATTTTTTCAAAAAAAGTTTGCTCAGCCTGAGTTCCAAAGGCATATAAACTCAACTCTTGTTCTCGTACAATTAAGTGTGTATAAAATTCAATCGATTCGCCGAGCTTGGCTTCTGCCAGCAAACTCCCCGCTGGAGCCACCGAATAACCAACGCCACTACTGGTAAGCACTAATAAGTGTTTAGCGCCTATGTGTTTTACGATGCCCTGAATGTATCCAATCATGTTCTAAATGGAGTATAGTCTTAAGCCATTAATAAAAAAATCGCTTACGCGATTTTTGTTGGTGGAGCCTATCGGACTCGAACCGATGACCCCTTGCATGCCATGCAAGTGCTCTAGCCAGCTGAGCTAAGGCCCCGACCGTCGTTCACAGTACAAAGTTTAAAATTCGTTGCAACTTAAACCATCAACCAGTTCTTATTAACGGTCTGTAATTTTGTAACCAAACCCTCTAACCGTCTTAACCAACGGCTTACCAAAACCAGCATCCATTTTTTGTCGCAAAGACCGCATGTGCACATTAAGTTTATTTGAAGACGATAGCCCGAGTTCGTCGCCCCAAGCCGCCAACATTAAGTCGGGCGTGCGCACTACTTTGTTTTTTTTACGAAGTAATTCAGAGAGTAAAATAAATTCTTTTTTAGTCAGGTTTAAAGACTTTCCCTGGCGCTTTACCGTCATATCGGTCAGATCTAAGGTTAAATTATGGCAAAACAATAAGTTTTTGCTACCGCCATCTGAGCGCCTTATCAAACGATTTAAACGAGCGCCTAATTCTGGTAACGAAATATCTTTTACTAAATAGTCATCCGCGCCCAGGTTAAGAGCATGCACTCGGTCTTCCACCGCCGCTTGCGCCGAAATTACCAAAATCGGCAATTGATTTCGCAAACACCGTAACGCGGTAATGACTTCGAATCCACTTTTATGCGGCAGGCTAATATCAAGCAGCATCGCATCATATTTTTGACTCTGTGCCATTTCTAAAGCTTGTTGCCCATCAACCGCCATATCGACTATAAATTTTAGTCTTTCTAAATAGGTATTAAGTATTTCACGCATGCCGGAATGGTCTTCTGCAACAAGGATTCTCATGTTATTTCGACTTAGTAGACAAATACCAAGCTAGTTTAATTTTAATAATTAAGCAAGAGAGGGTGTATTATAACTTCATGTAAACTTAAGGTTTATTAATTAAGCTCAGATTTGACACTTAGCAAAATGATTTGCGGGGTTGTACAAAATATCTATAGTCCAGAAGAAATTAAACTAAGGCTATGAATCAAGTATTAAACACGTTAAGACACATAATTCGAACCAAATCACTACGCGAAAAAATTATTTTCACGATAGCCATGTTGGTGCTTTTCAGAATTCTTGCCCATATCACTATTCCAGGGGCTGATGTAACGGGCATCAAAAGCCTTATCGGGCAACAAGGTGAAAGCGCTCTAGGCGTTTTCTCACTCTTGACTGGAGGCGCCATGGAAAACTTCTCGGTCGTATTAATGGGGCTGACGCCTTACATTAATGCCGCGATTATTATGCAATTACTAGGCGTTATTGTACCAAGCCTAGAAAGTCTGAAGAAAGAAGGCGAAGCCGGACAACAAAAAATCAATCAATACACTCGTCGATTAACCGTTCCTTTAGCTTTCGCGCAAAGTTACGGAATGATGGTGTTGATTAACCGATTCTCACCGACACAAATCGTAGATACGACGGACTTTACCATCATGCTACCAATGATGTTAACGGTTACTGCCGGAACTATGTTACTGGTATGGATTGGAGAATTAATTTCTGAAAAAGGAATTGGAAACGGTATTTCACTGCTAATTTTTGCGGGGATTGTATCGGTGGTTCCAAATCAAATTGCAGGGGCGTTCCAATCAGCGACACTACCAATTATTTTACTACTAGCGGCGGCCACCGCCATTCTTACCATCTTTGTGGTCTACGTATTAGAAGCCGATCGAAAAGTGCCAGTGGTTTATGCTTCTAAGAAGTCAGGCCAACAACAACGTTCATTCCTCCCCTTAAAAATCAATCAAGCGGGAATGATCCCGATTATCTTCGCGATCTCTATTATTTCTTTCCCGTCAATTATGTCACAGGTATTGCAAGGCAATGCTCAATTTGAATTTCTAACCACATGGATTGGTGAAAACCTAAATCCAGCCAGTCCAACGCTGGTGTACAACGTAATTTACTTCTTCCTGATTTACGGCTTCACGTTCTTCTATGTATCAATCGTGTTTGACCCTAAAAAAATGGCTGAGAATATTCAAAAACGAAGTGGGTTTGTACCCGGTTACCGACCAGGCACAGAAACTGAAAACTTACTAGAAGGTATTATGCAACGACTCTGTTTCTGGGGAGCTCTTTTCCTCGCGACCGTAGCTATCTTACCGCTGTTATTCCAACAATTCTTAGGAGGTGGAACGTCAGTAGCCCTTTTTGTTTCAGGAG
>Ga0307981_1001844_pt1 | contig 18118 bp, 8 predicted proteins | sample OrgLakmetagen987_FD_201849 | JGI IMG/M metagenome (GOLD analysis project Ga0307981, IMG submission 201849) | Saline water microbial communities from Organic Lake, Antarctica - #987 | ecosystem: Environmental > Aquatic > Non-marine Saline and Alkaline > Saline | place: Antarctica: Organic Lake... | reverse complement strand
AGGAAGCTTTACTGGCTCTTACGATTCTAAGGGTGCACCATTATCACCGAGAGACGGAGAAGGTAGTTATACCGGCTCTTACGATTCCAAGGGTGAACCGCTGCCACCAAGAGACGGAGAAGGTAGTCATACTGGCTCTTACGATTCGAAGAATGAACACCTATCGCCCAGAGACAGCGAAGGCAGTTATACCGGCTCTTACGATTCCAAGGGTGAGCCGCTATCACCGAGAGACAACGAAGGAAGCTTTACTGGCTCTTACGATTCTAAGGGTGCACCATTATCACCACGAGACGGAGAAGGTAGTAATACCGGTTCTTACGATTCCAAGGATGAACCGTTGTCTCCAAAGAAAGACGAGGGTAGTTTCACTGGTTCTGGCTCGTACGACTCCAAGGGGGGGCCGCTGTCTCCAAGGGACGACGAAGGAAGCTATACCGGCTCGTACGACTCTCAAGGCGAACCCCTATCGCCAAAGGACGATGAAGGGAGCTACACCGGTTCATACGACTCTAAGGGTGAACCACTTGCACCGCAAGACGAGAAAGATAGCTACACTGGCTCATACAACTCTCAAGGCGAACCGCTCTCTCCAAGGCAGCACGAAGATGGCTCTGACAGAAGTGACTCCAAAGACAATAATGGCGTGGAGGACAATGTGTATGAACACGAAGAGTCTTTTTCACTAAGAGACGTAGAGGAATCTGATGTTGACGACGATGAATCGAACGATGACGATAGTACTGACTCGCCGTCCAAAGGATACGGCTACGGCGCCCAAGCTACTCAATTCAACCCAGCTAGCCAGCATGATTCCTCTCTGATGAGTTCGACTCCTTCATTCGCTTTCGATAACAGCTTCGGTCCCGATAATAGTGCAGGACCCGTCCACGTAAGTGAAAGTGAAGGAGAGGCAAATGAGTCTTTTGCGAACGAGTCTTTTGCCGACGAAAAAGAAGATCACTCAATAGGTATCGAAGATCTTGCCGATGGCGACGAAAGCTACGAGAGCGCGCCGTCTCGAGAAGAGACAGGCTCACAAAGCAGCGGCGAAAGCCAATCCTATGCAGAAGAAGGTGAAGACAAAGACGAAACAAACAGCTACGATGCAAGCAGGACAAGCGCGGATATGGACAATTCGATATTTTCCGAAGAGCAAAGCGTCGAGCTTCCACCAGCTGAAAGTGCTCTGGGCGCCTTTAACGCCTCACATGATAGTCACGATGCATTCGGTGGCGGCGACTCTATATTTGGTCGCAGCACTAAAGATAGCACCGATGACTTCGGCGGTACCGACTCTGTGTTCGGTCGCATCAGCACGGCTTCTTCAAAAAGGGATCCTTTCGATGTGACTGCTTCATTCGACGATGCCTCTGTGAGGAGCAAGTCTATGCGTAGTATCAGGAGCGAAGAAGACCTTGCCAAGATCACGGAACATAGTCGCGAAGACGAGCTGAAAGACACTGATCACAACAATTTAAAGTCCCCCGAGAGTTTTGCCAGTCAATCGAGATCAATTCTTGGTCTCGGCATGCATTCTGGAATCCCCAACCGCAGTCCTTTCGGCTCTGTTGCAGGCTCCCTTGCAGGCTCTGTGATGAGCGGGGCTCGAAGTGTAATGTCTACGAGTAAAAGAGGAGAAAGAAAATTCAACGGTTACAGTCGCGAGCAAATGACAAAACTGACCTCCGCGCCCCAGCCGCAACCGCGTGTTGTCCGCGACGACGAACCGACCGATAATGGCATCTCTAAATGTCCTGGGGAAAAGAAAAAGAAGAAAGCTCGTCGCCCGAAATTGCAACTGAAGAGCCAAGCACTTCTGGGATTGGTGGCGAACGTCAACAGTGCCATGTCCGAGCTCGAGGAGGGCAGCCAGCGCAGTGACTGGGGCGAGGGTAAAGAGGCTGACATGGACTCGACATCAAGACGGTTGTTCCATGGCTTCGAAGCCCTTGTCGGTATCCTGCTTCAGATCTCAGACGAACTTGAGCTTATGTCAACTTTTGCTCGACAAAAAGATGCCGCTGCAATTGATGCTCTGAAATCGTTGCTGGATTTCGCCCCGTTACTCGACGATCAGTTTGAGGAACTGAAGCCAGTGCTGCTCCACTATCTGAATGAAGAGATTAGCGATGAAATGAACGATCTATTGTACGGATTGAATATGGTCGTCGATCTCCTCTGCGAATTAACCCATCGCGTCGGTGAAAAGCAAGAATGGAATCACCGAGCGCATACCTCTTACTCAACTCTGCTCGAGCTGCTTTCGCGGGACACCCTGGAAATTACAAGCTGCTACGAAGATGTCGACACACCCGAATACGAGCTCTCTGACAACCTCCAGATTGCATGGGAAGGAACAGGGCATATCGAAGAGTTTAATACCTTGCAGGTTACCGAGGACTTGTCAATGTTCCGACAGCTCTGCTACGAGGTTATGCTCAGCACTGATCAATGGTGCCCTGATACAGATACTCTGATGGATATTTGTGGCGTTGACTCCTCTATGCTGGGAAACACGAAAGGAAAGCCGAATTCGGATGGGGCCTTGGTACCTACGCCGGAAACGGCCTTGCAGGTATTGGAGAAGATCAATGGTAAAGGGCTACCTCGAACTCTGACCTTCGCTAGTATCCTGAGGAGAATCGTGCCGGCTCATGCCGTTACAGATGCGGTGTTGCTGGATAATTTTTCCAGTATCCGAGGTACACTTCGAGATCCGCTCGGTCTGTCATCATCAAACATGATTGCAATATCGTCCGTTCCCGAAGTGTTGAACGACCCCAATGCATTGGGACTGGCCGGAGTCGGAAAGACGACTATGGCCGCGATGATTGCGGATCACGAGGACGTACGACGTTACTTTCGCGATGGAATTGCCTGGATTTACATTGGCCAGAACGAGCTGAACTACACTCGCTATATCCAATGCCTCCGAGACTTGGTTTCTCAGTTGAACGTAAACGAAGACGAAGAGCCTCTTTTTCCTGAGCTTCTTCACACTCCCGGTGAATCAAAAGTGAGGAGACGGCGACGAGAAGAAGGCTTCATGATCTACGTCCGTGAAACCATGATAGACTTTCTTCAATACCGAAATGTGCTCATCATTCTTGATGGGGTATTCTTTGAGCCCGATCTTGATTGGTTTGATTTTCCCACCGACCCGAGCCCTGACGGACATCCCGACACTTCATGCGTTGTAATAGTAACAACTCGCTGCCGTAACTTACTTCCAGCGGCAGACACGGTTGAAGTTGATATGTTGGAGGAAGGAGAAGCCGTAGAACTCTTGATACAAGAGTCTGGAGAGCTCTCACACAGCCTTGTCGCTGAGTCCCCCGAGACGAGATCGGTTGTTCTAGAGTGCGCGAACCACCCACTAGCTGTCAAGAGTGTTGGGCGATGGCTCAATCTCAAGCATGCAACGGCTGGGGTCGTCAGCAGTGTCGAAGAGATCCACGAGGATGTTGTCAAGTCGATGGACAAAATCCTGAAGACTGGCAACCAAGATGACGCCGACATGATGTACGAAATTTTGAACATGAGTCTATCTCCTGCGATCAACGGAGAGCCGACGAAAGTTATCAAGTTCTGCTTCGCAGCATTTGTGCACGTCTTGTGCGATCGGAATAACATCTCTGATTTTGCACTTGCCGATTCATCACCAATTATCCCACTCACCACTGCCGAGCTCTTGTTCGAATCGCTTCTCGATCTGGAGGAAGAAACCCTGCTACAAGAGGGTAGCCTGTTCCATGCTCAGAAGAAGGAAGCTGCTGTTCTGATACCCGAAGCGCTGTCCGCGCTAGGCGTCCTTAAGGTCATCATCACGTACCCTGAATCGGAAGAAAAATCGCAGAATAGCGACATGGAGGAAAAGTACTTGCAAGTGATGCACACGATCCAGCAAGAATATGGAGAGTTTCTTTGTAAAGAAGACGAGTCCTTGAGTGAACTGGTAAAGGATGCCGAAGTTCGATGGAACAAGGCATTTGCTCAGGCTTTCGCCAAACAGAATCCTGTGTGGGACACCGAGAGACCCGAGGCCGGACTTGATTATGCGCTGGAAATGATGCCTTCTCACATGATTCGCGGTGAAATGTTCGCTGCAGCAGCCGATCTTCTGGAAAATAGCACCTTCGTGCGTAGTCGCCTCTTTGCACTTGGACGGGAGAATGGTAACCGACGTCATATTAAAGACTGCGAAAGTCTGTTCGATGCGTTGGCGGAGCAACGCGTGTCTGGCAAGAGGAAGCTGGACGCCAAGGCGATCATTAAGCAGGCCTACATAATACTTGGCGGGCACTTGAATATGGACGAAGACGAGTACATTGCCGAAGAGGGCTCTCCGGAGGCTGTAGAAGTGGCTCGCGCTTATTTCGAGATCGGCTTCTCACTAGCTGAGAAGAGGTGTTGGGATGCAGCAATCGTTCATTGGGAAACCAGCCAAGAGCTCCTAGTATCATCACTTGGAATGGTTGAGATTGTTGCAGGCATACTTTACAATGTCGGTGTTGTGTACGCCGAAATGAACGAATATGAACAAGCTCTTGGCTCCCTCAAGCAGTGCCTGCGTATCAGAGGGGCGATTCACGGCGAAGAGCATATTCTATATGCGCAGACTATCCAGAAGATCGGAGACATCTTTCTTGCTATGAGTGATTACCACGAGGCTATGGAGAGCTACAATTGGGCTTTGGACGTGATGCACATCGAACCGTCGCATTTTAGGTGCGACATTGGGAGCATTCTCGAATGTATGGGTTGCATTCACTACAGCAAAGGAGAAACTGCCGAAGCCCTTCAGTGTCACCAAGACGCGCTGCGCTCCAAACAAGTTGACCTTGGCGAAGATCACCCAGAGCTAGCGACCACCTACCACTACATTGGAAACTGTCTCTCCGATCAGGGCCAGACTGAGGAGGCAATCGCTCACTTCGAAGAAGCAATTCGTCTCAAGGAGCTTGATCCTGATGGTGGCGACGAGCGCGACGCCGACGTATTCACCATTGACGGCGTTCTTCACAATCTGAATGGTCGGCAGCAAGAAGGGCTTGAATGCTACGAGAAGGCTCTACAAATTCTTGTGACGAAAGTGCTACACAAGAAAGAGAAAGTGGCGTCTCTTCTCCATCTTCTTGGATGTGTATATCTCATGAGCGGCGAGCATAAGAAAGCCATGAAGTTATTTGAGGAAAGTCTTCAAGCAAGACGCAAGGTGCTGGGCTTCGTTCACTTGGATGTTGCGAGTACGCTGTTTAATATGGCGTTCCTCCATCAAACACGGAACCGACCAGATAGGGCGCTTAAATGCCTAGAAGAGGCCCTCAAAATCCGCCAACTTCGTCTACCGGACAGCGAAAAAGTTGCTATAACGCACGAGAAGATCGGAAAGCTTGCACGGTCCATTGGCAAGACAAAGAAGGCCGAGATTGCTTTCGCGGAAGCTCTTCGCATTCGCAAGTTGGTCCACGGGGGTGAGAATCACGAGGCCGTGGCGACTGTGCTCCAGGAGATTGGTGATCTGATGGACGACTTGGGTGAATCTGATGAAGCGATGAAACATTACGTCCAAGCCTTGAATATCCGCCAAGAGCGCTTTGGCCCAGATGATTTGGCTGTCGCCGAGACTCTCTACAGCATGGGTTACACGCTACAGAGCAACGAGGCTTCTGAACGCGCCCTTCACTGCTTTGAAGAAGCACTCAATATTAGAAGATTCCAGCTGGGCGAAGACGCAAAGGAAGTTGGTGACACGCTGAACATGATGGGCTTCCTTCAAGCCAAGAGAGGCGACTTGGATGACGCACTCTCACTTTTGTGGGATGCGCTTCGCATTCGCAAGCTCCAGGAAGACAACGTGAAGGTATCAGAAACGCTCAAGAACATCGGTAATGTCCATAGAGAGAAGCAAGAACACGATCTTGCTATCGAATGCTACGAAGAGTGCCTTCGAATTCGACGCGCTGACTTGGGCGACGATCACGAGAAGGTTGCCGATGCCCTGGTTGCCATTGGAAACGTTCTGAGTGATATCGACAGTACGGAAGAGGCTATGGACGCCTACAAGGACGCACTCATGATCCGCACAAAAGTATTTGGTGAGGAAGACGAGAGCGTTGCTACTATTCTCCAGTACATGGGAACTTTGGAGTTCCGGTCCGAGAATCTGGACAAGGCTCTTATTTTGCTAAATGAGTTCACTCGTATCCGACAGGAAAATGGCACCAAGAAAGATGGCGACTACGTGAACGTTCTGTTTATGATTGGAAACATTCATAAGATGCAGGGCGAAGAAGAAGAAGCTCAGAAATGCTGGACCGAAGCATATGACGTCTTCCAGGACCTTGGTCTTGCAGACGGAAACCCGCAAATTGCCAGCGTCATGGGTAACTTGGTGAAGGACAACGCCGACGACGAAGATGAAGGTGAAGACGAGAACCCTGAGCAATTTCAGGAACCGCAGCAGCTGAAAGGGCTGTTCGGTAAGATGGCCGACAAGGTCAAGGGGTCGAGTGGAAGGGGGGGAAGAAAGGGTGGCAGAGGCCAACAGTTGTAATAATATCCGATAGAAATGAGAATAGCGCTGGCCAGGTGCTACATGCTCACGACGCTAATTATGATCCCGGTGCCAGTCCGTGTGATATGTACTAATCAAGACTACCTTGGCATTCTTCAGATATGATTACTCTCATCTAGAGAGATCTAGTAGTAGGTAGACCTATGAATTCGAAGTGTATTACCCAATAATAATAACTATCTTTACGTACACAAGCTCTTACTTCCACTGGAGAGGAACGACACGCTCCTGTCGCTCAACGCGTTCAGTTCGGCTTATTCATGCGACGCTTCAAGTCCAGACGGTTGGCCCGGTCAGTCTCGGAACGAAGGTACTTGAAAAGTAACTCGGCTTTTGCCATTTCACCGTCCCCATAAAAAGCGTTGCGAAGCTGGAGCTTGGACATTCGCATCACGAACCGTCCATCGAAATGCTCAGGAATCTGCTGTTGCTTTTGAATCAAGCGCTTTTCGGTTAGCCACGCAATCAAAGCACCATGATTCCACTTTTTCGGTGCGATTGGGAGACCACCCGACTTGTCCACCAACGGCGTGAGTTTCTGGAGTTGCCCTTCTTCGGGTGCGCCACCACTCAGTGTCGCAATCGTCTTTAATGTTTGGATAGTGTGCTCGGTATCGGTTGCATTGGGCGCCACTGTTGCAATGACGGCCAGTCGGGCGTCTGCACGTTCCAAGCTCTCTCGTAGGACCCGGGTGAGATTGTTGGAGCGATACGGCACGTGTCTGTCCTTGCGCTGGCTGCTTCTCGCACGAATACATTCCTTGAGTGCGTACAGACTAGCATTAATCTCCTTGCTTTCGGCTTGCCGACTGCGTGAATGATATAAGCTATCATTGCGACGCTCGGTACCGGCGCAATCAACCAGCGTCAATACCCCACGCTGCTGGGGCGAACTCTCGTCCCTGATAGTCAACTGGCACACTGCATGCGATCGACTGGACTCGTCATTCTTGTCGGTCACTTGCGTCGCCCGACGTTCCTTGGCCTTGGCTATCACCGCGCAAAGCTCTTGAGCATCGTCAGCCACAGCCTCGGCCGCATTGACAAAGCAGACCGAACCATTGTCATTGTCCATGATGCGGACTTCCTGACCCGCATCGTCCACCAGATCGCGGCAAATCTTGCCACACAGCTCCAGGAACTGAACCGTGACTGCAACCTTGCCGCCACCAGTTCGTCGTTCAAAAAGCTCTTCCGCACAGAGCTCTTCCAGAGCCGTCATTGTGTACGTCTTGCCGGAACCTGTTTGACCAAACATTAGCAGCGTCGCCACACCTCCTTGCTGGGCTGCTTGCACCAAAGGCAGAGCCGCCGCGTGGTAGACTTGCGCCGACTCGCACGTTTCGTCAAAAAACTCGGTACAATTAAAGTGTACCGGCTGCACCATGCACGTTTTCATGTCGGCGTGCATGACGGTGCGATACACCGTCACGGTCCCCGCAACAGTATCGTCGCTATTCTCTTTTGTGGCGGAATCCGCCACCACGTCAAAGTCGTTGCGGGCCGTTTCGTGCGCAAACATGGGACGCTTGCGGACAAAGACGGAAACACCCGAGCTTGCTACTGCGGCCGCTGGAGGCGTCGTTGGTGTTGGCGTTGCAGCGTTGGTTGTCGCCGACGACAGACTGTCGCGTCGAAACTTGGCAATCTCGGCCGAAAACTCGTTGGAGAATCGAAGGCGGGCCGAGCGCTTGTCCAAGTTGCGACGCGTACTCTTGTCGCAAGTGTCATTGTTATTCACTGCCGCAGAAGACAAGGGCGTCGATGTCGAGTTGACCAGCATGGCTGCCAAGGGCGTGCGAGGCGTGACTGCTTTCTTGGTGGCCGACTTTGGAATCAAGGGAGGAGTCAAGGCCTTGTTCTTGGGACGCGTGGTCTTGTTCACGGAGGTCGAGACAGAGAGCGTGCGACGAGGCTCCACCGTCTTTTTCTTAGAGATCATGGGGGACAAGACAGTCGCAGTCGCAGTGGACGTTCGCAACGACAATGTGGGTGTGGTAGACTTTGGAGTGCGCATGGGCGTCACTGGACTCGCGCGACTCGTAGACGAGACCAAGTGCTGATTCTTTTCCAAGCGCTTTCTTCGATCACTCACGGGAGGGCGATTCGCTGACTTTGTCGCCGTCTGAGGCGTGGAGGGTGTTGTCGACTCTTCATGACTCTTCAAGATTTGCTGACGAATACGTTGCGTGAGAGGACTTGCCGCCGTCACCGATGACGAGCGAGACGGAGTCCGTGGAGTAAGCGGGGCCGAAATGCTACTGCGGGGCTTCTTAGTCATTGCCGACTTGCCGAGTGAGTTTTGAAGCTCTTTGAAAGTCATGACCGTCTTTGTCTTGCTGATACTCGTTGTCGACGTCGGTGTGGGCGTCCGAGGCGAAGACCGATTCTGGATACGCTGATAGCGTTCGACATCCAACTTGCAATTCGAAGACATGATAGCAATGGGGTCTTTGCGGGTTTGCAGTGGCACAGTAAGAGACTTCCTCTATCGAGTCTTACTGTCTTACTGATGGATACCTTTGACGTTGACGTTGACAAGGGGTTTGTCTACGGTATCTCTTGTCATTGAACTCTTCTGGTTTGTTACTGTATATTTATTGTCGTTGTCGCGCTCTATTCACTTTTTGCGCTTGCTTGTTCGTTGTTCTCCTAATTTGAATTTTGTCATCCGGCATTCAATGATCTAAGTAATTTCTTTAAGTAATCCCGCGAAGTACTCACGTCACTTTCCAAAATTCTGCACCGTCCGTTTTTCGTTGATGGGATCTTCTTCGGTGGAGGCTGCAGGCGGCAGCCTATCATGCCTCATGGCAATCGATTATACAGCACAGTCCACCTCTATCTCGACCCCTGACTCTCTCCATCCCTCCTGGTGTACAGTATCGGAACATATCGACCCACCGAACAATCACTGGACTATAGTCACATGGCTTTGTTCAAAGGATCAATTCTCGGCGCCTTGTGGTCGTCGCATCGTCGACTTGACAGCCTCTTGTCCGTAATAATCATGTTGGGAGCAGCTCGGTACGCCCGTGCCTTTCAATCTCTCGCGGTCTCGTCTCAATCTCTGCAACGAGCCTCCAAGGTGCCATCTTCATGGACGTTGGCAGCAGGACACCGTACGCGTTTGGGTTCCTTGCAGACAAGTCGGTCGCGCCTCTTTAGTTCGGCCACCGAACTGTCGGCAGAAGAAAAGACGGAACTCGAAGCCAAAATCCAGACCAAGGGCGACGAAATACGGGCGCTCAAGGAAGGCGGCGCCAAAAAGGCTGCCGTGGCGCCCTTGGTGAAAGAGCTACTGGCACTCAAAGCTCAACTCGATCCAGCCGCGGCGGCTCCCAAGCCACAAAAGAAGGGCCAACAACAGAGCAAGCAGCAGAACAATAAGCAGCAGCAGCAAAAAGGCAAGTCCAACAACAGCGACAGCGACAGCGATAATAGCGACGAAGAATCCGACTTTATCACTGCTCGAAGCGTGGACTACTCCAAGTGGTACAATGATATCATTCGCGTCACTGGTCTCGCCGAAACTAGCCCAGTCCGCGGATGCATGGTGATCAAGCCGTGGGGCATGTCCATCTGGGATCGCATTCGCAACGACCTAGACGCAAAAATCCAAGAGCACGGCGCCGAAAACGCTTACTTTCCCTTGTTGATTCCCAAATCGTTTCTTGCCAAAGAAGCCGAGCACGTGGATGGCTTTGCCAAGGAATGCGCTGTTGTTACCCACCATCGACTCAAGGCCGACGGCGAGAATGGATTGATTGCCGATCCCGACGCGGAGTTGGAAGATCCACTCATTATCCGTCCCACGTCGGAAACCATGATTTGGTACATGTTTCGAAAGTGGATCAACAGTCACCGAGATTTGCCTCTCAAGGTGAATCAATGGGCCAATGTGATGCGCTGGGAGATGCGGACGCGTCCCTTTTTGCGAACGTCCGAATTCCTGTGGCAAGAAGGGCACACGGCACACGCCACGTCGCAAGGTGCCGACGAGGACGCACGCGCCATGATGGAGAATTACGCCATTTTGTGTCGAGATCTGCTGGCCATGCCAGTGGTGCGTGGCGTCAAGAGTCCTGCGGAGCGCTTTGCTGGTGCCCAAGACACGTACACCATCGAGGCGCTCATGCAAAACGGATGGGCGCTGCAGTCGGGAACGTCGCACTTTTTGGGTCAAAGCTTTGGCAAGGCCTTTGATGTCACGTTCCAGGACGAAAATGGCACGCAGCAGGATGTGTGGGGAACGTCGTGGGGCGCTTCGACCCGTCTTATTGGTGCGCTCATCATGACGCACTCGGACGATGCGGGTCTCGTACTACCACCCCGTGTGGCTCCAGTGCAAGTTGTGATTGTACCCATTCCACCCAAAAAGGACGACTTGGAAGCGAAACAAGCCATGGACACTGCCATGGATGAACTCGTTAAAGGTCTCAAAAGCCAAGGCTTGCGAGTCAAGGTGGACGATCGAGACTATGTTCGAAGCGGTGCCAAGTTTTTTGAATGGGAGCGCAAGGGCGTTCCGCTGCGAATCGAGATTGGTCCACGTGATGTTCGTCAGAAAGTTTGCATCTTCAAGTATCGTGCCGGAAGTGGATCCGAGATAAAGCAGACTGTCGACTTGACGGCTGCCGTGGCTACGGCGGCCACGGGTCTTGATGTGCTGCAGCAGGAGCTATTGGATGCCGCCACTGGACGCTTGTCGACTGGTATTTCCACCGGTATTGCTTACGAAGAGATGAGGGATGGGCTGGAAAGCGACGAAGCTTCGTCCTTTCCTGGAAAGGGACTGTACTTGGTTCCGTGGAAATGCGACGCCGAGAACGAAAACAAAATCAAGGAAGAATGCAAGGCAACGATTCGATGCTATCCTCTCAAGGAGAATCAAGAGGGGCTTTACAAGGGCAAAAAGTGCTTTTACAGCGGCGATGATGCAACTCACATGGCCTTGTTTGGAAGAGCGTTCTAGCTACTCTAGAATAGTAGCAAGCCTAGACTAATATTAGTAAGGAATGAATTAACGATCCCATCCGTGTCTAGTCCGAATCTGATTCACTCGGTCCCAGTGCTTGTCCATAATAACGGAGAGAGGTGCGTGATAGCCAACATCCAAGTCCATGACATTCGAAAGCTCGGCGACGAACTTTGTTCCAGGGCTAAAGGGACGACCCCGACGCGCATCCTCCTCCTCTTCTTGTGCGACTCCACGACGGTACAATGCTGCCGGTGGCGTGTACTCTCTGGATTGGCCGCGACTGTACGTATTGACGGGTGCGGGACTGCGAGACAATGGCGTGCTGGCATACGGCTGCTGCTGTTGTTCTCGTCGACTGCTGCTGCTGGGCGGAACATAGTCATACAATGGCGCCGGCGGCGGCGGACTCCGGACGGGTGCAGGCGCCGACAACGGCTGTGACTGCTCCCACGGTTCACGTCGTCGTCGAGGACTTTTTTCGTAAACCAGCGGACGCTCTGTCACGGGGCGCGCGGAGCGATCGAAAGCCACACGCAGCGCTTCGTTTTCTTGCTCCAAGGACCGAATGTGCGATTCTTGACGGTCCAGGGTGTCGCGCATGGAATCTAAAATGAGCTGGAGCGACGCCGCCGAAACGTCCTTACCTCTGTCATGCGCAACGACCGGAGGAGGACGCGACTTGTATCGGTCGCAGTTTTCATCGTCAAAGCGAACGTACGGGTCGGCCGGGGGCGGCACTGGTGAACGCTGCTGCTGCTGCTGCGACGGTTGATAGGGAGGTGTGCGGACCGGCAAGGGTTCGCCACCAGTCGGCGTTGTTCGACTCTGGGGACGCATGCTACTGGGGCGAGTACCTCGCTCCGGCGTGGTGCGATAGTCTGCATACCTATTGTTACTGTTCTGGACAGCTCCATACGGCGAGCTCCTGGCAGCTGCACTTTGGGTGGCAGTGCGGGCGCGGTGCACCATTTCTTGCAAGTCCGGGCCTTGCTCCAGAGAGCGCGTGAGATCGTCCAGCTCGTGTGCAAAGGATTCCATGGTTCTAATAGTCGATCGGCCCGCTGTGTGACTGTGACGACTCTGTTGGCTTTCTACAGACTCGTCGTCCTCGTCGTTGACAGTGACCGGACGAATCCGGCTCGTCGTCATTGTCAGTTGTGGGATGGTGGATGTGCTGGCTTGTCGAGATTTTTTGGCTGTCACAAAATGGCGCGAAATTGAGGCTCGGTTCGACCATCAAAATAATCGGAACCATGATGAGAGCAATACGTCTGACGTCGCGTACCCATTAGACTACTATCCAGGAAACGACTTGCGCTTGCACTCTATAAGATACCACAACAGACTACAGTAGAACAACACACCATGTCATCTGGTAACTTTATTGACGACGAGCGCTTTGATGGCTTGTACTTGAACGTCGCGCAGACGACACGCGGCATTGATCCCTTGCTCCACACTCTGTTTTCGTTCTTGCGACGCAAGACGGACTTTTTTGACGAAAAAGGAACGGATGTGGCAGTGCAAAAGGTCAATGAGATACTCCAGCAACACGTGGAGATTCACCAGAAGAACCGAGAAAAGAAGAAGACCAAAAAGACACCACCCAAGAAAAAAACGGCTCCGAAAAAGGTACCAGAACCCGTGCTGGAAATGGCAAGCGATGGCGGCTTTGACGTTTCGCAAGCCGAACCCGCAAAAGAGACACCACCAGTAGCAGTAGCAGCAGTAGCAGCAGCAACAGTAGCAGCAGCAGTAGCAGCAGCAGTAGCAACAAAGCAAGATGCAGCAGTAGCACCCGAGGCGGAGAAAGTGGAAGCGGTTGAGCCGGTTGAGAAACAGGCAGCAGTAGCAACGACCAACACGGAAGCGTCCGATAAGGCCAACGCCGGAGACGACGACGACGGAAAGCCACCACCGCCAGTGGGAAATGGCGGCACGGTCCAGCAAAAGTACGTGTGGACGCAAACGCTGGCCGAAGTCAATGTCATTCTTTCAGTGCCAGAAAATACGCGGGGTCGAGACTTGAACGTGACCGTTGCCAAGACACATTTAAAGGTCGGATTGCGGTCGCAGCCAGGGACATGGATTGTTGACGCGCCACTGACCAAGTCAATCATTTGCGATGATTCCTTCTGGACAGTGGAAGACGGGTCTCGTCTTTGTATGAATCTGCAAAAATCAAACCAGATGGAATGGTGGGATAGCGTCTGCCAAGACGACCCAAAGATTGATGTCAAAACCATTCAACCAGAGTCGTCGTCGGTCAGTGACTTGGATGGCGAGACGAGAAAGACGGTGGAAAAGATGATGTACGATCAACGGCAAAAGGCTCTTGGTCTTCCAAGCAGCGACGAAGAACAAAAGGCGGGCATGTTTGAAAAGTTCAAGCAACAACATCCCGAGCTCGACTTTAGCAACGCCAAGATGAGCTAACAAGCTGTATGTCGTAGGCTAAGTAGTAGAAGTAAGTAGTGGGTAGCCAAGGAACTAATGGGTACCCCATGCGCATTCTTTACTACTGCTAGCTACCAGAGGTAGATGTAGGTGGTCCGGTATGGAGAGCACTACACGCGGTTCACCTGAGGGCTAGCCCGGCTCATGACCTAAAATGGGGGGTCTGTTCACATTTTCCGTCGTTGGTGGTTGCTGATTGTTCATGACGCTCTACGACTATTATTTGACGTGGACGACCACCATCGGCAAGGATTCCATCAACACTACTACTCTTATTGGAGGGAGCAGAACGACGGAAGTATGGGCCATCGACTGACTGGTGCAGCTTTGTCATGTTTCTTGTTTGGTCGTGCCAATGGCTTTCTTCCGTCTCACGTAGCTCTCACGTGCACTTCTTTTACTCGGTGTCGCTCGAACAATAATTGCATACTGGGCCGATCGCGTCTCTCCATGCTTGATTCAGAGAAAGGACTATCTCTGGACAAGATGGAGGATTCAATCGACACGGATGATATGGTGACTCAAACAGCCCAAGGCAAGGCTGTTACCCGTACCGTGAACGAACGGCTCCTACAAGAACTGGAAGACGCAGCAAAAAAGGAAAAGGTTGGCGCACGGTCATCCATGGGAAAGAAGTTCGGACTCGAGAGCTTTGAATCCTCCAAGACAGATGCAGAAAGAAGGATAGCCATTGAAGAAGCGCAAAACTTGAACGGCGTCAACCCGGCCGTTGCTCTCGCTGGGGGCGCCTTTGCTCTGGTAGCAGCTGCTGGCCTGTGGCTTTTAACAACGTATTTGGCCACCTTCTTTGCCCTCCATCCTGTCAACTCGGACGTTTACTTCATTCAGCGTGTTTCTGGAGTGTTTCGGAACGTTGTCATGGGACTGGCGTCGTTAGCTAGTGGATTCTTCGGTGTCACTGGGCTTGGTATCGGCCTGTTGGGCGTCCGCGTGGCGTATGGTATTGTGAAAGGAGAGCTGGATCCTACGCCACTCAAGAAGAACCATAAGGATGAATTGGAAATCCCCAATGTTTGGGACTTGATGATGAACAAGAAACGGGGTCGACGGTAACGTGTTATTGACAAGAACAACAAGCAAGCGACAAACATCGACCATTTACGCTAAACTAAACTCTCTGTTGATTAACTATTTGCACCTACTTTATTTGTCCCCAACCGATTCCCTACACACCGGTAGCCATACCTGGAATGGTACCGATAGCCAACTTGACCAAGTATAGTAGTAGAAACTTGACCAAGAACAGAGAAAAGTGGCCAAGGAAACCTGGTAGATGGCGCAGCACAAGTGCCGTTTAGTCCCAGGACGTAAAATTAGAATAGGGTGGAGAGACGAGACGGAAAAACCATACGGGAGGGCTAGATCCAGGGGTGGAGGTTTAGGATGCCACACGAAAGCGCACATCTCCATCGCCCACTTCCCGGCCGGTAGAGCGCTTGATGGTATTGAAAGGTCCTTTAGTATGGTCTTATGGGAAAGGGCCGACCTATACTCGTTACTACATTAAAGTAAACACACACACATATATCATAAAGTGAACACACATACGCTAGTCGTCGGTCGCTAATATCACGAGTCTTCATGTCCATTTTGATACATAATTAGTAGACTAAACAATAAGAAAACAAAGCACGCAGGCAGTGATAGCCCCTAGGGGACGGCGACGTCGTCACAGGCATCCAGCAGCAGCGACAAAGTACGGGTAGTATTGTAGCACCCATTGAAGCTCGAAGAAATTTGGATGATCGGTGCATTCGCATCCCGCCCCACATCAGTCCGTAGACTTCCGCGATTGTCCCCCAAGGCGAGATTCGTACTCCTGTACTATAGTCTGTTGTGTACTCTCTACCAGTACCAGTGGTACTGTTACCAACTACTGCAGCTAGTATACTCAACAAGCCTGTTCGACTTGTTGCACCCTCAGTTCGATAAAGCGGAGGACGATCTACCTATCGATCACTCTTCTCGTAGTGCCACTCTTTTCGTAATGTTTTCAAGACTTCGACGACTTCGTCGCCGAGACCTCGCTTTCTTGGTCCAAGCCGCAGCGCTTCTTCGCTGGCAAAGTCCTCCTCGTTGTGGTACGGCAAGAAGGCACGGGAAGAGTACACCTCTGCCATCTCTTCTCCGCCTCTCATGGAGTGCAAAGCATTCGTGATTCCAAAACAATCCGCAGCTGGGATATCGATTTCAAGAGTAATATTCGTGGTACAGAGAGACGACAATTGTTCTACCGTCAGTGAATCACGGGCACCCTTTTTGACGTTTCGGCCAACCATCAACAGAATGCACAGAGCTCCCGTGTCGTTCGCCTCTTCCGATCCATTGGACTCATCTAGCGTTTTGGCTTCATCCAATTTTTCGGTCTTTCTCTTTCTATCATTGCCGCTCGACTCAGTGACGTCAGCATTTCGAGCATCTTCTTCGTGGCATCATCTCTTTCGCCCTTGTTCAAACGCTCCCGAGCCTTGACAGAAATGAGAATCGGTACGTATATGAACAGCTTTTTTCTACCAGGGACTCGTATTCGGGCGGAAGCTAGGAGATCGACTCCCTTACAGTCAGGGTACACGTACACGGCACACCCAGACTTGTACAAGTGCTCAAGAAAGCCCTGCTTCTTCCACACCCTGGAGGGATAGCGTAAATAGTTGCGACACACCTGAATGAAACCAATAGTCGCAGTGCTGTCGTCGCCACGACTCGTGTCCTCAGCATTCGAGGCGGTTGTACTGCTCGGATTTCCAAGCAATGACACCCAGCTCCGAAGACATACCGAAATTTCCTGTAATCTGCACCAGCCGCCTTTCTCAGCACATCACCGCACAACAGAAGATACAGCGCCAATAGCACCTCGCCAAAGTCACCCGTCGGCGGTCGACAAAGTCCAGTGGAGAAAATTTCCTGCATCTTCGCCACCCAGAATGTGTTCTCCAGGCCACCGAAACTTACCGATGGGCCCTTCGACTTCCATGTGTCATCCATAAGACACATTGCCAATCTAGCACAGACAGGATCAGGGAAATGACACATGTGGGCGACTGGCGCGGTGGCTTCATTTCTCGTAAAATGGGTCAGGTTGGCGTATCCTTTCGCAACGAGATCCGACACCACGCCAAATGCAGTGGATCCCATCTGGACCCGAGTCGCAAGCACACTTAGACAAGAGTTTGGATTGTTGGACCACTCAGTCCCTGACGTACCGGTAGACGTGGGCGGGCCAAGACGACGTGCTCCGCCTCAGTGAGTTTTTGTTTTTTTTCTGAAGCTGAGCGAACAGAGGTCGTCCGTACGATATGGATTGGACATATTCCTCCGTGCCGTCGTTTGGGATTTGTTTCACTCTCACACATCCGATTGTATCCAGAAAGTGGAAGGGAGGGTAGAGGTCTTTGCCCTGCGTTGCGTACAGGTGGTCTTGCCCAACATCTCTCGAAGCAGTGGATCTCTCCGCGGGCTCCTCGTAGAAGTTCGTCAGCTGGGATGTCGTTCCAGCAAAGATGGCCACGACTTGCTGCTCCCTGCCTAGCTTGCGTAGCCACCAGCGAACACATCGAAATAGAAAACCGGTATTCTCGGTTTCGTTAAGTAGATGCTGCGCTTCGTCGAAAAGCAAGATCGTCTTCTGGCTACTAGTAGTAGGAGGCTGCTCGTTGATTATAGCGTCAAGAGCGCATTCCACATGGACGTATTTTGGCACAAAGTGATCTTTCAGCACTTCCTCATTTAGATCCAGAAAATGCGAGTAGATGCTGGGTTTCTTAGTTTCACCGTGGTGGCAAAGAATCATGACGCAACGATAGTCACCGATTGGCTGTAAAAGATTGTTGAGCTCGAACAAAAGTTTTGTTTTCCCCATGCCGCTAGATTGTCCCAATGGGAAATACGGTGACATGTATTGATCTCGTTCACTCGGTTTATCGTGCCACTGGAAGAGATCCATCACGCTGTTGCGCAATCGATGGAGGTCGACCCGGTGCGCAAGGGTGCTCTCCTCGATTCCTTCATCCACGTCCGCCATCCGAAGATAGTGGCTTCGAGTTGGCTCTTGCACCTGCAAATCGTACAAGGCTTCTTCG
>Ga0307981_1001841_pt1 | contig 18134 bp, 12 predicted proteins | sample OrgLakmetagen987_FD_201849 | JGI IMG/M metagenome (GOLD analysis project Ga0307981, IMG submission 201849) | Saline water microbial communities from Organic Lake, Antarctica - #987 | ecosystem: Environmental > Aquatic > Non-marine Saline and Alkaline > Saline | place: Antarctica: Organic Lake... | reverse complement strand
GAAGAGTTAGCGTCCAGTTCGAGCTGGACGAGCAAAATCTGTTTGCGTGTCGGCTTGTGGCCCGGCTCATGAAGCCGGGTTAGAGTAGTGTGTGGGTAGATGGTGAGACTTGCGGAGTCGTCGACCATTTTGGGAATTGGTGCGATGGCTGTACGGAGCAGCAACAAAAAGCACGGTGCGATGGCTGCGGGCAGCGACAAGAAGCACGAAAGAGGAGACGGGATCTCGAACTCAGTTAAGGAACGTTAAGTTAACGAATGTCTGCTAAAGCTCTCAATACGATCTAAGCTTGAGGGCTTTACAAGTAGAAAGGAGAGACAAAGGACATTCGTTAATAATGGCCATCACGAGTGATGGTTTTAGGCTACGATGTTTTGGTCCAGCGATTGATGAGGCAACGGCATGTCGGCCGGCGTTGAGATCTTATTGCTGGTTGTACCGGTCTGTATATGGATTATTGACTGGAGTTACTGCCGGGTTATACCCAAGGATGAACAAAGGGCAGAAACATAATAATTCGGAGAGCTCAGTTGCGGTATACCCTCGTTGGGAAGACGTTGTTGCTCCTGTCGTTCACAAGATAGAGCGAATGAGTGCCTCAAATTCCTGTCCTAAAGCGATAGCGACGGCGCCGGCAGTAGTCGATCTCTGCTTATTGTCGTCCGATGACGATGATGACAACAAAGCACCCGGTGCCAGGGTGTCATCCGTGGCACTGGCACGTCTTCCCGCTATGTCGGGCCGAGAGAACACCATCAACTTGTTACTCGACGACAGTCCCGTGTATGCCCCAAGAGCTTTCGTGGGTCGCAAACGACATAGAGCCGCCTTTAAGTTGGATCCCAACAGTAGTCCGCAAGTAGAGGTTTTAGAAGGGCCCGTACAAGGAGTACCTGCGTCTCGTCGACGCTTCAAGCGCGACCCCAACGAAGACGAAACGCAACAGCAAGAACAGCAGCCTCCGGAATACTTGGTCTGGGAAGTCTTTCCAGATGCAGATCTCCAACACGTGCAGGAAACCTTGGCCGATCACGGCGGCAGCGTTCCCGCCGTGCTATCGCACTTTGCCGAGCATTCCTACCCGAAAGCCAAGGCCGGAGCGTCGGCACAATCCTCCAATAAGAATAACACTCAGCCAGGGCAGACGATCGTTCGCTTGGACCGAAAGAAATTCAAGCATGACTACATGTCGCCCGCATCCTTCGAACCCGCACAATTGTACGTGCTCCAGGCCACGAATCTCCTCTTGGCCGATTTCCCCTTTTTGAGCAAGGCGGGCTCGCAACACATTCTCGGCAAGTTTCGCAAGCATTACGCCATTGCACACGACAATATTATGGGCGCCATCAAGGGTACTGCTGTTGCCAAAGCTGGTGAAGAGCTGCAAGACGTCCAATACCGACGCATGCTGCGGGCCTTGTCGGGGAACCGCCTCGACGATGATCAAATGAAACGAATGAATGACTTGATCAAGTACCCAAAGGCGGCTCTCAAAACGCCGCGACGGTCAATGCCTGCTCCCTTGGTTACGGATATGACGTTGCTGGATGAAATGGTCTATGTCAAGCAGAAACAGGAGGAATGGATGGACATTGCGCGACAGCGCAGTAATCGACAAAAGAACAAGGTGGCTTGTCAGAGAGCGGGGACGGCGATGGAATGCTCGTGTTGTTACGATAATGTAGCCATTGGGGATATGGTTGCGTGCCGGGATGAAGGCCATTTGTTCTGCGTAGATTGCCTGAAATCATTCGCAGAGAACCAAGTGTTTGGCTCGGGCAACTTGGGATTCGACAAGGAGAAAAAGCAGCCCGCACTCGAACTCAAGTGCTTCCATGGAGATGGGTGTTCGTCGGGTTTTAATAGAGCGTGTCTGGAGAAGGCGTTACCACTCAAGGTACTGCGGAAACACGACGAGTTGCAGTTTCAAGTGTCTATTGAAAGGGCTGGCCTCAGTGATGTTATCGAATGTCCAAAGTGTGGCTTTCAAGCTGCCCTTGACGCGTCGCTCAAGGTATTCTCGTGTCCCGTCGAAGATTGCCAATATGAATCATGTCGGGATTGTAGGGAAGCTGCGCATGTGCCTTTGCGTTGCGACGAGGTTGAGAAAGAAACGGAAACAAAGGGACGATTGACGGTCGAAGAGGCAATTTCTAATGCCAAAATTAGAAAATGTCCCAAATGCAGCAAGTAAGTACCGTCAAGTCCTATCGATCCTCTGCACTCATTACGTGAAGCCGTGTTCACCTAACTCACTTTATCTCAACTCGTCTGTGTCACAGAGGCTTTATCAAGTCCGATGGTTGCAATAAAATTACTTGTGGGTGCGGGACGAAAGTTTGTTACGTTTGCCAAGCAAAGATCAACGACTATTCTCACTTTTGCCAGCTGCCGCACTGCAATCATGCTACATGTCGCAAGTGTCCGCTGTACACTAAAGGCGAAGAAGACGACGAACGGGCAATGAGAGAAGCTGGTCTCGTCGCCGCAAAGCAAGTTCGGGCTCAGAGCCAGCAAATTCCTGGTGGAATCCAGATCGATGTAGATGGTATCCTGAAAGCTAAGTAGTATGAGATTAGACTATCGCTAGTTCACTATGCTAAGATTTCAAACCGATCTTTGTTTCCGCCTCTTTTTGACTCCCATTTGCTAGTATAAGATTAGACTATCGCTAGACTAGTTGTCTGTGCAAAGGTTTCAGACCCATCCTTGTTTCCGCATCTTTTTGGCTCCCATTTGCTACAAGACAGAGAAGAAGCAAGGTGAGAGGTTTCGCTCCGACGATACAATCGAAAACAAAGCCATGTAAACTCACCTGTACGACCACCAATACCACCATGAGACCCGCGACAACGATAGATAACAGCGCGCGGTTAAAACTTTCTGGAAGCAAGTCAAAGCCTTTGGACGGGGACGTGCGGGCAAAGAAGATATCAGGGCCGCCAAACGCAAGCACAAGCGACTGCGACTCCAGGTCAGTAGGGGTACTGAGGATACTCTTTGCCGATTCCACCACCTGGTTGTAAGACAACGTCGCGTATGAAATCGAAGGTATCAACTCGGAGTACTGATGAAGACCTTCGCGTTTCTCCGTGTCCTTCACCTGACCAAGTGGCCTTCTCGGTTCTACGTGTGTAGAGGGGAGACGCAAGTTAGTAATCATGACGACCGTCTTTCTCGTCTACGATTTGAAAGTGCTACTTACCAAGCATCTTGCGGTCGACGGCTGTAATTCGACTATCAATTCCGGCAATGATCAAGCGACGGGTGCTAATACCGCCGAGTGTGGAAGTCATACCGAGAGCAGACGCGGCCTTCGCAATGGCATAAGTCTTTGCGAGAACCACAGGCTTTGACTCGCGGGCGTCCAAGCTGGAAAAGGACACGGTTTGGTCGGGGGTAGTAAAGGCAGTCAGTGCGTCGCTTCCCATCATTCCTTCATACAACGAAAGCACTCCAATCTCCGCCCTGCGTGTCTTCTCGTTCATGAATGTGTAAAATACCCAATTCTCTGAAACGATAGCAACCGGAGCAATATTCGAGATGACATTCGCGTGACTCGCACGATAAAGCACACGCCCAGACACCGAGTCTACGATGTTGACAAACATATTCGGGGCGTCTTCAGAGAGAGGGGCGACGTCGCCCTGCTTGACTCCTGCCGGCTTCCTTTTTTGTCCGCCGCCCACTTTGCTCTTCTTTAAAGCCGACGAGAACTTGTCTTCGTCACTTTCCGAAGTGCTCATGGTGATTAACACGGTCAAGTGAGGGTTCAAATACTTGAGAAGAATCGAGTCATCACCAAGAACATTGCAAGGAGACTGAACCACTTCTTCTCGGGGCGGGTAAGCCACCGTAACAATACTTTCCCCCGGAAAAGCAGTGTATCCCATCGACTGTGTCACGAGATCATCGTCGGAGGCCAGGATTCGGAGCGACTCCAATCCTGCGCTTTCCTTGTCTACAACATGAGAGTAGAACCCGTTGCTTGTAGACTGAATCTGGTTTTGAACAGACGCTTTTGTGGCCTCGTCCCCAGGGACTACAGCCAGCGAACGGTCTTCCAGCACCAAAACAGCGCTCTGTCGACAAGAACCTCCACCGGCAAGCGGTGCAATCTGAACGACACGAGAGGACACCAACACCGATCCCTGAGCGTGAATTTCACCGTTGGTTCCATCCATGCACATCCAGTGGATCTCTTTACCACTGCGAGAAGGAACAGAAGAAACAACCAACACTTCCCGGGAATGTGTTCCACCATGGATTCCGTTCGCCGTCTTTTGGGCGTTGGCGGTACCATGAATCATCTTGTGCCATTCCGCATCCATGGGCAAGTCCACTTGGTACCGGACGCCACCTCGAGAAGCGCCGACAGTATCCATGCCGAAAACACGGTGCGCCGCCTGCGACAAGAGCACGGCAATCTTGACAAAGCCAAACGTGTGGTCGCGTTTATCCGAGGCACTCTGGGACGAAAACATGGAAGTGATACCCTTCAACTGCGATTTGAGACGCGCGGAAAATTCAAGCAGCTTGTCTTCAGTGTCTTCGGTGATATCACCAACGTAGTGGCTGGCATCCAACATCAAGGCAGACGAAATATGGGCAAGGCCCTCTTCAGCACTCCAAATGGTCCGACCCTGAGTCGCGCTGGACCCGTCTCTCGTAAGCGTCATCTGAGCAGTAGTTCCATGACTTGTCGAGAGCAAGATCGTTGTCGAGTCCGCGTCGCAAGATAGGAGGGATACACCAGTCACAGTGTCGCCTTCGGCGAGCTTTAGGTCCGTCGAGAGATCGAGTCCGTCACCAGCCTTTCCCTTGTCCGAACGCCAAGCACGGAGCAAGTTATCGCCCGTCTCCACAGTCACCAGTAGCTCCGACAAGGGGCAAAAGGCTTCCAAAGGTTTCTTGCTGGACCCCGGCTTGGCACTCATTGCCTCGCCCGCCCTGGGGCTCTCCACCACCTTTCCAGTCGCAGCATCCAAGACGGCCAAGTCGGATCCAGTACCCGCCACTACAAAGTCCTGCGAGTCCTTGGACATGGTCCACAAGACGAGAGTCTTGGTCAGCACGAGCGTATCCCAGATGAGGTTTCCCGACTCCACGTCCCAGGCGCGAACGATTCCAGAAAGATCCGTGGTGAAGACAAAATCCGATGCGACAGCCGTCACGTGACTCTGTTTGTCGCCACCAGTCGAATCGGAACACACGTTTCGACGCCAACGCAGCGCGCCCTCCGCAATACTCCTGCTTGCTACGTAGCACGAAGTTTCTTCCGTGCTGCCGTTCCAGGGCTCAAGCGTGCTGTCCGACGTGATGACAGAGGCGCCAACGGCTTGTGCAAAACTGGTGCGCCCGTGACCCGCTGTCGCAACTAAAAAGTCCAACTGGCCAGCATCTTCCTCGAAGATTGCGTGGCAGGTAGAGAGTGTCAATAAGACACAGAGGGATAAGAGGGGAGGCATCGTTCTCGCTCTGTTAGCCTGTTGCTGCGTTATGGTGAAAAGCGATCGAGTTATTATTGTGCGGGCTGCGATGGAGCGCGGCGGAAGCGAAAGCTCACACTCCGGGTTTTAAAGAAACGGAGCCACGATGATAAAGTCGAGATCTTGCGTTTGCCATATCTATTATTTTCAATTCTTTCGCATCAGTGGTGATAATATCCCTTGACTCTCTGTCTCTCTCTCTTTGTTACCATGCCTAGGCCCGCAAGTAAGCCTCTGGCTAAAGCCTCTTCGAGTAAGAGGCAACCGTTCGATCCCAGAACTTTAACCGCTCCAGTGACGGCGGTAGCACAAGCGGGGTCAAAGAAGAACGAAGAAGCAAAGGAGAGCGAGAGAGGGCCTCTGACTCGATCCTCCTCGAGTAAGAGACAAAAGTTCGATCCCAGAACACTATCTGCTCCAGTGGCGGCGGCGGGGCCAAAGAAGAAAACAGCAAATGCGAAAGAGAGAGAGACGCGTTCTGGCAAGAAAAGATGTAGAGTAGAAGAAAACCCAGACTATTGGGCAATCGAAGAAATCTGGGATGCCCGACCACCGGGTTCGCATCCTACTCACTTCTTGGTCAAGTGGAAAGACTGGGATCACCCCGGTGACTATGGAGTACGCGATCAAGACTGGATCCCGAAGTCTCACCTTTGTCGGCCAATGGTCAAGCTATTTCTTGCCAGCCAGCAACAGCCGCACTGTGAGAGTCCGACTGTCAGAACGTTACAAATAGAGGAGCCTCAACGCGAATCATGCGCTTCTTTGGCTTCTTTCGTCGGTCGCGAAGCCTCAGACAAGGAGCAGACAAAAAGTCAAGGCCAGCCCAAGAATACACATGAGAAGAAGCAGCAGCACGGTATTATGGAATATGATGAAGAAGGTGTCCCATATTACGACATCGAAGGGTATCTTGATAGAAGGCGTATAGGACGGGGGAATGACATGGAGTATCTCATCAACTGGCGGGGGTACTCTGTTGCAACGTGGGAGGCATTCACCAACTTGTCTCCACTGGCGAAAGAAGAAGTGCGGGCCTTTGATTTTGACCAGCTTCGTCGAGAGAAGCGCCGAGCGCTGACTGGAAAGACAAGCAGACACATCTTCCAACCTAAAGGGAAAAGGTGCCGCCGCCAGCTTGCATCTGCATCTTCTGCTCGACCCAGGAAGAAGCAAACGCCTATCAAGCCGTGGTGGCATCACCCCACAGAGTTAGCTCCTGATGAAGGCTTTTCACCGGGTCACAAAGTGGAATGTATTCGTGAGATATCGGATGAAAAAGGGCCTGTCTCGTTTGCCTCCCGACTCTTTCGGGATAAGGGCGAACTTTTCGCGCTGGAACGGATTTATAACAGTGGGCAATTTCGGAACCTACCTCCGTTGATGAGTGAGAGTTCCTACCATAGAAGGGAGTATCGTTTGCTTGCAACAAAGCATGGCGACAGTCAGTCAGGTCGTGGATGTATCAATGGTAAACCACAGAGCAAGGAAAAAAAGGTTACGGCGTATTATGTGCATGTTGGAGAGAAGGGAAGACCTCCATTGACAAATCTTCAGAATGTGCTCGACAGACAAGGTGCATTTTGTCGCCTGCCTCCTTCGAAGCTGGTAGCTCGGTTGGAACTGCTCGTGACCCCTGCATTAAAGAAGGGGAAAAAGGATTATTTCGACGAAAGTCTGACATCTTGCGACTTTGAAATAATCCCCGAGACTTGCAATGAAGGCTGTGGCTTTATTCCTCGCCACTATATCCAACGTCTCTTGGGCACTGGCTCCGATACCAAACGGATATTTGCTCTTCAAGTCCGCATCTTCGCACCAAAGCTTGGTATTTTCAAGGGTGTTCTTTTTGAGAAACCTGGGATTAGCAAGATACAGTTGCCGTCGTCAATGAGAAAGGTAGGACCATCTGAGAAGACTGATGGTGTTTGTGACAATGCATTCCTGCTTGTGAAGAATTCCTTTCCGGGAAGGCAAAACAAGGATATGGCCAAGCTGTTTCAAGGTCGGCCTACGAAGTCCTTTCTAGAAACCCCCACGAAGAAGCTCAATAATATGCTTATTTCCCTCCTGAGGTCGCTCGGGGTGAATCGAGACCTTGTCGAGAATTACAAAAATAAGAGTTTGAAGGTACAAAACCAACAGCATGCTAACTTGGTCGGTCTCGCGGATCCATCAAATGGAGCAATCCCCCCAGGTCACATATTTTTGACTGGTGCTCGTGATCTTGTCAAGGTAATTGTTGAAAAGAAAGTCCTTTTCACTCGGTATCCGTGTACATCCTTGGCTGATGCTCAACTACTGCCAATTGTACGAACGAAGCCCAAACAAATGACAGCAAGCCACTGGCGTTTTCTTCAGTCATTACCCTTTGGTGCTGTGGTCTTTGGCAATTCACTCCCTGGTAATGTGCCTCTTCCTTGCTTGATTGCTGACGGAGATTTGGACGGAGACCTTTACGTTGTTTGCTGGAATCGCCAAATCATCTCCACTGTAAAATGTGATGGCATACTAGAAGTGCAGGCTCCAGCGGAGAAAGCTGCAACGGAACCCCCATGCAATAGCAATTGGCTCGAGGATGCCCAAATGACCATGGGCGACATCGGGATAGCAAATGGTCGGCAAGTTCTCGTTGGAAAACTGTATAATCTTTGGATCCTCGAGAAGGCAACCTTTTCGAGTGCTGATGTCGATGCCTTCGGTCGAGCTTATAAGGAGGCTCTAAAGATCACAAAACATGGCGGCAAAGTTCCCTTGCCTCAGCATCTTTGGAGAACTCTGCCACCATATTTCCGCGATTTTCTGTACTCTGACGAGGAGCAGGATCAGATGTAGGCGGGCTCTTAAAACCATTTGGGGCTGACGAGGAGCAGGATCAGATGTAGGCGGGCTCTTAAAACCATTTGGGTATTATTTATCCGCAAAGAGGGGTACCCTTGTACTCTTCAGTAGCCCGCGTACGCAATAGTAATCTATAAGAATTGATAAGATACTATCATAGACTATAGATTATGATAAAGTCAACAAAATGACTAAATTTTTTGTCTTACCGACATTTATCGACCAATCAAAACTGGTTAAGTTTTGGTGAAGCGATTGAGAACGCCCTCCTGCACCATCAGCACCCCCCAAGCACACATGCACACAAAACCACAACTCCGCTCTTATTGTGCTCGCTCTTACTGTGTTACACCCCCCAAACCTCTTGACCACCTCTTATTGTGTTCGCTCTTACTGTGTTACACCATCCATACCTCTAGACCACCTCCCCGTACACCGCCGACGAGTTTACACTCCCTTGCTTCGCCGCATCAGCATGAACCGATCTCCTGGCATTCACGGACCTCCTCCCCCCACGCCGCCACTACGCGCCGCCAGTCCCGGTGCTCGTCGCACGACTCTATTGCGCCCCATTGCACGCTTGCCTAGCAGCAGCGTGGACGGATACAGTAGCAGCAGCTGTGGTAGCTGTAGCAACAGTATCGTGCACGGGTCTTTCAAGAAACGCGCTATTCGGAGTGCTTCGAGCACCGAGCTCCCGGAACTCGTTCCAGAGCCGTCGCCCTTGCGACGCCAAGTTGCGACGCATGCGTTCATGTCTTGGAACGACGCGAGTGAATCATCAGATTGGCCCACGAGTAACTTTGTGAGTATTGATGCGATGGCGTGGTTGCAGACTATCCCAGGTGGGTTATCGGGAGGCAGCGGGGATGACGCCTCTCGTACGACTCCATTGTTTGGCACTCGCTCCCAAAAGTCCCTCTTTTTGGATTCACCAGATGATGCTATCACGGCCTCCTTTCGTTCAGATTTGCACCTTTTACACGCACCAAACAAACCCCGACGCCCGCACCATCGCGACTCGGAACTAGAGGTGGCATATTTGACCCAACCCCGCAAAAAAGCTGCAGTATCTGGCAAGAATTCAGTAGCCGTGACGCCTTCCCCGCACCCCTTTGATGTGTCTACGGCCTTGACGTCCGACGAAGCTATCAGGCACACCACCAACGAAACGTATCGTAAGCTGAACAATGCCGACACGTTTGTGGGTCCTAGAATCTACGACACGGGCCACTCGAACATCTTCCACCAAGAAGGCTTCACTCCGTTCCAGAATGACTACGAAAGTCCACACGCGGCGAGCGAAGCGGTAGAAGACTCGATGTACCCGTTGATTGTCAAGCTCCCTGGCTTTATCCCTCAGACAGGTGCTACCATTCAAGATGTAATGGACGAACTCATTTATCCAACGCCCGACGCTTCGCCGCCCAGTAGCTGTGACGTTCAGTCTACGACCAGCAGTGACATCTTTGGTAGTGACATGGCCGTGGCTCCTGGTATGGACGACGGCGATGACGTCTCCACTATTCACAATGAAGCCTTGGCGGGTTGGTTTGGAACCAATCCTGCCTTGGGGGACGTGGGAACTGCCAGCGCGGGCAACTCGGTCATGCCTGCTGCAGTTGCGCAGCCGGAGTTCAATTGCCAAGCCATCGCCCCCGAAGTGGCGGCGACGGACCATCCGTTCTTTCTCGCCAACAATTCCTTTTCTTCGGCCTTTGCTCCGGGTCAGGTTCGTGGCCAGTGGCGCTCCTTGGGTGGCTATGGATTCGACTAACAGTCTAGAGAAGATACTTGGAGTGGATCCACTATCTTTTTGCTTGTCGAATCTGGCGGCAGCAACATAAGTGTTTCGATCGTTTGGAATGAAGTCCATTACCAAGAGAAACAATAATAGACTACAGAGTTGCTGCTTCGAGCGCGTCCTATGCAAATGTATCTCACATTGTGTACGATTACTTGTAGCTACAGTACCGAACGGTAGACTTATAGTATATATTTTATGAACGCGTAGTCTTGGTAAGGACGTAAAAAAAATGCCCAAAGCATGCGTCTTGCGTGCTCTTATTGGCCGTGTCTACCCGACATGACCATTCAAACTCGGCACTGTACGAGGCGTCCGCTCGATCAGCGTCAGGATTGCCGTGCCATCCCAACAAGTAGATTTTGCGAAAGTGCGGTTGCGCCAAGGATATTTGCAGAAAGTGACCGCCCAATTTGAGAATCCGTGACACGTGTGCACACATGGCCCGGGCTTGGTCAATACACGATCTTTCGGGATTCCAAACGTCGCCTTCCGTCGACAAGAGAGCATCCATGGTGGCCTTGTCAATCACCACGTCAAAAGATGTATCCGAAAGGTCGGATAAGTCAGTCATGTCCATTACTCTCCACTCCATTTTGGGTCTAGCGATATCGTGGCGTGCTTTCATGGCTGCTATTACCGTTTCCGAGTAATCTATATTGACGATATTGGTGTAACCGGCATCGTACAAGTCTGCCGAAAAAGGAGAATTGCCGCAACCGACCATTAAGATTCTCGTGTTGGCTTGTAGATACGGGGTCAACTGAGCAGCGAGTTGTTGGTATGACATCAGCCATTCATAGTCCTTTTCTGTTGCGAATCTTTCCTCCCAGTAGTCTTTGGTTGCATAAACAGTGTTGGACTTGGGAACTGGAAGAGTCGATCGGTTGATGTTATTGCGCTCTTGCTCAAAGTAGTCGGACGGCGGCGGATCCTCCTCCGTCGTTATTTCATTATTATCATTTGACGTGCCAGTCATCTCGATGTGCCTTGATGATGGCCGTTTAAAATGTTAACTTTTATTCTGTATAATGCGACGGTACAGAGGTCGCATTCCCATGGTCGAATTGAGTTGAGCGAAATGAATGAATGAAAATGTTTGGTTGGTTGTTGGTTTGCGAGATATTTGGTCTGGCCGTCGGCTTCGGATGTCACGGTTCTGTCACTTAGGGAGACGGTTCGATTACTTAGAAAATAAGAATGGGCCGGCTCGGACCATTCCTGGGAAGTGAGCTCCCAAAAATTTCGACATCCAATCCATTTCCCAACTGACAGCTGACAAAAAGTAATAGTAGTGACCATGACGACGATGATGAAGCTCCTTCTCCTCTGCCTCCTCGCAGCAACGCCTATGACCGTACAGGCATCTTCCACCAAGACAACTTACTTCAAGCTTACCAGTGGTCCGAGCTGCAACAATGGCGTCACGTTCAAGAGCGTCAGCGCAGCCTGCGACGGTTCCAACTGCAAACTCGGAGACGACTTGACGGCCACGGGCACGGTCCGTTTCCAGTCGGCCGTTCCCGATACCGTATGCATGACTACCACCGCCTGCTTCTTGGGCATTCAGATGGATAATCTGTGCCGGACCTACGAAGATAAAAACGTGGATTTGTGCTCCGTGCTCAACTTGAACTCGGTCACTGGAAGCAACGGCAACTCGTGTCCGGCGGCGGATGCGTACAGCTTTGAGAGTCGTATCGATATTCCAGGAGAAGAGAGTAGTATTGGATCAGGTAAGCCTATTATAGAAGTGATGTATGAGCAGGGAACATTGGGAATACGACTAGGCTAACATCATTTTCAATCTTTCTTCAGGCTGGTGGGTAACGGCTTACACGGTCGTTAACGACTGCAACGGATCAACCTTTACCGAGTGCACTACCAAAATCAAAGCGGTGGGAAATCGTACCATGACGTACACTGGAGCTACTGCGGCTGCAGCCTTGTGCGTGGGTGCCTTGGCGTTGGTCTTTATGCGACGGAGGCGCGTGGGCAAGATTGATTTGGCGCACGAAGAAGCACAGGCGGGACACTTTGAAATGATGTCGGATCATCAGGCTGTTTAGGTATAGAAAGGCTGAATAGTTGCCATTGATGCTCCTCGTTAATCATGAGCGTCCCGTGTACAGCATATAAAACTAGAAAGACGCTACCACAAGTCCACTTTCCAGCGTTCACCTTGACGCTCCTCGTTAATGATGAGCGTCCCGTGTACAGCATATAAAACTAGAAAGACGCTACCACAAGTCCACTTTCCAACGTTCACCGAGTAGAAAAGAAAAACAGCTAGAGTCAACTCGTTCGCCTTCCACAGTAGCAAGCGTATCGTAGTAGACTAGTACACTAGCAGAGTTGTGATGAGTTACATATATTGGTATAGTAGCAGCTTTATACTGTCACATAATACCGCACGCAAATTCAAACGGAGCATCGGAGGATATCACATCCCGAACGGCAATCGGACTGTCCAAAACGACCAACTGCTTGCCCGGAGTACTCCAGTATCGCTGCAAGTGTTCTTGGACTCGACTGCCAGTAAAGCCTCCGCCCTGAAAGGTTAGATCGGGCTGCCCCGGTACAATCACAGTAGCGATAGACTGTCCTGGATGAATCTTGCCCAGCATGGGTGACGTTGGCAGGACCGACTCGACCTTGGCAGGAAAGCCTCCAAAAATAACGCCCAAGTCTTGTAACTCGGCAATATCATGGGTATATCGGCATCCCCCTTGTTGGTAATTGATGGCGTGCGGAGCTTGCGAGCGCAGCACGATGCGTCGGGGCAAGTGTTGGTTGGCCGCTAGTAGCTCGTGCCAGCGCTGGCGATTGGCAATCTGCGTAATTTCGAGACCTGGCAACTGGAGACTGGTCGCATAAAATCCTGTTATGTCTTGTCCCTGCAGAGAAGGAAAACTATTGGAGCCGGGGTGCACTCCAGTAACGCGTGGAGGAACGCCGTTGTCGAGCAACAGGCCAGAATTCTTGGCGTGAATGGGGGGCAAATCAATCTCAACCACCACCACTGCAGTGGTCCTTGCTGTTGTGAGTCCTGTACTGCTACTACAGCTAGCGGCAACTGGTGACGCCACTGCTATTGGATACTGAGATGGATCGTAGGGTCTCGCTGGACTCGACATGCTTCAAATTTCAAAGGGGGTATTGCAAAGACAAAGTTACCATTTGCGATGGATATTATGCGAGTCGAGTCGTGATGTTCAAAATTAAATTCCGTTTTTAGTTGTTCGTGATAGTCTATGCATAGCGTAGCGTGGGGGGGAGAAGAGACCCAAGACCCAACCAAGAACCCACGTGAGCCAACGTCCGATCAAAGATATTTTCGAGCGCTGCTACAGTAACTGCTACCGGTAGAAAGGAGGCGACGACGATGACACCTTTCATCATCGTTCCGGTTCGCTCAAGCATCAATACAAGATCTTATTATACGATATCCTGGACTAGTTAGAAGTAGATCGATACCATACAGTAGCACCTACAGTACCATGTGGTCCACTTGGAGTGAGAACGCAAAGTCGTCCTGGACGCAAGCGCTGGCCAAGACGGAAGAAGCGCTCGAAAAGACGGGTGATGCCTTGTCCAAGGCGGCCACTAACGCTGGCAAGACAGCACAAACGCGAAGGCCTGCTACTGCAAACACTGACAACAAACAAGAAGAAGATAATGAACGCATGAATGTTTCCGATGCGACAGACGAACCGCAGGCTGCTGTCGCTGGACGATACGCTGCCGAGGAGGAAAGCGATAACAACAAGCCTGCACCCGAACTCTTCAAGAATTTCCAAGCGGGTTGGTCCACGGTGCTACAGACCACCAAGGCTTCCATCAAAAATGCACAAGAAGCCGTCGAAGAACAGCAGCATCGTATGCAGGAACTTATGCACAAGGCTCGCACCGACTATTACAAGCGTGATCCCAAATTGCCGCTCGATGTCGAGGCCTTGCAGGATGCCCAAGTCGTGTACGTGACGGATCGTCTCATTACCATGAGTCATCCCGCCATGGCGAGCACAGCTAATGGAGATATTACTGCTGAACGCAAGCTGGCTGCTGTTGGTCACTTGTTTCAGCGTCGTCACGATGGACGGTTCATGGTGTGGAATCTGTCGGAAGTTGATTACAATGTTGATATTTTAAACGACCAAGTGCTCACGTTTTCCTTCCCTGGCAGTCCCAGTCCCCCGCTGGGACTCTTGTTGAAAATCCTAGTGTCCATGGAAGCTTGGCTCAAAGCGGACGACAGAAATGTTGCCGTCGTGCACTGTTTGACCGGCAAGGGACGCACTAGTACCGTACTTGCGGCGTTTCTGTGTTGGATGGGCCAGGCCGGCTTTTGCGATCCATACCAGGCACTCGAGTACATTGCGGCCTGCAAGCAGATTTCTCCCGAGGAATTGACAATCCCTTCGCAACGACGCTACACTTCTTATTTCAAAAACATGCTGGATGGCGTCCGGCCAAGTCAACCACCTCTCATGCTCAAGCGCATCATCATGTCGGAAGCACCCAAGTACGCCAAGGGACCAACGATTGATGCGGAAAAGAAGAATGCAAAATCCACCACTGATGACGAAGACACGTTGCGCATGGGATGTGCTCCGTATCTGCAACTGTTTAAAGCGGGTAAACTCTTGCACACGGCTCCCGCGTCACTCCACTTTCAGCAGTCCAACGACGAACTACCCTTTTGTCAAGTAAATGATGGCAGTGTATCCTTTCACATTAATCAAGTTGTTCAGGGCGATGTATTGGTGCGTTGTCGGCATTTGACGTCGAAAAAGCAACGTGTTTCCATGTTTCGTGCAGCCTTTCATACCGGTTATGTCCCTCCCAATGTGATGCGACTCACCAAGTCGCAATTGGATGGTGCTTGCAACGACGATCGATTCACGGATTCGTTTTATCTGGACTTTATCTTTGAAGCCCTTGATGCCGAAGCTGCTAGCAAGCTATTGCGGGAACAAGAAAAACAAGCATCCGACAAGCCGGCGGTAGTGGAAACAGCGGGCCATGTCAGCGAGGCCGCACACACGTTGGCTGGTGGAGCAACGACGGTAACAGCGTCGGCCTACGACACCATGCTGCACCGCGATTCCCGGTTCTGGGATGTGATTTCGGCGCGTCGGCAAGAGCAGGCCAAGTTGGAAGACGAAGTCGATCCCGCGTGGGGTCCAACAGTGGGGCGTCGGCGACAGTTTGGTTCCAAGGAAGCGGCAGAAGCGGCGGTAGACCCACTGGGTGCCGAACAGTCCAAGCAAGAGCATAGTGCCTTGGAAACATTTAGTATCGGAGGTGAATTTGATTTTCTACCTTCTGTCAATGATGACCCCCCGACAAACCAAGCTGCTGCTGTCATGGCCGCCGCTGCCGAAGAGGAACCGGCCTTGCCCAAGAAGGATTCGCTCATGGAGGCTTTGATGGGGGCCTTGGATGACGACGACGATGTTGATGATGACGGCGAGGACGACAACGGTGTGGAGCAGATTGTCTTTGAAAATCCGGTTGGTGGTGAAAAACCAGCGGAACCTGCGCCCACCATGGCGGCGATACCCGAAGCACCTGCGCAGCAAGACGATGATACCTCCACGGCGACAGGTGCTACTGCCGCAGAACCATTGACACCAGTCACGGAAGTCTCATCCGTGGCGAATTCGCCTACTCCAGCCCGACAAGACTCTTCCGATGGAGCTTCCACCCAGGCTGATGTGGACGATATGGAGGCTCTCCTGGCAGACGCTGATCTTAATCTTGACTCAGACATGGACAACTTGCTAGGTGATGATGCCGACGTGGACGATGACTTGCTGAATCTAGATGATGACGATCTAGAAGACCTGGAGAAGTTTCTGTCAAGTTAGTGTACCTTTATATACACGTTACTACGGTAGCGATGGTAGTGATAGCTGGTTATGTAGACTACATCGTACCAAGTCGTAGTCTCTTGACCTAAACAACTAGTTGGAACACGATTATGATCATGGGGTAGTGGGGTTTGAGTTTGAGGAGGTTCTGCGGTACTGGTACGAGTTTCTGATTAGTTTAAAGTATCCGAAGATAGAGTCGTGCGTTACTTTCCGTTATTTCCGTTACAAGACACAAAAAAGAAAGAAAGATCGACCATGGAGAACACTACTCCGCCAACGAAAGCTACCATGAGCCCCTTTTCGACGTCGTCCACCCACGATAATGTTGTAGAATCTTCTGATATTGGTGGCAAGCCGCCAAACATTCTGACACAGTTGTTGGAACGAATGAGTCCTCGGCACTGCCTGGGGTCCACTCATGGCGGCTCCAGTACCTCTTGTCACGATTTCATTCTCCAAGACGACCCTGTAGACTTTGACGGCGTCATGCCTACTATCTTACGAGACGTACGAAAGGATAGAAAGCTACGAGTCGATGCGCTTCGAAAGCTGTATCAGATGACGGACCGAGAGCGTAAACAGAATCGGTACGCGTTGTCTTTTCACTGTCCATCTTTTTAGATCGCGTTCGCTTTGGACGCTACTCTCACACTCTCACTCGTCCCCCTGGTATCGTTTCTTTGACAGCGTTCCCATAGTCTGTACAACAAAATGGGATACAATAGGAGCCTTAACCGGCTGTATCTTACCCGAGGAAGACTCCATGGACCGTCGATTAGCCTTGCTGCTCTTGAACAATCTCAGCATTCCAATGGAAAACAAGGCAGCTATTCTCCTGGGCGAACCTGCTGAAGTCTTGCTACCTGCCCTGTTGAAAGTAATCCATGCTAGACTACCATCGGCGTACCTCGCGACCGTCTGTCTCTTTAATCTGTCCTATCTAGAAGACGCCAAGGAAATGTTGCTCCACTATGTACCTTCGGACGATCAAGTAGTCTATACACGAGTCCAATCCGAGTACCACCACCGGCCGCCTATTGAGAACCCCAATTCACTGGTTCGAATTCTCGAAAAGCTGCTCCAGGATTATACGCCGTATATCTCACACTCGTCTCACTCGGTGGAGAAACAAGCAGTCAGATGGGCAGTTGGTATCCTGCGTAATCTAGTAACGGTCGAAGAGAATGCGATTGCCTTGGCACGAAAGACGAGTATTCCCTCCTTGGCATTGCAGTATTTGAGTGAGTCGACCAACGATTTGAGTCTATGGGCCAGGGATTCTTTGGAAGACTCGTCTTTGTTGTTGTTGGTCAATCTTGCAAAGCATCCGGAATGTTGTAGCTGTGTCGACTTGGCTAAAGCCCAGCAATCGCTCGGCAAGCTGCAAGGGAAGGGAGGTATCCACGACGTGCGAGCGACAGCGGTACTTGGGCTATTAGTAGAAGCCTCCCAGAGCAAAAAGATCGAGTCAGTAGAAGTTCAAGACGAAAAGAAACAAGTATCGTAGTTTTGGTGTATCTGTACGGAACAACGATAAGCCGTTTTCCTTTTGTAGACGGCTGCCCAAAGCACCCACTATATTATAATCTACTGACTACAAGTGGGCCATAACTCTTTCTTATGCATTCAATCATTACATTCCCATCGAGGTGGCCGATGGGCTATCACATGTCTTTTACTTCCCCTCTCCACGTTCACATTCTCCACGAGTCGACATCTTGTCACGCGGTGGCGAGCTGGGTGGACGGTCAAACATATCACGAAGTGCACTTACTCCAAAAGCACGGCTTTATCCATATCAGCGTCTTCGTCATCTTTGTCGAAGCTCTCGCAGGCGACAAAAGACTCGTACGAAGGCGCAGCAGCGCAAATGACATTTTCCGGTGCAATCTCTTCATCGAATTGCTCGTCTTCTTGCGTCAAATCGACATTTGCAGGCTCCACACGAGAAGGTTCGAAATTCTTCGCTAGCTTTAGCGTTTGCGACCGGCCAACCTTTCGCCAAGGCTTGTCTTCCATCAATAAGGCAGTGACTTGATTGTCGCGCGACGACGATGCCGTTGGAGGAGCTCTCTTCCTTTTCTCCGACGAATCCTGAATGTCAGTTCCTCTTGATGTACT
>Ga0307981_1001836_pt1 | contig 18173 bp, 12 predicted proteins | sample OrgLakmetagen987_FD_201849 | JGI IMG/M metagenome (GOLD analysis project Ga0307981, IMG submission 201849) | Saline water microbial communities from Organic Lake, Antarctica - #987 | ecosystem: Environmental > Aquatic > Non-marine Saline and Alkaline > Saline | place: Antarctica: Organic Lake... | reverse complement strand
TTGACTGACTGCTTTATCATCTTACCACCGTACTAGTAAGTTATTGTCATGTATGCAATGGTGGAATTGTTGTGAGCGTTCCACGTGTGTATTGAATCAGATGGATTCGCATTATTTTGTAACGCCCTGGGCAATGTCGGTAATTTGTCTTATGGCACCCCCCCAGCGAAAACGTGCCTCGAGTAGTAGAGCGGAGGAACCCGGGGGAGGACTGGTACTAGACTACGGTAGTCTACCGTATAGGTAGAGTATCTACACCCAGGCGATGCTCTACTAATCGACCGCGGTGTGGGATGCGTAAAGTGCAATGGATAAGGATGCGGTACCGTCACCGTCTGTTGCGTCATATTGTTGTTGCTCCATCGTTATGAATGACGATGGCTTTCGCGCCTTTTCGCAAATACGCCATCGAGGTAGCTAACCCCGAAGGTCAAGCGTACTAGTCTAGTTCTTGTAGTCTGTGATGGAGCACCAATATGAAGCAACTATAGAAGCTATTATCACAGCGTATGCCAACCATTCGAGAGATAACCCTTTGGATACCACAGTTTCTGTGGTTGCTGCATTTTGTTACCGTCAAACGCACGGCATGTAAACTGGGGTTCCTGCACTCCAGCCGCCACAGTCACGACCGTTTCCCATTGTACCCACGCCCATTCGATGCATCTCGAGCTGGACCGACTTGCACGTTTTGGACGGCCAGCCACGTTTCGCCGCCGTCCGTCGACACTTGCACACGATCAATGCCAACGCCACTGCCACCGCCCCACGCAATGCCAGTAACCTTCCACTGTACCGCACAATCGCCAGCGCTACCTGTACATGTGCGAGACTTTAGCTTTTTCTTGGACGACACAAAGGCTTGCATGGGCATTTCTTGAATCGCCTCGCCGTTCGGACCCAAATAGTACGTTTTTTGAAAGCACGAATCCGATTCAGCTGCCAAGAGTCTGACGGAATGCAACCATTTCACGTTGCGGCATCCCGCCACGCCAGGCAAAAAGACTCGGACGGGATACCCATGATCTCGTGGCAAGGGTTCACCGTTCATTTCAGTACACAACAAGGCGTCTGACGCAGGATCTAAAATGCGACGGAGTGTAGTACTTGCGCGATACTGATCGGCCCCTTCGAATTCGACGTGCATTTGGTCCATTTCTGTGTCCGTCAAGTCTTGGAGAAAAGGAAAGGCGTCCAAAAGCACTTGCGACAGTCGCACACCCTTCCACTCGGCATTTCCCATGAGACCCGTCTGAATAACGGCAAACGGTGTGCCAGCAAAGGCCGTGGGTGCTACAGCCATGAGATCCGCTGCGCGATTACCAGCACACTGCAGAATAGAAGGAATGGTCACTGTTGGATATCGCTCCGTCAAGTCCTCGAGATTGAGGGTCGTTTTGAACTGCTTGGGAACCGAGTTGGGGAGTTGACTGCTCGTACTGTCTGCAGCGACGATGAGAGTAATCGAGTGGTCGTCAGCGTCCAAGTCTGGAACAGGAGCGTGATTTCGTACATAGAAAGCGTAGTTTGGCGTATACATGGTTGTCAGCTTTGACGGAGTCGTTTCACTGCACCATGGCTGGTAACATAGCGGTATTTGTCCATTCGTCCCACTATTCTGTCGATTCGGATCTCCCTCGTAGAGTTGCTGTCGTATATCATCCAGACTTTCTGACTCGTCGTTTTCTATCGATATCCCAATCTCGTAACGCTTCAAAAAGATCATGGGCTTGTCCAGCAAAGTGTGGTAGGCCCAATAGGCCCAGTAGTTTTCCAATGGACCTCCAGCCGCGTCGTGAATGATGGATCCACCGGGATGCTGTGACATAAAATCAGTGATATCATAGACTTTGCCGCGAAACGAGACCCACGTGTCTGGATGGTCGACGCCATTGCGTTCAGCGACTTGATTGGGCGTATAAAAGGTTTCGGAAGGCGCTGATGGCGTTTCAACCGTCGATTCGGCTGCTGCTGCTACTGATGCTGCTGCTTGGCATAAGGAACGAGGAGGAGTCTGTGATTGCGTCGACCCAGACCATGCGGTCACTGAACTACCGACAGTAGCTGCTACAAAGACAATGCGTTGGTTACTTTTTAGGGCGCCTCGGAGACTGCGAAAGAACATGCTGGAGTGTTATGAGCGTATCATAGACCATCAACCGTCATCTCGAAAGATCGTTTCAAGAAGATTAGGAAACTTCTCCAGCAGGATTTGTATTCCAAAGTAGAAGCATAGACGCCAAGTACGATAGACTATACACACGCACGCACGGCACATCACTTCCGTCCGCGAGATGTCGCTTCAATTCCTCCCACTTTCTCCGACCGCCACGCGTTTTCGCGCGCTTTCCGAATTTTTGGGGAGGCTTCGGCAACCTCAACGGACATTCAGGAACAATGAAACTATTCAGAGCTTTGAAAATTAATGTTCGTGCTCTCTGAGTTCTTTATCAAGATTACCAATTTGCTCATAAATGGGTCGTAACCGGACTAAATTATCTATTTATGTGAGTACTAAAATATATGTTCTCACTAAATTTCAGTGAAACGGCAGATTTCGATCCGTTTCTTTTGGTCAATTCCGAGATTTAGGCGGAGTGCGCCAGCCCGGAAGTTTAAATTTGAATGAATAGCCTCGATCTCGATTATACGTATAATATGCAACGGATAAATACTTAATGAAACGGCTGCGTTTCTAAAGCCAGCCACTCTTGTAGACTTCACAAAACGGGCGCCAAGAGAATTGCCGCGCTTTCCCAAGCGCGGACCTCTTCTTCCCGGGCTGATGGGAAGGGAGAGGAATTGCCTCCACGAGCGTGCTGCTCGGCCGAAGAGCACACATTGCAGCCAAAGACTGCCGATCGATTGTGGGGATTGTGCTTGTGCTTGTTGTTCTTATACTGTTGGACAGCAGCGTGTTGCATTGAGTCTTTCATCCATCCAGATATTCATCGATCGTTTGTTTGGTATCGCTCGTTTACACTTCTTGCGGAGCATTCATTCATTTCTTCATTCGTATTGTATTTGGCTAGTCACTACGCCAAGACCGACCGGCAACCGTACAGCGCGCTGCCAAGACTTTCTGGGGAACGCTGTAGGGAACAGGGAATAGCAACGCTATCGGGGAAGCGTAGATCGTTGTAGCTGCTGAGATACTTGTTGAGACAAGGGTCGTACCAGCAAGTGCGCTCGCACAAAAGCCGCAAGCAATGCCTTCTCGAAATCACGGGGAATCCGCCGAGCCACCTCTAGGAGAAGGTTCTGATGCGCCACGGTCTTTATCGCCGTCAGGGTACAGAAATACGCAACAACAAGACCCAACTATTGAAGGAGCCTCGAGAGCAGACGCTGGCTTTGACTTTCAGCCTCCGCAGAGTCAACTTATGCGCTCTGCTCCTTCCAAGACGTTGGTGCCCACAATGCCCTCGGGGGGACATTCCTTGCACCCGTTGGATCCACAACGACAACAAGCGCAGCAGCAACAGCATCGTCCAAGTTCCTCGCGACGAGCGGAATGGGCTGCGCAACTAGCGCAACAGCATTATCAGGCAGGCGCCATTATGTATCCGAGAACTCAACAACAGGTGCGTCAAGAATATTTGTGTGCAACTTTTTGACTGGTAAAATGCGTGTTTCTTGCCGCACGATTGCTTTGCCGCAACCTGTACAATCAGTATATCGAGGACTCGTGCTGCATGATGGATATCTTCTCACCCAACTGCTCTTTTTCTCTTTTTACTCTTTTACTCGTTACCCTCTATACTTGCTTTTTCATTCGCACCCTTGTTCTCAACGATACCCGCACGATACATCTTATGCTTCTCCTTCCATGGTCTGTACCAACTTTTCTCGCCGTACCCGGGACCTTACCCAAACTCAACGCATTTCACGATTACTGTGGCAACGACTTTTTCCTAAATGTTTCCTGCTTGTCACGACTCGGGTATCCATCATGATGCCATGCTTACTCACAATTTGGTTCAAACAGCAGACTGGTCGTGCACAAAATTCAATGGATCTTCCCCGTCGACACCAACGCGATCCTTATGCTCCGGTCGACCTTGACAATGCAGTCGCGGACGTTTTTAACGCACCCTTGGGATCCTTCACCGAGGACTCTCCACCTCGTGGTGGATGCTCGTCTTCGGACGATGAACGAATGAAGAGGCATGCGCAAAGATCGCCGCGAAACTCACCCCAAGGTTCTCCCCTCGGTGGACGTCACACCATGCCGCCGCAGCAGTCGTATCCACCACCGTACGACAGGGGCGGCTATCACTCGTATCAACGCAAGCCTCCGTACCCTGGCGCACCTCCCGCTGGTGCACCTTCCTCCCACCGAGGTGTACCTCCGCCACCTCCATACCACGCTTCGGGACGAGATTCGTATCCTCCGCAACCTCCACCGGGTTATCCTCCGCAACAAGCGTACTATGGGTATCCTCCACAACAGCAGCATCAGCAGCCCGAGCACAATTGGAACTCGCCACCAGCGTTGGACGATTCGTTTCCTCCGCATCCAGTGACGGATTCCAACAACAAGTTGATGATGCGTGGCTCTCCCTTGCGCGGATCGCCACTGCGTGGTCCACCGATGCGATCTTCACCGCTCCGAGCTTCACCTGCTCGTGAACCACGAGGCTTTTCGAGTATTTCGACTCCTGACAAGCGGCCGGGCAAGATCTTTCGGTCTCCTCCTTCTACGCGTGCTTCGCCTCCGTCGAATCGCAAGTCGCCCATGTTTCACGCGTCTCCCTCGATTGGTGGATACGGTAGCTTTGGTATGATTGATACTCCAGGAGGTACGCTGGCGGCGGACTTTTCACCCATGGGACCGTCCTTTGCAGGCTTGGGTGACGAAACTCCAGCTCCGCCAAGTAATGATGCCTTTGGAGGACGGCAGCTCAATTTGAGTCGTTCCACCTCTTCGGGGGAATTTGGCGCTCCCATGATTCAGCAACGTCCAACCAAGGCTGATCAGTCGCCGTTTGGTGCCTTTATCAATGACTTTTCGCCCGCCTTTGCCAGCAACAATAGCTTGCCCAACGTGCCGCGTTCACCTGTTCGTTCCGCGTCGCAAGCGCGCCGTGCCCAAGGTGGTCCTCCACATTTCAGCCATTCGCAAGAGCATCCACCCTCTGCAATCTTGGAGGAGGTGAGATCCATCGCTCCTGTGGCTGCGCCAGCAGCAAGTGAAGCCAAGCCGAGACAGCTTTGGCAAGAGTCGGGTGCTGGGGCTGGTGCCATGCGTCTTGAACTGGGTACGCGAACGCATTCCACGCAGCGGCATTTGGAAGGAATCAACAGCATGATGCGTGCGCAACAGCAGCAAGGTGGCATTCCACAGCATTACTCGACCCCCTCGTCCCATCATGCGTACGGGGGGCTCCAGCATCCAGGAGCTCCCCGTGGCCCGCCCATTTCGCATCACGTGCAGTCGTCGTTCCCTCACCCGATGAATACTCCCATGAAGGGTCCACCGAGACAACAACAGATGCGCATGGCGCAGCCTCCGGCCCATTATGCGCCATCGGCGTCCATGACCAAGCAGGCGCCTCCTCCATCACAGCATCAATCTCAACAACAGCAACATCAGGCGCAACAGCAGCATCAGCGAAACTTTGCTCCGGTAGCTATTACGGCGCCACAGGTAAAGCAAGGCAGCTCGGGGGGCAAAGAAAACACTGCTGGAGCCAAGGGTCGGCGTGGACCGTGCAACTGCAAAAAGTCGAAGTGTCTAAAGCTTTACTGCGAATGCTTCTCTCAGGAAAGATTTTGCGATGGCTGCAACTGTGTCGAGTGTAACAACATTCCAAGCTTTGCCAATGTCCGCGACAAGGCCATTAAAGAAACTCGAGCCAAGAATGCGGAAGCTTTCAAGCCCCGCATCACCGGCGGGCACAACATGGGTTGCAAGTGCAAAAAGTCGGAATGCTTGAAGAAGTATTGCGAGGTAAGTGTTGAAACTATATGTGTTGTCGTCCTTTGTTTGCATTGCTTCTTTATCCAACCACTGACGTTTCTTTTCTTTATCAGTGTTTCCAAGCGGGATTCTTGTGCAGTTCCAAGTGCAAGTGCAGTAGCTGCATGAATCACGCTGGGTCTCAAAAGCTCATTGACAAGCGCCGCAAGATGAAGGATACCATAGGCGCTGAATACGCCATGCGAGTCGCCGAAGAATCCTGGAAGGGCGTCCCAAGGCCGCGCAATCCTCAAGGGCTCCCTCATCACCGAGTACCCTTGCCGTCTCCTGCTGGTGGCCGACCTCCAATGATAGGAATGCACGCCATGATGGGCCCCAGTCCACACGGACACCAAGGTCCTTCTAGTTCCAACCGAGCGCCACCGCACTTTATGGGGGCGCCCTACATGGGCCCACCGCACATGGGCTCGATTGGTTATTCGCCGATGGGCGTTCCTCCCATTACCCCAGGCTACGGCGACCCTAGGATGGGTGACGCTTCAAGATTTGTCCGTGACGGTGTCATGACCGCACCAGGATCTGGGCCTAGACAGACATTGAAGCGACCGGCCCAAGAGATCACCCCGGGGGTCAGCACTCCCAAAACTCCAGGCGCAAGGTTGGCTTTTGACCCGTCGCTTTCTCGTAAGAAACGCAAGAAGGAAAACACGGAGGAAGAAATGCTTGCCTACTTTGGCCCTTCTCTACCGCTACAAACCAAAACCGCTGCCTTGGCCATCTTTAGTTTCCTCTCCAATTGTGATGTTTACAAAGCAGCGCAAGTATGCAAGGAATGGAAACGCTTGGCCACGGACGACGAGTTGTGGCAAATCGACTAACAACATCGTAACAATGACGCGGAGCTGACTCGGGACAAGGCTTTGAAGGCCTTGTATTGCCCATGTGTCTTTCACGCTACCGCTCACCTCTCTCGGGAAAGAGAGGTTTATTAAAATAAACGACTGTCAATATCCAAATCGTTCTTAATATATTATTTAGCGAGTGCTATCTCTCTTAGACTATCCGTGTCCGTCTGGGAAGTTGTTATGGCAATCAGTGAACCCAATGGTATTTGGTATCAGCATTGTGTTGGTTTCAAGGAGCACCGTTGTACAGAAGAATCGACAAATGCTTTTCAAACCCCGAAAACTGCCCAACAATTCGACAATCATAAAAATCTGCTTGTCATCTTGAAAATCGCTGTGGAGTATTTCGTCAATCTGTTTGATCAACGCATTCATCAAACTGTCCTCGGGGCTTCCCGACGCAAAGTTTCGAACCCCGCAATGAGGAAAGTCGCCAGTAAAAGTTACGCCAGGCTTCGCCTTCAAAACAACGAGATGGTGATTCTCACGCACAATCGAAAATACTTCGTCAGGTTTGCCATTCACGATCCGACACTCCTCACGCGTGAATCTGTTGCGTTCAATCTGATCCTTCTGTACACCAATCAAGATATCACCCCCATTATCACCCATGCCGACAATCGTGCTAGAAGGCGCGCATTTCTTCGACATCGCCTTGTTGTAGGCAAGTCGGTTGGTTTCCCACCCGAGAATCGCCTGCTCGTCAGTGGAAGGTCCGATCCTGGTCGGTAGGTAACACGTCATCTGCCTCGGTGTATCGTGGTGCAGACTTTGGTCTTCTGTTCCGCCAATCAATAAAACAAGGTCATGAATCTTTTCTTTGCTCGGATCGATAATACCGGCGTCAATCAAAATGGACTCGATACGTGAGCGCGTTCGGACACACCCTTGCGAGTGTTGCTTGATAGGCACTTGCCAGCGCTTGTCTGTGTTCCCTGCTTTGGCAACGTTTGCGAATTGAATGTAATGGTGCATGATGGATGTGGACACATCAGCTTTGCAATCGGCATTCAATGCTCCATCTGACCCAAAGAGAACCGCTTTCAAAGTCCTGATATTGGCGCTGTTGAATGGCGCACGCGCTAGTCTCGGTCTCGAGACTAGAGGATCGAACTGCCGAGCCAGTGTGGCATTGACTTTTGCCATGAACCCAGACTCGAGCAAGAATTCCCCTTCTGTCAAGTCATGATCTGTCCACAACTCGGCTCCCCTGACTAACCTTCGAGGCTTTAACGCAGATCCATCCCGCCGACGTGCTCTTTTGTGAAGCTCGATTCGTTTCTCTCGAATATCGAGAAGCTCCAAGAAGGTATTATCTGGGTAGGAACGTTGGTTTCCGTATGCTGCCTTAGCCATTGGTAGATGCTTCATTTCCAAGCAAACCAGTTTTAAGCGTTTGCCTCGAAAGAGGTATCGGCCTCCCAACCGATGCAGTGCTTCCAAAAGGAGCTCTTGCAGCTTTCGATACTCGAAACGAATTTTTGTGGAAGCAACAGCGCCCTTGGTCCATATTTGCAGCAGCACCAAATACCGGAGAAGGAGGTCGACCGTGCTCGATTGTGTTTCGGCGCATCGCAACAAAATATCCACCAACGAATGTTCTAGCGTGTAGAATGCAATTTTGTTTTCTTGATTCGTCGATCGAATAGTCAAAGGCGAAAGTGTACGTCGTAGCTTGGCAAGATTCCGCAAGGGAAGGCGTCCGGTACAATGTTGCCACCATAATATATCGTGGCCGCCGAAAAGGCATCGCTGTTCGGAAGATGGTTGCATTATAATCTTGTATCGGTTTACAGCGGCCGCAATGTCCCTGGGGATATCCACCGGTTGCTCTTTCCACTCGGCCAGTGCCGTCTGCAGTAGTCTCTTCCAATTACTACTTTGCTTCACATGGTGTTGCAGTTCCTTTTGGACAATGGAACTCGTTGGTGGATCCAACGATGATAATACCTGAAGAAACATTGTACAGCCCACGTTTTCACTTGGAAGTGGTAGTAATACTGCGTCGGCCGCTAGTAGTAGAAGTGGCTGTAATGAGATGGATAGGCTTGAAGGTGGCGGCTTGCATGGGTCGGATTCGCCTGATATACCCCGGCGCAATTCCACGTATGGAGCTGGTAATGTCGTTGGTTGGTCGGCCTTTTGTTTCTCCTGGTGTATCTGTTTCTCCTGGTGTAGACAACGGTATGATGATGAGCCCGAGTCTTTCTTTCGAAAGATATAAATCTGGCGGGCAGCAGAGTGCAATTGTTCTTCGGGAGGCGAACGACACGTGACGGAAGTGACGGACATGATGCAGGCTTCTCGGTCTCGATCGAACCTGCTTCACTCACAATAAGCTTTCAAGATACTCAATTACTCTTTTCCTGCTCGCATTTGGATACTTACTCTGTTCACTCTTCGACTTGGTTAGAGGTGCAAAGAGTCATCATGGTGTGAAGGTGGGTAACGTATCACACTCGGATCTCGGCTTGAATCACGCTCGTCAGAAAAGAGGTTATCTAGGAATCTCTTCATAAGTAATCCAGAAATATCAAGACAGCGAATGACCCAAATCTCGTTTCATTCTCTGCCGTTCATTTATTTCCAAGGGCATTGTTTTCGTTTCGCCATGGCCGTTTCATCACAGCAGAGCCAGAGCTTCGTGCTGGGTGTAGCGACTGCTCTTTCCGTGGTGCTTGTCACGCATCTCTTTCAGGAGGTGAGACAACAAAGGCTTGCCACTAAAAAGGCAGCGACCTCCAACCGAGTCGTTCCTCATGAACTTGATGACGCCGACGAAACGCAACAGAGCAAGTCGTCGACATCGACAGCACAGCAACAAGATCAGCTGTTGGATACTCCCGATCTGGACTTACGTCTGATTCGTAAGGCCGAAGCTGTGATTCAATGGCGCAGTAGTAGCGTAACTCTGGTTGTTGAGCGGTGCACCAACGACCACAACTACTCGGCCATTCTTCGAACGGCCGAAGCGCTGGGCATTCAAAACGTATGGATCATTGATCCACCGGCTTGGACCGACGGAGGTGGTAACAACGAGGATAGCGAAGAAATTGATACCGTTGCTGACACGGTTAATCGGACCGGTCTCAAGTTGTCACCCGATGAAATCGAACAACGTTCGAAGCACCGACTGTTCGCCCAAAACGCGACGGAATGGTTGACCCTGCGAGAGTTTGGGACCACCGCGGAATGCGTCCAAGTCCTAAAAGAAAGTAATCATCAGATTTGGGTAACAGACCTTTCACAAGAGGCCGTGTCACTGACTCCTGATAGTCTTCAGGAGACAGGTAATTGGCCACTGCCACAAAAAATGGCCATTGTGTTTGGGACTGAAGCCGTGGGTTGTTCGCAAGAAATGTTGGACGCGGGAGACTTGCGGGTGTACTTGCCTCTCCGTGGCTTTGCTGACTCGCTGAATTTATCCGTCGCCACGGCCTTGATTATCCATCAGCTTTTTGTCTTGGAGCCCAATCTAGTCGGAAACATGTCGGAATCCGAGCGCAAAGACCTTCGAACTGCGTGGTTTTCCAAGTTGGCGCGGCAACGACTCTTGTCGGCAAGAGAAAAGAAGATGCGACGCAAGCTGCTGACGCAGATTGATAACTGCAAACGCTTGCAGGCCAGGGTTGACGCGGGACACACATTGACCAAGGAGCAAGTCGTCAAGGCGCAAAGGGCTGCCGAATACCAAGCCACTTTGAGTGAACTAGAACAAGGGGCTAACTATAGTGACGAATTGTCGAAAAGGGCCGTAGCAAGCCTGGTTGAGACTCCTCCATTGCCCATGACAGACCTTCGCCGAGCTGATCTGCATCGCGTCACGTTCGTTGGAAAGAACACTAAGAAGCTGCACGCAGACCACTGGAGAGATATGGCGGCTACGAACAAGGCTCATTCTATTGAGAAATCGACCGCTTCCTACTTTCGAGAGCGTGTGGCATCGGTAACCAAGGAAGGTTCTAAATAACGACGTTCTGATAAAATAGAGTCTATGATAGGTCTACTAACTCTAGCAAGCTAGCTAGCGTGTACGCTATGCGTTTGGTGGTGTTGACATGTATTTTGTAGTTACAGTAGGATTGAATAGTGTGAACATGAGGTATTGTGTACTGGTGGGGTGGTTGTAGAGAAGAATGAGGAGGAAAGAAGGAACAGATGGGGAAGTGGGGTATGTGTGCAAGCGTCCCAAGGGGGTATGCCGTTCCCACGAATCACAGTCGCTTTTCTAAAAGCGCAAGCCTTGTAGCGCATCTTGGGCTGCATCAAGCATGGAACAAGTCGAGGGAGAAGCGAGCAAGAAGCCCGCGATAGCTTCACACGATCTTTGACCAGAGGCTTGCTTGTTTTTAGTTTCAAAGAATGATGTTCGGGCGGATGAACAAAGCCGCCGGCGCTTGGGTGAAAGTCCGTAGGGTTGATCTGTACCACAAACAGACGGGAGAAAACTTTTGGGGGAAGCACGGCCTAGTTCGGCGTCATCATCGTCGCTGCTAATACTGGGGGCCAGCAAGTCAATAAAGTGCCCCCATGGTGAAGACGGGGAGATTTCATCTGACTGTTCAGAGTCTGTGAAGCTACTGCTAATAGGCGAGCGAAAGTATGCATTTCTCTGGTTCGTGGTGGGAGTGTCTTCTTTCCCAGGGATGGCAGGAGCAAGGTCCACTAGGCATACGCTCGGTGAAGGGCGTTTGAGTTGTGCGCTGCGTCGAAGGGGAGGTACCTCGACCTCTAGCCGACAAGTCAGGTCGGTGCAGGCGTTGATGTCTTCCTCTGACACCTTTCGAGGTGCCGTTCGATGGAGTGACGTGTTATCCAAAGGACATTGATCCTGCAAAGTAGGAGACTGGACTAGCGTTCTACGGGCGCGGCGCCGACTCATGGAGACTTTCGGCATGTTGTTGCGGGATTATAGCAGGTTACGGGAAAAAGTATGGGGTGATGGGGCTTGATGGCGGTTGTCAAAACACGAATGTGTCCCCGGATAGAGAGGCACTGAAACACAAACAAGTGCGAACGAGTGAGAGAATTTTGGCATCAGGAAATTGACACCCAAGTGCGTTTTCCCGTTTTCCCACCCTTGGTCGCGATGACGCTCGCAACTTTGCGTTGAGTTGGAATTGCGACAGCATACATCATCATCGTGACTGCACTGACAACCTTTGGTGTCAGCGAAATTCTGCGACTTGCGAAGCTTTCCAAAACTTTCTTAAAGGTATGATTCTTCCACTGTGTCTGAGGGTTCCAATGCTGATTTCTATTCGGATTGCTGCAATAATTTAAAAAGCATCTTTTGCTTCTTAGATGATGCCATACATATAGATATTATACAGTACTCGTACTGTAATCTCGTATTCTCGAATTTACTACTGTACAGTAGGTACCGGTACAGTTCTTCCATCCCTATCATAATATCATACGCTTCGTTTCATTGGACGAAGCGATACGTACGTCACTTTGAGTTGTCAGAATAACTACTGACGGACGACGGCCAGTACTGTAGAGCCAGATTCGCCAGATTCGCAACCCAGATGATTCTGCTTTTCTGCTGCTCACCACCCATCACGGCATCACGCTCACGATGGGCTACGTAGACTTCAGAGCGCACACCTCATCACACAACGCTCCTCGCCCACCGCCTGCCTTTTAACAGCTCGTCTTTCCAACCACCCATAAATCCCTTATCAGCTATCGAGTCCGACACAATCAGAGTGCACCAATGATGAGCGCTCCTAATCCGCACGAGCAAAGCAGGCTCTTGCACGCCACAGAATACGATAGTTTCAACACACGCCTGCATCAGCAACCGCAACATTACAAGGCAGAGCTTGTTCACAAAGTCTCGTCGTCCGACGACTACGGCGATACAACATCCGCCAGCAGCTACAGCAATAACAATGAAGAAGACGTCTTTGTCATGGGAGTTAAACTTCCTAGCTTGCGTCGTCTCGCCTTGGAGCTTTCACTTTACACCAACCTTTTCATTACAGTGGTCAAGCTGGTGGCGTATCTTCAGACCTTTAGCTTGTCAGTCTTGGCAGCCTTGCTAGATTCCGTCTTGGATGTGGTATCTCAGCTAGTCTTGAACTATACGGAACAACACAGCTCCATGAGGCGGTCGTCTGCAGCTTATCCAGCTGGTGCCGCTCGTTTAGAGCCAGTCGGTGTCTTGACTTGCGCCGCACTCATGGGCATGGCTTCCTTTGAAGTACTCCGAGAAAGTTTTACGTCTCTTGTTTACCACAAGGAACCAATTTTGGGGTATGATCATGGTGCTGGTACGGGCAGCGAAATCAGTCTCGTTAGTTTCTGGTCCATGCTGGCCATTGTCGTGGTGAAATTAGCGCTATTGTGGCTGTGCAACCGAGCAGCCAACAAAAAGCTTGTCATTCACGCAGCCGCCGCTGGGTTTGGAGGCTCCGCCAAGGCTGTCGTTCAATTAGGGGACCCCACTTTGGAAGCTTTGGCACAGGATCACTGGAACGATGTCTTGTCCAATTGTATTGCTGCCGCTGCTCTCTTGTTTGCGCTCCGGGAACCCTCCTTGTGGTTTCTGGACCCAGTTGGTGCTATATTGATTAGTATCTACATTATATATTCGTGGTACCTCACGGGTAGAGACCAGATTGAACAGTTGACGGGCAAGTCGGCACCGGAACATCTGATTGAAGAATTAATGGACATTGCGTCCAAGTTTGACGATCGTATGGAAGTTGATGTTTGCCGAGCCTACCACTTTGGCCCCAAGTTCTTGGTCGAATTGGAAGTCGTCATGCCGAAACAGACGTTGCTTTTTGAAAGTCATGACCTCGGAATGGAACTTCAGTACGAAATTGAAGCACGAGAAGAAGTGGAACGCTGCTTTGTCCACATTGATTATGAGTTGCGACCGTACGACGAACACGTGGTGAGCAAGGTACCTGAACTTCTTAAAAAGTACAGACCGGGGAGACTTCGCTCGACGCAGAGTGTCTAGAAGCCCGACACATTCAATCCATTGCAAACAACCACATTACATGCTAATAGATTTGTATATATTAAAGAAGATACTTTTTCGTGCTGTGGCGACCAGTGATCCGAGTAAAGACCTCTTCGGTCTATATCCTCATAGATTCCGTTCGATGTGCCCCCTTTCCAGATCTGGCAGGGCCTCGACTCGAATCTGCGCCATACGGGCATCCCATGAATAAATAACCCCCGTACAAGCCAGCAAGTCGTGTAATGCACGTCCGTCTCGTCGAACCCACCCAATGAGCACGCCAACAATCGTTATACTGGAAATGGGAGCCATGAATTCTCTCCAAAAAGCTTGAATGACACCAATTGGCTTGCCGTTGACATTAACAGCCAATAGACCAAAGACAGCCATTCCAATGGTAGCTCCCAGGGTTGATATAAACCCAGCTCGATACAAGAAATCGACCAAGGCGTAGCTCAGCGGAACAAATTTCCAATCATCACCTTCCGGGCCCCAAGGCTCCTCGTTGTTGGTCACGGAATTGAAGGTTTCAATCAGTACGCGAATCAACAAGAGCATAATGGTAAAACATACCCATACGATGCCAGTATCAATCAACCAACACAAAAAGCGCGGAACAATGCCTGCATACCGACCTTGAATCGCAATGGCGAGTTCAGAAGACCGGACGGGGTAGGGATGCCGTGATTTTCGTTCGCTTTGATTACCGGGCTTGGGTGGTAATCGTTTTCCCTTGAGACAACAAGCAAATCTTCCGACGGGTTGCACGTGCTGATCAATCGATACCACTAGAGTCCGTAATCGGTCCCACATTGACGACACAATACTGCTGCTAGATCTCGCTACAATAGCTTCCAAGTTTGACTTTTGTACAATGGCTGCCATGTCGATGCGATCCAAGACTGCATCTAGGTCCAATCTCGCGACAACTTCGTTGAGATCGATTCTGTTCAACAGTCGGTCCATATCAACCTTATCCAAGACGGCGTTGATGTCGATTCTTTGCACGAGTTCATCGACATCGACGCGGCGAATCACGCCGTTGACATCCACGTATTCAATGGCGGGGGATACGACGGATCCGATCGCGTGACCCAGCAGCCGGCTCACGACGCCGCCCCCGCTGGGGAGAGGCGTCTTGGTGCTGGCGGTATTAGTAGGGGAGTTGGCATTCTTATCTGTCGTAGGAGGCGTAAGAGAAGCCGGTGTGGGCACTTCTGTTATACGAGGGGGCGGCGTGCTGAGAGAGGGCCGCATCTTCTCTTGGGGAGAAGGGGAGGTAGGACGCACCATTGTCGATTATGTCGCCTTCATTGTCTAGACTACTCTTCTCGTCTCCATCATGAAAAATTCATATCAGTCATCGCAGTCGCGCGCGGTTTGAATTCTTGTTCAAATCTTTTCTGAAGTGGGGATTTCCGACAGTAGGGTTAGACTTCAATCCTCTATTGGTATGGACCTCTATTGGTATGGACCTCTATTGTATGGAACCGACACTAACTAGTCTAGTCTACCACGGGATACTTGCAGGTGCTTTATTTAGACAACATGAGTTCACTCGTGTAGTCTACATAGCTAGTTAGGAGAGGGTGCTTATATACCTCTCGTTACGGACCAAGACCGTTCAGCTCCGTCTTCCAACAAAACTCTTCCAAGAAGGCAGCTACATAGTAGTAGCTAGTGCTGGCATGTCACTACTACTAGAGCATCTGGAACGCTAGAGACTCCACGTAGGCGATCTGGTCGGGCTTTTTGAATGCCCCTGGACGGAGGGCTTGGACTTGCTCGATAATCTTGGGTAGATCCCATCCCTTTTCCAAAAGGAGATGCGCTGCACCAATACCGGTACGCCCAGATCCTCCCATGCAGTGTACGGCAACCTTGCCGCCGTTGTCCATAATATCGTGCAAGATTGGACTCGCCGTAGCCCAGCCAGCTGCAAAATCCTCTCCGGGAGACTCATCATCACTAATGGGAAGGTGGAACCACTTTATTCCGAGCTCTTCTGCGATAGTTCCAAGAGTACCGACATTTTTTCCTTCTAATTCCTCAGTACTTAGTAAAGTCAAAATAGCTTGGACTCCCTGACCTTGTAGCTGCTCCAAGGAGGACTGTAGATCCGCACCCTTGGTGCCCGGGCAGGGCATTAGGACTAGAGCCGAATCGTCCACTGCGAGCTCGTACGTGGGGTGCTCGGCATGATCTGCCGCGGCCGCAAAGGTGCGCGTGGCTATCGAAGGTGGTCCCGCCAGCATGACCAACGATGACGACAGCATCATTGCGCCCGATCCGCGTCTAGTCGAAGAATGGAGAGTGCGACTACCAGTATTATCCGCGGTTGCGGCACGGAAGATTCGTGCGCGGTGGTTCTGGCGGCACAGCAGAAAGGATGGTTTCTGAAACAGCAAAGCTTTCGACATGGTACTTGAGCAGCGGCTCGCTAACGTGAACAACGCCATTTTGAGGAATAGCTAGCTACAGTAGATAAGGAAAGAACTGATGATCAAGAGGGGCTCGCAGATGAACGAATGAATGTTGTGTTCGGCGTCATCGATATATGTGGTCAACGTGGATATCGACGGCCTAGCGTATTTTCGAGACGAAGAAAAAGGAGAAACAAGTTCGCGGGACTTCGCGTGACTGAGAAGGGATTTGCTTTTCTGTTCCCGAGTGATGAGTCGAGTCGTGCATTGTTTTGGATTTCGGAGCTCACCTAGTCTAGTAGTAGCTAATAGTGAATAGATAGCTCTCGAACGGAGAACGGAAGATGGAATACATGCAAAGGACCTATGTATGCATTAGTTGGACTCATGGATGAATTTGTCCACTTGCGTGAAACAGAAATCTTCTTGCTGTCGATACAGCCAGTGGCCTGCTTCTTGCACAGGAATCGCGTGACTGTTACGCCGTTGCGCGTGTTCTTGTTGAAGCAAGCACACGGAGGCATTGTCATGAAAGTGAACATTCTTGTCTATTCCATAAAGATACAAGACGGGGGTGACCACCAAGTCCTTGGGCAAGCAGGCTCCAGAAAACTCTTGAAGGATCCGACCATTCCAGAGAAACTGCAACGGCGTAAAGTATGGATAGCTCATATATATGAGTCTATCCGTGTCTTTGCGCTCCTTTTTTAATAGTTCCAGATCAAAATTGCAAAGTGGATTCAGACCAAGGAGGGATAAGGTTGCAAATCCGACCCCCAAGAACAACTTGGCCAAGGCGGCGGACACGTAGCGTCGCGTCAGGAAGCTACTTCCCAAGACCACACGGTATCCAGTCAGCGCTGCCGCGTTGTAGAATTTGGACAACAACGTTTTTTTCGGTGGAATGGGAACGTTGGGTGTCTTGGGGTGTGGAGAAAGACACACATCAAACAGAACCAACCTGTCGGGTGCATAGTACTGCTCCTGCTGCTTCTTGACTTTGTCACCACTGGCCGCCGCTACGGCCGCCTCCTCTTTTAAGGCACGGTTGGTAAACATGAGGCCAGCAACGACACCCCAATCGTGAAATATTCCCGTGAATGTGGCTTTCGGATGGGTGCTCTGGGATTTCAGTACCTTGGCAGCCTCTCGGAGGCTGACGGTCCATTCGGTAAAGGTGAATCCATCGGCTGGGTGGGTTTTCCACGGTTTTTCGGGGCGATCATCGTACCCCGGAAGACAGATGACGCCAACGAGACAGTTGGAATGCTCTGCTAGACGCCGTGCGAGAGGTGTAAAAGAGCTGTGATCGTCTGGAAAACCAGCACACGTCAATACAATGTTTGGCGCGTCGAGCTTTCCAAGCAAAAAGAGGCATCCGCCGGTTTCATCGTGTGAAATCGCGTAAGTAATCTTCTTGTCGGGTTCAGTCGTCATCATGGCGCTGTTACGCCGTGGTAGATAGAGGAGATTGTCGTTAGCGTACCTTCAGCGTTTCGCCGTGGTATCAGGTTGTACAGGTGCGGCACCCTATTCTGCAATGAACTGATTAGAGAGTATATGCCCATCGTCATCGTTTGGTTGACAGAAAAGATCTGGCGAAAAAGAAAAGTTGTCACATTTTCAGGATTCTTCGCGCCAAATAATTGCGCGCGTTGAAGACCACTCAACTTTAAAACTTGGGGGATGCCAACACCCAACACCATGAAGATCTGTAATCCATCACTTTCACAGAACAAGTCTCTCGTTCGACCCATTACGCCTCCCTGAACCACTCATCGAGACGTATAAAAGATCACTCTACCGTATCCAGCATAAGCCTGCGACTGAAAGAACCATGCCAATTCGGATATCAGTTCCTCTGTTGGAGGCGGTTTTGCTACTGATGGCCCTCTTGCCAACCGCATCGCAAGCAGCCTTTGCCGTCTCTCGAACACAATCGG
>Ga0307981_1001833_pt1 | contig 18185 bp, 19 predicted proteins | sample OrgLakmetagen987_FD_201849 | JGI IMG/M metagenome (GOLD analysis project Ga0307981, IMG submission 201849) | Saline water microbial communities from Organic Lake, Antarctica - #987 | ecosystem: Environmental > Aquatic > Non-marine Saline and Alkaline > Saline | place: Antarctica: Organic Lake... | reverse complement strand
CGAAGGTGAAGGCGAGTGGAATGCACGCAAGCATGGCGGTCCGAAACGGCGCATTTGGCGCAAGATCCACCTCGGGATCGACGAGGAAACGCTGGAGGTTCGGGCGGTCGAGATCACCGGGAGCCACCAGGAGATCGGCAGCGTCACCGCCGACGGCGCCTATGACACTCGAAAGTGCCACGATGCGATCGCCGATCGTGGGCCGATCGTGGCGCCGACGCCGTCATCCCGCCCCGCAAAAACGCCAAGCCATGGAAAACCGTCACCGCAGGGGCGGTGGCCAGAAACGAGGCCCTGCGAGCTTCGAAATACCTCGGCCGCGCGATCTGGCGAAACTGGAGCGGCTACCACCGCCGAAGCCGCGTCGAAACAAAACCTCTCGGGATCATGCTGCGCATAACCCTGTCGGTCAGCGGATGCACTGCGTGAAACTGCTGGGCCAGCGCCTCATGGCACGGAACTTCGAACGTCAGGTCGCGGAAGTCCAAGTCCGCATCGCCGTCATGAACGGTTACACCGCCCTTGGCATCCCTGTCACAGAGGCCGTGGGCTGAATCCGTCAGGGGAAAGGGGAACCTCAAACTTCAGAGGCTTTGTGCAACAGAGCCGAGTTGCAGCGTCACGCCGACCGGATCACGCTGGTCGACCACAAGGTGAACTTTTCTGGCTACGAGGATGCTCTGCGGACATTTTTTTCGACGTCGATATCTTCTCTTTTATGTAAAATTCTGGGGATTAGTCCCGTTTTTTTACTTTAACGACGATTGCATGTTGTGGTCGGATTTGCGGTGTGAAGACATCATGCCCGGTGATCAGCCCGTTCTCTTTTTTCCCCCTCAGCCTTGCATCACGCATATCTGCGCCGAAACGAAGGCGTGCAAGCGGTATATAATTGCCCCCGAGTTTACCCAAGTGGGGGGGAGGCTGAGGAGGTGTTTCGGCAGAAATGTGAAAAAATTTTCGGAAATCCTGCGCCGGCATATCGTTGCCTGAACAACCTTGCGATGCTGCAAAAAAAACAGCCCAAGGTTTTGCGATGGATCGAAGATCATATGTCGGGTACCATGGGGCAACCTTCACCGACGTGAACCTAAGCTGAAACGCGAACGAGGCGTCGCTGATGCGGTTGTGCCGTCTCGTCTATGGGTGTTCCGGCTGGTTTTCCTGGGCCCGCATGGTTACGGCATCTGCGTTTGACGACCGTGATCGTATAAATCTGGTCTGCGTTCGACTATTTGCTCTGAATTGTGGTTTCCGACTTAAGGATTTGCTCCACAGCCCTTAAGGTTAGACTTTAACCACACGGATCAAGGGCGCGACCGCAATGTATGTCGATGTTCAGGAACTAAGGAACTTTTATTACCGCAGCACGCTTGGCCGGGCTGTGCAAAAAACCGTGCGCGCCCAGATTGCCGATGTCTGGCCTGAGGCCAAGGGGCAGACCGTCGTTGGATTTGGTTTTGCGGTGCCGTTCCTGCGACCCTATCTGGCCGATGCGCGGCGCACCATCGCGCTGATGCCCGGCCCGCAGGGCGTGATTGCGTGGCCACAAAAGATGCCAAATATCTCGGTCCTGTGCGAAGAAACCCTGTGGCCTGTGGATACGGGCCAAGTAGATAAACTGTTGGTGATACATGGGTTGGAGGCCAGCGAGCGGCCTGCCGATCTGCTGGACGAATGCTGGCGCGTGCTAGGTCCGGGTGGCTCGGCTTTGTTCGTGGTGCCGAACCGTGCAGGGCTGTGGTCGCGTAGTGATCGCACGCCCTTTGGATCGGGGCGGCCCTACAGTCAGACCCAGCTGGAGACGCTGCTGAAATCGCACAATTTTCTGCCTGAACGGCACATGACCACCCTTTACCAGCCGCCCAGTTCGCGCCGTTTCTGGCGCAAGACTGCCGGCATGTGGGAGCGTCTGGGCGGTAATCTGTCGATGATCGCGGCGGGCGGGGTGCTGATGGTTGAGGCGACAAAGCGCGTTCAGGCACCGCTCGGTCCTGGCCTGCGCGTGCGCGCCCGCGTCCGCAGCCCGCTGGAGGCATTGGCGCCGAAACCAGAGCCGATGGTGGGTCCGGTGTGAGAGGCGGGAAACCAGAGCTTAGATACCCAGAAGTTAAACGACTTGATCAGGCAGCGGCCTGAACTCGATATGATCGAGGGTCAGGCCGGGCGTATTTTGCAAGGTCACGATGATGTCGCGCTGCATCGCAAAGCTGAGCCGCAATTCAGTCTCGCTTGTATCCTCGTTGGTCGTGATCGTCGTCCCCGTCACCGGCGGCGATTCCATCACCATCATATCCTCGTTGATGTTGAAATCGGTGATCGTGACGGGCAGGGGCGCGTTGCCGGGCTTGTCCAGATCTTCGCGGTACAGCTCCAGCGTGAATGTATCGGCCCCCGCGCCGCCGGTCAGCTCGTCCGAGCCGTCACCGATCAGCACGTCGTCGCCGCGCCCACCGAACAGATGCGCGCCGGTGCTGCCTGTCAGCGTATCGTCGCCATCGCCGCCTGCGCCGATGGATCTGTCATGCACGTTCATGTAGTCGTTGCCAGCCTCGCCAAAGCCCTGTGCGTCATCGGCGGTGGTAATGCAGTCGTCGCCTGCACCGCCGCGCACGATCTGATCGGTCTCGCCGCTCGGGGTATCATTGCCGTCGGTGCCGAAGATTTCGGTCATCAGGTCGCCGCCGCCCTCCGGGTCAGGATCACCGCCGCCGCCGCCGCTTTCTTCTCCGCCGACGCCTTCGTCACTGGTATCTGTCGCCGGTGCCGCATCGTCATCGCCACCGTTTATAAACGTTGCGCCGAGTATCAGGGCAAGCGCCCCCAAAAGCAGAAATTCCATGGTCTGTCCCTAACCGGTCAATCGCTATTTCATAACTGTTAACAGGCCTGCATCCGGAACGTCCAGCCGCGCGTCCGGTTGACGCGATCTGCGAAGCGATCCGCGCGGGGCAGGGCGGATTGTGCGCAGGGGCGGGCAAATCTGCGGCGCCCTTGGCGGTTTAGCGCAAACATCGTCGGAGCGCCCCCATGCCAGAATCGCCACCTGAAACGCAACGCATATATTTTTTCGCGCCGAAATGCCGCGCAATGCGTCGCACCCAGGGCAATATACTGAAAATAAATGACTTCCTCCGCCATGCACCCGCCGCATAGCAACTTGGCAAGGGGCAAAGGCTCTGCTAGACCAACGCCGGATTACAGTGATAAGAGTTGTAAAAGCTCTCCAACGCCCCTCAGACGCAAACCTGCGTCTGTCGCAGGGGCCTAATTGTCGAAAGGGTGGACGTGTCCGAACCAGCTTCGATCTCCTCGGGTATCGCCGAACGCTATGCGACCGCGATCTTCGAGATTGCCCAAGACAGCAAACGCCTGCCCAAGCTGGAAACAGGTGTCGATGCGCTGGCGGAGGCGCTGGATGCCAGCGCCGACCTGCGCGCGATGATCGCCAGCCCTATAATTTCCCGGGCAGAACAGTCCCAGGCGATGTCTGTCATTGGCGATCATTTGAAACTGCCGCCTTCGCTGTCGCGGGGGCTTGGCCTGATGGCGCAAAAGCGGCGCCTCTTTGCTATGCCTCAGTTGATCGTGCAGCTGCGCTCCATGATCGCCGATCACAATGGCGAAGTTCGGGCAGACGTTACCAGCGCCAAGGCGCTGACAAAGACGCAGTCGGACAAACTTATCGAGACGCTCAAGGCCAATATCGGCAAAGACGTCAAGATCAATGCGACCGTCGATGAAAGCCTCATTGGCGGTCTTGTCGTAAAGGTGGGCTCGAAGATGATCGACACGTCGATCCGCTCCAAGCTTGCATCGCTCCAGAATTCAATGAAAGAGGTCGGATAAATGGGTATCCAAGCGGCAGAGATTTCTGCAATCCTGAAGGACCAGATCAAGAATTTCGGCCAAGAGGCCGAAGTGGCCGAGGTTGGCCGTGTTCTGTCCGTCGGTGACGGCATCGCCCGCGTGCATGGTTTGGACAATGTCCAGGCCGGCGAGCTGGTCGAATTTCCGGGCGGTATCATGGGCATGGCCCTGAACCTTGAGGCCGACAACGTCGGTATCGTGATCTTCGGCTCCGATCGGGACATTAAGGAAGGCGACACCGTCAAGCGCACCAAGTCCATCGTGGACGTGCCAATCGGTGATGCCCTTCTGGGCCGGGTCGTTGATGGCCTTGGCAATCCGCTGGACGGCAAAGGCCCCATCGAGACCAAAGAGCGCGGCCTCGCCGACGTTAAAGCGCCTGGAATTATCCCGCGTAAATCGGTGCATGAGCCAATGTCGACCGGCCTGAAATCCGTCGACAGCATGATCCCCGTTGGCCGTGGCCAGCGTGAGCTGATTATCGGTGACCGCCAGACTGGCAAGACCGCCATCGCGCTGGATACGATTCTGAACCAGAAGTCGATTAACGACGCCGCCGGCGACGACGAATACAAAAAACTGTATTGCGTCTATGTTGCCATCGGTCAGAAGCGTTCGACAGTTGCTCAGCTGGTGAAAAAACTGGAAGAAACCGGCGCGATGGCATATTCGATCGTCGTGGCGGCAACGGCATCCGACCCAGCTCCGATGCAGTTCCTCGCGCCATATTCCGCCACTGCGATGGCCGAGCATTTCCGCGACAATGGCCGCCATGCCCTGATCGTTTATGATGATTTGTCCAAGCAGGCCGTGGCCTACCGCCAGATGTCGCTGCTTCTGCGTCGCCCGCCGGGCCGCGAAGCATACCCCGGAGATGTGTTCTACTTGCACTCTCGTTTGCTGGAGCGGTCTGCTAAGCTAAATGAGGCTAACGGATCCGGCTCCCTGACGGCTTTGCCGATTATCGAGACACAAGGTGGCGACGTTTCGGCGTTTATCCCGACCAACGTGATTTCGATCACCGATGGCCAAATCTTCCTTGAGACCGAACTGTTCTATCAGGGCATCCGCCCTGCCGTGAACACCGGCCTGTCGGTCAGCCGCGTCGGCTCGTCCGCTCAGACCAATTCGATGAAATCCGTCGCGGGCCCTGTTAAGCTCGAATTGGCTCAGTACCGCGAAATGGCGGCCTTCGCCCAGTTCGGGTCAGACCTTGACGCCGCCACCCAGCAGTTGCTGAACCGCGGCGCGCGCCTGACCGAACTGATGAAGCAGCCGCAGTATGCACCCCTGACTAACTCCGAGATCGTCTGCGTGATTTTTGCGGGCACCAAGGGTTATCTGGATAAGATACCAGTCAAAGATGTGGGCCGCTTTGAAGCGGGTCTGCTCAAGCTTCTGCGCGGCAAACATTCCGATGTCTTGGATTGGATCACCAAGGAGGACCCGAAAATAAAAGGGGATGCCGAGAACAAGATCAGGGCTGTTCTGGACGAGTTCGCCGCCGATTTCGCATAGTAGAATCCGCATAGCAGACTTTGCATAAGAGGGAGATAAGGCGATGCCGAATCTCAAGGACCTGAAAAACAGGATCGCGTCGGTCAAATCGACTCGCAAGATCACTAAGGCCATGCAGATGGTCGCCGCGGCAAAACTACGCCGCGCCCAAGAGGCTGCCGAAGCGGCGCGTCCCTATACGACGCGTTTCAACGCAGTTATGGGGCGCCTCGCGTCGTCAGTTGGCAAAGCCGAAGGGGCGCCCCGCCTGCTGAGTGGTACGGGCGCCGATCAGACCTATCTGCTGGTCGTTCTCACGGCAGAACGCGGTCTGTGCGGTGGCTTCAACGCCAACATCGCTAAATTGGCCAAGCAGGAGGCGACCAAGCTGATCGCCGAGGGCAAGACCGTCAAGATTTTGACGGTTGGCAAGAAGGGGCGCGACTCGATGCGCCGTGACTACGGCAGATACTTCGTACATCACGTCGACATCACCGAGGTTAAGCGGATCGGTTACGCCGACGCGCAAGGCGTGGCGACCGAAGTGCTGAACCGCTTTGACGCGGGCGATTTCGACGTGGCCAAGATCTACTTCTCGGAGTTCGAGAACGTGGTCACACAGATTCCGACAGCTCAGCAGATCATCCCGGCCGATTTCGATGCGCCCGAGGATGATGACGCCGACGCCTTCTACGACTACGAGCCGGACGAGGCGGCCATTCTGGCCGACTTGCTGCCGCGCGGTGTGGCGACGGCGATCTTTGCGGCGCTCTTGGAAAACGGGGCGTCCGAACAGGGCGCGCGGATGTCCGCTATGGACAACGCCACCCGCAACGCAGGCGAGATGATCGACAAACTGACCATCCAGTACAACCGCTCGCGTCAGGCCGTGATCACCAACGAGCTGATTGAAATCATTTCAGGCGCTGAAGCGCTCTAGAACACGAACCGGAGACAGCAAACATGGCAAACGCAAAAGGCAAAATCACTCAGGTGATCGGTGCCGTGGTGGACGTTCAGTTCGGTGACCACCTGCCCGAAATTTTGAACGCTCTGACGACAGAAAACAACGGTAAGCGTTTGGTTCTCGAGGTCGCGCAGCACCTGGGTGAAAACACCGTTCGCACCATCGCAATGGACGCGACCGAGGGTCTTGTTCGCGGCCAAGAAGTCGTGGATACCGACGGCCCGATCACGGTGCCGGTGGGCACAGTAACTTTGGGGCGCATTCTGAACGTCGTGGGCGATCCCGTGGACGAAGGCGGGCCCGTGTCGCGCGCCGAACAGCGCTCGATCCATGCCAACGCGCCGCCTTTCTCTGATCAGTCGACCGAGTCGACCGTTCTGGTGACGGGTATCAAGGTCGTCGACCTCCTGGCCCCTTACGCGAAGGGCGGTAAAATCGGCCTCTTCGGCGGTGCCGGCGTGGGCAAGACGGTTCTTATCATGGAACTGATCAACAACATCGCCAAGGTTCACTCGGGCTACTCGGTTTTCGCCGGTGTGGGCGAGCGGACGCGCGAAGGTAACGACCTTTACCACGAGATGATCGAGTCGGGCGTTATCGTCCCCGACAACCTGCCCGAGTCCAAAGTGGCTCTGGTCTATGGCCAGATGAACGAGCCTCCAGGCGCACGTATGCGTGTTGCCCTGACGGGTCTGACCCTGGCCGAGCAATTCCGCGACGAGTCTGGCACGGACGTTCTGTTCTTCGTCGACAACATCTTCCGCTTTACCCAAGCGGGCTCTGAGGTGTCGGCGCTTCTGGGTCGTATCCCGTCTGCTGTAGGCTATCAGCCCACGCTGGCGACCGACATGGGTCAGATGCAGGAGCGGATTACATCGACCAGCAAAGGCTCGATCACGTCCGTTCAGGCCGTCTACGTTCCGGCGGACGATCTGACCGACCCCGCACCTGCCGCTACTTTTGCGCACCTTGATGCCACGACTGTTCTATCGCGCGCCATCTCCGAGCTGGGCATCTACCCGGCCGTTGACCCGCTCGACAGCACCTCGCGCTTGATGGACCCCGCCGTCGTCGGCGAGGAGCATTATCAGGTGGCTCGTGATGTGCAGAATATCCTTCAGCGCTACAAGTCGCTTCAGGATATCATCGCGATTCTTGGCATGGACGAGCTGAGCGAAGAGGATAAGTTGACCGTGGCACGCGCCCGGAAAATCCAGCGCTTCCTGTCGCAGCCCTTCGACGTGGCCAAGGTCTTTACTGGCTTCGACGGCGTACAGGTTCCGCTTGAGGAAACGATTTCGTCCTTCAAGGCCGTTGTTGCCGGCGAGTATGATCACCTGCCCGAAGGTGCCTTCTATATGGTGGGCGGCATCGAGGACGTGAAGGCCAAGGCCGAGCGTATGGCCGCCGACGCCGCATAAGACAGGCGCCGCATAATGCATCTGTCGGACCGCGATGCTGTCCGGCACATCCGCAATTGAAGGAGGCCACTCATGGCTGACACAGTGCAATTCGATCTGGTATCGCCCGAGCGCCTTCTGACGTCGGTGCAAGCACGTGAAGTGCAGATCCCCGGTGCCGAGGGCGATCTGACGGCTATGGCCGATCATTCGCCCCTCATCACCACCTTGCGCCCTGGCATCGTCCGCGTCATTTCGGACAAGGGCGAGGATGAATACGCAGTCACAGGCGGCTTTGCCGAGATCAACGGCGACAGCATCTCCGTGCTGGCAGAGCAGGCGATCCACCGCACCGACATGACTCAAGAGCGGTTCAAGGCGCTGATTGAGGACGCGAATAACCGTCTGACAAAGGCGCGTGAGACGTTCGTCAACGAGCCCGGTCCTGTAGACGACGCGGCCAAGCTGCTATCGGATATGGTCGCGATGGGCGAGCATATGGGCCTCAACGCCTATTGACCTACGCCGCGCGGTACATCTCAATGATTGGGCCCGCATTTCCTTGCGGGCCTTTTTTCTATGGAGGTATCATATTTCTGCCTAAAACACTTTGCATGTTTGATGTGTCACGTTTGCGGATGGGTAACGATTGAAGTGGTATGAAACGCATCGACACCAGACTTATGGGAATTGATCAGGGCGAGCTGGTCCTGTTCTCTGAATTTGAAAACGACGGTGCCATGTGGACCGGCGAGGGTGAGCGAACGCGCAGCCATTCTGTCCGCTTCTCGGACCGCTTTCGCAGCCCGCCTGCGGTGCATTGTGCACTGTCAATGTGGGACATCGACAGCGGCACCAACTCACGCGTAGAGGTTCGCGCCGAGGCCGTCACCGAAACGGGCTTCGAGGTAATCTTTTGTACATGGGCCGACACCCACATCGCCCGCGCCCGCGTTAGGTGGATGGCAATCGGCGAGGTGTCGCACGAGGATGACTGGGATTTGTATTGAGAGGCCTTGCCGAAGGCTGACCGGGGTGCGCATCTGCCCGCCGCGTTGCGCTGCGACAGTTGGCTGGAGTGGCTTGTGACCTGTAAGGCGCTGTCGCTATCGGGCAAAGAAGCCAGCGCTTCACTGAGCTGAGATGCCAGTTTTTGATGTGATTGAGCATGTCAATAAAGGCGCAGCTTCTGATTATGCTGTTCCCGTCCCAGACCAGGGGTCTCATCAAAACAAAGAGAACCCCGATGCCTATCTTTGACAAGGATGCATCCGCTTACCTGTCGAATACATCAATCACGCTTTAGTTCCCGAACTGCCCTTCATAAACCGGCTCCAGCGTCGGTGTCTCGAACAGCGACGATACGGACGTGCCATTCCAGATGTTCAGGATCGCCTGCGCAAATACTGGGGCGGTGGGGATGATGCGTATATTCGGTGCAGCGCGTACGGCCTCTGTAGGCGCGATAGTGTCGGTGATGACCATTGATTTCAGCACCGAGTCGGTGATCCGTTCGACCGCGGGGCCGGACATTACGCCGTGTGTGGTGTAGGCGTGAACCTCTGATGCGCCGCTTTCCATCAGCACTGCGGCTGCTTTGCACAATGTGCCAGCCGTGTCGCACATATCGTCGATGATGATACATTTCTTGCCCGTTACGTCGCCGATGATCGTCATTTCGGCGACTTCGCCGGCTTTCTCGCGGCGCTTGTCCACGATTGCCAGCGGGGCTGTGATCCGTTTCGCCAACTCGCGGGCGCGGCCCACGCCACCAACATCGGGTGACACGACCATTACGTCGTCCAGGCTACCCTTGAATTGCTTCATGATGTCCAGGGCAAAGACCGGCGAGGCGTAGAGGTTATCGACGGGAATGTCGAAAAACCCTTGGATCTGCGCTGCGTGCAAATCCATTGTAAGCACTCGCTCGATGCCGGCCTCAACCAGCATGTTGGCCACCAGCTTGGCCGAGATGGGTGTGCGCGCCTTCGAGCGGCGATCCTGCCGCGCATAGCCAAAATAGGGAATCACAGCTGTGATGCGTGCCGCCGAGGACCGGCGCAGCGCATCTGCCATGATCAGCAGCTCCATCAGGTTATCGTTCGCGGGGTTCGATGTGGGCTGAATGACAAACATATCTTCGCCGCGCACGTTCTCGAACACCTCGACAAAGATCTCACCATCGTTAAACCGCTCGACCCGCGCATCGACAAGGCCGACATCGACGCCTCGGTGCATCGACATGCGCCGCGCGATGGCAGTGGCAAGTGGCATGTTCGCATTGCCTGAGATCAGTTTCGGCTCTGATGTGGATGACATTTGATGGATCCCCTGAGGTGGCGACGGCAGCAGATTCGCCGCGTTGACATGGCTTAGCATGGGCGTAAGGTCGGGCAAAAGCTGCGACGGACCGAGGGAGGCCCGAAAAGATGATGATGCCGGTTTATTTTTGTGGAAGCGACTGTCTGGGTGGGGGCTGCGCCTGACATGCCGCGCGGGTCAAAGGGCGGATTTCAGACGTGGTGGACGACGTTTGGGCAAGGGCCGCGCGAGGCACTGATGATTCATTGCAGTCTGGCCGAGGCGGGGGTGTGGGGTGGCATGGCCCGCGATTTGTCAGGGGCGTTGACCATGACCGCATTTGATCTGCCGGGCCATGGGCGCAGCGGCGACTGGGAGGCGCGCGGCGAAATGAGCGCTGTTTGCGCCGAGATAGCGTCTGAATTTGCAGTGAAAAACCCACCTATGGACGTAATTGGCCATAGTTTTGGCGCGGTGGTCGCGTTGCGGCTGGCAATCGTTCGACCAGACCTTGTGCGATCGCTAGTTATGGTGGAGCCTGTATTTTTTGCCGCTGGATTGAGTGCGCGCCCAGAGGCGTGCGCCGTGCATCTACTGGAAAAGGCGGCCTTTGAGGCGGCAATTGCGGCAGGTGATCTGACGCGCGCCGCGCACGGTTTTATCGGGGCGTGGGGCGGGGGGCGGCCGTGGTCCAAGTTCACCGCCGACCAGCAGGCGCGTATTGCTGAGCAAATGCCACTGATCGCGGCGGCTGGCCCAGCGCTATACGATGATGTCGGCGGAATGCTGACGCCGGGCGTGCTTGAGGCTGTCGAAGTACCGGTCTTATTGCTGGAGGGGAGCGAGGCACCGGCAATCATTCCCGCAATCAATGACGGGTTGGCCGCGCGGCTTCAGAATGTGCGGCGCGGCGTTATCGGAGGGGCAGGGCATATGTCGGTCGCGACTCATTCGGCTCAGGTGAGCGCAGAGGTGCTGCGGTTTTTGCGCGAGGTTTGAGCCGAGGGCTGTCGCGCTCTGCTGCGCTCAGCCCTTGGCTAAAGCCACGAACGCGTCGATCATTTCATGCGTGATAGACCAATCGCAGACGAGACGCATCATCAACCGCTCCTCCGGATCTCCGTCCAGTTCGCCCCAGATGCCATAAACCGCGCCAGCAGCCTGTAGCCGCTGGTGCTGACGCCGGGACAGGGTGGCGAAGATCATGTTCGCTTCCGGCTCCTCGACGAACTTTAGGTCAGGCACATCGCGTAGGCCCGCAGCAAGCCGCGCAGCATTTGCGTTGGCGGCGCGCGCCGCCTGGAGCCAGATGCCGTCCTCCAGATAACCCTGCATCTGTGCCGACAGGTACCGATGTTTGGAGAACAGATGCGCCCCGCGCTTACGCCGCAACTCGAACTCCCACGCATGTTTGGGATCGAAGAAGATCACAGCCTCAACCCCGGCGCAGCCATTTTTGGTGCCCCCAAGGCTGAGTGCGTTGATGCCGGCCTTCCACGTCATGTCGGCGGGTGTGCAGTCCAGCGCTACCAGCGCATTGGCAAACCGCGCCCCATCCATGAAGGTTGGCAGGTCGTAGTCCCGCGCCACACTGGTCAGCGCATGCAGCTCGTCCAGCGTATACAAACGCCCCATCTCGGTCACTTGGGTCACCTGCACCGGGCCGCGCTGCGATGTGTGGACATCGCCCTTGCCCCAGCCCTCGATGCGGGCGCGCAGTTGCTCAGACGTCATCTTGTCGCCAGACCCTACAAGGCTCAGCTTGGCGCCGCCGGTGTAGAACTCCGGCGCGTGGCATTCATCGACGTTGATGTGCGCGAGGGGCGTGCAAAATACGGCGTCCCAAGGCTGGGCCATCGTGGCGAGTGCTAGTGCATTGGCCGCCGTGCCGGTTGCGACCAGATAAACCGCCGCTTCGGGTGCCTCGAACAGCTCGCGGATTTGTGTACGCACACCGTCCATGATGGGGTCGGTGCCGTAGCTGGGTTGAAATCCGGTATCTACCGCGATCATCGCCTGCGCGACGGCGGGGTGCATTGGACCAGAATTATCAGATGCAAAATACATCAGGTCGGCTCCTCGATTATGTGGTCTTCCCAGTCGTCCTCGTGGATCTCGAATTCGGGCACGGTCCGGCTTTGCATTGACACGCGGGCGTCATGGACGGTCTGAGGATCACCCGATATCAACGGGTGCCAATCATACAGTTTCTTGCCCTGCCACAGCAGCTTGTAGGCGCAGGTCTCGGGCATCCAGTATAGGTTTTTGTCCATGTTCGTCGGCTTTAGGACGATACATTCAGGTACGAAACTGTGGCGGACCGGGTATCGCGCGCACTGGCAGGTGGTGTCGTCGAACAGGCGGCAGGCGACTCGCGTCATCACGACCTCACCGGTATCCTCGTCCTCCAGCTTGTTCATGCAGCATTTGCCGCAGCCGTCGCAGAGCGCCTCCCATTCCGGGCGGCTCATGCGGGAGGGGTGGGTATCCTCCCAATATCGCGGGCGCAGGGGGGGGGTCATAGCGCCTCCAGTATGCGGCGTGCGCTTGCGCAATCGCCATCCATTTGTGCGATGAACGCCTCAAGGCTGTCGAACTTCGCCTCGGGGCGCAGGTAGTCGACCAGCGCGACGGACAGGTCCGCGCCGTAAAGATCACCTGTAAAATCAAAGATGAACGTTTCGAGGTTTGGCACCTCCCCGTCGAACATAGGCCGCACACCCAGCGATGCGGCGCCGGTATATTGCCCTGCATGTGCGCCGTTCAGCACGTCGACCAGCACGGCGTAGACGCCAAAGCGCGGCGGGTGGAGCCCAGCGATTGACATGTTTGCAGTAGGATAGCCCAGCTCGCGTCCGCGCCGTTCGCCACCCATCACGGTGCCCTCGATTCGGTGCCAATGCCCTAGCATTTCTGCGGCGCTCCTCGGATGCCCCTCTGACAGGGCGCGCCGGATTGCGGTTGAGCTGACCTCGCCTTCCTGCCCCTCCAGCAGGTCGGCGGCGGTGACGCCAAAGCCCAACTGCGCGCCGAATTCCGCTAGCACGGTGGCAGTGCCCGCGCGCCCTTTGCCAAAGCAGAAGTCTTTGCCGACAACCACATGCCTAAGACCGAGGCCATTGGCGATCACATCTCGGGCAAAACTCTCGGGGTTTAGCGCGGCCATGCCGGCGTCGAACGGCAGCTCATAGAGGATCTCGACCCCCAGCTTGGCCAGACGGCTGGCGCGTGCGGCGGGGCCCATCAACCGAAAGGGCGGTGCGTCTGGGGCAAAGTATTCGCGCGGATGCGGCTCGAACGTGAGGATCCCCAAGGGGGCGCTGGTCGCCAAACCTTTGGTGCGCGCAAGGTCGATGACCGCCCGGTGGCCTAGATGGACACCGTCGAAATTGCCGATGGCGGCGCTGGCGCCGCGGGCTGTGGCCGGGACGGCCTTGTAATCGCGAAAAATACGCATGTGGGAAGGGGTAGCGCGGTGCATCATCGTGCGCAAGCGCATGATGCACGTCGCGTGCTAAAGCGTTTCGGGGTATCACAGTGCGCCTGCACGAACCGGATGCGCCCTAGTCAAACTTGCGCGACGGGGCCAGCACGGTTGCCTCGCCGATCAGCACCTTCTTGCCATCCACGTAGCAGCGGCAATCCAGCCCCACGCGCCGCTTTGCGTGGTCTATGGAAATCACTTCGACTTCGGCCGTTACCATGTTGCCGGGGCGCACGGGCGCGAGGAATTTCAGCGACTGGCCCATGTAGACGGTGCCGTGGCCCGGCAACTGCTCGCCGATGACGGCTGAGATCAGACCGGCGGTCAGCATCCCATGCGCGATACGCCCTGCAAAGATGGTGTCGCGCGCATAGGCCTCGTCCAGATGCACCGGGTTGTGATCTGTCGAAACCTCTGCAAAAAGCTTGATGTCGCGGTCAGTGACGACCTTTCGCAAGTGGCGGGTCATGCCCATTTCGATATCTTCGATGCAGATCGTGCCGCGCGGCAGATTGTCCAACATAAGGCCCTCCGTGGTGGTTCTGTGGGTAATATTAAGGCGCGATGATGCCTTGGATTGCAACTTTATTACTTTGCAGGCGCAGAAAATCAACCCCTAAAGCAGGTGTATGGGATCGGAAGGCGGTGATGTCGGCGGGTGATCCGTGGCTGCGGATTAGCGTAAATGCCCTATGGTAAACGTCGGGCTGGCCTGCTCGCGCTGCAAAAACGCCTTCAGCCGCGCCGGGTCGGGCTGATCGCCATCATTCGTCTCACTCGCGGCCAAGCCCCCGGTGATAAAAAGAGAATCGAGGTTTTCGCCCATCGCGCCCGCGATATCGGTAGCGATTCCGTCGCCAATGGCCAGTATTCCTGCCTCGCCCACGTCCTTGCCGAGGGCCGCCAGACGGCGTCGCGCCAGATCGTAGATCGGCGGGTACGGCTTGCCAAAATAAAGGCTCTCCCCGCCCATTTCCGTATAAAGTCGCGCCAGCGCGCCTGCGCACCATTCGCGCCGCTCGCCCCGGTCCACAACGATATCGGGGTTTGCGCAGAGTAGCTTCAGGCCTTTTTGCTTGGCGTAGAGAAAATCGGCCCGGTTGACCGCCGGATCGGCCATCGGATCGAACGGGCCGACACAGACGATGCCGGTCGCCTCTTCCAAAGGGACGGGCGTGATGGTCGCTGGATTTTCGATCACGTCCAGTGGCTCAAAGAAGCCTTTGTCGCTGTCCCACGCGCCCATGACATAGACCTTGTCGCCGACAACACCGCGAAACATCGCCGCACGGGCCGAATCGCCTGATGTGGCGATGGCGTCATACGCGTCAGTCGTCACGCCAAATCCTACGAGTTGCGCCTCGACGCCTGTTCTCGACTTGGGCGAGTTGGTTACCAGAACCACTGTTCCGCCACTCTTTCGGTAGGCGCGCATCGCCTCGACCGCGCCGGGAATGGCCGTCTCTCCGTTATGCAAACAGCCCCAGAGATCTACGAACGCTGCATCATAGCGACTGGAAATTTCGGCAAGCGATTGGATGATCTGGGTCATGGCGGCTCCTGCGCAGGTTTTTGCCAGATATGGCAGGCGGGGCGGGCCAAAGCCAGAGGGGAGTGTGGTTGCGGGCGCGTATCCAACAAGGCAGGGTTCGGGGCGAAAGGCAGGGTTACCATGAACGACCATCTCCACCACGGCCACGGCGGCCACGACCATTGTCATATCCCGAAAAACGAGACCAAGATTGCCATCGCGGCCGCCCTCACGGGCACCTTCATGCTGGCCGAATTGGTCGGCGGGGTTGTGTCCGGTTCGCTCGCGCTGATCGCGGATGCGGGTCACATGTTGACGGATTTTGCGTCACTCATGCTGGCGTGGCTGGGGTTCCGGCTGGCCCGCCGGCCGGCGGATTGGAAGCGGACCTACGGCTTTGACCGTTTTTCGGTGCTGGCCGCCTTCGTCAATGGCATGTCCCTCTTTGCCATCGCGGCATGGATCATGTGGGAGGCGATTCAGCGTCTAGGCGCTCCGCAGGCAGTGATGGGCGGTGTCATGCTGTGGATTGCGTTGGGCGGCCTCATCGTGAATATCATCTGCTTTTGGGTCCTGACGCGGGGCGGCGAGGGTGAAAATCTGAACGTGCGTGCCGCCGTGCTACATGTAATGGGCGATTTACTGGGGTCGGTCGCGGCCCTCGTCGCGGCGCTGGTCATCATCTGGACGGGCTGGACGCCGATTGACCCGATCCTGTCGGTGCTGGTCGCGGTCATTATCCTGCGATCGGCCTTGGCTGTGGTCCGGCAAAGCGGGCATATCCTGCTGGAGGGGGCGCCCGATGGCTTTGACCGGCGCGACGTTGCGGAAACACTCTGCGCCGAAGTGCCGGGTTTGAGCGCCGTCAGCCATGTTCATGCGTGGTCCGTGACGCAGGAGCGGCCGATTGTCACGATGTCCATCGCGCTGGATGGTGGCGCTGATGCCGCCGTGACAAAAGCCGCAATCCGCACACTGCTACAAGGGCGGCACGGCATCGGGCATGTCACGATAGAGTTGGATACGTAAGAGAGCGGCGCGCTGCGCTCACGCCGCAGTATAAATCGCCGCTGCGATCATCAGAAACACCGCCCAGCCGCAAGCGGCGCCGATCACGTTCAGCGTAAACGCGAACGGCTGCTTGCGTGTCTTGTGCCGCAGGCTACGTTGCGCCAGCTTGGCGGCGGGCCATCCGCCAATGAGTGCCAGTGTCAGTAGCGTCTTTTCCGGTGTGCGCGATCCGCGCGCCTCGGACTGCCGTTTGTCACGGCGAAAGGCGAGGTAGGTCAAGACGTTGACCACGGCGAAATAGCCGCCCAGTGCCGCCGCATGGCTGAGGCCCAGCATGGACTAGAGCTTGAGGTTGGGGATGATCTGCTTTTTGCGGCTCATCACGCCGGGCAGGACGACCGTGTCGCCAGTGGGTGAGACACCAAACGATTTCTCGGCCAGCGTCCTGACCATATCGTTCGGGATCAGCAGCGTTGCCTCCTCGTTCAGGATATCGACGACAAACAGCAACACCTGATCGACGCCGTCCTCGGCCGCGACGCTCTCCATCGATTTCATTAAACTGTCCTTGCGGTCCAGCACCACCTTGGGAGCCGTCGTCTCTAGTACCGAGACGCGAAATTTGGCGCTTGGCAGCTCGAATTCTTTGCTGTCCATACGCAGTAACTCCGCGTCTGAAAATTCTGAAACGTCGGATTTTGCAGCAAACATCTCGGCGGAATAGTCGCTGATATCTATGCCCAGTTGCTCGGCCAAATTATGGGCGATCGCCTTGTCTTCTTGGGTCGTCGTCGGGCTGCGGAATTCCAGTGTATCGCTGAGGATGCACGACAGCATCGCGCCTTTGATGCCCTCTGGCATCTGGGCCATGTCCTTGCCAATCATTTTCCACATGATCGTGGCGGTGCATGCCAGCGGTTCAATCCGTATTTCCAAGGGGCCGCGCGTCTCAAGGCCGCCCACGAGGCGGTGGTGGTCGATGATGCCGCGGATATCGGCGCTGTTGATCCTAGGGGGCAGCTCGGCGGGGTTGTTGGTGTCGACGATGACGACAGGCTGGCCAGCCTCCACATCCTTGATGATATCAGGCGTGTCGAGGTTCCAGCGTTTCAGCATAAACGCGGCCTCGGTATTCGGCTTGCCCAGCAGGACGGGTTTGGCATCCACGCCTTTGATCTCGTTTAGGTACCACGCCCAAACGATGGGTGATCCGGTGCTATCCGTGTCAGGGGAGGTGTGGCCGAAAACGAGGGTTGTCATGAGAAGCGGTCCTTAACTTTAGCGTTGCGGGTTTGCGGAGTTTATAGGCGCAGCTTTCGGGCTTGTCACGGGGGCGGGGCGCGGCCAGTTTGACTGATATGGATAAAACTGCCGAAACCGATCTGTATCTGCCCGTGAAGGCATGGCTGGTGGCCAGGGGCTACACCGTCAAGGGTGAGGTGGGCGCGGCTGATGTTGTCGCGGCGATGGACGGCTGCATGCTAATTGTAGAGTTGAAGCTGGGGTTTTCGCTTGTCTTGTTGCAACAGGCGGTGGCGCGTCAGGCGGTGTGCGATGCGGTTTACGTGGCCGTTCCGCGCTGGCGCGGAAAAGTGGGGTGGCGCGCCTTCAAGGGTAATATAGGTCTTTGTCGGCGCTTGGGTTTGGGTGTGCTGTCGGTGGATTTGGTGCAAAGCGCGGTGCAGGAACACGCAGCGCCCGGCCCGTTTCAGCCGCGTAAGTCACTGAAGAAGCGTGGGCGACTGATACGCGAATTTGAGGCACGCGCTGGCGATCCCACGCACGGCGGCACAAAGGGCCAAGTGATGACATCCTACCGGCAAGACGCGCTGGCCTGCGCCGCGCATCTGGCGGGGGCGGGGCTGGCGCGCGGGGCTGATGTGGCAAGTGCGGCGGGCGTGACCCGCGCGACGCGCATCATGGCGGTCAATCATTACGGCTGGTTTTGCAGGGTCGAGCGGGGCGTCTATGCGCTGAGCGATGTGGGCATCGCGGCGCTTGATGAGGGTCAGAGGCCGGATGGGCCGCTGCCTCGGTAGCTGCGCAGGTAGCTGGTCATCTGCCAGCGGATCAGGAAATCTGCGGCCATTTCGCGGTATTCGACGCCCGCCATGCCGGCGGCGG
>Ga0307981_1001832_pt1 | contig 18222 bp, 16 predicted proteins | sample OrgLakmetagen987_FD_201849 | JGI IMG/M metagenome (GOLD analysis project Ga0307981, IMG submission 201849) | Saline water microbial communities from Organic Lake, Antarctica - #987 | ecosystem: Environmental > Aquatic > Non-marine Saline and Alkaline > Saline | place: Antarctica: Organic Lake... | reverse complement strand
CCGCATCTGTTCCACCTCATTCGCACTATCATGATGATGTCTTTGCACTAGCTGCTGATTCAATTAATCAGTATATCTCTCCGTCTGCTTGACCAACGTTTAATCGTCAGCCCGCATCTGTTCCACCTCATTCGCACTATCATGATGATGTTTTAGCACTAGTTGCTGATTCAATTAATCAGTATATCTCTCCGTCTGCTTGACCAACGTTTAATCGTCAGCCCGCATCTGTTCCACCTCATTCGCACTATCATGATGATGTTTTAGCACTAGTTGCTGATTCAATTAATCAGTATATCTCTCCGTCTGCTTTGAGTTTCTAGGTTCTGCATCTTTGCACTTGATAATACCATAAGAGATTAGATACAAAGTGTGATTCAATTTAGTTCAATTGTGAAATATAAGTAACAAGGGAGTAGTGCTTAGTGTGTTGTGCGAGTGTTGTGGTGTTGTGATTATTTTATTTTGTAATAAAAATAGAGCGGTTGTGCGTTGCCAAAATTTGGGGAAAAAAGGGCGGCGTGCAAAGTTTTGCAAGTGAAACACACTCCATACATAAGACATATCTTTTTCTTTGCATCCTGGATAGCTGCACCTTCCCTTCATATAATACTGTTTCGAACATCAACTACGTAGTAAGTGTTATCACATTCGACATACAGTCTACATTCAAACAGTCAAAAGCGGCTACTACGACAGTAACTTGCAGTAACCTAGAGATAGCACAAGAATCAATCCGTTTAAAAGCATGACTTCATTTGATCCATTCGCAGAGTTTGCGCAGTTCGAAAAGCCGAAGAAGCCATTTGAACCTCCTGCACCTGGACCTGTCCCACAAGAACCAACTGAAAGGAAGCCAGTGATGAACATGAACCAGACTGCTATGAACAACCAAAATGGGATGCAGCAGCAGCAGCAACAACAGCAGCAACAACAACAGCAACCTGCAATGCATCAAAATTCATACGGAATGAACTACGGAGCAGCACAGCCATCAATGAATCAACAGCCCATGGTCCCGGTTCCCCAGCAGCAGACGAACCAATGGGCAGTGCAGCAGCAACAGCCGATGCAGCAACCACCAACTCCAGCACCTGCTCCAATGGTACCCGTTCAGTCCTACAATTCTTACTCCCCAGCTGCTCAAACGACGCCACATGGATACCCCCAGCAGCAGCAGCAGCAGCAGCAGATGAACTCTGCACAGTCCACTTCTTCGGGATATGTGGCATCTCCACCGGCTCCTCCTGCCCCAGCGGAGTATGTGGCATCTCCGCCAGCTCCTCCTGCCCCAGTGCAACAACAGTATTACACACAACAACCTGGACAAGAGCAACAACAGCAAATGACTCAGCAAGCTCCAGTACCAGTGCAGCACCATACCGCTCCTTCTGCTGTAGTACAAGAGGACGACGATTTCTTTGGTGCTTTCTCAAATACTGCGCCAGAAAGTTCGCCCAACCGCCCTCCCTCTGTATTCGAAGCGAGGGAAAACGATGATATATCCTACCTTTCCAAATCAACTGGAGGCGGAACTCAATCTGGGTATAAAAATGGCCCCCTAGAAGATCCGAAATTTGCACCCAAACCGCCTGCAGTACACGGATTGTCACAGGCTCTAGCACTTTCTGCTCATGCACCTCCTGGTGCATCCCGATTGCCCAACTTTGACGAAGTGAGTCATTCCGGTTATGTCCTTAGTCGTATCTCATTCCGTACAATTTTGATTAAGAAGTGGAAACAGACGTTCTGGGTGACGTACGGAAAGAGTCAGGTTTTGTTTTTTAGGTCCAGTGCTGATTTTGAAGATTGGATTTCAAACCCTTATTTAAGCCAGGGGCAGAGGGATTTTCTCGTCAAGTTAAAGGTTGATCTTTTGGAAGATGTGCTCAAACAGAATGTGAGAGGATATCAGGTTACAAACATGCGTTTGAAGAATTACAACAACAAAATGCTGTGAGTACTCTTGTCATTTTAAATTTAAATAAATGATGTGCATTGAATTCGATTGATTCATTTGTGATTCTGAATACTTACCTTTAATCATTATGGATCACACAGTCACCAGTTCAAGCTTGAACGCTGGATGGACTATGGTCCCACCATCGCTGCGGCATTTGCCTCACCTAACGAAAGGGAAGTGTTCAACCTACGCACTATTCTTTCTGAGATGATGAAGAGAATGGCACCTCAAGGACAGCAAGGAGGCCACTCTGGTGCAGTTGTTGAACACACTCGCTCCTATGATCAACGCCAAGAGGCATCTCACGATAACTACGGGGCTCCTGATCCAGTGGCGTTTGCGATTGCAGGTCAACAAAGGCAGCCATCATCTCGTAATTTTGCTTCTAGTTCTTCTGTAGGTAGGCTGGACTATGGACGGGGCGCTGGCACATCTATCCATAGCCACCACTCTCACATGTCGACTGGTGCGTTGAGCACAGGTCCTGTGGAGAGGTCTCGTAACCCTGGCAATGAATATGCTGCTGGATACAGTGTGCAGAGTCGAGGCAATGGACGTTACTAAGTATGGAAGATTGGAAGCTTGAATAGGTTCTTGAACTTTTTTCAGCATTTATTTTTAGATGATGAATACAGTAATGGATATGAAGTGATGATGGGAGGCATGCGATAAGTGATCGTGTACTGCGAGGTAGAAGCTTACAATTTAAAGAGGAAATTTGGAGGAAGCGTAGACTTGTTTCAAATAAACGCAAGTGAAATAAAGTTATGTAATGCATGAAAAAATTTATGGGAGACCTATTTACTTGTTGACATTTTTTAGGCGCCACCTTTTGTTGTATGAATATACATTTTCAAATTTAGCAACGCATCATCAGTGCTCACTTGTACATTCTTCATAAAGGTAATAAAAGATAAAGAACCTTCGAATCTCTTTGACCAAACACGTTTGAATAAGTCAGTGGTCGATTATATTTATCGCTGCACAAACACGTTTGAATAATATTTGGCGGCTGTAGGAATCATATTTATTAGGAATCACAAATGAAATTCGCTCTGTCAAGTTTGACTTTAATCGGCATAATTGGAATTACTGTTATCAAACGCGGCAGTATAAATATTTGGCAGTCGTAGGAATCATATCTTAGAATCATAATTCACCGAAAGGTAATTAGTACATATACCAACAGTTCTCAATAAATTAAGCTTATCGAAGCTACAGCAGCTCTTTACAATACGGATCCGGCAGTGCAAAAACAGCTGTAGAACCTGAGATGGCAACAGCAGCTTTCACCATTAACAGTGATAAGCCAGACCCTACGTCAACCGAGTTTGAGAGTCTGACGAAGGAACTTCTTCGTCCTCTCGTCGAGCTAAATGATCACATCAATAATCTTACCTCAAAAGAAAACAAAATCAACTCCACAAGAATCGTAGTTGCAGGAGATCAAAGTCATGGCAAGACATCATTACTGGAGGCCCTTAGTGGCATTGACTTGCCACGTGGTGAGGGCATACAAACTCGCGTCCCATTGATACTGCAGCTTCGAGCTGCTGCATCTGGCGATGAATATGCGACGATCAGATTAGAGTCATCTTCTTCTGAAGACGAAGCCGAACGCATATCATTTTGTGACATTGGTAGCAAAGTAAGAGAATATACACAGAAGGCTGCTGGTGATGGCAAGGATATCAGGGATGAGTCCATTGAGCCCAAGATCTATCGAATTGATCAAGATGATTTGACATTGGTAGATTTACCAGGTATCACTCGTGTCGCCCTCAACGATCAAGCCGGTGGTGATGGTCACAAGCTTGAGAAAATGATTCTTGATATGTGCAAGAAGTACATGGCTCCAGAGCAGTCGATTCTGTTGAATGTTGTGAGTGCAATGGTTGACTTTTCAACGAGTGCATCCCTTCAGCTATCGCGGGAACTGGATCCTACAGGAGATAGGACTATGATATGCGTCACCAAGGTCGATCAACACAAGGAAGACGGACTAAGTGATAAGATACACTCTGCGATTGATATGATGAAGCTGGATCCTGAGCATGTATTCGCTGTGAGGAATAGATCACAAAAAGAGAAGTATGATCAGGTGCCGCTCAAGGAAGTACGAGACCTGGAGAAACGTATACTAGGCAAGATATCTCAGGATTGCGATGTTGGGTATGGGCTCGGGGTAGGATCCTTGTCGAAACAACTGGTGAAGATTCAATAAGAGCAGATTGTTCATACCTTGCCAAGGACACGAGCAGCGATTCGTGAGCAAATTGAAGAGCTCGAGAGCAGCATGGATAAGCTTGGTGAGCCTATAGGTGATGCTAGAGCTTGTCGATCGAAGGTAATGCATTGTATTGAGCTTCAATAAGTGAGCTACAGGACGAAGTCTTGGGCCGCACATCGTCGGCGCCGGTTTCTGACGGGATGACAGGGGCATCATTTGAGATTGCACTGACAATTGAGGATTTTGAAGCCGAAAGGAAGAAGTCCTTGGGGCAAAATTGTATCAAGTCCATTCAAGATGTGGGTGGATTTAAATTCACTCTAAAGATTCATCCAAATGAAAAGAAGAAAGTGGAAGATGCCAATGGTTCAGTTGAAGCTTTCTTGAGAGTGGTCTTTCGTGAGGACAACAGTGTAGCATCTATGGCTCTGTCATATGAATTCACAGTGTCGTCAGGAGAGAAGTACTTCTCACACAAAATGGAAGAAGAGTTTGTTGGGGCTGTGACTTAATAAGTGCAGCAGATGCCGACAATGTCAAAGGATCTATCACATTCCAAGTAAACGTATTCGTCGAGAAGCCAGTACTCAAGAAGAAGGAAAAGAATATTGATGATTACCAATCAATCATGCTCTGTGCTCAACTCAATAAGCTACAAGACGACTTTATATCTTCCTTGAACAAGCTATACTCTAACCATTACTTCTTCTCTTCCAATTTTCGAAAGAAAATACAACATGAAGTGTCTGCCTGTCGCGGCGGTTTTGGTCTTCCTGGAGCTGTCGGTCCTCACGTACCTGTGGACATTCTCAAAACACTTCGTCAGAAGCTACCAATTGTTGTTGCAGTATACCGAGAAGGGGTCCAGAAAGCGGTGCTGCAGAAAGTTGATAAGCTCGTCGAAAGGCACTTTGAGTCCAAGCTGTACCCAAATCTCAACGTTCTGATTATCAATAGTTGCAACTCTCTCGTCACTGAACAGGCATCGATACTTGTTAGACAGCATGGATTCATTCTTGAGTGGGAGGAGTCGGTATGCAGCAGTAATCACTATTTCATGCACACTGTCCAGAGCATCAGGTCGATAATCGCAAATACCGAGAACGATAAGCCTTCCTACCTCAAACATCTATCCGAAGCATCAATCAAGCTCATGAGCAACGAGGATCAGAGGATTGTGGATATGCAGATTGAGATATTTGCGTATTGAAAGCTAATGCAAAAGCGTCTTGCTGACTATATGATAATGTCAACCCATTCCGTAATGGTGCATAAGCCTATCAATATCATGCTGAAACCAGCCTTACTCGAGGCAACGATGTCGCATGGTGACACTGAGATAGTGAGACTCCTGTCCCCCGATAGTACCATCGTCCGAAAGCGGAATGATGTATCTAGACGTCTTGATCGTCTGTTGAAGGCGAGATCATCGCTGGAGGAATGGGACGAGAAGGCGAAACTATTATAATGTGATGTACCTTGGCAAGGAGGAAGATTTGTTGAATATTAACACATTCAAGTCTTCGCACTTTTCATACTCACTGTTGAGTGGGACTAATTTCTATTCTTCTTGCTATGACGATACCTTTATATGGCATCTGTGTAATCCTTTTCTATATTTCAATTTAACGTGATCCTTTTGATTGTTTTACTCAAGGTATCACTGACTGAATCTTATTCACTCGGATCATCAACAAGACGAGCACTATCTTACAGGCCTAGCTTCATTTTGGCATTCTTGAAGAGTTGAGTGACAAGGTAGAAGAAGCGCACAGCAAAATTCTCCACAACAGAAAAAGCCAGAGTAGCAAGATGAAAAAATATCGAGTCGTTGTCGAGGACGCTTTGTTGTACATAGAGATCATTTTCTATTCCAGATTTTTGTTCGCCAGGTTCTTTCATCACATGCTTATATTTCAAGATCAAGCTCGATCCATCTTTAAATCCTTTCTCAAAACAAATTCCAAGAGCAGTTTGATTTGCGTGATTTCTGACATCGGTTGGCGCTCCTTTCTCGAGCAGGGATATCATGGTTTCTATATCTCCGCGAATTACTGCTTGGTGTAGGAATGAATTCCCGTCGTTATCTACGAGTAAAGTAACCTCCTCCTCATCATCTTCTTCAACCTTGCCTTGAAGATGAATGATATCAACGTCGATGGCTGAATCATTTTGAAGAGGAGACAGTGAAGATGAAGATTTAGGCAAGTAAGATTCAGCCCTCATATTTTGGAAAAAAGCATCCCAAATTTCAAAATTCTTTGTGGTCTGCAGAACAGTATCATCAACGACTGGTGCTCTTGAGTGCGAGATATTATTAATACACGCGAGTGCAACTGGCTCGTTGAATTTGTGGCATTGGTAGCTGTTGGATCTTGTGTCGGTCTCCGTAATCAATGCTTCATCAACAGTGTTTGTAATACAGTAGACGCAACTTGGACTGCAAGCTTGAGCATTACTTAGAGCATCGATGAGCGAAATTTTATTATGCCTAGTCGCCACGAGGTGAAGAGCAGTATTTCCATTCTCGTTTACCATTGATGGACACGCGCCGTTCTCCAAGAGCGTATGTATACACTGAAGGCAACCTCTAGACGCTGCAATGTGAAGTGGGGTTTGACTGTCCAAATTATAGGCGTTGATCTGAGCACCATGTTGAATAAGATAATTCAAGGCTTCATGATGATTATCAATGAGATGATTTTTACAAATGTTGTGCAGAGCTGATGTAGAGTAGTTATCATTGAGATTAATATGCTCTTGGGACATTAAAAGTTTCATTCCGGCGAGGTTGCAACTTTTTGAGGCAACGAAAAAGGGAGTCTCTCCATCGCAATTTCTCAAGCAAAGAGGGTCAAAAGCAACGAAATTATTTTGATTTGGAGATTCGCCTCCTTGATTTGTCTCGGAGAGTGGCAGGTTGGTCAAAATTGGCGACAATTCAAGGCAACTTGCTTTATCGAGATCAGCATGCACATCAATTGATAAAGGTTTTGTCATGATAATTTCATGACAATCATCATTCGAATTATGCTCGGTTTGAATTGCAATAATTTCAGTTACCAAAGCAAGTGTGTGGGGTGCGAAAGAGAGGGCTCCCATAAATCTTGAATTTTAGTCAACGAATAATAATACTTAGATGGCTGTACGAATTGCCTTATTCACGATTTGCCAGTGTCATAAAGAGAGAAAGAAACGTTGCGAGCAGGAGCAGAGACTCCACTACTTATTTAAAAATAGACCTTTATCTCAAAATTGCTTGTTGGTTTATTTCTTGACCCAACGCTTTTTTACCTCGTGCTCTTGTCCAAAAGGAATATCACCTCTTATCTTCTTTTGCAAAGCGCTTACGATGAATGGCAATTTTTTAAAATTTAAGCAGACTTTGGTAAAGATTTTTACGAGGCTCTCATTGCTATCGATAGAACTTATTGTTTCAATGATAGTCCCTCTGGCATGAAGCACGAGCTCAAAAATGTATTTGAGATAATGAATGCATGCAACGAAGGTTGTGCCACCATTAGGCGAAAGAGCTTGTCAAATGTGTATGACAATAATAAACCGAAGATCGCACATCTACTACCTTTATTGTGAACATGCGCAAAAGGAATATGACAATAGGAAACCTATGGCTAGCTGTATAATCTTGCATCTGATCTCTTGCCACTGAAGCGGCAAGGAGACTATAGCCATATTGCCCATTAGGACAGACTAGCCACTATAATACATGTGAATGGATGACGTATCAGGATTGGTTTGAAGAAGGTATCCCTATGCTTTACCAGATCCAGGTTGAAGTTCACAATACCCCCGGTGGAAAGGCAATTGATTGCTTTGATACTTTTGAGAGAGCAGGTATTTGAGATTCCACAAAGAACCTAACATTCAATTTAGCGATGGATCATGTGTTAAATATGCATTTGTAAAAGTAGAGGAGCAGTTTTTGGAGGGAAAGTACTTCAACAAGACATTGTCAACACAATAGTAAAGAATAAGACAGCAGATAGTGTCACTTGTAGTGATAGGTATGCAAGGAATGGATCGACAGTAAAAGTGCCATTACAATTGTCGATACGGAAAGGTTATATGCTGGCACAAAAAAATAGCGGTAACTCACAAGTTTCGAGAAAGTGCCATAATACTAATCTTGAGATTGAGTAAAAAGTAAAGGAAGATGCACTTTAGAAGTAAACAACAAACCAGCAAAACAGCACAGAAATAGAACTACATGCACTATATAAACAACCTCTTGGGGACATTCTTAACATGTCCAATGAACGACTGGTAAACTGGCTCCAATCCTACTCGGCATCATCATCATACAGAGCACACCACCACACCTCACTCAAAACCTTCTTCAACAAGACCTCCATAAATTTATACAACACGAAAAAGAAAGATGAAACCAAGTTCTACTTCCAACCATCAAAAGTGGCCCGGGGTACAGTATTAACATTCTATTTTCCAAGGAACCTTTAGAATAGTTTAACTGCTAAGAATTATTTTTATTTATTAGAAGTAAACAACAAAAATCTGCTTGACAGGAACATTTTATAATTGGAGGTTAGGAGTGATACAACAAAATCAGGGAATTCTGAGCACCAAGGTAAGACCTTACAAGTGATATAGGGAAGCTACTGCATGCGTAATAGATGATATGCACAGTTGCTACACGTCCTAGATAATCACGTAGCTCAAAGGTCGAACGGAACGCCATCACTAACATGGTCAATGTATGGATGAAAGATTAGAGATAATGTCCCTCTAATCTTGGCTTTTGTATCATTACAGAGGACTTGGTCATTGAGAAAGCCCGTTCTATGCTTTTTGTCGATTCAAGTCTTGACAATAGAGAATAAAAATGCCACCATACCAGTTAGACCTTCTGTTTGCATGTTGCTTTTTTGTCGATTCAAGTCTTGACGATAGTGAATACAAATGCCACCATACCAGGTAGACCTTATGTTTGCATGTTACGAGATAGTAGACGAATGTGCTTTGTTCAATCCGCTTGTGCGATTGGAAGTAATCACTGCAAGGGTTTTAAAATCACGTCCTTCTGCACAGACTCATTCACAACGCCGCGCTCTTTCCAGCCATTTTTCGTGTACTTTTACAATGTATTATGTTCATGGACACATATTTAAGCAGCAACATATCGTGTACATTGTCATACATCCTGGGTTAGAATCTTTATGCATACCACTTGTAATGATAACATTTATCATCGGGTTTCCACTGCTTATGCTGGATGCTGTCGAATCAAAATATTAATAAATTCTGCGAAGAGTACTTAAGCGTTAGGAGAGTCACTCTTTGCCATCAATTCAATAAGATGAGGGATATGATAATAAAGGAGACACGTCGCTTAAAGGTCTTCATTCTATCTACCTCTGTGATAAATATGTCTCCTTTACCTTGTGGAAGTTTATTCTTTGCTCGCCTTATCAGCGTCTAAACAACATGTTCAATCTTGAGTTGTGGAGCTTTGGATTCACTAGAGACAGGACTCAACGAGATAATTACCATGTGCAAACATGCTTGCACCGAAATGGATCAATGCGCATTGAAAGTGGATCAACTTCGCCATCTATACAATGATCAATTTCTTCTTATGATTGTTACAATGTTTTGATCCGCATAGAATTAATCTATTCTATTCCTTGAGGTGCTCGTTTGTACGATGCCACTCGGCGCCGATTCATACTTCGTCAAGCTATTGAGGAATCAGGTTTCTCCAGGCACATAGTATTGCCGACGTGATATGTGACTGATGAATATGCATACATCTGGAAGTGAATTGGTAAAAAGTCAGCCCAATGGAGTACTTTAATCCATCATACAACTAAAGTTAGTACCAAGAGGCTATGATTATCACCATTCAATCGAAGTGAACACATTTGATTCGTTTCAAGGTCGAGAGCTGTCGAGAGGCATATTGTCATCTTTTCGTGTGTCAGAGCCGCAGGTAGCAAAGGAATTGGATTCTTGAGCGATTTGAGACGAATGAATGTAGCTCTGACGAGGGCAAACATTTTCTTTTCGTTATTGCAAGATGTGACTCGATCTGTGTCAATCCATATTGGGACCAGCTCGTAAAATGACGCCAGAAATAACATGGCACTTATTTCTATTCCTCGTTCTTTTGTTGCTTCTGAAGGTTCTTTGACGCAGCTCAAGACTAAGTTCTCAGAAGCACATTTGAAGCGAAGAAAACAAGACAAACAATGCAAATCAATAATCATTTAAGCCCGTTTGTGTTGCATCTCAGTAGCTGCCGTCGTAGGAAGAGGATGCCAGGACGATTGCATTACATGCAAAAATGAAAAGGAATTATTCTTATTATTGTTATGCTGCAACATCTAAATACGAATGAAGTAGGAATCATGCGTCAATTCATTGAAAGAATCAACTCTTCTAAACGATTTCCATTGAATTCCGAACTTCTGTATGCCATATCATCTATTGTCATATTGACCTCCTTTCACATACAATGCGTTTTCATTCTGTTCACATTGGCTACTTCAATGTCTTGCCTTTTTACATATAAGACATGTCGCGAATGGCAAGTCCATTTCTGTATAGTTTATCCTTCCTCCTTTGCTCGTGGTTTGCCTTTCTTCGGTCGTCAGCTTTCCACAATTTTTGAGAGAATCTTTATACGAGCCGCGCTTGTAACAGCTATTTCCTCCGATACTTTTGGTATCTCCGCCAACAGATTTAGCCTTTGGGCAATCAGCTACAGCATGACCTTTACGACGGCAGTTGAAGCATATGGTGTTTGCATTATTTTCTTGCCAGTAGCCTTTTCCCGACGATCCCTGGCCTGCTGAGCATAGTTTCCCTTCTTTGGAGCTCGGTCAATTTTGTCGCTGGCTTTCTAGCTCTCTTGTCCATTTTGCGTATCTGATGTATTTTACGATTAATGGGCGTGAATCCGGTATTCAGTATTCAATGCTGACTGTGGAATGTGGAATGCCCAAAAGCACCGGAATTAGTGCCATTGGGTTAAGAAGACCTTGTCTTCTCTCTAAGCTTTGAGTCCATACTAGCTGTCATCTGGTATAGATGCATAGAGTGTTGAACGCAAACGGACCGAATTAAAGATGCATCTCCATCTTGTTCACCATAGATCTTTTCGGAGGTGGAGATGTTGGTATTGGACTTCATTTGTCTCTTTGCTTCGCCAACTTTCTACTCTCTTTTCTTTAATGACTAAAATCTCCCGCCAGCATTGCAACGATTCACATAACAATAATAAGCCAAAGATCAAACATCTACTACCTATATTGTAAACATGTACAAAAGGTAAAAGGCAAGTGACAAGAGGAAACCCATGGCTGGCTGTGTGATCTTGCACCGTTCTCTTGCCACTGATGAAGCAAGGAGACTATGCCCATGTTGTCCATTAGGTCTTGTTCTAAACTTAGGTGGCAATGACCAGTAGGAGAAATTTATTCATAATTTGTGATTTCAAAGTATAATCCTTATCAAAATCATGCGTATTCTTACCAGCAAAGATTGTAGCATGAGGGAAGAAGGGAATTAATGGTCGTTGGACACTTCGAGGTTGACAAAGTCACCACCAGTAGTTATTAGAGACGCAATCTTGAACCTTGGAGAAGAAGAATGAGGAATTTTAATCTAGTGCAATGTTTTGAAAAGGAAAGCGAGCTGCGAGTCAAAATTTTAATTGGAAAACCCTACAGCGATCTAATTGAAGGAAATGGACACATCGCTCTTCCAGTGAATAAGGTGACGAAGAAATCAGCCAAGTCCATGGTCAAAGTTGATAACCTGAATGATACTGAACGCCTACAAGGCAAAATTTGTCTGGTACAGTTCCGTTCGTTCATGTACAATGAACATAACACTGATCCTGTTTTGTTAGCTGTAATAATGCGCCCTATTTTTATGATAGACTTTGGTAACACGTTCAAGCGTTCCAGATGTGGTGGTTCATTCTTGACACATTGATATTGATTTTCACAAATGTCGCATCAACATAGTCAAATCCTACCTAGATCAGGTGTGTACGTTGCTCTTTCTGTTCCATTTTCCACCATTGATTGCCTAAAACTTGGCCTCAATGCCCAATGCCCAACAAAGCGTTCTTCAACTCTTCACTCTCCTCCTCCATCATTCTCATAGTACGATCCTTCCTATCATCATCATCTGGGACCCCCAATTTGACTTTATCATTACATTTATCTTGACTCATTATGCTTGTGGGAGCCCAGTCTTCCAATTTATCATAGACATCATCATTCCTCTCAAAATCTCCCTCCTGCCTTGGCAGAATATGCACATGAACATGAGGAACTGACTGCCCTGCTTGTTTACCATCTTGGACTGCTACATTAAATCCTCCAGCGCTGTAACACTTTTCTAAAGCATTTTGAACTGTTCTAACCGAACGCCACAGATCGTCGTATTCTTCGTTTGTCAGTTGGGATAGTTTGGGAACGATTCGTTTGGGGATAACGAGTACATGTCCAGGTACTATAGGTCGAAGATTTACAATTGCCACTGTGAGATCTGACGGCGACTCGTAGAATATTTGTGATTTGTTGATTATGAATTTACCAAATATTAGCTGATGCTGCTCTTCGATGTTGGATGGAGAGCTCATGTTTCTTTTACTTGTAGTGTCGTCGAACCTCCTAAAAGAGTTTTGCGTTTCTTGGGCGTCGACCTTACGAAAGTGATTGCTTGAATGTAATTGATGAAATGCAAATACGGAGCCTCTTCCCAGAAGAATGCTTTGGTAGACGATTTTCAACTGCATTTACTTGATGATCGATGATACAATTAGTAAGTTGTACTGCATATATCATCAATCATCATACGCAATCACAACAGTAGTTTCATTTATATTCTGCTTCCTGCTTCTATTGGCGATTTTTGTTGCTTGTTGCTTGCGACTTGCGACTTGTTGCTTTTGCTATTACTGTACTAGCAAGGCTACACATCGTCTAACTTGTAGTTCACAGTCGCGCCAACATGCACAGTTTAAAATATTTAATCAATACAATTTTAAATAATGCCAGGCAACAGGCAACCCAGTTTGTTATTAAAACGAACGATGAACGCAGCATTTTAATATTTGCCATGTGAGAGAAGCTGAAGGAGCTGAGTTAAAAGTTCAGCATTCGCAGCATTGGATGGCATGCAATTTCGTCTTTTTTGGAAAAAAGGGAAAGAGTTTCGGGAATGGAGCAAATGAAGTCCAAATATATTATTTAATATTCACAATTTTCCTCGCACTCATTATCACCTTGATCATCCTCCTTTCTAATCCTTGAAAGACAACCTGAAATTAAAATGGTCGATGAATCTTCAGTGGATTTGTTGGGGCTCAACTTTCTTGAAGCTGAGACAAGTCTAGTTCCTTTTGAGACAAGACAGAAAGAAACAAGTTGGGTCATGGGAGATGTCTTGCTACAATTTCAACAGGTTGACTTTAATCAACAACCTTGGCAACCTCCAGAGGAGAATGATGTCCGGGACGGTCGAAAACGTCGAATCTCTTCGTTCCAGCAGGATAATTGGAGTTCCTTCTCATCAAATGTGATATGTTCTATTCTCGATGACAGAACGTTCTGCCCTCCACCGCCACTACCAATTCAGAATAATATTATGAGCTTTGACGCGTTTGCAGATATTAATGCAAATTCGTCTCTCCCTTCATTTGAAAGGGTGATGCACGCGGGCAAAATTTTGTCTCGCATATCAATAAGATCTCTCATCACACGGTCGTGGAAGGAAGTCTTCTGGATTATATACGACACTCATCAGCTCATATTCTTTAGATGCATGAGAGACTATGAAGAATGGTTGTTGAATCCATATCTCTCCGAAGCTGAAAGAGAGTTATTGATCAAACTCAAAATCGACTTTGAGAAAGATTTGAGTGTTACTGGAATTCGAGGATATCAACATACTGATGTTAAACCAAAGTCCTACAGAAGACGAGGTATTCTTTTTCAATTCAAGGTTGATAGTATGACACGCTATGGACCAAGTCTTGTGGGTGCCTTTGCATCTTCTGATCAAAAGAAATTAACTAAACTGCATTGCCTATTTTATGAAATGATGAAGAGGAGCCCACTGAACTCGAGTCTGCTGAAACTGAATATGAGCCACAAGGCGTTCGATGGTCCTCGAAGAGAGAGTAAGTTATAAAATATGCATTGCTCTGCAATGTCTTACCACGGAACTTACGAGAATGACTTCAAATATTCCTCTTAGGTGAGAAATTATCTAGCTTAAATTCGTCTTTTGCTCCAAGCTTTGCTTTATCTCCACAAGAATTAGAAATGAGCATTCGATCAGTGCCATCTCGAATGGATTCAAAGGCATCTACTATCACTGACAGTTTCTGATGTTCAGTATGTTGCGGCTGTAAGGCCATCCATCATAGACTTTCTTGTCATTTTTTCAATGCGTAAGGATTGTAGCATATGAATTGAGAAACGATAGCAAATAATTCTGTAGATATCCCGCAAACCTTATGAAATAGAATAGAAGTTGTTTCCTAAAAATGATTTTAAAAAGCTTTGTGGTCTTTACGGTTCCAAAGTGATTATCAAGAGCAGAGGTATGAAGACAATGACGAGAATTTGTTCTCTGAAAATACACAATAACCGCAGTGTACGAGCTGAAGAGAAATGTGGCTAGCCTTGGCAACTCCAAACAGGTAAAATGCAAGCATTCTATTGCATTCTAGATACAAGCAAGGAAGTTCCTACGTTAGTTCTCCAGTCGTTGCTATCGTCAGTAACAATATGCGCCCACAAATATCCAGATTCAAACCAACAATGACGGTCGCATTCTCATCATGATTTATATGAAATGGGAAATAGGCAGCCAAAACATGACATTCGTGAATCTCTTCATGTCAAACAGGATATGAATAAATTGCGCCAATCTTACCTGTTTCATATCACCAACCATGAACTTGGAGAAGAGCGGGAAATATTACTATTGCGTAGCTCTAATACTTGGCACCATGGTTAACAATTGCTCTGAAAGTAGAACAAATCAAAGAAGTGGGAGATTCCTGAAACCATTCCTAGCCTCCCTGTAGATTGTCATCCTCTGGGCAAGCACGACTAAAAATATGTCAATACAGAAGATTGGTTAGAATGCGATGCAGATGCTTTGAACTCTTATTAAATACTTCATTATCTTACAAAGAGAAAATTCAAACAAAATCAGCTTCACTACTGTGTGAATCATCATCAGCATCATCTCGCATTAGTCTGTTTCGGTCATCAATCCCAGTCCTTAAGTTTGGCGCGCCTGTGAGAGAAGCTTCTTTGAGTGATGGTGGATGCGGAAGGAGCAAATCCTACCTAGCAAATCTCACGCGATAATAATTTTTGCCACACGACACACCACGAAGGACGACGACGCCTCCTCCTCCTTCCTCCTCCATTTTGACATCTTCACATTATTTCACATAGTGGTAAACAGCGACAGAGCTACGTTATAATAGTTAACACTATCTCCCTTAGTTATTGTTTTTATCATGGTGCGTATCTCTAAACGTCCTCACATGAGAAGGAATAGGTCAAAGACTTTCAAATCAAAGTGGATGCTTGCAATCTTGCTGACCGTGGTAGGCATCAGTGGAATGTTCACCATGAGGCAAAAGGTTAGTAGTTATCAACAGATATTATCATCTTGGGCTTGTCACTCTGCAAGAGACTGCAAATATGATTCATATCCTTACCTGACACTTGTTCTTACCATCTTCATTAGAATGTACATACTGCCAATGTAGTACTAGTGAGTGCCATCTCTGCAACCAGAATCCTATCAAGTGGAAAACCATATCTTCTCTATGGAACGGCATGGAAGGAGGGCGAGACTGCAAGGCTGGTAAACGAGGCTATCAAATCTGGCTTCCGTTTTATCGATACAGCTTGTCAACCAAAGCACTATAACGAGCCTGGGGTTGGTGAAGGAATTGTCTCAGCCATGAAAGAGCTGGGACTTTCTCGTTCCGATTTGTTCATTCAAACAAAATTTACTTCTCTTAACGGTCAAGATCCGAACCGTGTGCCATATGACAAGGACGCATCTGTGGAAGATCAAGTTTATCAGAGTATTGAGGAATCTCTAAAGAACTTGCGTACCGAATACATTGACTCGTTCGTTTTGCACTCGCCGATGAGAAATCATGAAGAGACTATGCGAGTTTGGCGCGTGCTGGAAGAGAAAGTGGACAATGGCGTAATCCGGCAACTAGGAATCTCTAATTGTTACGATATTCATCATTTCGAAAAGATCCATGATGATGCAAGAATCAAACCTGCAGTTCTTCAGAATCGCTTTTATTCGGATAGCGGCTTTGATGTTGACTTGAGGAAGTACTGTGCTGACAATGCCATCCGGTACCAATCTTTCTGGACGTTGACATCTAGCACAACTCGTCGTAACCTTCAAAAATTAGAAGTCAAACAAATGGCAGAAGATAAAGGTCTCACCCCGCAAACTTTGATGTATGTTTATATGATGGAATTAGGGCACACTCCTCTTTCTGGAACTACAAATCGAGAGCATATGCTATCTGATGTAGCTGTTATGGAACGCATACAAGCGGGAGAAACGATCCTTAGTGAAGAAGAGTTGGACCAAATGTCACACTTGCTTGAAATTGAGAGTTAGAAACATCGGCTAGATATTGAGTCTTTATAAATATATGCTTCCGTTGGGTGGTTAGGATGGAGGAGATGCCACAGTAGATGGAATGGAATCGCTTTAATGCGCTCTACTGGAAGGATCACAGATGCCCAAAGGGGTTATATCTGCATTCATCAAATTTACAGTAGACAAGAAGATTGCCATCATTCTAAAACTTTGTTCGATGAGAATGGCAGTCTGTTCATAAAATACGGAGCCTACCCTGCAGGCTTAGATGTTAGATGATTCACAACTAAACGACCAACTTTTAATGTTTTTTTAATATCGTAAAAGTCCATAGGCTACTATACAGCAGTTGATACGACAGTGATTCGTTTGCTGCGCGGCAATATTCGATTGCCTTAGATGGCAATGACTTGATAGTATTGAGATGCACGGATTCAGTGTAGATGGGCAATATTTCATCGATGCTATTCCAGCCTTGTTCCAATGATCGAAGGTAATTCTAATAGAGAGCAAAAATAAGTAGTATGAAAGAGAATGTCCGAATCACCTATTATCTAGAGCTTCGTGTTTCTCATGATCATGCCGACGAGTGAGCAGAAATTTTGGTCATCAACATTGGAATCGAACCACCCTCCAAGGAGGCAAAGAGAGTGCACCATAGCAAGTTCTGGAACGCAGATAGTTTTATTCTAAATCAATGATGGTTTCAAACCCTTTTGGGATTATTTACAGATAGTTAGTAAATATGTAATCTTTGAGATATAATGAGGTTTTACAACTCGTCTTCAGTTTCAGCACCATCATCATCCTCAGATTCGGAATCTTCTGAGGCAGAGTTTATAACAAATTTTCCGACGATACTATCCCCATCGCCACTTTCATCGCCGTCATCCCCGTCAATTGTATTTAGCATAGATTGGTCATCGTCACTACCATTATCCATAGAGGCATCTTCTGATATTGATTGATTATCCTCTAAGGAATCATCTGCTGCCTCATGACTCTCTCCTTGACTCTGACTGCTACCATCACTATCATTCTTAGACTTTCTTTTCTTGTCTTTCGAAGCTTTCCTTTTTCTCTTCTCAGGCTTGACCTTCTTTCTCTTCTTCGATGTGTTTTCTAATACTACTCTATCACGAATTTCTTTCAACTCTTTTTCTTTGATTTTGAATCCTCTTACTTTTGAACCAGATCCCATCTGATTCAACACAAAGGTACTCTCAATTTGGAATCCAGCTGTTCTCAACTTCGCACTCAACTTTAGAAGTGCATTATCGCAGCGCTCGAGTTCGAAAACAACTTGCTCAGCGATTCGCCCATGAGAAGATATCTTGCTATCAGCGAGCGCCTTATTTCCGACCTTCAACTT
>Ga0307981_1001829_pt1 | contig 18229 bp, 19 predicted proteins | sample OrgLakmetagen987_FD_201849 | JGI IMG/M metagenome (GOLD analysis project Ga0307981, IMG submission 201849) | Saline water microbial communities from Organic Lake, Antarctica - #987 | ecosystem: Environmental > Aquatic > Non-marine Saline and Alkaline > Saline | place: Antarctica: Organic Lake... | reverse complement strand
ATCGTAAGAACAGTTTGATTGACTCTTCTTATAGATAGACTACCGAGGGTCCTGACACACTACAGCCGAGAATTGAAGGTTCGAGGCGTGATCAGATTCTCCATAGAATCAACAACAACTGCTCCAGACCAACACACAACACCAGCAACAATCCTCCACACGTGCAAGCATCCCGCTTACACCGTTACATAGAAACCTGCCCGGGATAGCAACAACTGCTCCAGACCAACACACAACACCAGCAACAATCCTCCACATGTGCAAGCATCCCGCTTACACCGTTACAGGGTGTCGTATACAGAAATTAGAGCGCATAAACATTTCCCTAGTGCGCACTCTACCTTTAATTGGTCTGGTAGTCTACCCATGCACGCTGTTCCAAACCAACCCACACAATGAGATAGTGCGCACTCCTATAGACGTAAATACAGTACGACGTAGTGTACCCGTCAGTCTACCATAAAGCTTGAAACTAATGTGCACAAGCGTCGTCAGAACTTCGTGGGACGGAGATAGTTAGTTTCACTTATCACTTACGTTTCTTAGCTAAATAAAAGGTGGAATGCACTGTTACTGTTGTTGTTTCCAAGGATTGTCAAACGGTGGCTCGAAAAACGTCATAAACTCATCCACTTGCGCCGAGTCGGCTTCTCCAGGACGTTCAAACATTAGAATGACCCCATCGTCGCATCCAAATCTTGGAGCGTTGCTTTCGATTGCTCCGACCATGGTATCAAAGTCGAAGTTACGACACGGAATTAGTCGGCGTTCATACTTAGCACCAACGATCTGCAAAATAACAATGAGTTAGTCGGGGTTTGGGGTAACCTGTGCAAGGGAAACGGAGCGCAACGTTGGGGACCTTCTTACTTACCTTGACAGCTGTAATGCCTACCAAGATATCGTTTCGTTTCACGTTCCTGTCGAAACCAGCGTTGCTACCATCTACAATATCTTGCACGTATAGACCTTTACCCATTTCAATCTCCTCAAAGATGATTCCCAGCGGCTTCTTGAGGATGGTCTCATAGATTCCCTTTGGAAGGTTAAAAACTTCTGGATACGCGTTTCTGTCCTCTTCCGGGAACACGCTCATCCACTTATCAAAACCTGGATAGAATTTGAACTGTCCCTTGCCATAGCTCATGCCACGGTTCCACATGAATGAAGTGTCGATCGCTGAATGGCAACGCGTCGTAGACAGGCGATAGCTATTCCTTTTCGTTTGGGTCTGCTGGACGCCAAAGCTCGACACCGATAGTATCGCTGCCGCTAAAACAAGCAATCGGGACCTCATGACGCCTCGTTTATCAGAACGGAGTTTGACTACTTATCGGGTGCTATGGTGCTATGGTGCATTGATCAACGACCGGCGAGGACTCTCTGATCCGAAGCGCAATGCGTACCGCGACCTCCACGTCCGCCACCATCATCGAACCACATCATTAAAAAAAAGCTTAAAGAAAAGTGACGTTGTCCTCTTGTCTGACGATTGTTGATTTGTTTGTTGGCCCTCGTGCAGACACAGCTCTTGCGTCCACTCGTTGCTTGGTACTTAAACCAACGTGTAAATGCCGTAGGAAGGAGGAAAGCGAGCGTTGCCGATGTTCCTCCAGGTTCGCAAAATACGGCCAAAAGCGAACATGCAGGAGACTACAAAATTCAAAATCAATCCGAGAAACGAGAACCCTACCGGTACCAGTACCAGATCAACAAAACATGCTCCTTACTGAGCGAAGCAGGTACATCACTTCTTACGATGACCTTGCTGGTCTTGCCGTCTATGGCTACATGTATTCCGCCAAGTACACAAAAGAGACGAGTCGAGCAAGAAGATCCGGGATCAGCTCCGTTTGAATGCGTATGGCAATGTATTGTCAGCTGCTGCTGCTGGCTGCTACGCCCCCGGGGGCGCCAGCCCACGCTGCTGCTGACAACAATGCCAAGAGGAGCCCACGATGCGTGGATCCAGCACTATGCGACCTACTAGGCTTAGCCCTCCGAGCGACGACCTTGGAAATGTCGCTATATACGGTAACATGAGGTGATATGAACACGCAGGCGTCTTTTGGACGAGCGAGTAAGGCGGCCCAATATACCACCGGCTATCCGCCAAGTGTACTACAGTCATGCTAATGTATAGTACCATACATAATAGAAATAGATATCAAATCAACTTGGAAAAGCTAGTCCATCGTTCCATTCTTGTCCACCGTCCTAGTTGCGTATCACACCAATGCATCCTTTTCTGGTTTAACTGTATGAATAACAGGGCTTATCCTTTTCTTATCCTAGCTGTAGGTACTGGTAGAAGCTCCCGATTGCCGCAAACGAGCTGGAGTCATCAGTCCATCAGCATGCACGAACACGAGGTCTAGCTCCCAAATTATTTTAAGATTTCGACGACACGAGGAACAAGGACAACCGTCACTCGGAACCGGCGGTTCGCATTACAAAATCTCCGGGCGTCTACGTAGGAATCTACGTACCGGTAAGAATCACTGGGAAAAAAGAGAACCCTCTCAGTGATATTATGTCAACAACAAAAAGCGAACGGCCAGTTCGGTCTCATAAATCACAACACACGCTGAAAACAACATCACAAACTCATAAATCAGAAGACACGCTGAAACCAACATCACAATGCCCCAACAAAATAAAAACGATCTTGCGGGCCTCGCCATCTACGGCAGCATGTTCTCAAGCAAGTACGAAGGCGACAAAAAGAGCAAGAAAGTCGAAGCGCAACACCATTTGGAAGCTTACGGCAATGCCTTTAGTGTTGCACATCCCGAGGTCGCCCATGAAGAGCGGCCTGCTGCATATGATGTAGTCGTGCAGCCAAAGCGCGACAAGGGTCAGTTTTACAGAGCTTCAGAACTCGCTGCATACGGCAACATGTTTTCAAACAAGTATGGAGGCGACAAGCAAAGTAAGAAGCTCGAAGCACAACACCATCTGGAGACTTACGGAAATATATTTACCGTTGCCCATCACGACGAGGCCGAAGCTTTGCCAACTCCCGAGTAGTTGATATGGACGTATGTGGTCACGGTTACATCACTATAGTCTAGGATAGAGGATACGACAATAGAAATAATCAATCCATATTGAACAAACATAATATCTTCATAATCGGCCTATTTTCGCTTTTCGAGTAGCTTTTGAAAGCACCGTCGTTTTGTTCTATAACACCACGAACTACAAAGATGGGTTCTTCTATCGTATATCTCATAAGTCGATGAAATCACTCACAACTTCGACTTTGGAGTTGGTACTCAACGGGCGCCAACTAATTGCAGTTTCAATGCAATTTTAGCCCTTCGCAAGTGGGCACTACACTCTCTCCAAAGCTCGACTGCTGAAACTCTGCATGACGGTAGATGTCGAAAGAGTCAGCATCATCGAAAGTCCATGGAACAGCCAATCCGATTTCATCCATCGATATCGATGCGCATGTTGTTATTATTTGTTGATGATGGAAACGCAACGCGAACCGATGACGCAGTCGCGACTTTTGAGTTCGCAAAATCTGAATGAGTCACGGAGTAGCGAAACGAAGAGAACTGAAGCCCCGGAAGAGTGGAGAGACGAGTAGAAGTCCAACGTCTTCCAATTTCTCGGGCAGAACATGGGAACACGAGACTGCCGATCCACAAGGAACAAATTGATGGTCACAAAATAGAAATCTTAACAAAGAGTACTTACTTTCATCAATATGTCGATACAAACCAACGCCGAAATTACCAACTGCTCTCAAGTACCCACGTACCAGACTATCGCGGACCTTGGCATCTACGGCAATTTACATTCCACCAAATACATTGGCGCCGAACACAGTAAGCAGATACGAGAGCAGCATCTGATGACTTCGTATGCGAATGCATTCTCAGTGTTACCCCCCCATGATCAGGGCGATGACACTGATTCAGATATCTCCGTCGAAAGTGAAATCGAAAATGACCGAGTCGCTGCCAGCTATGTCGCACCAGTAGAGGGATTTCCCACAGAGACCGAGCTCGCAATGTGCGTCAGGTCACTTCCGAAACAAGTGAATGGCCACCTCCTTGCTGAAAGATCCTGTATGCTTCCAAAGACCGAGTCGGGCCAGGTGACCAAGCTCTTCCTGAAACACGGTTCGCGTGGACGCGCGTCAATAGTCGACGCCGGAGGCAAACACTACGCTGGCGGAGTAGTCTTGAAGGATCACAGGCATGGGATTATTCGTCGGCATTCAACGAAGATACTCTACGACGAGAGTGGCAAACCAGTCGTCTTGTGCGCGGAACAAAAAGGGACTCTTAACAAGACGTACAACATATACGGAACGCAACCGCTCGTGATAGATGACACTCCCCAAGAAACCAAATCCGGCATTAATTTCCATGCTTGGTTCCAGGTTCACGAGAATGACCTGTATCACCTTGCTCATCGCTCTGTGTTGGTTTGGAACGGTGTCGACTACGAACCGATGTGGCGTGCGTACCCGGCAACGAGAAGGCAGCAGGGTTCGACGAAAAGCTTTTTGATCCAGTCCACCTTTACTGGCGAAAACATGGGTTTTGTCACAAAGAGGAGCGACGGAAAATTATCTGGATGGGACGAGGCAGTCACCGTTGCTCCTGGCGTCGATCCTGCGCTCATGCTTTGCCTTGCATCTATCCTTTAAGAAGCTGTGAGAGAAGTTTTAACCGACATCAGTCGCCGACCAATTATAGATCTCGTCCGCCTTTGTAAAGTAAATTGTTGATTATATGAATCCTAGACTGTTAACAAGACCTGCAGCAGTAGTTATCCTTACCGACCGCAACGGTTACGCACTCTTGTCGACTGGCCATCGTCCCATTGTCACCCCGCGATGGAGTGAGATTTATATTTCCTAGTCATGAAACGTGTTCGATAAATTACACAAATAAGTGGAGAAACCTTGAATGTCGAATGACTATCCGGTTGCCTAATAGGAAGACGACTTGGTCAGGACGATTTGCCGAGCGGACTGTCAGACTTGCTGCGTATCGAAAGGGAAGCGCATCTAAGTAAACCGGTTAACCGGTAAACGATTGAGCGCCCTTCGTGTTGCTGCTTCTCACTTCCTGGAGAATTTCAAGTTACTGCTTTATCAGGTCTCCAACGTGAACTGTGTTATCAGGTCTACAGAGCTTTTTATTTTTTGCATCATGCCAGGTATTAGCTCTCTCTTAGTCGATTTCGATTGCTCTGCGGTTCCTCGTACTCCCGCAGGTCATACTTCAGGAGGTACCTCTATTTTGGGTGGGGGGTTGCCATCTCCCTTCCCTCCACGCCAGTTGCCATTAATGCGCCTGCCGCGGGTGTTGTGGTATTTCGAGCCGGCAACAACCGTTGCTGCGGTCTAGTCGGCTCTTCGAACTGCGCGTGTGTGATTGTTGGATGTGATACTCAACTTCACAAAAGAAATCCAGCGCCGGTTCTCGACGATGTCGCGTACATGATTCGTGAAGGAGCGTCGAGCAAGTTGCGGCCGTGTGTTCACCTGGTACCTGCTCTCATTATGTCTGGTATGCCGGTCTGGATGGATTCATTTGTTGAGGCGCCACGTCCGTTGGCCGCTCAACGAACTTTGTTTGCGATTCTGTCCACTTGTTTGCCATCATTTTTTTGGCGAAATTACTGAGGCTGAGCTTTCCGCTAAAAATTTCCAGACCTCGTCATCGTCGTGGGGAGAAATCTCTCCGGCGAAAGAGTTGGAACATACCGCAAGGAAGCGCAAGCAGGACTTTTCGGAGCGTTTGAGTAAGGTCGATGAAGCCGGAGTTTCGTTGAGTGACATGGTGGATCAGCAATCGGATTCGGACGCGACTGACGAGATTGAGTTCGTTGCGGACGCGCCGGACATCTCGTCCGTCGTACACTCGGAAGAAGAGGTTAGAGCCAAATGGCCCAAGCTTGTCCAGTCTATCACCAGTTTGCGCTCTCAGCTGGGATCGCTATCTAACAGCTCTACTACGTCGAATGTGGAATTTGCTGAGATATTGTTGACGGTTGATAAAAAACTCGCAATTCTCAAGGGTTTTACGGGATCGCCGCCTTTGACGGGCTCACTGGTGCTCCAACACGGGGTTGACATATATTCAATGTTGGAAGGCTTGGCCGGAATTTGGAAAGAGTCGAGAGCCCAGTTGGCGCAGTTGCTTAATGCTATGCAAAGTGACGTTGCAACATCTATGGTTGGGATGGATCAGATTCCGACTCGTATCCATTCGTTGGAACGAATGCTGGATGATGGCGGAAACGTGTTTTTGTTGCTTTCCAACATGTCCAGCCGCCTTCGGGAGCTGGAGCACGTCGGTCACCAGACGGAGTCCGATATGAATGTGGGAGAGCCGTGGGGAGAGATTCGCGAGCTGGAGCTTCGTTTGCAACGTGTCGAGGAGGTGGATCGTGGCGAGAAGCTTGGGGATTCGGCCCACTACGAGTCGGATAATCCCTCGTGGGAATCGGGCATGCAAGAGGTTATTCTGGGCCGTCTGGAGCAACTGGAAGCGGCTACAGAAGATGCCGACACGGGGTTTGAGATAGGCAGCCAGTTGTTTAATTCCCAAGAGGAGGTTCACGAGTGGTTGTTACTCAAAGGCCCGGGATTGTACCACGTGGGACACTGGGTTGATCCGTTTTCTATCTCTTGTTACGCCAAAACACAGTCCGACACCGCGACGCAGCATCTTGCGACCAAGAGCAATTTGGAGCGCGCCAAGATTCATGCGAATCAAAACGAGGCAATTATTTTGTTGTCGTTTGCCGACGATGATCCTTCGTTGGTGGGAAGCTCAAATGAAGTCCATGACACTAGTGTCATGTTGCCCAAGGTCAAGAAGTTTATTGATTGCTACACGGAGCAAGGCGGCCTGACGGGCCGATCGGTGTACGCAAGATGGAAGCGGGGTGCGCAGAAGTATTCCGCCAATTTGAGTAAAGATTTGTCTCGAAGATGGTCGAAGTCGTCTCAGGAGGATTTCCGGGCGATCGCGAAAAAGGAGCTTGCCAGCCGTACTTTGGCGTTTATTGATGAACTCAACACGTTCGTCAAGGAGTTCAAGTCGGAACTGGTTCAAGAAGGAGAGCACGGCGTGGACGACGCTGAGGCGTGGTCACTTCTGTCCGCGATGCTATCGGCGATCTTCTTGGTCATGTGGTCCACGGCGCGGGATCACGCGGGTGACAAACCTAACGAGAAAGAGGACTTACCGTTGTGTGCGGCCCGCGTGTTGTGGGGCACGCGGCAGAGTCATCGTGTGATGTCTCAGGTGCGGAAGGTGGGATTTTGCAAGCACCCGTGTGTGCTCCCGGCGTTGACCCTTCATTTGTTCAGCCGAAAGGCGTCAACCGCCAAGGTGCAAAAGGTTGCTTACCTAGAAAGGGCGGTCGGTAAGGGTGGAGGAGACTCTGACAGAGGAGTCACTCAACAGGCGTACGATAAGTTTATGAAAAAAGACTATTGGCCGTTGTTGGAGCAAGTGAAGGAGTTGGAGACCAAGGCGAAGAAGTGACGCCTCCGCGGGCGTTCATTGCATTCGGACAAAACCGATTCCAGTCTGTCCATAACCCCTGCGGCGTTTGACAAATCGTGGCCGAAAAGCGGAATGTTGTCGGAAGAAATGATGGGACTGATGGATCGTTCTGAGTCGGCTGGTGTATGGGTTGTTGTTGCGTCTCGGTTTTTTTTCCTGGTGGGCGTGTGTATTACACCATTCTGCACCGTGGGTGGAACTATGATCCAACGCGTACTTTGCTCAGTTCAACCTTGTTATCCGGAAAATATCGAACTTGTCGGCTGTGGTCCCTAACTTGAAAGGAGTGCACACTCTGTTTGTCGACACTCCTCGGTTGTCGGTAGGAAACTCGGACACTACTGCGCTCAGTCGGTTGGATGTAAAGTGCATTGTGGCAACGTCAGCTTTCAACAGTAGGTCCCCAACTGGGTTTGCGGGTTTTGAAGTACGTTGAACCATGTTGACTTGGGCGGCGTTACATTTTTTTCTGGGAAAATCAGATTTTTTGTGCGTAACAAGTCCGATGCCAGATGGATTGGTGAAGAAGAAGTGAGTGGCCGGTCTGTTGCTTGGGACCTTCGGTTTCTTGTCCTGAAGAGCGGAGTCAAGCGTCCAAAGCCAAAGTTTTCCAAGGACTGCAGTGTCTCGAGTGGTGTATCACCGTCCAAACCTTGTCTCTTCGTGTGGACTCTACCCCACAAGCAGAACTTGGTTCCCCAAAGTTCATTGTGAATTTGGTGGAGAATGGTGGGTAGAACGTGATGTGTCGTCATCGGAACTTCTGGATATGTGGGATGTTCCGGAACCCCTTGACATGTTGTTATTGTCGGAAGCGGAGCTCCGGGACTTATTCAGAACTTGCTCGTTTCCGCTGAAGATTTTGGGCGAGTCGCCGAAAAGATGCGAAGTATTTGGATACCAGATGTAACCGCAACTCCGTCGCCAGTTATAAAAACTGTGTCTCATGTCTTGACTTTCCAGACCGAGAGCGGCTATTTTTGTTTGGGTGTCGCAGCGAATTTTGCTGTCCCGTCAGGGGCGGTGGCAGGGATATCTAAATTTCCTTCTAAGGAAAACGCCAAGGGAGCGGACCGCAATATGTGGGACCGTTGGACTCTTCCCTGTTGCGCGCTTACGACGCGCGATGATAAAGGAAACTTTCGGAAGCTGGACTGGAAAAGGAGTTTTGGGGTATTGCGATCCGCTATGCTTCGATTCTGGAAAAGGTTGTTGCTACGTGGATTCTTCCGATACAAGTTTAAGACTGAAGGCGAGTCCGGAAGGGAATTGCCGACGTATGTGAGAGAGGACCGCAAATAGCAGGTTTGTGCTCAGTTTGGGCCTGGGACGGAGGTTTCTCGTCCGTTTTTCTGGAACTGGCAAGAAGAGTTTCGAGAGGATTTGATCAAGGGAATGCGGATGTGGATACGAGAGCCAATGGAACCATGGACTCGGAAACAGCCCGCGCCGGACCCGAATTTTTGGTTGCAGGTCTTGGACAAGCTCAAGGTTATTCAAGATAGAGGATACGTGGGAGAAGGCCATGTCGAGTCTCTGATTTGCTTTTTTGCGGTAGCGAAAGGTTTGTCGGATATTCGTATGGCATACGATGGTACTCGCTCGGGTTTAAACGCCGTACTCTGGGCTCCTTGGTTCCCGCTGCCCACCGTGAATTCTCACTTGCGCCTGGTTGAGCCTGGCACGTTCATGGCTGATAATGATATCGGTGAATGCTTACACAACTGGATGCTGGATGAACGGGTTCGGAAGTGGTGCGGGATCAACCTTACCTCCACGCTCGGCTCTTCAGAGCGAGTGTGGCGTCGGTGGAATTGGTGCGCCATGGGATTATGCCCGTCGCCCTACGTCAGCGTGAGGGGTGTGTTGTGGCTAAAAGAAGAGTCTCATGGAAACCGTACAGCAGAGCAGAGCAATGTGTTTCGCTGGGAAAAGGTTGAGCTGAACCTCCCTGGGAGTTTGCTGTATTCCCCGGTTAGACCTTGGGTGAGTAAGCGAAGGAAGGATGGAACCCTGGCCGCGGACTCCGTCTCGTTCGTGGACGATACTTGCCCAACGGGACCAACTGAGATTGATGCAAGACAGGCGTCTCAAGTTATGGCCAAGCAATTGGCTCACCAAGTGATTCAAGACGCGGCTCGCAAACGCAGGGATGTGAGTTAAACACCTGGAGCCTGGGCTGGGTCGGTGGTTCATACTACGGATTCGTCGGTCACTATTATGGTGGAGCAAACAAAGTGGGACAAGACAAAGGTAAAAGCAACTTCAATGGGTGTTGTCGCGGTTGGATGAAGGTCCAGACGTGGAACACAAGCCGCTGGAAAAGATTAGGGGGTTCCTCAATTACGTGATGCAGGTTTATCCGGCGATGATTCCGTATTTGCGCGGCTTTCACGGGACCCTTGATTCTTGGAGGACGAATCGGACAGCTGATGGCTTTGACAAGCGAGTAAACTCAGAGTTAGAACCAGAGCAGGGTGTTGCCAAGCAGCCACAAGCAAAAAGGCAAAAGACATCTCACTCTTCGGATCCGGCGGATCGAGATGTGGAATCAGAAGAGATCGGTTTTGATGGTGCCGCATATACTGATCCAAAAGTTGGACTTGGTAATGACGACGAGGATTCGGAAGCGGAAGAACCCTCGTCTCAGCCATCGGTCGGAGGCAAAGGAGTGCCGGACTCGGGAAACCAGCGGTCCTGGTCGAATCGGTTTAGAAATTCCGATAAGGCGTAAAGGACGGGGATCGTGATGAGCCGCTGCAAAGGGTAAAATTTACCTCACGAATGCGAAACAATGTGAACGCGTTGTTGCGACTGACGGATTTTTCGACCCCTCTTAAACAAAGAGTTCTGTCCAAGTTGATTTCGTTTGTCACGTACGGGTTCGGCGATGCGTCCGGGAAGGGGTTTGGAGCCGCTCTCAAACTGTGGAATGGCGTTGTGTTTTACCGTCAAGGCATATGGGAGTACCGGATTACGGACGAGCAGTGCTCGCATTGTCGCGAACTGCGGAATTTGGTTGACAGTTTAGAGAGGGCGGCCTGAACCGAAATCTGGATGTTTACGGATAATTCGGTAGCTGAGGCTGCGTTTTTTTGTGGATCATCCAAGTCGAGGGAACTCAACCACTTGGTTCGCCGGCTGCGTCGATTGGAAATGGAGCTGGGAGTCAGAATTATGGTGGTTCATGTGTCGGGAAAGCGAATGATCCTGATAGGTATCGACGGAGTGTCACGTGGCAACATGAATGCGGGAGTCATGGCTGGCGCTGACATGCTCTCTTATGTTCCTTTACATTTGAGTTCCCTGCAGCGGTCACCTTCATTGAGAGGGTGGTTGGAAGAGTGGATCGGAGATGGAGGGTTGTTTTTGGAGGCGGCCGATTGGCTTCAGAAACACTTTAATCATGGGACATATGTGTGGTCTCCGCCACCTGCGGCCGCTCCGGCCGCATTGGAATGGTTGGGGGGATCGATACGCAAGCGTCCTACGTCGGTGCACGTGATCGTGATCCCGCGACTACTCACTGCTCTCTGGAGAAAGCAGATGGGGAAGCTAAGCGATGTGATGTTGACTGTACCTATGGGTTGTAACCGATCAAGCGTCCGATTAGTCCAGAAGACGAGCACGCGGTGGTGGACGACAAGGACACGGAAAGGTTCATGGTGGCCAGAGACGGCGATCACTTTATGTGTATGTTCCAGTGTGATGTTTGCCACTTTCGGAATATTCAGCGTCGCTCGCCGAGAGAAGGGTTGATGAAAGACCGGTTTTCGTTGCATTGCATTCGTCGGGCAAATCTGGATGCGATGTGGGCGAGAGCACCCTCCACGGTAACTAACAACACCAGGCAAGTGCAAAAGCTGGTGGAAAACGGAAAGGAGTTGGAATACGCTATTGGAGCGCTACTCGTGCCAGCTGGTCCGTTTCCGGTGAGGGATGATCAATTGATGGCGGTAGCAACTTCGATGTTAATGCGGTCATTAGATGCCGAGATCAATGAAGCTTCATGTGCAATTCAACACTGTACGTCCCATGCGGAGTGCGGTGCACAACCAGTGGCGGGCGGCAATTGAGGGTCAGACAGCATCGGTCATAATGCGTGGTATAACAAAGTTGACCACGTGTACGTGCCCTACAAATGGCGAACGGTTTGAACGGTCCATGCTGGGTTACCACAAGCGAGTAGGTGATGAGAGTCGTCCGGATCTCGCAATTTCGATTGAAGTTATGGTGGCCCTGATGGAAAGGTTCGATAGACTTTGGATGCTAGCCGGGGAGGACAGGACCAAACAGGAGGAGGTGTCAATTCCGGCGTTGTTTTCTATTGCAGCACACGTCGGGGACTTCGGGGCGAAGAGGTTCCACTGATGGATTTGTTTTCGATGATAAAGAACTTCGCAAAAGGCATAAATCATCCGAAGTATCCGCATGTTGTTATGTCGCTTCGAGGTTGGTTCAAGAACAAAATTGGCGAGATGGAACACCTGAAGCCTCTGGCTACCGAGACAGAGTCCGGGCTAAAGGTCTGAGTTTGGTTCGAACGCATGTTGGTGTGGTATGAGCAAGAAGGGATTGTGTGTGGCCCGGTGTTTTGTGATGAGCGAGGAAATCGGGTTCGTGCAAAGCAGTACGAGGTGGAGATTCTTACTCAGTTAGAATGGATCCAGACGAATCTGGACGATCTCATCTCACCGAACGTCAATGTGTTTGAGGACATGGGAATTCGACGAGATTTTTGTCGCGGGTCAAATGGGAGAGCAGTGAGTCAAGAGGTGTCACAGACGGTGATCGATTTGAATAACAGATGGAGTGTGTGTGAGTGAGCAAAAGGCAAGAAGATGAGTTTGAATATGTGTGCGCATTAGTATACGGATCTCCGCTTGGTGTTGCGACAGTTTCGGCGGCGTTGTAGAGCAAGATGGTTTGGAAAGGACCATACTCGTTCTTTGTTACTGGGAACGTCAGCTGGAAGAGCGTGTAACGAGGGTACGAGGGGGGTGGTGAAGAGCAATCGGTGTATGCAAGATTTTGGCTCGGCAAGATTTTATGTATTCCTCCGCTTCTGCCGACTGGCCCGCCTAAGGAGATCCACCAACGGCAAGGATTTCATTATGGTGCAGCGGCTTTGGTTGATGTTGAAGGGACAGGAACAGCCCATCCGTGGCTGAGTCCGCGTGTCCTGGGGCCTCTCGAGACAGAGGTCGGTATGTGATTGATTGTTGTCCGGAAGTTGTGTACGCGGCCCAGGCGTCCAGTGATTCTGTTCCCGAAAGGGACTGGGGTTAGCTAGAGCTTGAACCCCCTTCGTGGGAGGCCATCTAGCGTGATGTACCTTCTCAACCCAGCGTCTCTTTCAGTATTTCAGGAAGCAGCTAAGTTAAAGTTAGATAGTTCGTTTGTCAAATCTCCTTATCAATCGGCAACCTAAAACGTCACCCCTGGACTAACTTTCTTTTCTCCGAATTCGCGTATTTAATTTTCTTCGTAATCCACGATTCAAAGGTTGCTCAGGCGGGATTGGTACCTGACAACCTCCGAAAAAAGAAAAAGAAAAGCGAAGGCTACCGGTGCGGTAGAACATGAGCACTGAGCACGCACTAAGCATTGAGCATTGAGACACCAGACACCAAGCAGTCACAGTTTCGCTCGATCATGACGAGACATCTCCTTCGAGCACCCTCGTACCAAGACCTAATGGAAGAAGAGTCGCATCCTGTTGAAACTCCCCTCACAGGGACAGCTACTATTAGTGCGAATACCCAAGACGTCTCGAGATCAGCTTCGAATACAAGCTCGGAAAATTCCCCCGCACCATCAATTGTTCTTACCGAAAACGGAAGCACCAGCAGCTGCAGACCGCTTGCGGAAGGCACCTCGTTTGAACCAGCACAAGACTCTATCAAGGTATTTTTATCTGTGCCAGATGATGGATTCAAGCAACGGGACAATATTGCGGTCTACGACGATAACGGCAACCTTCACCCAACAGACGTATACCTCAAGGAACAAAACCACCTCCTTCTACTCTTCAATAGCAACGACGTGCCAGTCGCTGCCTGTCGACACGAAAAGGCTCAAGTGTACAATACCTACAACATATACACCACTCGACCACTCTATCCAGCAGACAAGGACAACTTTCAACACGAAGGAGTTTCCTTTTACCCGCAGTATCGCGTTCGCGAAGTCAATCTGTGCGGTCGCAGTCTAGCCTATCGGTCGATTATGCTTTGGAATGGCAGCCATTTTGAGCAACTTTGGCGAGCCTACCCACCGACACAGAACCAGCAAGACTTTGCAGTGGACTTTTTTGCCAGCAAGTGGCACCGCGATCAGACCAAGGAGATTCTAGTCAAGTGCTGCGTGACGGATGCACCCGTTGCACTAGTGAGCCGCGACAACGAACGGGAACGATGGGACATGGCCATTGCACCCAACGTGGATCCGTCACTCATGGTGTTTGTCGCGGCAATACTCGAAGACGATGCGGGTGTGCGCAATATTCGATCCGGAAGATGAGGAGACTGCTATTTCTAATAATTGGTGATGTATACGGCACCGCCAGAGCCAGCTAGCGTTGCTCGTGTCTAATCCCATAGAGGGTATCGTGTTGTAACATACTATTAATAAATGTGTATAAATATGATCGTATACATTATCTCTTATTGCGATGTCAAGAAACCACACGTTTCGTCGTTAGCCATCATCACCGGGTCCTTGTACAACAAGCAGGCACTATTGTTGCTTTGGTCCGGCTGTGGTGGAAAAGCGACGGGCCGCAGTCCTAGGCGGCGGCATGGAGTCGAGCTCTCCCGGAGAATCGCGAACACGCACGGGCAAGTTCTCGCACGAGGATCCCAGCCGTGGCAAGTGCAAGTAGCTGTCGAGACCGTAGCCTTCGGTACTTTTCAGGGTTAATTCGCCTCCAAAGTACCTCGCGTAAATGCGTGCCAGTGGCAAGCCAAAGCCTCGAATCCTGGCCCCTGTCGCTTCCACCATGCCAAAATCGCCATTTAATTCTGATTCGTCCGCAGTCGAATGGGCAAACTTCCAAATATTGGTTATCAGCGACCGAGGAATGCCACCACCCTTGTCGGCAATCTTGATGGTCACGTCCTCTTCACCCTTGACCACCACAACGCGAATTGGGGGCAACACTTTGGGGTTGTGACCGCCTTCGGTCCACTCGAGCGTGGCGGTGTGATTGACCGTGGCACGACACGAGTTCTTGAGCAGCTCACTCAGCATGTACTGCAAATGGTGCGGCACGTACGTAAAGTCGCTCGAATCTTCGCGAATGCAATCCACCACGTCAATGTCGGGACAAGTTCCGTAATGTTCCAACGTTTGTTGCCGCACCAGGGCGGCCACTCGACTGACTTCCTTGACCAAATCGCAATTCGTTTGAATGCAGCCAGTCACGTGATCGTTGGTGTGGTCGGGGGGAAACATGTGCGTACGAGCAAACAGTTGGCGGCTCGAATCGCGACCAGAGCAAAGCACGTGATGTTCCGTCAGGAATCGAAGGCCCACACGCGCTGTAAAGAAGCGATACAGCGCGTCTTCCATTTCTTGCAAGCGCTTTTTGGGAAAGTCTTTTTCTTGGGCCGCTTCTCTCCAAGCCGCCACACCCCTGCTAATATCCATTGGAATGCTGGTCCGGTCCAACACCAAGGTTTGCAACATGTCCGTGAATGCGGATTCTTCCTCGGCGTTGGACGGCACGGGCATTTGTAGAAACTTTTGCAAGTACTCCAGGTAGACAGTCGCCACTTGCCGAATGGGTGCGACTTCTGACAGTCCGTGCGGTAGCGTCAACAAGTCCACGGCACGCTGGGCAATCCGGATTTGGAGCTCCCGGTGCAAAAACTGCGCGTTTCGAATGCGCTGGGTCATCATATCGGGCGCTGCCCCGTATTTGTACATGTCGGCTAACCTCAGCGGAGTGGGTCGTTGACTCGCGAGGGCTTGGAGTTCATCGCTGTCGATGCGGCCTTGCAAGAGATTTTCCGGGTCGTCGAGCGAGGTGCCAGTTGCAGTAGCGCTGCTGCTGCTGGTATTGGCAGCGGCAGCGGCGAGACTGCTAAACGAGACCTCTTCCTTCTTGTTCGGGTCAGACATCTTTCGAAAGTCCGTCAAGGAAAGGTTACCAGCGGAGATTCTGTTGGTCGCGGCTGCTGCTGTCGTGGTGGTGGCGGTGGACATGTGCAGCGTGTGTTGCGAGGTCCTGGTCGAGGCAAGCGCAGCGGCGCCACAAGTACGTTGTCGGACGAGGCTTTGCATTCTTGGAACATGAACGTTCATTTTGTGGGACAAGGCCTGCCTTGACATGTCTACTAAAGAACTGTTAATCACGTTATTGGCCTATATATTGGGGCTGGGATAGAGCTAGCGATCGCAGAGGAGCTGGGAGTGTGTTGAGGGGATGGCGACAGAGAGAATTGATCGCAGACGAAAAGGTGTCGTCTACGGTATACATCACCATCGATCGCGTCGTCGTCGTCGTCGATTCGATGGTGTCGGCTCCGTTTCAACTTCAACGGCAGACATACAGACGTGACATCAAAAGACAACGTCAGAGCTTTGAAGAAGAAAAGATCGATTAGAGCGGTAAATTATGGTGTGGGTTAAGATGAACCGAAACCAGCCATAATCTAGGGAGCTACCGGTAGCTAGCTATGTAGCATTTGAATAGGTAAGATATAGATACAAATACATTTATGAATGTCAGAAACAGCGACTCCAACAAGTACAACGCCTCGCGGGGGGGAGGTCTACGCCATCTTTGCTCCTCCAAGAAAGAGCATTTTTTTGGCTCTCCGCCGTATAGTCTCCATGGCCTCTTCCATTTTGGCGCTTCCTAAGTTGGTTATGGTCTGTCGCCGTTGATACTGGATCCTGCTGGATGATCGAATGGCAGCAGCAACATCCTTGTCGCTGTATCCCAACATGCGCACAACTATCTCACGGTGGCGCCTTCCCATATGAAGTTCCGAAGGACGACGAATGCGACCCCTCTTGATTTCCCATTCTTCAAAATCCATGACCTTCTCCTTATATTTCCAACCAAGACCGAGACTAGGGCCCTTTCGACAAGCTGGGTTGTCCGACATAATCTGTGTGTATGAACGGACTCGGACCTCATCGAATCGAACACTGTAGGAAATAGTTCTCTTTTGGCTCTTGAGCTCGGAAGTCACGATGGATTTGATAGTTGGAGTGCTCACAACGACCTGCTGGATGTGCTCGGCAAGCGCCGCTACTTGTTTTGGCCGGCGGCCTTCTGGGTAGTCTTCAAAAGTTCCAGTGAGACCCGTAATGTCGGAGGCGACGGAGGCGTCACCATTGCCGTCTTCCACATTGTTGTTGGTCGTGTTGTTGTTACTTCCAGCCGTCTCGTTGAGTCTCAGCAGGAACTCGCTAATCGAGACGCCTTGAGCCGCCAATGCGGTGTCGGCAGCACAAGCTCCATCGGCGCCCTCCGAGTTGACTCCATCATCGGAGTCGTCTTTGTCGTTCCACTCGCTAGAGTAGTTTGAGGAGCTTACCGACGACGCTCTGCTGCTGGTGGTGTTGGTAGTTGTCGCCATGGGGAGGGGTCGACATTCGTCGAGAGCTTCGGATAACATGGAAGCAAGATCGAACGTACTGAGGTCAATCGTTTCTTCGGTAGAGATGACAGCGCCCACCTTGCGGCCCTTGAGGGACCTCATGACTTCATTGGCAGCCATGCACATTAGTGTCTCGGAAGACTTGTCAACGCCGTAGAGGGCGCCCTTCTTGATGTCTTTGCTGGCGTATGTGGAAAGCGAGACCATGGTGGCTTCCGTTTTGCTGCTGTTGCTGGTGTTACGCCGCATCGGGGTCTTGATGGCTTCGCCATGCAAAACACGGTCCGTGCCACTAAGAACCACGCTAGATCCATTGTGAGGCAACATGTTTTCTGTCCTGTCTTGTGGATGCAAACACACGCGAGTGAAGGGCAGGAATGCAAATTATGAGGATAGGTAAACGCACTCCGAAAATATTGGGCCGAATGGTTCTCACCTTGACCCAGGAAGTTTCGTTGGGCTTGGTGGGTTAAATCTTTCTGACGTTGATTTCTTGTAGATTAGACGTTTGACATTAAGGCAGGAATTCAATAACGGTACTGGTACTGTAATACCGGTACTATTGTATTGCCTACGTATCATACAGCAAAATACTGTAACTGTTGTTCGTGGTGTCCCAAAAAATCAAAACTGAAGCAAATTGTTCGGCACTTTGCGTTACGGAACGCATTCGAACTTATTGGCTGGAGGGAAGGCTGGAGTTTATTTCCTGAACTATCGAAACATTTAGCCGACAAGTATATCGCATATACTGTGATATACTCATATATTTGCCGCTAAACAGAGTTAGTATTTCATACAACTCTAAGGACACGTAGAAAGACATCTTCCTCCCGCGTTCACGTTATTACCAGCGGAGTCCAGTGAAGTCTGAAGCTCATAAAAAAGAGAATGTCACACTTCAACCATGGTCACTTTGCTGCACAAAGCAGGAGAATCCTAGCTGACTCTCGTGAGCTTGTTCCAACCAATACGAAAAACGCTTACAAGAATATCCAGATTGAGTTTAAGGACTATTGTCGCCAATTGCCATATTTGCAACATCGGAACTGCCTGAAGCAGTGAACG
>Ga0307981_1001828_pt1 | contig 18233 bp, 19 predicted proteins | sample OrgLakmetagen987_FD_201849 | JGI IMG/M metagenome (GOLD analysis project Ga0307981, IMG submission 201849) | Saline water microbial communities from Organic Lake, Antarctica - #987 | ecosystem: Environmental > Aquatic > Non-marine Saline and Alkaline > Saline | place: Antarctica: Organic Lake... | reverse complement strand
GATTTGGACGTAAGTTCGAAAGTCATGCGGTTCGAAAGGTTCTGGCAGCGAACCGATCCGCGCAGACTGTCACAACGCAGGCAAAAGATCCGTTTTGGAAAAATCGTTGCCGACGTAGAGCAACTGCGAGCCGCTGCCCTTCGCTGTGACATAGGCAAAGCAATCCCCAAAATTCAATCCAGCTGGATGAAAGCCTTTGCCCCATGTCGAGTAAGCCTCTGCAACCGCAATTGCCCCTGTTGCACCCACGGTTTCGATTTCGACTGTTATTCCTTCAAGTAATTGCGATATCTCTTCCGAAAGTCCCCGTCGTCCGGCAACGATCAGCGCTTCGGCGAGTGTCCCTGCGGAGATCTTGAAATCCTCATCACTTTTCAGAATTTCTGCGATTTGGTCTGCGTCCGCCTCTCCCAGCAGCAGTGCCATCAGCGCTGACGTGTCGAGCACTATCACTTCGGCAAACCTTCATCGTCGTAAAGGAAATCCTGACTCCGTGCCCCACTTGCTCCAGCAATAGCTTTAGCTGCAGCTTGGGCTCGAACAGCATCAATCAGTTTGGCCCGGTTTTTTGCAGAAGGCTTGGCACGCATCGCCACCAAGCGCACGACAGCGTGCCCATGCCTAGTCAACACCACTTCTTCACCCGCCTCGGCCCTACGGACAAGATCAGTCAAACGCGCCTTGGCGTCGGTTATAGCGAGCTGCATGGCATTCTCCTTTATACAAGACTCAACATGGACCACTCAGTAGTCCAATTCAAGCATTGGGTGACACATTCTTCATCACCGCCTGCAGGAGTAACGCCACGTTCTCTGTAGCCCTTTCCGTCCAGCACGCGCGTGGCCGAAAGGCGTTCGCAGCCGATTACTTCGATTTTTCGTGCCGCGACGTTGGGACGAGGCACGATCAAGCCCTTGGATATCAAATGCCTGACACGATCTTCAGGTGATGCATGGGTCTTGGTATCACACCGGATATTTCAGCGTAGGGATCGGCTGGAACCTTGCTGCCAATCTTAATGTGCTGAACATCGCCATCAAGGAATGGGTCGGCAGGTTGGCGTACCGAGTTTCCGGGCGCTGAAACTCAGATCTCCCGCAGCTGATCCGCTCCGACCGCAACCCGCGTCTGGCCGCCCATGATGTCCATCAACACCCAGACGCGCCTGTCGGGCGCGATCTTCTCCACCTCGGCCACGAAGTTGGCGAATGGCCCTGTGTTCAATGCGACCTGATCTCCAGGTTTCAGCATCTTGGGCGGCAGCACTTTGCCATCAGCGTCGCAGCGCAGCATAAGTTGCGAGACAAGGTCGAGCGGCACCGCCGCAGGCTCTTTGCCAAAGCTGACCAGCCGAGTGATGCCATAGGTGGAATTCACGCTGCGCCACAGTCCTTTGGCCACATTGAGCGCTACGAAGATATAACCCGGAAACAGCGGCCTGTTTTTCGTCACAAATTTTCCGTGGCGCTGACGCGTTTCCTCTTCCGTCGGCAGAAACGTCCGGAAACCCTGGCGGCCGAGGTTCTTGTTCGCGATCTGTGCGCTGTTCGCCTTCAACTGCGCCAAGAACCATGTTGTGCCAGGATCGTGAAACGTCATCTCGCGCCCTCTTGTAACTTTCGGCCAATTTATCGCTCAAAGCCGAACAAATGCAAGCAGATAAGCGGATCAGGACGCCGCCCCGATTGATCCTCACGTCTGCTGGATGACATTCAAGGCATTGATAGGATGTAATTATCCAGAAGTATCAACTTGATACCCGCCACCACCCAAGCAAACGTCCGACCGAACTGAATTGGACGGCGGAGGCTGAGTTGGACGGAAGTGGTGAGGTGAGCGAGTTTCGGGCGGCGCTATATGCGCGCATGGCGACAAAGCATCAGCAATATTCGACCGACAACCAGGGCGACGGCTTGTCGCTTCCAGCATCTGGCGTTGCACGGTATTGTCGCGCTCCAATGTTTCCAGCCGCCCAGCGGCGCGTCCAGCGCGCTCACCTGCACGGCGAAGGTTGATGAAAAACAACGCGACGGTGAGGGCGGCAAGCGCCACCCCCGCTGCCCAGCGCGCCCAAGGCCGGGCGAGGATCCCGGCAAGAATGGTGCCCCACATCACCGCGTCCCCCGCTTCCAGTCATCAATTCGGGTTGTGTCTCGAATGTGGTGGAAATTCTCTGGCGGCGTTCTCCGAGCATGTTGATTTGGGCCTGATTAGGCCACGAGGTCAAGGCTGATCGGGGCGATGGGCTGAGCCAAGGTTTCCCAGCCATCGACCTTTCGCATTTGGATCTGGCCCGAAGCCATCAGCGCCCAGAGGAGCATCGGCACGGTTTCGGCACATGGCAGCACGGTCTGGGTCTTGATGCGGCGGCGGAATTCTTCGTTGAGGCGCTCGATTGCGTTTGTCGTCCGCGCCGATTTCCACTGCGACGGGTCCAGGCGCGTGAAGGTGAAGAGTCGGTCTCCGGCCTCTTCCAGGCTGTCGGCGACAGCGCGACATTTCAGGTGCCACTTGCGCAGGAATGCCTTCCGCCGCTTCTCGATTTCTACGGCGGTGTCGGCGTAGATCATGTCACGGTAATCCTCGGTCAGTTCGTCATGCATGTGCTTGGGGGCATGGCCAGACAGGTTACGGTGCTGCCGAACGGTACAGCACTGGATCGGCAGGGCCTCGCCCCAGAGGGCGGCCAAGGCGGCCTCAAGACCGGGGGCACCGTCGATGATAACAAACTCTGGCCGCATCAGGCCACGCGCATCGAGATCACTAAGGAACATGCCCCATGCAGCTTTACTTTCTCCCCCCATATTCTTGATGGAAAGCAACACCTTCTGACCGTCCCGGCGCACGCCTATGGCCGCCAGAACAGAGATATTCGTGGCCTTTCGATCCAACCGGGTCTTGATGACCGTGCCGTCCAGAATGAGCCGGACGATGTCTTCGTCAGCCAGGTCCCGCGCCACCCATGCGTCCCAATCGACCTTCACCTATGCTGCCCAAGCGCGGCTGACCACGATGAGCCAATGATGCGCCAATGGTCCGAGCGACATTGGCGAATGCTTGCCGCACCTTCGAACAGCCCATACAGCGCCCGCTTCACGCGTCGGGTGTTGGTTCCGGCCAGATAAACAGAGGCGATCAACGCCTCAGCCTTCTTGGTCAGCCGCTGGTAACGCGGCAGTGCCTTTGATCGCCATTCCGTGGTCTTGCCGGTTTCATCGACGGCCCGGGCGCGCGGCACGCTTATCGTCTCGGTCCCAAACGTGCCGATCAACTGGCGCTCACGATGACCGTTGCGGTAGCCCGTAGGTTTACCCGTGCCACGATCATAACGGCAGCGCCCCAGAAACGCGTCCAGTTCCTCCTCGAAAACCGCCTCGATGGTGGCGCGGATATTTTCTCGCAGACGATCCTCGATCGGATCATAGCCTACTTCATTGGCCAGTAGCGAAAGCGCAGAAGTGTCGGTATTGTTCTTCATGGTGTGATCTCCTTGGCGGTTGCTGCCGCCGGCTGGGTGGGTTCAGTTTCACCCGGAGATTACGCCACCTTTGAATTTCCACCACCTTCGCGACACGACCTCAATTCGCGCCCAGACCGCAACGGCGACTCTTGGCGGGAAAAATTACCTGTTCATGGGATCAAAGGGGGGCGGAGAGGCCGCAGCCATCGCCTACACGCTCATCGAAACTGCCCGCATGAACAACGTCGATCCCAAAGTATGGCTCAGGTGGGTTCTAGCCCGCGTCGCAGATCACAAGATGACCCGCCTCGAAGACCTCATGCCTTGGAACAGGACGGCCGAATAGTCAACACCAGTCAGACCGTACGGATACTGCTGACACCGCCCGGATGGAACATATACCTCCAAATTTTCACTTTGTTTTAGCAACTTCACACTTTCCATCTTAACTCCCCATCAGTTTCTCTCTGTCACCTTCTGCCTTGGGTGATCTGCTGACACATTCGGTAGATCTTTGGTGAGAGGAGAAAAAGATGCGTATATTTGCGCAAGCGAAAAGGCTGTGGAGTGGTGTGATCTTTGCAGGAGTTGTTCTGGCTTCAAATGCAGTGACAGCACAGCAGGCGACGAATGTCGTGATTGGCAATGATCTTGGCGGAGTGATCAGCACAAAGGCGAGTGCGATTGATCGGATACGAGCCTTGCGCCAGAGTGTGCAGATCAAAGGGCCAATGTGTTATTCGTCTTGCACAATGTATCTGGGGTCCGGTGATGTTTGCGTCGAACCCAACGTTACCTTCGGGTTTCACGGGCCGTCATCCTACGGGCGTCCACTGCAACCTCAAGACTTTGAATATTGGAGCCAAGTCATTGCAAGCTACTATCCTGCGCAGTTAAGCGATTGGTTCATGTCGACGGGCCGCCATCGTATTAACGGCTATTACAAGATCTCCGGCGCCCAACTCATCAAGCTGGGCGTCACGCGATGTTAATAACCGAACCAGTTTGTCTTATTGAGTATCTGAAGTCGTCGAGCCGCCGCCCGCGGCAGCGGCTACACCCGCAACGCCAAGAACACCAGCAATGATTGGAGCGACAAACGCGAAGTTTGTCGCTGTGGCACCGGCGGCGGCTGCTCCAGCCACGGGAGCCCCTCCTGCGGGCAGTACCGGCAGAGGGTTGTCGCCACAGGACACGATCAGTTGCCGCGGGTCTTGCTCGTAACGGGCGCGTATTACCTCAAATCCATTGCACGCGTCCCGTGCTTGCGCATCTGCCAAGGCATCCTGCGCAAATGCAGGTGCTGTCATGGATGTCGCGAAAAAAATAGCTGTAGCGAGAATCGACTTCATATCATGTCTCCCATGGTTCAAAATATACTATCACACATGATAGTCGCTTTAAACAATGTATGAGTCGGGTACCGGTAATTTTTTCGAAGGGCGCGCCAAAACGCGTTCAGGCGTTGTGGATAAGCGCAGAAAGGGGCTGTCTGGCTACCAAATTCTGCTTGTGGGCGGTGGAGGGTTAGGTATGACCGCCTCATGAAACGGTTCCTTGCACAGATTTTTAGCACTAGACGACAACCTTCTCCTGTTGTCTTCGAAAGCCCCTGCTTGCCTGATGGCCCCCTCGCCGTGGTGGGCGACATTCATGGGCGGTTCGATCTGCTGCTGGAGCTCGATTCGCTTTTGGTCGATTTTCCAGAGGAAGCGCCGGTTGTTTTTGTCGGAGATTATATTGATCGCGGCGACGACAGCCGCGCGGTGTTGGATCTGTTGTCACAGCCGGGTGACGCGCTGTTGCGCAAGATCGTGTGCTTGAAGGGCAATCATGAGGAGATGTGCCTGTCGTTCCTCGATGATCCTGCCACTAACGGTCGGGCCTGGATCCGCAATGGAGGACTACAGACTCTTGCGAGTTTTGGAGTGAGCGGCGTTGGGCCGGGCAGTGGTGCCAAAGAGTTACGCCGCGCCCGGGATGCTTTGGCTATAGCGATGGGGGATCGACTGATCGATTGGCTAAGCGCCCTGCCTCTGATCTGGCAGAGCGGGAATGTAGCCATCGTTCACGCCGGTGCCGACCCGTGCAAGCCTTTGAACGCGCAGTCTTCCCAATCCTTGCTCTGGGGGCATCCCGACTTTACCAAGCGCATTCGCGAAGATGGTCAGTGGGTTGTTCACGGCCATACGATCGTAGACGAACCCATGATCGAGAACGGCCGCATTGCGTTGGATACAGGTGCCTATGCAACAGGCAGATTGACCGCCGCTTTGCTCGATGAGGGCGGTGTAGAGTTTCGCCAAACGAGAAGGTGATGCAGTCCTGCAACAGGTAGAGGTTTGTATTTTGCCCTGATTTTTATGGCTGCGCATACCTCTGAGTTCACATAGTGTATCTTCATGTGGGTGGAAATCAAAAAAGAGCATCTATTTGTAGTCATTGCTGCACTGTGCTGCAGTGTCCCGGCATCTGCGCAATCGATTGAAACTGGGTACAATACTTACGGCTATCCTGGATTGATCGATATGCCCACAGCATTCAGCCGTCCCGATGCGGAACTGGCGTTCACCAGTAGCTATTTCAAAAACCAACTCCGCAATACGCTTACCTTTCAAATCACGCCCCGGTTGTCAGGAAGTTTTCGGTACTCTAATCTCTATGATATCCGCACATCGCCAACCAGCCCTGTGTTTGATTTCGTTTTTGATCGCAGCTTCTCTTTGCACTACCGATTGCGCGATGAGACAGCTTATCTACCCGCGGTCGCACTTGGTCTGAACGATTTTGTGGGAACCAGCCTCTACTCATCCGAGTACATTGTCGCGAGCAAAACAATTACACCGCGTTTTCGGGTAACTGGCGGCCTTGGCTGGGGTCGCCTTGCCGGAGTTAATTCTTTCAGTAATCCGCTATCTGTCTTTGACGATCGTTTTGATACCAGGCCCCGAAACGCCAACGAACAGGGCGGCCTTATCCGCACAAACAACTGGTTTCGCGGCGATGCTGCACCTTTCGGCGGCATTGAATGGCAGGCGAATGAGCGGTTGACCCTCACCGCTGAGTATTCCTCTGATGCGTATTCGAACGAAGACGGTAATACTTTCGATTACAAAATCCCATTTAACTTCGGCGCCACCTATCGCCTGCGCCCCAATGTGCTGCTAAGCGCAAACTATCTTTACGGCTCGGAAATCGGTGCGCAAGTTACGTTCGTCACCAACCCCAAAAACCCACCTAACTTTGGCGGGCTGGACAAAGCGCCGCCTGCTGTTGTGCCGCGGCCAGTCAATAGCGCGGCTGCGCTCGGCTGGGGAGATCGGCCAGGGTCGCGCTCCAAGATCCAGAACGATCTCCAAACGGCTTTGGCCGCGCAAGGGATCACGCTCTATGGGTTTGACCTCAACACAGGTTCCGTCCGCGTACAGATTGAGAATGACACCTACCTTTCCACGGCGCAGGCCATTGGCCGTACGGCGCGGATGATGACGGCGGTGATGCCTGGATCGATCACACGATTTACTGTCGTTCCAATCCTGAATGGCGTTCCCGGATCTTCAGTGAGCCTGAACCGTAGTGATCTGGAGCAGCTTGACCAGCAGCTCGATAATAGCTGGGAAAGCTATACCCGCGCCGAAATTGAGCGCGTGCAAGACGCAGGCGATCCGCTCACAGGACTGTTCCCACGATTTGACTATGGCTTTACGCCCTATGCCAAACCCGGCCTCTTTGACCCCGATGCCCCCTTGCGGCTGGACCTTGGGGTCGCAGCCAGCGCCACATACGAACCGGCGCCGGGACTCGTCTTTTCCGGGCGGGTCCGCCAGAAAATCATAGGCAATCTGGACAGTGCCACGCGCGAATCAACTTCCGTTATTCAAAAGGTGCGCAGTGAAGGCTATCTCTACGACAAGGCCACGGGCCCAACACTACAGGAATTGACTGCGAGCTATTTCTTCAAGCCTCGCGCAGATATCTATGGCCGCGTCACCGTAGGTTATCTCGAAGAGATGTATGGCGGTCTTTCAGCCGAACTGCTGTGGACGCCCACCAACAGTTCCGTATCTTTCGGCTTGGAAGCCAACTATGTCAAACAGCGAGATTTTGATCAAAGGTTTGGCTTCCGGGATTATGCAGTCGCCACCGGTCATGCCTCCGTCTATCGGGATGTGGGCAACGGGTTTCACATAACAGTAGATGCGGGCCGTTATCTTGCCGGGGATTGGGGCGCGACCCTCACCGTGGACCGCGAATTCAAGAACGGCTGGAAAATTGGCACCTTCGCCACCCTGACCGATGTTTCGTTCGACGATTTCGGAGAAGGATCATTCGATAAGGGTATTACGCTGACCATTCCGATCAATTGGCTGTCCGGCAATCCACGCAAAGACAACTTTTCCACCACCCTGCGCCCCGTTCTGCGGGATGGCGGCGCCCGTGTGAATGTTCCAAATCGACTATATGAGGTCGTGCGTGGCTCGGAAAATGAAGGCTTGCGCGAAAGCTGGGGGCGGTTTTGGAGATGAGGATAATCTTGTCTCTCTGCATGGTCCTCATCGTCGCAGGTTGCAGTCGATCCGTGCCCGACGCGCGCAGCGGGCTGACCCCTGCGGTTCTGGCCGCAACCACCCAACCCCTGCTTTTGCTCGAAGCACCTAATGTGAATGCCAGCGCCCTTTTGAACCAGAATGCGCGATATGGCGAAACGATCGATTGGCGCACGGGCGACGATGTTTCGATCACCTTTAAGCAGGGCGTGGTCGTCGCGACCAGGGGTTTTGGCGATGATCTGATGTCAGCCGATGTGGATCAAACCTTGGCCATGCTGCAAAACAGACCCACGCCCCAGGATTATCCCCGCTTTCTCAGCCGGTTGGATGGTGAATATCAAACTGAATTCGAAAGCTTTTTGTGCCGTCGCACCGGGCGCAGTGCTGAGGCGATCAACAGTTATGGCCGGATCCGCCAAACCGTTAAAACAACCGAACTTTGCCGCAATCCTGCGCGAAGGTTCGAAAATATCTATTGGGTTGGCACAGATGGAACGATGTGGAAGTCGCGCCAATGGGTCAGCCCGAATATTAAATATGTAATAACCGAACGCCTCGTGCAATAAGTGCCGAGACAGGTATGTGAAGAAAGCCGCCAACATGATGCACCGCTCTGTTCTGACTGCACTAATGATGAGTGCGAGCCTTGCCACAGCCTCGTGCGGGATCACCTATACCAGTCCCAAAGTCAGCACGCGCGCCGATGGCGTAAATGTGCGGGTACTGTCTCTGACCTCGGAAAGCGTGCTGTTGGCAAATCGCACGGCCTATACGCCCCGTGCGCTGCCCTCAGCCTTTTATCAGGTGGCGGGCGGCGGCCAGTTGCGTAGCGTCGGCGCGCTGCCTGCTCCGCCCTTTGTGCCCCAGGAAACCCGCGGTCAGTTGGAGCTGCGGGTGCCTCCTGCCGCAGAAATCGGTCCCTACGTGATCGGCGTGGGCGATGTGGTGTTGCTGGCCACAAAATCGGCGGGCTCGACCGTCGAACAGCTCAGCGGTTTGCTCGCCGCGCAGACCCAACGGCAAGGGTATACAGTGCGCGATGACGGCACGATCTCGATCCCCGATGTGGGGCAGGTGCGTATCAACGGCATGACCTTGGATGAAGCTGAAGCGGAGGTATTCCAACTGCTCGTCACCTCTGGAATTGACCCGGCGTTTTCGCTGGAAGTGTCAGAATTCAACTCGCAACGGGTGGCCGTGGGCGGGGCCGTTCAACGCGCGCAGATTTTGCCGTTAGGCCTCAGGCCGCTGACCCTGAACGAAGCTCTGACTATAGCGGGTGGCCTGTCCGTTAGGGACGCCGAATTCGCGACGATTCGCATCTATCGTGACGGCACACTCTACCAAATTCCGCTAGAGACGTTCCTGCAACGCTCGGATCTGCAAAAGCTGCGCTTGCAAGATGGCGACGCGATCTATGCCGATACCACCTATGACCTCGACCGCGCCCTGCGGTTTTATGAGCAACAGATCAGTGTCATCGGCCTGCGCAGTGGCGCGCGCAGCCAGGCTTTGGGCGAATTACAAAGTGAGATTGGCATCCGACGCGCAGCTTTGGCTGAACAACGCGGCAATTTCCAAGCTCGCACCCAGCTTGATGCCGAAGATCGCGATTATGTTTATCTCTCGGGTGAAGTTTCAAAACAAGGTCGCTTCCCTCTCCCCTATGGTCGCCAAGCCACCTTGGCCGACGCGCTCTATGGATCGGGCGGTTTTCCCACGGTGACCGGCAGTCCCAGCGATATCTATGTCCTGCGCCCCTCAGCCAACCCAGGTGAATTCGGCGCGGTCACAGCCTGGCATCTGAACGCCCGCAATGCCGCCACGATCACGTTGGCCACTCGGATGGAAATGCGCCCCGACGATGTGATTTTTATTGAAGAACAACCCATCACAAGCTGGAATCGCGCCGCCAGCCAATTCTTCCCGATCCTGATTGGCGCGGCCACATCCGCGTTGGAGTGATGTAGATCAGCAGGTCAGCTGTCGTAATAACTCTGTCCGTATTTCGAATAGGCGCCGTATTTTCCGCCATAGCCGTATTTTTTCATCCCAGCCGCATCGATCTGCGAAAGGACGGTGCCCGTGACACGCAGGTTTAGTGTTTCGAACTGGCGCAACCCTTCCGATACCTGACTGCGGGTCGTACTGTCCCACTTGACCGTATAAATAATCGCATCAACCAACGCTGCGATCACCCTTGCATCAGGCACCATGAGGACCGGTGGCGTATCGATGATCACGTAATCATAGCGTTCCCGCATTTCTTTTATGAAACTTGCAAACGTGTCGGATGAGAAGAGATCAGCCGCGTTGATCGATGTCTTTTCCCCCATTATAATGTCAGCATTCATCCGTGGATCACGAACGATAACCTCCGCCAGCTGCTTTTCACCCGCCAAAAGCGAAGACAGCCCACCTTTTGGATTAACTTCGAAATACTTATTGAAGGTGCGGCGCCGAATATCTCCCTCAATCAACAACACGCTGCGCCCAAGACCTGTGAGGTTTTGCGCCAAGACAATGGCTTGGGTCGTCTTTCCTTCTTGGGGTATCGAAGAGGTCGACATGATAACCTTGCTTGGCTTATCGACGTTGGACATCAGAACCGATGTACGCAGGTTGCGAATAGCCTCCGCTGCGGCAGACGTGGGTTTTGATGTCAGATAATCGAGCAATTCACTGCTCTTGCGAATGGGGATTCGCGGAATCTGCCCTAGAACTGTGTAACCTGTGCGCGCCTCAAGATCCTCGGCCGTGCGGAAGTGGTTTCGCAATGCCTCGCGCCCCAGAACAACGCCTCCACCCAACATCATGCCGAGTATCATAGTCAGGGCCAGAATACGGCTCTTGCGCGGCTCCACATACCGACCCGGCTCTGCGCTGGACATGATCCGGCTGTCTGCCTGTTGCAGGCCGCGTTGGATCGTCGTTTCTTTCAGGCGCGCCAGGAAACTTTCGTACAAATTCCGTGTCGCTTCGATCTCCCGCTCCATCTGGACCAACTGGACCAGATCGGCGGATTGCGCTGCAATGGCAGCTTCCTGTAGTGTGAATGAGCTCGCCAAAGCGGATTCTTGGGCATTGATACGATCAAGTGTAGTTCCCGCTCGGTCCAGGAGCATGGCAGCCCGGGCGTCAAACGCAGTTCTGTCCGATGTCTCCGTCAGATTCCGCGAAATCGACGATAGCGTCGGATCGGAAAAAACCTCCGCAATTTTATCAACGTCGCCACCTTTGACAGACGCATCAAGCGCTTCATAGCGCTCCTCAGTCATCGCCTTCTCCGCCCGGGCTTGGGTAAGGCGCTGGCGCAGGTCGCGAAGCTGCTGGTTCTCGGCATCAAGTATCTCTGGGCTGATCAAATCACTGCTGGAACGCAGCGCCTTGGCCTCATCTTCCCGACTGCGCAGATCGACCTCAAGCTCCCGGACCCGCTCGGAAAGCCAGGTCACCGCACGGTCAGTTGCTTTGAATTTCTCATCGATCTGGTTGTCGATATAGATATCGGACAGAGCATTGACGATTTTTGCCGATTTTCCGGAGCTTTCCGTGAGTGCCGAAATGTTGAAGATATAGGTGTTGCGCTGATTCGAGGCGCTTATCGCAGACCGCACTGCACCAGTTGTCATTCGCAATTGCACTTCGGTCGATGGCGGGGCATCCGATATCTCTGTCCCGCGAAGAACGGCCCCAACTTGCCGACGCAGCCCTGTAACACTCAGCAATGGGATCGGGGTCAAGGAGCCATTGAACTCAGGGTCTCCAACCAAGCCCAACTCAACAACAACCCGCCGAATCAGATCGTTGGATCGGATAACTTCCAGCTCGGTATTGATGCTGGAAGTTTCAGTCGACACCCCCGACATGACACTTTCAAGATCGACAACATTCCCGCTGCGAACATCCAGTACCAGAGATGCTGTTGCCTGGTACTTCGGGACTGCAATAAAATACGCGTAATATCCCCCGATCAGCAGAGCGATCAGCGTAAACGCCGCGATAATCCATTTTCCACGCCATAGGGTCGAGAGAAGCGCGAACAGATCAATCTCGTCACCTTCACTGTCCGGTTGTCCCAACTCCGGGCGACTTGACTGGCCATTCATGCGCGCACACCCTGAGCTTCTACTATTTCCACCATCGACGGGTGTAGGCATCTTCAGGGTATGTCGCAACAGGTAACGGATCTGGTTACAACGGCATGGATAGGCGACTCCCGCCTATGCGCCCCGGCGGCCGAACACGGATGTCAACGTGCGCCAGAAAATCCAAGCTTCAAGCCGGAAACTCATGTTCTGGATATAGTAAAGGTCCGCATTGACCTTGTGCTGTGTGCCTTCGAAGCCAACGGCGTATCCGAGTTCGGTCTGGGCGAGCCCACTTATGCCGGGTCGAACCACATGGCGTTCGCGGTAACCCGGGATCGATTCGAGATAGACTTCTGCGTGATCGATATAGTCTGGACGCGGTCCGATCAGGCTCATATCCCCGATAAGAACATTCAAAACTTGCGGCAACTCATCGAACCGCAACTTGCGCAACAGCAGACCCAATGGCGTGATACGATCGACTTCAAGCGGATCGTCTGCCCGGCGCAAGATTTCAAGCGCTGGTTTCATTGTTCGAAATTTCAATGCCTTGAAGGTTTTGCAGCCCACACCCATCCTTTTCTGAACGAAAAAGAGGGGCCCAGAGTTGAAGAAGGGATTCAGTGCCATCAGAACTACGCCGGTAAGCAGGAATGGCACCAGAAGGAACGCGCCAAAGGCAATGTCGAAACTGCGCTTGAAGACGCGCAACGATACACTTCCGAATCCAAAATTTGAGGTTCTGGTATCGACCCCACTGGAAAAAAGCTCTTCGGCGTTGTAATCAAACATTTTTCGCGCCCCCCGGCAAATATCTCACATTCACAAAATATTAATCTTTTTTAACATTGATTTATTGATTTCTCAACTGAGATCCGGCGCGTTAACTAAACTTTCATACTTTTGGCCGGTCTGGCGGTCTCGTTCGCAAACTGTGACTAAAAAACAGGCTCACACTTGCTGTGAATCGCGCTTGGGTTGTTTTCAACCTTGGAGCACACTCGCCGATCGAGACTGTCCGTATCCGTCAAGTTGGTTGGACGTTTGCACCGGTTGGGCGAGTTATCGAGTTGAAGTCTCTGTGTTCCATCTCGGATGATCACATAGACCCGCGCAGCGCCGCATTTTTCAAAGCAAGATCGGTTCTAAGGGACATTCGGGGAGGGTCGTGTCCATGCTGTTCCATCTTCACAAGCAGGCGACGACGACGCCGAAGGTATCGATGAGCCGCTTGGCATCGGTGATCTCGTGCCCTTTGAACTGGCCGGTCTTGTAGGCCTCTTCCAGCATCTCGCCCAAGCTTTCGTCGTCATGCCTGGCCGGGCGATGCGTTTGTCGTCTTCGCAGGCTGCGACAAGCGGATCGAGACCTGTGCCGGGCGGTTCAACAATGTGGTCAATTTTCGCGGGTTTCCGAGCATCCCCGGCCAAGACGCCATCCTGCGCTATGCGACGCAGGGCGGCGGTCATGATGGTCGCGTGCTATGAGGCGCGCCGCAGACCCGGCTCGCGTGATCGCGGCGGCCCGCGCCTGGCTTGGCACGCCGTACCATCATCAGGCCTCACTTCTCGGCGTGGGCTGCGACTGCCTCGGGCTCTTGCGCGGGGTCTGGCGTGATGTGGTGGGCAAGGAGGCACCCGGCCTGCCGCCCTATTCCCCCGATTGGGGCGAGGTACGGGCACAGGAGGTTCTGCGCGATGGCTGCGCAAGCTGCATGATCAAAATTGAAAGTGCGGCACAGCTTGGCGACGTGGTGCTGTTTCGAATGCGGTCCTAGGCCATTGCCAAGCACGCAGGCATTTTGGTCGCCCCAGACCGGATGGTGCACGGGCACTCCCTGCACGGCGTCCTTGAACAGGCAATCACCGCAGCGTGGTGGGTGCGCGCGGCCTTTGTATTCCGGTTTCCGGACGGTGGAGATATCTGAACCATGGCAACCTTGGTATTGTGCGTATTCCGGGGTGATCCGGCCACCGCGCGTGGATTTTCCCGCCGCTGGCATGGGGATTGTCAGCCAGAACCCGTTTTTCGAGCGGATGAGCGGCCCGGTGTCATGCGCGCCGACGATGACCGGGGCGTTCGACCAGACCAGCGCTGCGGCGTTCAGGCTTTCGCCGGACTTCGGAAAGCTGGTGAGGCGGATCGAGTTGGCAAGCCGGGTGCCCAGCCCCGCGCCAGTGATCTGGGTCCGCCAAGCGGATTTCAGACCGGTTCCGGCTTCGCGCATGGCAGCCGTCACGGCGCGCTCCCCGGCAGCTACTCCGGCCGCCATCTTGGCGACGATGTCGGGGTCTATGTCGAGCCTCAGTTTCATACGGGTCTCAGGTCCACGGTCCAGACCAACCGCTCGCGGTCGCGAACCGGCTCGCCCTGAATGAGGAAGGCGTCGCCATCAAACTCGATCCTGTCACCTGGGCGCGGGTTCGCCACCTCGGTGACGCGCAGATCGACCCGGGTGGTTTCCGACCAGAGCCGGGCATCGCCAAAGTCGGTGACGTCATCGGCGCGCCGGGCAATGAGGCGCACCAGAACGGGCGCGCCGCCGTCGGCGATGTAAACCGCATCGCGCCCGATGTTGCCATCGGTGAAGAGCGCGCCGACAGCGGCGGCAAAGGCAGACATCACGTCCGCCGCGCCGAACGCAGCACCTGCGGGCGGGTGCAGATTGGCAGCGGGTTGCTCTCAATTTCCAGCCGGACCCATTCATCGCGGTCCCGGTCCGGGATCATGCGCGCATAGAGCAGCAGGCCCACCGTGTTCACCGTCTCGAACGTATCGGCCGGAGCGTAGTAGATCTCGAACAGCCCCTCGACGCCCTCGGGGTAGAAATACGCCTTGTCGGTCGGCACGCCGAAGCCAAGTCCGCCGCGATAGCGGCGGAAGGTGATACCACCGAAGCTGACCTCTTCGCCCACGCGGCCGCGCAGATCGGCTGCTGCTGCCGTGTTGAGGTAGGTCTCGCGCACTTCCTTGTGGGCGACGAGATCGGCGAAGAAGGCCGAGCCACATTCCGCGCGCAGTTGCACTTGTCCGGCGGCCAGTCCACCCAGCGTGTCCTCGACGCTTTCGATCATCGCCTGGCAGCGCTTGCGCAGCGCTCCCGAGCCAGGAGTGGCATTGTCGAGGTCAAAGTCGACCTCTGCGGCTGGCGTAATGCCGAACTCGGTGAAGTAGTTGATCATCGTGGCCCCGTCGCGCGGGTCCTTCACCACGCCCTGGATGCCGTTGAAGAGGTGGAACTCGAAGGTGGCCTCGGCGTCGTTGCGCAAACGCCCCATCTTGCGCGCCACCTCGGTCTGGACCTGCTGCACGGCGGTTTCTGAACCGAAGTCACGGATGGCCTGAATTTCCGAGGCCCAGAGTACGTCCTGCTTCTTGAACTGGCGGCAGACAAACGCGCGCATCTCACGGCGTTCGGGGATCTGGTTCTCATAGGCAGAGCCACGTTCCGAGAACGGGATCAGCGACAGCGTGCCATCCCGGCTTTCGATCATCACGGTGCGTGCACGGACGCCGCGCGAGCCAAAGAGGGCTGCACCCGACAGGATTGCCGGTTTGAAGGGAATGTTTTCGAGCGCACGGGTCAATTCGATGATGGAGAAGGCATCGCCTTCAAAGATGTCCATGGTGGCCATGGGGATGTCCTTTCTGTTTCAGGCTCAGCGCAGGATGACGCCAAGCGCGGCCAGAGCCGTGGTGGCGGTGGTGATCTGGGCTTCGGTGGCCCCCTCGGGGAAGCTGATCTCGTGACGGTTCACGATGGCCGGGCCACGCAGGATCACGACGCCCGGCGCATCGGCATCGGTGGCATCAACAGCGTCCCAGAGGATGCCCGCGGCATTCTGGCTGCCGTTCGTGGCACCGGGCGTCAGCACAGTGTATTTACCACCCGTGGTGATCTTGCCCAGCACGGTGCCGGGTGCGAGCTTGCCTGCGCCGGATGCGATGGTGACGGTTTCGCGGGTGAAGTCGCGGAGCACTTCCCAGACGAGAAAGCCGCCTGCGTGTTTGCCCTCAGTGAGCGTGGTCATGATTTCAGCCTTTCAGTTTGAAGGTGCGAGCGATGACATCGCCCCATGGGCGCGTTGTCGGGCTTGGGCCCGGTTGCGGGTGATGGGAGGTGATCTTCGGTTCGGCCTCAGCCTTGGCTGCCAGAAGCTTTGCGCGCACCTGATCAAGGCTGGCATCTTCTTCCAGAAACCGCCCAGCCATCTGCGGCTCGCCCGCGAGGCGGCAGAGATCGATTACGGCGCGGGCATGCGCGATGGCCTTGGTGCGGATGGCGCTGGCATCCGGCGCAGTGTTGGCGGCTACAACCGTGCTGGGGCCGCTGTTGTCCGTGGGGATGTTGTCATCTGCAACATCCCTCTGCAGCGTCGCAGGAACATCAACAGGGGCCGACGGATCAACGTTCCCGGCGGGAACCTTGGTCGCGGGAACCGGTGTGGGTGCCGGATCATCGCTGCCCTCAATACCGTTGTCGTCTTCAACGATATCTGTCCCTGTCACACCATTTTCTGCGTTCACGGCCTCAACCGCCTCAACAAGTTCCGGCGGTGCATTGCGGAACCGGCCAATATCGAAGCTGGCAGCGATGCGCACCGGCTCTGCCATGCGGGTGGCCAGCCCTACCTCCAATGCTTCTTTTGCGTCGAACCATGTTTCGGCCGCCAGCAGGGCTGCTATTTCGGCCTCCGGCTTGCCCGATTTGGCGGCATAACCGCGCGTCATACTGGCCGCGATCTTGTCGAGGGTTCCGGCCATGTCGCGCATGTCGGCGGCCGTGCCCATGACAATGCCGCTCGGATCATGGATCATCAGGAAGGCGTTTTCCGGCATGACGATCTCATCGCCTGCCATGGCAACGTAGCTTGCAGCTGAAGCGGCAATACCGTCGATCCAGACCGTGATCGTGCCAGAATGACGGCTCAGTGCGTTATAGATTGCGACCGCATCAAAGACTGACCCGCCTGGGCTGTTGAGGCGCAGATCAATGGGAGCGTCATCCGGCAACGCGCCCAGCTCGGCCAGAAACCCCTTGGCGCTGACGCCGTAAGCACCGATTTCGTCATAGATCAGCACTTCCGCTCCCGAAGCCCGGGCGCGGATTGTGTACCAACTGTTCATGGTGTTACTCCTGTTCGGATTGAGCGGCGGACCCGTCGCCTTCGTCATCTGTTTTCGGCGTCTGGGTCGGTGTCGCCCGCGCGCCTTGCGTCTCGCCGGGGCTGGTTCTGTACCTGAGCCCCAACTGCTTTGTCCGCGCAGCATCAGCCGCGTTTTCGCGATCGACCTCTTCCACGTCGTAGCCGGTGGCCTCGACCACCTTGCGGCGCGAGGTGATGCCCGCCTCCATCGCCAGCACCTGCGCCTGGATATCCTTCAGCGGATCGACCCAGTCCCAACGCGGTGGGATCCATTGCACCATCCGCGCAGCTGTCGGGTCGGCGAGGTCCAAGCGGCCCGCCAGTTGCGCCGTTTCAAGCCAGCGCGACCAGATGGGTCGGCAGAGCTGATACGCGATCACGCCATGCTGGAGCGGCTGCACCCGCCGCCGGAATTCGACGAGCTCGGCGCGCAAGGACGAATAGTTGGCCTGCCGTACATCGCCGGTCACCAGGTGATACGGCAGCCCCAGCGAGGCAGACACTGCCAGCAGCGTGCGATACTGGAACGCCTCATAGCCGCCCCCAACATCTGCAGGACTGGAGAACTTCACATCCTCACCGGGCAGCAGCACCTGCATCGTGCCCGGCTCGAGGCTCGCAATGGCGGTGCCATCGAGATCGGCCTCGGCCTCACCCATCATCGGGTCTTCCGGCGCGGTCTTGGTGATGAAGCCCGCGAACATCGCCGCCGTCTTCTTCCGGTCAAGTTCAGCGTCGTCGTAATGGTCCAGCAGGAACAGGCGCACCATGGCCGGGGCCACGTGCGGCAGGCCCCTGATCTGACCCGCGTCGATGGGCCGGTAGATGTGCAGCACATCCTCGGCGGGCACGCGCACGGTTTCTGGTATCGCGACGCGCTGGTCCGTACTGTGTAAAACGCGGAGCAATACTGGGCCACAGAAGCGGCTGCGTTTTGCAGTTGTAGCGGAGTAAAAGTCCGCCAGTTTGTGCCCTTCGTTTATGC
>Ga0307981_1001824_pt1 | contig 18256 bp, 16 predicted proteins | sample OrgLakmetagen987_FD_201849 | JGI IMG/M metagenome (GOLD analysis project Ga0307981, IMG submission 201849) | Saline water microbial communities from Organic Lake, Antarctica - #987 | ecosystem: Environmental > Aquatic > Non-marine Saline and Alkaline > Saline | place: Antarctica: Organic Lake... | reverse complement strand
AAACTGTTCTTACGATGGGATTAATCAAAAAGAATGAACAGCCACTGGTGCCAATTTGAGGCCCTTTTTATGAACTGACGCATACGTCGGAACAGATGCGATCTCCATCTGTTCGGACACTTTTTTCTTGGTCGGTAACGCGAACGTCTGTCCGCTACCTCCAGATCGAACTTTCTCCAATATAGGATTCTCAACAACAGGACAACAAGAACAAGACTTGGCCCACCGTGGACAAGATAGGATACAACGCATACGTACAGATAGCAACCCGTCCGCGTGCTTTTTGGAAAGGCCCTTATTGTGCTTTACTAGCTCCCAGATTCCTTTCGCAAACGAATCCTGGACGGCATTTAAAGTGTGAAAACGAACGTTTTGGATTTGTTTCTACGGAGTACCAGCCGGGCTCAATACGGTAGAAGCGTTCCTGTGCTCGAACGAAACGATGCAACCGGCCAACCAAAACGGACATGACGGCGACGAACCCGCGGCGGTGAAGGAGGCATCCGTTGGTGCAGCTGTTGCAGCAAAAGCTCGAGAGGCTCCTGTTATGGACAAGGATATACCAAACGGCGAATCAAAAGTACCCATAATTCCAGCGCCCACTGTTTTGGTACGAGATTCGTCGCTCGCCGCCGTCAGTGAAGGCAGGCTTTCGCCCAGAGGCTTGGCCGTGGTAAAGGCTGCGACCGCGGCCGGCTTTCGACGATCCGACTCTGTGCTATCCGAAGACGAAGACGATGAAGATTACGAACAACATACCGTCGAACAAGAAGCTGAAACACGACGAAAGGATCGGGCCTTGTCCTTTGTGTACATGGAAGAAGCGTCAATGGAAGCGGTGCAGCAAGAATATCCTTCGGTGGATCGCACGGTCAGTGGGGAGAGTGGGGGTAGTGGCAGGTCCTTGACCAAACTATCACCGAGTGGGCGACTGGGGAGACGACGCACTGAAACGTCGGAATCGGATATTATTGTCGTGGCTGACCAAGATCTTGAGGGTTACAACACCAGAAACCTCTTACCCGAAGAAGAGGATGTGCAGCCACTCAGTTTGCGTTCTACGGTTAGTGGCGGGATGGACAAGAGCGAAACTGATATCTTTCGGTCGCTCCCAGCAGGTGCATTTCAACCAACTCTGGATGCTGCATTGACCGCAGAGCCATTAGAGACTACAGCAGCTCCAATATCGAATCTTCCGGACCAAGTATCACTATCACCACTGACGACGCCGCCACCTGTACATTCTGTGTCGTCCGAGTCCGTTAGGCAGGTATTGGAATCGTATTCTATTTTGCCATCCGAAAACAACAATCACGGTGGTAAAAGTCGCATAAGTTTGCAGGTGGACGAGAACAACCCTACTGCTGATCTGCACTCTCTTTTTGAAGGCTTCTGTCTACCGTCACTGGAGATGAGAGGTGTACAAGCAGCCTTGCACTTGGAGTTACAACAAGTCTATTCCACAGAGTCCTCTACTTCTTTGCCAGACCAGCCTGCTGTGGCTATGAATCAACCCGACAACCGCGTAGTATCGCTATTGACGGCCGGAACCGCTGCCAAGCCAGCCCTCCTCCAGCTTCCCGTGGACTTTGCCGCCGCCTTTTTGCGCCTCCTCGTTCGACTTCTTACTCACGAAAGCGATCAAGAGTACAATGAAGCTTGTCTGTTGATACTTTCGTGGAAGAACCCCGATCCTGCACCCATTAATCTTTCCGAAGAGCCTCCAGCAGATCCAGACCATGCGACTCGACGACCACATCTCTTGTACAGCATGATCCGATTTCAATGTTCCGAGCAGTGGTCTCTGTCGACAGCTGCACCAGGTGATGACCGGTCCGCTGTCACGGCAATCTTGGCCCTGTGGGAGCGAGTGGTTGAACAGAAAAACTGCGGGCGTTTGATTGCTCCGGTCGCTCGGCTACTGGGACTGCTGAGTACGGCTGGTCTGACGCCACGGATACTTCGGAGAATGCTAACTTTGGCACAGAGTCCATCTCTGAGTCCTTATGCGCGGCTTTGTATGGTCCGAGCCATGAAAACGGCGGCCGCTGGCTCTTCCCGTCCTGCTATTATGCACAAGACTGCGCCGCGACACTTCTTCTCGTTTGGTGGTCAAGGTTTGAAGCGATCCATAAGTGGACTCGCAACGTGGCCCTTTCGAAACGATTTCGGTATGGCTGTTTGGTTTCGGGCGGAGCGTTTCGACGCTTCGTCCAAGCCAATTTTATTGAGTGCAAGAAGCGATGACGGGGGCGGGGTCGAGGTGTCTCTCGTCCCCTTGGGAAACAAGTCGTCCGATGCATGTACGGTAGCCGTGTCCGTATTCAATTCAGGCCATGATAAGCGACCAGTACATCTCCTGAAAGTGAGTGGCTGTGTCTTGTTGCCGCGTGTATGGTACCATCTGGCTATCAGACATACCCGATCGAGACTGAAAGGTGTCTTTTCACTCTCCACTCGACAACACTTGTCGATCATGCTGGACGGGAAAGTAATGCTAACTGAGTCGCTCCCATTTCCGAAAGTGTCGGATGCTGACTTTAAAGATGATTCAGCTACCTCCTCGCTGCTACAGACAAGTCTGCGGCGAAACCCTTCGCAAACCAGAATGAACCTTTCATTGGAGTTTTGCACTGGCTTTGATGGCCAGACAGGTGCGCTCTACCTTCTCAATGACAATATCTCTGACGCCTCTTTGCGAGCTTTATTTGAAACAACAGGAGGGAAAGACGGTATTATCAAACGGAATTCCAGTCTTGGAGATGCGTGGGATGCTCGTCAAAGTGATATCGTTCGGAAATCAAGAATATTGGACGTCAATATTACTAACGATGACGCTGACGAAATCGTTTTGAGTCAGAGGCGTCGGTCTGGGTCGAGGAAGAGAACCTTAGATGAGGACCTTGGTTCTGTCGTCGACCTTGCAGAAGGTGGAGAGCAAGACGTTAATGATGTACCTGCCGAGCTTCAGAAGGCGTCCTTCGGTTCCAAAGTCTTCCTAGTTTGGGATCCAAGACGAACGCTGGATTCCCTTGCTCTTGAATTGCACGTTGGAGCTCATGTGAATATGGAAGCCGTTTACACATGGAGAGTTAACGGAATGCAAGATGTTATCCGTAGTACCGGTGGTATTCAGGCTCTGATTCCCCTTTTTCGGTCTCTACTAGTAGGAGAGATTGAGAAAATTTTACCAACTGCTGTCGACTGTGACCCTGAAGCTGTTCTCGCGACGACTCCTGACTTGGTGCTACTTCTTGCGTCCTTCGTGCAAGATCATAGCGAGAATGCTAGAGAGCTATTGAGATGCGGAGGCGTTGACGTTATCGAACAACTACTTTTTACTAACAAGAGGTCTTTCATGGCGAAACCTCAGCAGGCCTCTTTCTTTGGATCCTTGAACTCTCACGTGGGACTTGCATATCACCTCTTGAGAGCACTGTTGAAGCTACGCTCGGGCTCTGCTCACTACGTAGGCCTGGAAACAAAGATATTTTCACGCCTGCTGTTCAACATCCCTCTTTGGCTTGGATTGCCTAGTCAGGTCCCAGGCCTTGCTCTACACGTTGCTATGCTCCCTTTGCTATCAACACTTACGAGAATAAAAGCAGAAAAGGTTCGAGACTGTGTTGGTGCAAATGGCATGATAAATGCTCTAAAAGAGTATAGTTCCATGAGCGGTAGTTTGGCTCATTTAGATCGTTTCGAGACGAGGAAGAAACACAGCGAGAGCCGAGACGTGCCTTTCACTGTCGCAGAGTGTCGTCACGGCACCGACATTCTCCTAGGAATGATCTTCGAAGTGCTGGCTTCCGGTACTTCTCCTGCAGACCTTGCGCCTTTTCTGCATTTTGTTGCGTTCAATCTCGATGTTGAGTTCGACGAGGCTACTGAGGAAGTTGCGAACTTATCTGCGTTGAGTGAACGGCGGAAGGAACGGCTCCACCTGACAACCAAGGCCTGCACCGTTCTGCTTTTTCTCTTACAGATTCGTCCGCCTGTACCCGGTCTGTTTGAAAGCTTCGCACACTGCTGTGGCAGTGTACAAGGAGGAGTTGGATGGATTCTCAGTGCGATGGTCAACACGTACGACGACGGTATCCGATCACTCGGAATACGATGCGTTTCAGCGTACTTAGACGTTGCGTCAAAAAGTCCAGATACTCCCCTTTCTCTTGGGGCGCCCTTACCATCGACTGAAGTCGAGGTGCCATCTGCGACTGATGTCACATCCTCGGTTCGCCGTGCGTCGACCAGGTTCCCACTGATTGCGAAGGGACTCGCTGCCATGGGTCCAGGTGTGCGAGCCATTGTGGTTACACCATCCAAGCTTACAGCAAGGGTGGTATTCAAGTTATTGTGGCACCTATTAAAGAGTCACCGAATGCGGCTAGGGGACAGGACGCGAGCTGCGCTTTTACACTGTATCACAAACGATAATGGCATTGTTTCTTCGTTCTTATCGTCTGGAGACTTTGTACTGAGTCACTTGGTGGGACCGGACGCAGCTGACCAATCTGGCTTCAAGCTACAAGTGGATTGGGCCGAAAGCGTCCTCGCAGAGAATGGCAATATCGTTGGCCGGTCGCTGCGTAATCCTCTGGCGATCGGAACGGTACTGCGACTCCTTCAGTTTCTTGAGAGTTCAGTAAAGGACAGATGGGTGTCAGATCTTCTAGCACTCTCGACCTCGAGCCGCAAAAGCATATCATTGTTGTCTTCAATCCCCGATTGGCAGCCGTCGCTCTTTCGTTTGGTATCAGAAACGCTGGAACAAGTTGTGTCCTGTCGAGACAGTCACTTCGATCCAGAAAGCAAGCCTTTCGATTCAAAGGAAGCGGTTGGAGTTTTCGAGACTGACGGCACGACAGTTGATGCTGGCAAGGATGTACGGGACGAAAGTAAACCACTTTCCTCGGATTCTCAGCTAGAGAATCCTGCTTCTGTTGCAAAGAGACTGGATCTATGCCTCGAGCTGTATTCTAATTTGCTCGGACATTTAGTTCGAGAAGGTGGTGACAAGGCGTTAGAGGCGGTCGAGGATGCAGCTTCGCTCCAAAGAGTATGCCTCAACGGCCACGACGTCTTGCTTCTCATCCTTAGTAGTCTCTGTGCGAATCTTTTCGACCATGGAACTCTACTCGAAATGGGCGCAATATCCGCCCAAGACTGGAAAGATATCGATCTTGATCAAGACAGCCTTCCGTTAAAGCAGAGCGCACGGCTTGTTACGGACTCGATTCTTTCGAATGGTACAAAAGGGCTTGATATGACAGCCGCGGTCCGCAGTTGGCGATCACTCAGACACTTGACTGAAGTGATCGTCGCAGTTGTGACCAAAAGTGGGTGAGTTATCTTATTTTCCGTGCGGCGTCCCCATTCCCTTTACGTGCGAAGTGTACAAACTAACTTTGCTGTATTGTCCCATCAGGCTCGGCGTTGTTGATCTTTTTGACTACATCAACCAGCAGGCATCTGCGGTTGACAGTGTGTCTGGTGGGCTTCACGGAATTCGTTTATCTGATTTTCGTTTATCAGGAGTGCGGACTTCGGAGTATGTCTTTTTCAGCGGTGCCGCTGCTAGCTCTCGCTCATCTGAGACCGATGTAGGACGAGAGGTAGACCGTCGACTTTGCGTCATGATAGCAGCCCAAGTGCTAACGCTCCTGGACGCTTTCATCTTTCCCGATTCTTTGGACTCATCTCTCCCCGCGTCTCAGCTACACGGGCTGGCTCTCGTGAGGAATTCTGAACCGAGGCTTGGAAGCTCACAAGGACCTTTGATTTCGTCTGCGATCCGCTTGTCGCTTCTCCTTCTCGCCCTACTGGAACCTTGCAGTGTCCGATTCCTTCAATGCGCCAGCCGATTGAGGTGCTTGCTATACTGGGCTCTTGAGCTCTTGCAGGAACTGGTAGAGTTGGGAGAAGGGTCCGCTGCTGGGGTGCAGCATGGCGCAGCCGCTCTCGATCGTCTGGTGCTCGCCATTGTCCTTCATTGTCATCGCGCTCTCGGGCGCTGCTCGGCGCTACTCTCGGAGATTGAGTCGTCACATGAAAAGTATTTTCCCAGCAGAGATTCGCAGAAGAAACATTTCCGACGCCTCGTGCGCGTAGCAACCGAATTGAGAGACATCATTTCAACAGTATTCCGCCGGCGGAACGATTTTCTTCGTTCGACACTATCCGAAGAAGCTTTTGAGTCTCTTCGTGTGAGCCTCGAGGGACTATCGTCTTCTAGTAAGTCAGTTGTGCGAGACTTCATGTCTAGCAGCTGGGTAACAGGGTTCCAGGATGTCGAAACACGGGTTGATCTTGCTATCCCAGAACAGGTCGCCACGGATACAATTCCTCTCAGCAGCGCTCAGGGAAACGACCCGTCTATTCAAGGGTTTCTCGCTGTTGAAAGGCTTGCAAATGAGTCGAGTTTGATTGTTAAGGACTTTGAGAAAGCTCTCGATGGACGTTTCGAAGGCTATCTGGAGGGTCAGCGGAAGTGGGCAGAAACAGACGCCGTGCGCGACCTCGAGTCAGACGGCGACACAATTGTCAAGCGCCTTTCCGAAAAGCATCGCAGTGATGCCAATGAAATGGCAAAGAACATTGTGCTGAGAAGAAGTGGCGCAGAGAGCAGGTGGCGGGTCATCCAGCGTAGCACCATCGAGCCATGGAAGAGCCAGGCCCACTGGAAACTCGCTAGGTATACGGACCTCTTGGGGAGACGGACCGTGTTAGTCCAGAACAAGCATTACGACGACCACAAAGAAGCCAGCTACGAACACATTCGCGAGAAGGAGCGCGAAAAACAGGAACGAGAGAGGGAGGCGCGTTTACTCAAGAAGAAGGACCTTTCAGACGTGATGCGTCGTAACGCAGAAGCTTTCATCGTCAATGACTCTACCGACTCTGCCGAGGAGTCAGATACACCAGATGATGACAGTTCCATGTTTCAGGCTAGCGACGAGGAATCATCAACTGACCTTGAATCAGCCACGGACGGGGAGGACTCTATCGACCCGTCCGCAAACGCGAAGACGAAGGGGCTAGACCACCTGGACGAGGCCGAGCAAGATGAAGAATGGGACAAGATTGGCAGCGAGGAAATCGAAAATGTGGACGCAGAAGGCGACGCAGATAGCTGGGCCAAGACTTTCATCTGGTCCGATGGCGAATCGGTCGTAGCTCGGTTCGAGCATGTGATGATCGTCACCCTACAGACTTTCGTAGAAGGCAAGCTTCTCCTCACCACTCATGGCTTGTACTTTCGTCAAATGGGCGATGAGATCAATGTCATGACCAGAGAACCAGTAGATAATCCGGACAACTCGGAGGATCGCCGCTGGCGTCTGACTCGTCTAACTGAGATTCACGGTCGGCGTTTTATGCTTCGTCCACAGGCACTGGAACTCTTCTTTTCGGACTCACACGAACTCTTCTTGAACTTCCCAGTTGGTAACAAGGAGCGAGACCGCTTTCACGCGAAGCTTCGAAATAGCTGCAAGGTATGTATGCACTCAATTGCTTTGGCGTTTCTCTTACGCGCGGCAAGCCCTAACCCGTATCGACTCCCCTGTCCGCTTTAGGTTCCTATGCTCTGGTCTCCCAAGTCGCTGAACCCTCGGGTGGTGTTCAGAAAGTCTCGACTCACGGAGCTCTGGAGGAAACGAAAGATCTCCAACTTTCAGTATCTCATGGCGCTCAATCGAATGGCCGGTCGAAGCTTCAACGATATGACCCAATATCCTGTCTTTCCTTGGATTCTCGCCGACTATACGAGCAATACGATCGATCTCAGCGTAAGTCTCGTTTATGGTCCAACCATATCTACATCTACTGATTAACTCAACTCACTCTTCTCGTTTCTAATCTACAGGACTCGAGAGTCTATCGCGATCTTACCAAGCCCGTAGGTGCACTCAACCCCAACCGACTGGCTCAGCTGCTCGAGAGATACAATGAACTAGAAAGTTTTGGGTTCACAGAGGCAGAGAAGTTCCTCTATGGAAGCCACTACTCGTCACCTGGAATCATACTGCACTATCTCATTCGTCAGGAGCCCTTTACTACAATGGCAATCGAATTACAGTCTGGCCGCTTCGACTGTCCAGACCGCCTCTTTTTTGACATTGGGTCAAGCTGGAAAGGTTGCATGACTTCCTCATCGGACATGAAGGAGCTGATACCTGAGTTCTTTTCCCTACCGGAGATGTTTACCAATAATAATGAATTCCCCCTGGGTCACACGCAGAGCGGACGATTAATTGACAACGTGGGCTTGCCGCCATGGGCGAAAGGCTCAGCATACGAGTTTGTAAGAATGCATCGCTTGGCTCTGGAGTCTGAATATGTGTCGCAGAATCTCCAGCATTGGGTCGATCTCATCTTTGGGTACAAGCAGCGAGGTCCCGAATCTGAGGCTGCCCACAACATTTTTCACCACCTCTCTTACGAAGGCTCTGTCGATCTAGACAAAATTGCGGATGAGATTGATAGAAATGCAGCCGAAAGCCACATTCAGAACTTTGGGCAAACACCCAGCCAGCTGGCAGTCACAGATCCGCACCCAGCACGTTATGCCGTTGAAGAGTGCTGGAAGCCGCTGATCTACGACACCTCGGTACCGAAGAGTCTTCGATGCTACACAGCTTCCAAACAGTTTGGAAATAAGCGCAGCGAGTACGGAAAGGGTTCTGTCTTGAAAGTTCACGTGCTCTCCGACACAATCCTTGCTGTTTACGCCGACATGAGCGTTGGTAACTATCGATGGTTCCCAAACAGCAAGAACAACCGCTTACGAATGGATAGGCTCCGTCCCATTGCTCGCCGCGAACTGAGCATGTCTCGAGCTGCCATGAAGCGCGGTTCGGCAATACCTCCGGAGCAAATGGACAAGAGTAGTATCTCGATTGGAAACTGGTCGTTCGCCTGTACTATTGGTGGTATGGCCAAGGAGGAGCTGCGACGCAAGGCCGTGCTACCACCTAACAGATTGATTACTGGGTCAGAGATAACTTTGGCAGCATCCGAGGCGTCGGCACTCTTGGTGAGCTGTGGATACTGGGACGGTACCCTCAAAGTCCACAGTACCGATTCATGGCGCGTTATTGCAAGCGAGACTGGCGGTCACAACGGTCCCATTCGCTGCTTGGCCATGGGTCAGGACGGCGGACTATTGATCACTGGTGGGCAAGACGGTACGTGCCGTGTCTGGGTAGTAGACCATCCAGACATGGCAATTGCCTTGTCGGATGGATACGTTCAGACGGCTCTCGGCGCATCAAACGACGGAGAGCAACTGCTCAGCTGCTGTCATGTACTTTGGGGCCACGAGAGTCCCATTTCATGCGTCGTTCTCAACTCGGACCTAGACGTGACCGTCTCTGGGAGTCAGTCTGGTCTTGTCTGTGTCCATACGATTCGACGTGGCGAATTTATTCGATCGTTTCGCCCACCCGCCCTGTCCAATCGCTCCAGCTCCCCACCACCAGTGGCGTCCAAATTGGCCTTGGACACGACGGGGACGCTAGTTGTAAGCATGCAGGATGCTGGGTTGCATTCATACACGGTTAATGGAGTTCGACTCTGTACCGTGGACGCGGGCGAGCACTTGTACGACATGAAGATTTGCTCCAACGGCGAAATGCTGGTGACTGGCGGAGACCGTTGTCAAGTACTAATTAGGTCGACGGTGGACTTGAGTGTGTGCGCCATGCTCGACTTGACGCGTCACGGCCCCATTCGATGCCTTTCGCTGACACCGGAAGACTTGAATCCAGTTCCGCAGTTTCTCTTTATTGGAAGTGAAGACGGAATGATTACGGTTGTGGATCAAGATCCTTTGATCCAGCACAAGGATACGGAAACTACAAGCTTTTGAGCTGGCGATTATGAGATGCGCCAGGGAAGGCGCCTTGAGCCGTTTGCTTGCTTTGGAGACCAGCTGCGATATTTAAACTAGCTAGCGCTTACTTAAAATGTGCATTGCTATCAATACATTCTGCGTACAAAAAGACGTCAAGCACATTTCTAGAGCTATTTTTCGCTCTTCGCTACTTTATATAGGTACGATAGACCGCTATCTATGGTACGCTTTACTATATTTCGGACGCATCCTTTATGGTACCAGCAGCAGCAGCAGAAGTAGATGGATGATACTACTCGATACAACATCATCACTCTGGATGCGGCTTTGGTGATCTTTCACAAATTCATATTCATATTCTTTCTCATTCACACTTCATACCATGCAACATTCAACGTTTGTTGTGCAACGCTCTCTCTCTCTCTCTCTAGTTACCATCTTCTTCGAAAAAGAGGGCATTCAAAAAAATGGAAGTACCCACGAGCATGGCCTTTTCGTCAACCGACGCTTGTTCCGGAAAGGTAATGACAAAGGCATTGGAATCCGTAAAGATCTCCGTGGCCAAACTTTTTGGTTTCTTGAGGATTTTGCCAATAAAAGGCGCGTCCCCGCCCGTCTCGGCCTGAGCGGCCGGATAGACTCGAAATGGGACCTTGCAGCAGCCTTTGCCACACGGATTGCCTTCGGTGCAGCAATTCACGCAGCAACCACCACAGCAAGTGGGAGGATGAACCTTGTAGAGTCCAGTGGCATCCGCCTTGGTGACGGTCAAGGACGGCACACAGTAGTAGCAATCTTCCTTGACTTGACCCAAGAGCTGTCCACCACTAGTGACGGAAATCTCTTGGTAGCAGCAGCACTTGCAGCCGCTCGCGGCACACTTGAGAGGACGATCCACCGTGAGCAGCTCCGCTTCCGTTTGAAGTTCCTGGACGCGCATCTTGAAGGGATGAATGGGCGAGCAAAATATGCGGCAGCAGCAGTCCGTGTCTTCTAAAGACTGAGCAATCTGCGTGTCCCCAATAAGGTACTTGAACTCCGTCTTGGCTTCACAGCCCATGAGTTCTTGGCACCAGCCACGTCTCGTCTGTCGCACTTGCATCTCCGTGGTGGTGCCCAGGTGCGCCTTGCAAGCGTCGCTGGTAATACCGAGATCCGCACCGCCGACAATGCCCGAGCGTTCCATCTTTTGCGACTGCATCTTGCTCTTGATCTTGCTGTGGGAAGTTGTGTGCTTGTGCTGTTGCTGTTGTTGCCTGTTGCTGCTGCTGTTTGCTGTCGAGTCGTGTTGTTGTTGTTGTAAACCTGCCGCGTAACAACTTCCGGGTTACAATCAGATCCCGACTACAGACAAGCCGTCTTGCCTAGCTCTCATCTCCACCAATGATCTCACACGACTACGACCATCTGCCTACGCATCTTGCAGCAGCGTTCCGTGGCATTCCATGGTCTTCCACTACTTCCTCATAAACTAAGTAGTTCATCTTTAGGATTGACATCGTTTCATCAATAGTTGTTGCTGGTTGCTGGTTGCTGTTGGTGTGACTGGATCTTCTTTGTGGTGCGAAAGAGCAGCGTACGTACGTAATTTAGAACCAGACAGCTGGAACAGATGATTCGGAACTTCGATGACGGAGCGGCGGGTGCAAAACAGAGGGTCATCAGAACTCTTTGGGAGTACCGCTAGGGAGGCTACTGGGTCCTACGGTACGCGCACGCATGCAAAGATTCGTTTCGAACCTGTGCTGTTTCAGAATAAAGCAATCGCGCGAAGCGACACGACACGACTCGACTCAATCGACTGTTTAAGAAACGACGGAGAGCGCTTTAGTGTTCCCGAAGAGAAAGACGCTACCCGCACAGCGACAATAACCGATTGGTTCAGGGCTCACGGGCTCGTACACACTCTCTATTTGCCATCTGTCTCATTCCAAACCAACCCCAGATCATTAGTAAGCTTCTGATCTACCACGTTGAAACAAAATTTGAAGGATGCGTCCGGTAGTATTGGCCGTAGGAGGACGAATCAAGCCATTTCCACAGCCAAACGCCAGCGACAGACAACGCTAGGCATGATTCTTCCATCGACCACAATAACCGAGATCAAAAAGACGTTTCAACTCATCGTACGAGCTGAGTTCAACATTGACAAGCGCAGCACCACCCCTTTTAATCAATACGCGCACGTGCAAGGGCTGTTGACCATGACGAAGACGAAAGGAAATGCCAAAGTTATTGTTCACTCGATCAATGACCCCAAGAAGACATTCAAGGAGATGAAAGACTTTCCTCCTGACGAAGAGAAGTTCGACGCCTACTTTATCTACGCGAAAGCCACGCCGAAAGGAACACCCTAACAAGTGTATGTAGTGATGAAGATGACCAGTGATAAAACACTCAAAAGACATGAAACGCAACCAGGACTTCTTCTCTTACTTGAGGGAAAGTAAAGTATTCAACACTGATCATAAGTACGGAGAAGATTTGACCATTGTGAACTTGGGTATCATTATGGCTAGGAAGACAGACTACACGTGGATTGACTCAATCATTATCGAACTATATGAACAACTACAAGCCGATCTGGAAGAGAATGCGCAGGTTGGAAGTATGGAAGACGACGGCTTGATTGACAAAGACATGCTATCGACCATTCCTCCATTCGACATCAGTTCGAAACAGGTGTATTTCAATAAGGCTGGAGACAACGAACAATACAGTACAAGAGCACTCGAGATCAGGTGCGGAGGAGAAGACGCCACGAAGCTTAACAAGATGCTCATGGCGATAGAAGTCATGGATAAGCGCAAGGGACAGTTTGCGCCCTATGGGTTAGGCAAGGGTCATCCCGAAAAGTACAGCGTTCAGATTACAGCAAACAACAAAAAGTCGGACCAGACGATGAAAATCAACGTGTTCGGAATCCACAACAAGATCATGGAAGGCATGGTTGATCAGTATGAGTACAAGAATCTCCGCGTTCTTATTTTGGCGTACTACGTGGACGATGAGAACGGCGATAATCATATGGTATTCCAGGCTATTGAAGAAACGAACTTCACCGAGACCGAAGGCAAATATTTCTTTGTGTACCACGTAGATATGCACGAAGCAGCAATCACGTTCGTTGACACGACTCTCCCTGGCTTAATTAAAGAAGGAACGGAGTATCCCGAAGTGAGAAAACTTGAGACTTTCGCAAGGTAAAGGGGAGGACGCATGGAACACTGCGACGCGTAAGCCAATCGCCTTCCCTCCTCTGTAACGCAGGACAGAGAGAGCACGGATTACAATCCCTCCCCGCAGCAGCAAACGCAGCAAACATGAAAATGATGCAATCGTTTTTGATACAACTCAGAGTTTTCCACCTCTCAAACAGAAAGAGAACGCACCGACTCCCACGAGGAATCATTGGTTCCCAAAGGCCAAAGAAGCAGACATGTGTCCAAAGTCAGTGGGACAACGGAAGCCACGACAAAAACAGGAAAGACAAGCCAGTCAATGAAATCGTTCAACGACAAACTCGACAAGGTTCTGGAACGGCTTAAAGCATTGGAAGTACAAACTAAGCAACTTGAAGCGGTATCTGCAACACAAGCCGGGTTAATGCAGAAACTACTCGAACTCAAGACAGCGGAAAACATTGCACTTTTGACGGACGCTCAGTCAAACAGCGCAAAGACGGCAACAGAAATTTCCACCGCATGCAACCAAAACCAGCAACAGATAGCAGTGCTTTGAAAAGCGATTCAGAAGGCGACAAACCGGGAAGAAGAAAGACAACAAAGTGAGCCGCTACCGGCTCAACAGGAGCCACCACGCCAAACCGCATCCATGTGTCCAAGAAGACCTCCACCGTACGGTTCGAAGGCGATCCCACCAATACCGGTATGGACACATCAACCGGCCTAGGAAATGGAAAAGAATCTGGAGCCAGCTCACAGTCTAAGGACGTGAATGCTGCCTCCGAGAACTCTTAAGTTCCAAGGGACACAACCGCGTCCGACAGAGAGAGGGGACACAGAAGCACTAAAAGGAACAACAACAACAAGACAAATGACACAACATTGGCTCGGAAATTTATCCAAACTACAACAGAAGCAACAGAAGAAATCACCGGCACAACCAGAAGAGGAAACAACACTAAACAAACGGACTACGAAAGCGAAGGCACAAGTTAAACAAAGGATGCCACAACTACTACCAACATGATCAGAGTATCCAATCGAGCGAAAAGACCCGGATTCAACCAGATTCTATTTTCAAAGTGTAAACGGCATCAAATCGTGGGATAAATGCATCGACGCGAGTGAAATTGGGTTCTATGCCAACGTCAACCAAGTGGACGCTCTGGGACTAGCAGAGACAAATTTGGATTGGCAAAGTTATCGCGTGTATAACCAATGCAGACAACATTTGGCCAGTTTCTGGCAACAACATGTTTTTCAAGTGGCGTCATCCAATATAACATTCAATTCAACATACCAGCCCGGGGGAGTGGCAATGCTTACAGGCAACAAGTGGGCAAGCAGAGTCTCCGAGAAGCACACGGACGCGCTAGGCAGATGGGTATACAACACCATGCAAGGCAGAGCCAACACAAATCTTACAATTATTACCGCGTACCGACCGTGCAAGACTGAAGGGCCGACGACGGCTTATCAACAACAGTGGAGTTTATTGAGAGCTAGAGGCATCGACAACCCCAACCCATGACAAGCATTCATAAACAATTTTGACACAATATTACTCAATCTAATTGCTAAAAAGCACGAAATTATTTTAATGCTTGACGCCAACGACAGCATGTCGGAAGGAAAGAGCGCCATTGCTCGACTGGCACAAAAAGACCATTTGATTGATTTACATGTCTATAAACACGGGACACAAGATGAACCAGCAACCTACAACAGAGGCACGAAACGCATCGACCTGGCACTTGGAACACCAACCATAGCGGCCGAAAAGACCGCAATTGGATACGAAGAGTTTAACGCAGGACCGTTTTCTGATCATCGCAGTTTATTCGTTGATGTGAAAGTACAGAATATTCTACTGGGCGACGCAGTCAACATGGTACCAGCCAAGCACCGAGTTCTACGAAGCAAGCATGCAAAACTCGTTAAAGAATACCGTGGGAGAGTACTCAAATACTTTGATGAACACCAAGTAATCCAAGGATACACGAAGTTCCGATCAGAAATGAAGGCAGCAGGCAGAAAGTCCATCACCGAAGCCGAACAGCACATTCTTAACGGCATGGATAACGACGTCACACGCGCGATGCTATCTGCAGAGAAGGCAGATGAACGCAAATTCAAACATCCCTGGTCACCAGTGATTATTACAGCCAAACGAACAGTGTCGTACTGGAAACTATGGCTAAGCGAAGAAGCTACGAAAATAGATCTCCACGACCACAGAAATAAGATACTACGGGCGGTACCATCGATCAATGCACCACCAACGATTCCCGAGAAAGCGATCATACAACAACATCTACGCAAAGCACAATCGCGACTGAAGTCTATGGTGCAAGAAGCAGCCAATCTGCGAGCCAGACTGCTTGAAGAGTTAGTGGAACATTACAACCTGACATAGGAAAAAGCCAAGGCAACACTACTACTAAAGCTTCACAAGAAAGAGCAAGAAAAGGTCACCTTCTCAAGGCTAAGACGTATCATGAGAAAAAATCAGTCCGGCGGATTGTCACACGTTTTGCTACCCATTGAAGGCGACGAAAACAATTGTGAAAAAATATTTGACCAAGAAAAGATAGTGAAGATATTGATTGAGCACATTCGGCAACACTATGAGCAAGCACAAGGCACGCCATTCACTATACCACCATTGACAGAGCTACTCGGAAAGTACGGCCCATGGCACATCATTGGAAGCGGATGAAATACTTGATGGAGTGTACAACGTTGATCAGCTCTAGGTGAACAAAGCGACTAAAGCAATCTTGACTGCATAGGTACGAGACAAATCTCATCAACACCAACACATCGATTCCCAGATTTCACGACAGGATTTCACAGGCGGCATCAAAGCCTGGAACGAAGACACATCCAAGTCGCCTTCGGGCCAACATCTAGGCCATTACAAATCGATTCTTGCACACCAAAAACATGATCAACCTGAGGACCAAGACAAAGAATCACCAACCGACCGCATTATGGGAGTGGTATCAGGCATTACCAACTTAGCAGTTAGTCTGGGCACTCCATTACAGCGGTGGGAAAAAGTACATGTCGTGAAATTGGAAAAAATACCCGGACGCCCAATACCACGTCGACATAGAAATATCAATTTGTACCAAGCGGATCTCAATTTGTTGATTGGAATCATTTACGGCAGACAAATGATAGAAGCCGGCGAAAATCAAGGCATTTTTGGCGATGAACAATGGGGATCACGACGAGGACGCAGTGCAATTGACGTGTTTTTACTCAAACATTTCACGTATATGCTCATGAGACTCACCAAAACAAACGGAGGCACATTTGACAATGATGCCAAGGCATGCTACAACAGGATGTCATGCTATTGGCGCTATTGATAGCAAGGAAGATCGGAATCACGGCAGCACCCAACGAGATGCTCATGAATTTTTTGACGAAGGCAAAGTATCACCTGAAGACACTTCTGGGAACTTCTGATGAATATTATACATCAACGGAAGAACATCCAGTACACGGCTCGGGACAAGGCGGCAAAGGATCGCCAGGCTTCTGGGTGATTGTGAGCACTCTCATCATCTCGCTTATGAAAAACAAAACCGACGGGATTCAGTTCACGGCGCCACTGACGAGCGAGGAAATCAACAGGATTATCGATGGCTTAGTTGACGACAACACTCTATGACAGAACACCTTCAAAGCAAGCATGGAGAATCTCACTCATGCCGAGGAATCACCAGCAATACAAATACAACAACTACAGGCAGGAGCTCAATGGTGGGAAGAGCTTCTACATGCAACAGGTGGAAGATTGGAACTCGACAAATGTTTTCACTATATGTTACGATGGAAATTCGACAAAGAAGGAAAAGCACGACTAGCTAATCTTTCGGAAATGCAACAGTACAACAACATTGTTCTTAGACAAAGTGAAACACAAAACGACGAAACCATCACACACCGCGACTGTCACAATTCTCATAAAACATTGGGCGTAATGGAGAATCCATTGGGCAATAATGCAGGAGAACGCGAGCGACTTCAAACGAAAGCAAGCAAAATGGCACAACTTATTTCTGCAGGCAGTCTCACTCGATTGGACGCCTCCGTACTGTATCGGTCAGTCTATCTGAGCAGCACGGGGTACAGCCTACCGGTCACGACGCTCACAGAAAAAGAATTATCAAAAATACAAGGAGCACCAGTGCAAGCGCTTCTGTCAGGAATGGGGTACAATCGGAATATGCCCAAGGAAGTCGTTTTCGGATCAACACGATACGGAGGTATCGGGATTCGACATCTATATATCGAACAATGGTCGACAACATCAATGGTGCATTCTCAATCGACAATGTTGTGGCCGAAACAAGGTGCACCAGGACCACAAACTCGAGCAACATGGAGGAAGTTCCTTCAAAGGTACACGACACAGAAAAGCATTCATCAACTGCATTCTTCAGTCGGCAACTGGACGAATCTAACAAGGAGAACCTGGGCGGCATATTACAGCGCCACCAACAACAGCATTCATGTGCAGCACAGAACGGGATCACTACAATGGAACAGGTACACAGTACTGAAACAACATTGTTGACACTTAGAACTCGCAGATGGAGAGCTTGATCGATCGGAATCTCCCCAAGATAGAGAACCAGTCGACTATTATCCAGAGAAAACGAGCAAAAGAGGAAATAAATTCAGACATCACGCGGGAATCTCGTGGAGCATACGCGAATCGAATCATGAAATGCGTGCCAACTTTCGCAAACAATACGAGGAGTCAAGCGAAGAGGATGCATCCAAAGACGACGATCACGAGTCCCAGCAGGATGACGAGGGGTCGACAACATGGTTATAAAACACCTGCAATTCCATTCTGGGCATACATCGAAACGTTACCGGCATGGGAACGAGATTTGCTTCTGAGTGTGGTAATCTTTCCCGAATGGGACGACATTATTGACCAAGAAGAAACAAAAATACTGGGAGTCAGCGACGGTGGCCACAAAGACGATTACGGATCGTTTGGATGGGCAATAGCTACCGACATGGAACCAAAAACGAATTTAGTCCAGAACAACGGATTAGCACGAGGCCAACCCATGAGCTCGCATCGAGCAGAGGCATATGGTCGAATCTCCATTTTGCTTTTTCTGGTCCGATACGCAGAATATCGAGGAAAACCCTACTCGACATCATTACAAACCATCATGTACTG
>Ga0307981_1001820_pt1 | contig 18286 bp, 20 predicted proteins | sample OrgLakmetagen987_FD_201849 | JGI IMG/M metagenome (GOLD analysis project Ga0307981, IMG submission 201849) | Saline water microbial communities from Organic Lake, Antarctica - #987 | ecosystem: Environmental > Aquatic > Non-marine Saline and Alkaline > Saline | place: Antarctica: Organic Lake... | reverse complement strand
TCAAGAAGCACGGCCAGGCAGCCGTGGACGCTTTATTGCAGGAATTCTGTCAGCTCGACAGTAAAAACATTTTTGAACCACTTGACGCATCTACGCTCACCGCCAGTCAGAAGCGCGAATCCCTCCGTGCTGTTAACCTTATCAAAGAGAAGCGTTCCCGCAAGTTGAAGGGGCGCACGTGCGCCGACGGTCGGTCCCAGACGTCCAAATATACGAAGGAAGAGACGACGTCTCCCACGGTATCCACGGACGCTCTCATGATCTCACTTATGATCGACGCTAAGGAGCGTCGTGACGTGGCAATGGCTGACGTTGAAGGAGCGTATTTACACGCGGATATGGAAGAGTTCGTTCTTTTGAAGTTAGTTGGCGAAGCTGTCGACATTATGTGCTAGGTGAATCCCAAATACGAGAATTTTGTCGTCATTGAGAATGGGAAGAAGGCACTCTACCTACAGTTGCTTAAGGCCCTGTACGGTTGTGTCCAATCCGCGCTATTGTGGTACGACTTGTTCACAAACACGTTGGTCCAAATGGGTTTCAAGCTGAATCCGTACGACCTATGCGTTGCAAACAGCCAGATCAAAGGAAAGCAATGCACGATTGCCTGGTATGTTGACGACAACAAGATCTCTCATGTGGATGACACGGTAGTAACCGACATCATCGAAAATATTGAAGCCGAATTTGGTAAAATGACCTTGAGCAGAGGAAACATCACGTCTTTCTGGGCATGGACATCACTTTCGACGACAACAATGGCACCGTCACGATTCTGATGAAGGAATACCTCAAGGAAGCAATCACCAATTCTGGCATGGATGTTTCCAAGGTTGCACCGACGCCGGCGAGGAAAGACCTGTTCACCGTTGATGACGTATCCGAGCAACTTGACAAACGACAAGGCGAAAGTTTTCACAGCATTGTCGCAAAATTACTTTACGTCTCCAAAAGAGCTCGTACTGACGCTCAATTGGCTATTGCTTTCCTCTGCACCAGAGTCTCTTCCAGCACGGAGCAGGATTGGAAAAAGCTGATCAGACTCCTCCAATATTTCAACGGTACCTATGCTGTGCACGATGACATGAAAAGTCACACCGGTGGTGCAACCTCTTTAGGTCGTGGAGCGATCATGTGCAAGTCTACAAAGCAGAAACTAATACAAAGAGTTCTACTGAAGCCGAAGTTGTCGGTTCAAGTGATTATCTACCTAACACTATCTGGGCCAGGATGTTTTTGGCCGAACAAGGGTACGAGCTTACCAAAAACATTTTTTACCAGGATAACCAGAGCGCTATCCGACTTGAGAAGAATGGTCGAGCATCCTGCGGGCAGAAGTCTCGCCACATCGGCATTCGTTATTTCTTCATGCAGAACCGTTTCGAGTCCGAGGGCATTTCCGTCGTCTACTGTCCCACGGACAAAATGCTTGCCGATTTCTTTACGAAGCCTCTCCAAGGCAGTTTGTTTCGGGAATTCCGGGGCGTTCTTCTCGGTCATTGCCATGTGGATACGCTCACAAAATCTCCGCTACCTCCATCCGAGGAGCGTGTTGAGAATCCGATATTGGAGAAAGTTTGATCTAGAGGTAGCGGACAGACGTTTGCGTTACCAACCAAGAAAAAAGTGTCCAAACAGATGGAGGTCGCATCTGCTCCCACGTATGTGTCAATTCTTAAAAAGGGCCTCAAATGGGCACCAGTGACTGTTCATTTTTTCTTTTTGATTAATCCCATCGTAAGAACAGTTTGATTGACTCTTCTTATAGATAGACTACCGAGGGTCCTGACACACTACAGCCAAGAACTGAAGGTTCGAGGCGTGATCAGATTCTCCTAGAATCAACAAAGTCCAGCTATCACGTAGTTATACCAGCGGACATGGCTCAGCACCTCGTTCCTTGCTCTCGGAGGGTGTACCCATGGTTCTTCCTCCGCCGCCTCCTCTAGTGTTGATCTGCTTGTGCTGGCTGTGGTAATTGACAACGGAGCCGGCAGCTTGCCCATTCCGAACGGCGGAGCTTGGGATCAAAAGTTTAGAATGTGAGAAGTTTTTTTTAAATTCTCAGGTTTGTCATCAGTCTTGTCGTCGTAGTATACCGGTACGTATGTACAAAAACCAAAAACGGAATGTGAATCCAGATAGACGGCCGGGGGGCGGGATGAGTGCCTGGATTCGGGATTGACATGATAGAGGGCTACGTATCTTTAAATGATTGTCTTGTGGATACCATATAGCCTAGTCAATAAGCGTACCAACACACAAAACGGAGCTACTGTATGCTGTACCGCTAGCATTACTGTTTGTGCAACTGTCTTGCCCCAGAGCGAGAAAGACAACGGTGGCTGCTGGCCAAGAAGAAGAAGAAGAATGCGACCAATGAGGATAGTCCATTTCCCCAGCATCGACGGGAGCTATTGTAGCTAGCCCAGGCAATGGTAGAGCAACCTTAAGCAGCAATCCTGGAATGCTACGAGATTGTCCGCAGCCGTATACTACTAGTAGCTATATCCTACACCGTACTTTAGCTAGTGGAGTAGTTGAAGTGGCTGCCTTCTCGATATATAGATAGCTCCGCTTGTTCGGATCTAGCAGAAACAAAAACCGACAACACAAACGAACGATAGAATATATTAGCCGACGCCCAGTCTATCGTTGCCACGGAACTTATCCCAATGTAAATAGAGAGCAATCGATTCTCTAGTTTAGCTCATGTTGCGATCCGGTGGCTATTCAACTACCGCACACCAGTTGCCACAGCAAGCATGAAAAGTTCGACACATTTTCCGATACGAATGATGTTCTCATTATCGTACTAACGGGCATGCCAAAAAGTAGCCTGGCGTAGAAATTCGGTTGACATAACGTTCTACAGTACGAGTTTTAGTTTGGAAATACCAGATTGAGATGGCACCTTTGCATCGATAGAACAGATGCTACACTGGCTGAGTCTTTTTTTCATATCTCTTCTAGATACTTGCTGGTTACAATTGGTTGCGGACGGCGTCGGCAACGGCTTCCACCTTTCGCTTTTTGGCAGGGTCGTTCATCATGTCGCCCATCTGTACGTACGAGAAAGAAATAGAGTGGTGTTAGCAAAGCAAAAACATACGTCATATTGATGTCCCCAGTAAGCTCCACCGCTAGCGACACGAAGATAGAATGATAACTTACCGCGTCGACATACTTTTGAAAGCTCGGGTCCTTGCTCATGTCTTGAAATTGTTTTGCGAAATTTGGATCTTTGATCATTTTGGACATTTCCGCCATTACTTCGGGATTACTCATGGCAGACATTGCCTCCTCCATAGCACTCATAGCACCCTGTTTGAGCTCTTTATCGCCAACCTTGAGCATGTGCTCCATTCTAGCTTCGGCGTGAGCGGCAGTATTAGGGTCGCTTGCCAAGTCTTTGGTCTTTTTGATCGAGTCCTTGAAATCTTTGCTTTTGGCCAACTTTTTCATTTCCTTTTGCCACGACGGATTCTCCATCATCTTTTTGGCCTCGGCCATCATTTCGGGGTCCTGTTGAGGGCGGAGAAAGGTATGGGTTAAGTGAGTTGTCTCGTGCAGTCAATAACGACGAGCTCCGCGTTTGTCGTGGTCGCTCCTTCAGCTATCGGTACACGCACGGCATGAACGCTGAGCGAAAAATGCGCTCCAACACAAATCGTCAGCAATCAACTAGATGTGATCCACGAAAGGATCGTGTATTCCCTCGCACACCTGACTAAAGTAGTAATTACCTGCATATCCTGCATAAGTTGCGCCAAAAGAGCTGGATCTTCACCCGCCTGTTGGAGACCGGCCATGCCCGTCTGCATATCGCGGAGAGCCTCCTTCGTGGCATCTTGCTGCTTCTGATTCTGAGCTGAAACAGTTGCAGTAAAAAATAGTCCGAGGACCAAAGAGAGGAGGGATCGTCGAAGCATCATCATGGTCGCCTCTCTTTGCTCGTTCTTTCAAAAATGGACGATGTCGTGTCGAGGATTTTGTTGATGAAGCTGGAAAGTTCAAGTTGGTTGGGTCGTTGGGTCCACGTGGAAAAGCTCTTGGAGTCTGGAATGCTAATAGTAATCATTACGCATTTATTCATTACTTTAGTTTCGCCACGGATGACGAACGCAACGAAGAAATCGAAAGACATTAGCTTCGCCAGCTTCACCATAGCCTCCTCGTCTTCATCGTGGTGTTGCTCATCCTACTGACGATACAGAGAGACTCTCCACACCCCCATCACAACCATGTTCCAACTGAGACAGATAACTCGCTGCGGTCGTGCGCGATTCTTTTCATCGCAGCCAGTCACCGTGACACAAACAGCGGCATCGGCGTCGCGGCTGGAAGCCCTTCGCGTGCAGCTCGCGACGGAAGAGGCGACGATAGACGACTTTGCTACGGCTACTCCAGCAGCACCCGTTCGCCGAAAGGCACCACCGCGTAATAGCAAGATTCTACCCAAACCCCGGTGGCTTAAAGCGGCGCCGGCGGATTCGGAAAACTACCAGGCACTCCGCAAAACGGTTCGTGAATTAGGCTTGGCAACCGTCTGCGAAGAAGCTCGCTGCCCTAATATCGGTGAATGCTGGGGCGGAGGCGAAGACAATACAGCTACTGCTACCATTATGATTATGGGGGACACTTGTACTCGCGGTTGTCGCTTTTGCTCCGTCAAGACGTCGAGAGCACCGCCCCCGCTCGATCCAGAAGAGCCCGTGAAAGTGGCCACTGCCATTGCCAAGTGGGGGTTGGATTACGTTGTCTTGACTAGTGTGGATCGTGACGACTTGCCGGATCAAGGGTCGGAGCACTTTCGTCAAGTAGTCCAGCGTCTCAAGGAAAAGAAACCTGACTTGCTGGTGGAAGCATTGACCCCGGATTTTCAGGGTAACGAGTCCATGATCAAGGCGGTGGCAACGTCTGGCCTGGACGTTTATGCTCACAATATCGAAACGGTGGAGGCTCTTACTAGTCGGGTCCGTGATCGAAGAGCCAATTACCATCAGAGTATGGGTGTTTTACGGTACGTCAAGACACTCAATACCGGCTGTCTAACCAAGACGTCCATCATGCTGGGTCTGGGAGAAGCTGACGAAGACGTTCGCCAAACCTTGAGAGATCTGCGAGATGCCGATGTTGATGTGGTAACCTTTGGTCAATATCTGCAGCCCACCAAAAAGCACTTGGCTGTAAAGGAATACGTTACGCCTGAAAAGTTTGAAGCTTGGAAAAAGGAAGGCGAAGACATGGGCTTCAAGTATGTGGCATCCGGCCCTTTGGTCCGATCCAGTTACAAGGCAGGAGAGTTCTTTTTGAAAAATCTGGTGCAGCGACAACGCGAAGATGAAAAGGTGGCAGCTGCCAACTAATTCAAATATATCGTAGTCTAGTTTATCCTTGGACGCTGGGAAGAACTAGCTAGTACCCGTTTCAATATCTCTCTGTGTTTCAATGCCGTCCTCCTGGTCCAATCGTTCCTTTTCTGGCTGCTGCTCCAACATGAGGTCGTACGGTCTTCCTCCAATGATCGGATATTTTCCACATCCTAGAATCCCCGAGAAGAGGACTGTACCAATGAGCGGATACCAGACAAAGAAGGTCATTGCCAGCTCGATGATATAGGCAATCAGGAATTCCATATCGCTTGAACCGTCTATTGTAGTGCTTAAGATCTCTTTGGTCTCGCCGTTCAGACCGTTGGTCTTGAGTTCCGTAACTGTAACATCTTGGCTATCGAGAGCAGCACGGAGAGCGGCAGCAAAGGTTGCCAGGGCAATGGCTATCACAACACTAAGAATTATCAAGAAAGCTTTAAGGGTCCTTTTGAACTTCCTGATACGCTCAGAGCCCGTAGACTCAGTAGCAGCATTCGAATCAGAGGCTGAGCCTATGGCTGCGGCGAGAGACCAAATGGTGTTGTCATAACAGCCGTGTAGCATGCCTCCGATCGTCCAGAGTGCAATGTTTCCAGTGCTGTCGACAAAGGAAGAACGAGACGACGACGGGTGAGGATTGGTGATGCAAGATGCGCTGCCAGTGCCGCATAGTCGTCGATAACAGGACCTAGCTCGCAAAGACTTACGTAGCTTGGAGATTGGAGACATTGTCGTTGACAAACTGATTGTTCGTCGTAAAGTTGGCAGCATTGATAATAACGATTTTTTGGTCGGGGTCTTCGTCGGTAAAGACAAAAGCTAGGTAAATAACGTTGGTGATGGCGAGTCCAAACATGGCAGAGCCAATGAATCCGGTGAGTCTCATGTTTCGACTGACTGGGTGCAACGGATGATGCTGCGAAGCGGGTTGGGAACGACAAAAAGTGAGCTATGGTGCTGGTATGATAAAGGCTGCCTCCATTCGATAGATCAGAGGGACTCACAAAACAGATACCGAATATCGGGTGGTTATTTGTAAGGTATTGCCAGAGGTCTTGTCTCCAAGTATACCCAGGCAAATGGTACGCTCCCATGAGGAGCGCTGGAACAACCGATTGCGTAAGTTCCCGCTCCTCCTGGGTCGTTGGCGCCTTCTCTTTCGATGATGGCTGCGGCTGCTCGACACGGGAATTCGTCTCTTTCTTACTGGATTTGATTGTGCTCCCCTTGGTCTTGGACTTTTTCTTTACGCTGGCGTCCACGACTTTCATCTTCGAGGACCTTTGCTTGTTGTCTTGCTCCTTGCTCGAATCTGTCTCTTTCTTAATGGATTTCTTTTTGCTCTCCTTGGTCTTGGAATTTTTCTTTTGGCTGACGCCCACCACTTTGTTCTGGGTCTTCGTGGCTTTAATTTGTTTCTCTATCATCTTCGAGGGCCTTTGTTTGTTGTCTTGCTCCTTGCTTGCACCTTGGTTTGGTGATTTCTCTTTGTCGTCTTTCTTCGGTTTAGTCGGCTTGCTGGTATTCTTGGCCTTTCTCTTCGCATTGATGGTGCTGTCCGTCTTGGTCATGGTCACAGAACTCTTTAGTTGTAGCACAATTTGTTCTGACACTAACCCATGCGATAATGGGAAAGAGTGTGAAAGGCATCTTTTCCGAGAGAGAAGCAACAAGCAACACCGTTTCGCGATAAAGCAAGACCATCGGGAGGCTAAAGAATCTTAGATTTTTTTCGATTTAGGGCCGGTGGCCATGGCGACCTCGCCGGTGTCGGCGCGGAGTCGTGTGTGCGTTCGAGAATGACCAGCGTCTAAGTGTGTCCGTATCCATAGCTAGCATATCACCAAGGAGCCTCTTGATATCGTACAGTAGGTGCGCGTAGATTAGACTTTCGCGAAAACAGCAATCTTCTGTTTGCTCCGGCACTCCAGAGGGTTGCCATTGTCAAGCGAACGAATTTGGGGTGAGTCTTTGGTGATTTAACCCTAACTATATATCTAATACAGTATCACAAAGATGTGCAACTGGTCAATGTCAGGCTACAACTAATTTGTCGTCTACTACCTATAGTTCATCCTTGCCTTCTTCCATGAGCAAGATCTCTCGAATCGCAACCTTTTGCTTGGGTGTCAACTCGTCGGGAAAGTCAACTTCGAACGTCACATACAAGTCACCAAACCCACGACCGTTTCGGCGAGGCATACCCTTGCCGGGCACTCTCATGACATGGTCACAGTCCGTAACGTCATCCATCTTGACAGTAAACTCCTTATCATCCAAATGAGTCAAAGTTATTGAGAAACCCGTAAGTGCATCGACAAGGGGAATTTCCATTGTCTTGTACAGATCATCCCTGTCTCGATGGAACGTATCGTCTGGTTCTTCCATAACGACAAAATGCAAGTCTCCCGCTACGAATCCAGGGTTTTCGTCCGTGACACCGTCAAACGAAATTCGTTCACTGTCTCGCATACCAGGCTGCACTTCAATCGTCAAGTCAATTTTCTCCGTATCCGTCTTGTTGGGACAGTCCTTGCAATCCTCCTTCCACTGCTTCCCTCGCGCCACGCAGCGTTCGTCACGTACTTGTACCTGTTGGACAAAGCCCGGCGCTAGCTGTTGTCGTCGCACACGAATTCCAGGAGCATGGCAATCGGGAGCATTCTTCATGCACATTTCCCAATGCATACAGAGAACCTGTCGTTGGTATTCAACATCAATCGACTCTCCCAAGTAAAGTTGCTTGAGCGAAAGATAAAGGGGAAGTTCGAGCGAAGGTGTTCGTTGTTCCTCGCTACCACGGCGCCCGCCGCCACCGCCACCAAAGAAATGCGAAAACATGTCGTCAAAACCGCCGCCGCCGCCTCCGCCACTGCCCGACTCGTGTTTCTTCAAGCCCTCTTCGCCGTGACGGTTGTACACGTCGCGCTTGTCTTGGTCCGATAAGACTTCGTACGCCCGAGCAATTTCGCCAAACTTGTCGGCGGCTCCTTCTTCCTTGTTCTTGTCGGGATGGAATTCGAGCGACTTTGCTCGGTAGGCTTTCTTGATTTCCTTCACGGTCGCGTCGCGGCTAATGCCCAGCAACTGGTAATAGTCGACGGCGTGGACTGCCAGCAGCGTAAACGCCGACAGCTGAAAGAGGGTTCTCCACCAGAGATTCTTCAACATTGTGCTTGACGAGTGAGTGAGTGAGTGAGTGAACGAGTCTAGCGTGCGGCGGTTGCGGTTTTGCTCTTGCTTTGATGATGCTTGGTATGAATATACTATGGAGGTACCGGTATATGGCTGTGCAGGCTTAATCCAGTAAAAGGCTTATTGGGTCTTTCCCGAATGTCGTCGGCGTTGTGCGAAGGCGAAGGCAATGTGGACGGAACAAAAAGGCGAAACAGGAAAGTGAAGATGGAGACCCACACGTCCTCCACGTGGAGGCTCCAAGACATTTCTGGAGCATCAAAAAGATTGACACGATGTTGTTTAGTATTTTATATTTTGTTGATCTTCGACTTTCGTTCCATTTTGTTCTTCCAGTACGAGTAGACTACTAGTTGCAAAGATCAACAGGCGTTTCGTCTTTCCCAGCCAGCACTCCGAGTACAGGTAGCCAGCCATTCAGTATCATGGTTCGTGTTAGTCAACGCTCCCAACGAGTCCAATCCTTCAAGGTAATGGATGTTCTCCAACGCGCCAACCAGTTGCAAGCGCAAGGAAAAGACGTGCTACACTGCGAAGTGGGTCAACCAGAAACAGGAGCACCACCCGCCGTGGGCGCCGCTGCAGCCGCTGCCTTGACTGCTACCGATCCACCCCAAGTTTTAGGATACACCGACAGCTTTGGCTTGTTGGCACTTCGTGAAAAGATTGCTGCGCATTATCAAAGATACTACAAGTTGGCAGAGCCCGTTCCTGCGAGTCGCATCGTTGTCACGACGGGATCGTCGGGAGGATTCTTGTTGGCCTTTACGGCGTGTTTCGATCCGGGCGATGTTGTGGCGATTGCGTCGTCGGGTTACCCTTGCTATCGCAACATTTTGTCGGCACTGGGCTGCGAGCTGGGCACCATTCCCATTAATGACGAATTCAAACTAACGGCTAGAGAGCTGCAAGCGGAAATTGATCGTCGCGTTGCTTCTGGAGAAGATGTCATCAAGGGGCTCATTCTCTCGTCGCCGGGTAATCCGACGGGAGCCATGTTGAGTGCGGACGAGTTGAAGGAGCTTTGTCGGTTGTGTGACGAGCAGTCGATCATGTTCTTATCAGACGAGATCTATCATGGTATCACGTATGGGAAGAAGGAAGCTACTGCCTTGGAATTTTCTGATCAGGCCATGATTATCAATAGCTTTTCCAAGTACTACTCCAGTAAGTTGCTTGGTGTTGTTGGGCTCTTTTGGTGTTGTGTGTGTGGGTGCCATGTTATGTTGTGACTCATTGTAATTCCAACTCGCTTCTTCAACAATAAAGTGTCGGGATGGAGACTGGGATGGATGATTCTTCCGGAAGGTTTGGTGGAGGCGGTCAATAGTCTGCAGCAAAACATGTTTATCAATGCCCCAACCATTTCGCAAACGGCTGCCTTAGCGTGCTGGGACGAAGACACGCTGGCAGTGCTGGAGCAGCATGTGAGCAAGTATCGAACGAGCCGTAGTATCATTTTGGAGGAGCTGGCGAAAGTGAAGCAACTGGACCCGAAGAATATCGCCCCAGCTGACGGGGGCTTTTACGTGTACATTGACCTGGGTGACGAGAACGTTGCGCCAGGCTTTGGTTCGGTGAGCATGTGCAAAACTCTGCTAGAGGAAGAGTACGTAGCCTTCACTCCGGGTAACGACTTTGAGGATCCAGCAGGCAATCTAGGAGACCGTCGCTTTCGAATCTCCTATGCCGGTGGATCCAGGACGGCCAAGGAAGCCATGGTGCGCTTCCAACGCTTCTTTCCAACGTGGTTAGTTCGAGTTCAGGCGGCCAAGTCGTAAATGTGTTAACTGCACTATAAGCAGTAGAATGGAACCTCACAGCAGTACCCGGTATATGATGAATATCAAAGTATGCTCTTTCTTTTTTTTACAATCTATTCTTTAGTCAGTGGAGGACAGAGTCAAACAGAACTCCGACGCCGTAGGCAAAGGCACCTCCACAACCAGCAATCACCAGGTTTTCGAGGGAAGCTGTCACACAATTTCCGCGAGTAGCCCAAGTTTTGACGCCACCAACAAAGAGCAGAGCCATGGTGGTAATGGCAGCAGCGGCAATGAGACCCTTCATTGGCTCGTCTCCAGAAAAGATAAAGGGGAGCACTGACGGCAGGGCACCAAAGACAAAGAGTAGACACGACGTGAAACCAGCCCACGCGGGAGAGCGCTGCTCGTCTTCAATCACCCCGAACTCTAGAGCAATCATGATTTTTAGTAGCGCATCCGGATGTGACCGGTAGTGCTCTAGCAGTTGCTGGTGGAGCATCTCTGGTTCCTTCGGGATCCCGATCACTTCCAACAGAAAATCAAGCTCTAAAATCTCGTCATCGAAACAGTGTGTCACATGTTCCTTTTCCAGGGCGATTTCTCCATTCATTACTTCGTTTTGCGACTTTGTCGCCACGTATTCTCCCGCGCACATGCTCACGGCCCCCGCGAGTGCTCCGGATATGGCTGTCAACAAAATGTCGGAACTGCCAAGACCACCTCCAGCGACACCGGCTACCAGTAAGAACGTACTGACGAGTCCGTCATTTACGCCGAGGATCATATCACGCCAATACTGACGAGACGCGCCCAAGTGCTGAGAGGTGGCGAGAGGAGGGTGATTGCGCCTGCAGTGACGATGATGAGTCGTGTCGTTCTCTCTGGCGAGGACACTTTCGTCATTTTCTGCGGCAGTAAATTTCTCTGGTGGACTTTGGCTGGCATCGCTGCTTTCTGGGAGTCCAGGGGGGTGGTCCTGTCCTTCTATACCGCCGCAATAGTTCATGCTTTCAATGAGAAGCTTCATTTATGTATGAGAACAAAGGTGCCATTGCCCATCGCGAATCGCGAAGTCCAAAATCGCAAACGCCAGATTTCCGGAATTTAGAAAAGGCGCGAAAAGCGGTCAATGGAGAGATAGTCGCCATTAAAAGTTGAAGAGCGACGACCAATGGGGGATCTTTGTCATCGCCGCCTCTCAACTTTACCAGTCAAATGGTTCAAGGCAAGCTTCAGCATATGGAATGTGTTGGGTGTGTGGACTGACTATGATGCCCCTTTTTGATTGATTCGATAGAAAGTGCGAGAGCAAGTTCTGGTGACTGGTCGGTCCTTACAAGCTTTCTTGGTTCCCTTTTTCTATATATCGGTAGTCTAACATATTGTCGTCCTTTGGTTTTGCAGAAGCAGTTTACGCGATTGGCGGGCAGTGTGCTGCCGTAAGTCGGGGCTGGATTGGAGCTGACATGTATCTGTAAAAATACCACTTGAACTCGTGTGGTAACTGATATTGCTCCACCGAAGAGCGTGGGAAGGCCAGTTGGTTGGTTTGGTTGCTCATTGCGTCCTGGTCAGCATGTCTCCCGTCATTCTCGGTTGACCACTTAGCATGGGTGTCGCATCGGTCCATTGGATAGGCTGTTGATGCGCGTCGATTATATTCTCCGCTACCACCCGTACCCGCAGACAGCAGGCCACACCTCGTCAAATAGGGTGGATCTTCCGGTCCGTCGGTGCTGCAATGTTTGTTGTTGCAAGTCGGATTGAGGTTCTGACAGGAGTCAGAGGAAGCGCTAATAGAAACAATCAAGTTGTTGAGTTTGGTTCTTTGTCCACGAATCTCGAAGGTGCTGGGTGACGACAATACCTTGGTATTACCTCGAAAAGCCTTTGACAAGACGGACGACGCATGCATTTTGAGAGTACATTCTTGCGTCTGGCTGCGGGGAGTCTCGCTTTGATGATTTTCTTTGTCGAGGTTTGGAAACAGTGGGGTACCTTCTATGAGTCCTCGGCTGGTTCGGGAAGGCGAGGTGGATCCGGACAATGGGGTTCGCGAAAGTGGTTATCGACTCCTGTCGCCTTTCAATGGAATTCCCGACAAAAATGGTAAGTGTGGCGGATCCTCTGTCTCCAGTCAACGACTGCATGTACGTTACTTACACAACCTCTCATATATTGTTCTGCTCGTCGTTGCCGCGCTCGTTGTGCTCTGCCCTGTTCCCGTCCGTACCCACCTTGCATCTCCCCTCACTAACAGTTCGCCTCTTTCATTTCTGCCACGAGTAGACTAGAGTATGTCGACGCCTGCTGCCTGAAAGACCATGAAGGGAATTGGGGCTACCGCGCTTGTGCTTGTGCTCTCGTTCGTGTCCGTAACCCCCTTGCAGCTCACTAACAGTGTCCCTGGTCTCTTTCACTTCTGTCGCGGCAGCATTTCGTCTTTCGGGTTCGCAGAAGCAGTTGGCGCGATTGGCGGGCCATTGCCACTCAGCGGGCGATGGATTCAAAGGCAGAATGCAGATTCGTTTTCGAAGTCGGTTCCAAGTCCTGGAGCTAGTGTTGGAGTATCGTGTTGATCTTTTTTGTTGATCGGTTTCGTTTTGAGTAGCTTGATTCTCCCTCGTTTTCGAAAGTTCCGAGCCTTTCTACCTGCCTCCTTCGTTTCCATGCTATGCACACGTATAGTATGCTCATCGCGGGACGTTTTGGTTAATATGGGATCCTCTCTCTCATCTTTAAGGCTCGAGACCTTGCCGAATTCAGTTCCTTCCAAGCCACTAGGCCGTCTGTCGCGATTACCACGCCGACACTTTTCTTGGGCATACGTGTTGGTGCCGTGGTGCCGTGGACTTGGTATCATGACGACTCCTGAAAACCCATCCACGGGGTGTGCTCAACATGGCTACTACCACGCCGCCATAGCCTCACGCGGCTGCCTTTGTTGGGCTTTCTTCGCGAGTCCGCTGGCGATACGAGATTCTTTAGTGGTGGGTAGACCTTCCAGTCCGTTGCTACGGATTTGCTTTTGTAAGACGGTGCTAGATTGGGGCTGACAGGTATCTTCGAAGATCCTACTCAAGCTTGGTTGGTCATTCTCGGTTGACCACTTAGCATGGGTGTCGCATCGGTCCATTGGATAGGCTGATGATGCGCGTCGATTATATTCTCCGCTACCACCCGTACCTGCAGACAGCAGGCCACACCTCATCAAATAGGGTGGATCTTCCGGTCCGTCGGTGCTGCAATGTTTGTACTCCGCTTCCTGTGACTGCTACCATGGTCTACCCACCTCTGCTATAGAAGTGATGACCATTCGCGACTCTTTTCAACGTTACTTTTGCAATAGTCGAGTCGGAGGACGCGGTCGACGTTTTATTGATCATAACAACCAACGGCGATGCTAGAGTTTGTTTTTGGTGGTTTGTGCAGCATCTGTGGTGCAGCAGTGTCAGATAGATGACCGGGTGCGTTGAAACTATACCTGGTTCGTGCCTTTACGCCGTTCCTGTGCATACCCATCTTACAGATTTTAGCTCTCAATTTCTTTAGAACGACAGCTGGCTAGTCTGGTAGTGCTTCACCTGCCAACCAAATTTATGGTCTGAAACGATCCTTTTAGGACCATGGCGATAACTTTTCATCTTTTTACCTCCTGATCCCAGCATTGCACAGCATGCCCCGGCATTCACACTTGGCGTCTGTTGTCCCGCTTTGTGAGTTCGTGATGTATTGGTGGCACATTTTGTTGTGGGGTAAGGTCAATGTCTATGTTGGTACCGGGAGCATCCTAAACCCCTCCCAAGATGCGACCTGCTGGACGGTTATTTCTTGACAGATCTGCTGTGCCACCAGTCTGTAGTCACATGCAAGATAATCGCAATGGAAGCTACCGTGCCACGACGGACTGGATCCAGGTAGTTTATCGCTTGGACAGTGTCATGGTTTATGGAATGTGTATTTTTGGACCATACTACTACCGGTACATAGACTAGTCCTACTTCTAGATTAGAGCGAAATAACCTCCGGGTTAGTTACCCAAAATGAAATTGTACTTTGGTGCCCGTGCTAGAAACGGGCGACGACGCCATCTTCTAACAGTAGACTACCGACTTCTTTGCTGTGTTCTGAGGTATGCAATCCGTTTGCTTCTCCCTCCACTTTGCCCGTGCTCTGAGGTATGCAATCCGTTTGCTTCTCCCTCCGCTTTGCCCGTGCTCTGAGGAACAGAGCAGTGGTACTGGTAGTTGGAGGAGTAGCTAGGAAGTCAACGGGTAGTGGCGACTCGACTCGACAGGCAAAGGATTCGATTCGAATAGCCGGATCTACGAGGACAGTCGGTGGCTCAAAAGCGGCAAAATCTCCAACGTGGATGGGATGCACTCACCGCTGCTCACTGGACTCGCTGTGATGCATTGTTTCTCGCTTTATTTCAACTCTTGGAGCCTATCTTGGTGTGCATCAGGGAGCTCTATGGTGCATTTCTTGCTACCAGCGCCAGTTTTGAATTTCTGTCACGAGTAGCATCATACTACGCTAGCTTGCCTGAAAGACGACCACAACTGATAGATAGTGTGGTACAGTACCAACCACTTTTGACGAGCTCGCCTACAGTAGCACCTTGATCAATGCTGCACCACAATGATTGTCAATCTACTATCGCTTCTTGACGCAATCTGGAATCCAGTTGTCGACGAATTATTACAGGTCTATTCATAAACAACCCCATGTAACGTGGCCGAGGAGACTAACAGAATAAGAAGAGGCGGTGTTTCCGCAAAGATCCTAGCGGAACATGTCTTTTTCGACCATACGACACTAGACCTAATTTTAGGCCAGCGGGATAACCTCCGGGTTAACCTAACATCGACCGAAGATAAGCATTCTTTGTTTGGTGGCTATAACGGTTTCGATTCCGAGGGCGAAAATGATGATAGTCGGACTGTGGTTGGTATTCTAAGCCAGTACAAGATCATCCAGAATCTCCCTGCCAATACTTGGCACAAGCTTGGCTCATACCGCGAGTCCCCTGATGTTTTTGAACTGCTCATCTCCGATTCAGGCGACGGAAAACCTATGTAGGTGGTCGGAATATTCACGTTCCGTTCAATTGATGGGCGTGCCATTGATGATTTTGTTGACAACGCTTTCGACTGGTCCATGGCAGAACTCCGTCGACTCGGAAACCACTCACGATGCCTATACAAGCTCGAGTCTACTAGTACCAGTAGTGCTGATGACGAAGGCGATTCTTGTTCTTGAGGAACTGTCTTGAAACGCTACAAGCTATCCGACAAAAAAAGGCAGAGAAGACGAAACTGTTGATTATGATCCAGCACTTCACAACCGCTCCAGCAAGTACGTCATAAAAGGCTGTTCGCATCAGCTTCGAGTCCTCCTCCATACTCCTCCTGGTTCCAGCAAACGTCTCTCATCAAAGCTTTGGCAAAGCATGCGGGGCAATCAACGGACAACTGGCTCGTACTATCTACAAACGCAGACACGCAATCGACACCATACATATTCTGTCAACCGTCCACCGGGCAGTGAAGCTAGTGCCGCTGCTCTTTCAATGACTACCGGCAAGCGCAGTGGATTCCTACATCAGGCGCAGCAAAATCAAACTTGTTATTGTACTCAGCTAATTGGTCTTTGGTTCCATCTAATGTTATTTCTGCTACACTCAAAACGTCATCAATGGTTTCTGGGTAGTGATGAGATTCAGAGCCGTTGTCTCCGGTAGATACGATGGCCAAGGCACGGTTTTTGGCCAGCTTGGTACCACACGTTCTTCATTTGAGTCAACATGTTGATATCGTCGGTCTGTATGGAGATGGCCCAATCGACACCTGCACAGAATTTTGAAGTAAAATGAGTGTTACCTTTGTCATGAACAATCAGATAGTAGGCTCCACTGCTGTCCGGAATCATACCAAACACGCCTTAGTTGTTGCCATCAACAACACCAATAGTTCTAAACACGTGTGTTCCATATTTGCCTTGCCTTCCAGACTGTGCCACAGTTGGACTGCAACAAAGCTGGCTCCTTTGCAGCTTGTATCGGCGTCATCGATTCCGCGACAAATGAATGTTGGAGTGGCAACTTTGTCGTCGGAATTTATGACAGAGACCTTGAAGTGGTTGTGGTCCTTTGAAACTGTTGTGGTTGTTGTATGCTGATGATGCCGTTGGTAGTACGACTGGAAATACGCTGCTGTCGCCGAGCGGCATTGTGAATGCGGTAGGAGCCAACTCAGTTTTGGGCTCCCCAAATTTGTGTGCTTCAACATAGGCATGTTTGGGTTGTTTCATAGAGTGTTGAGAGACGCTCTAGAGATATGTTCTTGATATTTTCCGTCCATTTGGAGTTGAGTCGCTTTCCGTTGTTGTTCTTGAAGCCTGCAATTACTTGTACAAAGATAACACTCTTCTGTTGAGCATTTCGCGTTCAGCTTTGTTGTTTGGCTACTCTCCCACCGGAGTATCGGCGTACTAACCCAAGAGTGTAAGTTAGTGCAAGAGAACAATGAGGATTGCATTTTGCTTCATGATCTTGATGCTTTTGGTGGTTTTGTTTTTGTCATCGTATTGGAGCGACATTGCGATTGCAGTAGGAACCGACTAGAGCTCCACCGGTCCGTCTTTTTCAACATTGCAAGAAGGATTGTGTGATTACGTAATTACGTGGGTCAATACCCTGCTGGACAAAACGAGTCCAGCAACTGCATCTATTTGTGGAAAGGCCATCACTGGTACCCACGCGGGTGGTATGCTCTCTTGAACGGTGCCGTGGGGAGTCCCAATATGCATAGCTTACAAGCCAATCTCAAGCAAAAGGGTATTGGCAAGAGGTATTAGGTATTGGGATGTGTCGTGTCATTGTCCAATGACAGGATACACTGGCAGACAGGGGGAAACATTGACAGGTTTCCAAGAAGAGCGTCGGCGCTACTTTGGAGAACACTGGCTGACCAAATTGTGGAACACTAAGTGACCCAATACAATCAACGATTAGATGATTGGATAAACGCGCACACGCAGCAATCACGATAGCAATGAAAGCTGTTACGAGAAGAAAACACCAGATGCTCTTCAATCAATCCTAGCAAACGAATGCTCACGAACGCGATGAAGACTATTTGCAAAGTGGATAAATTAAACTGTGAGTGTGGTGCAAACCAAAGTTTGCAACTGACCACATTGTTCTACAACTAGTATGCTAATCCCGGACGTTTCTACTGCGGCTACAGAGCAGACGTAGAACGGACGTTTGCACCCAGGACCTTGCTTTTTCTCATATTTAAATAAATGCCTCAGTGAACTGAGACTATCAAATGTAGACTAAGAGATGCTCTTGGCATCCTCTTGATGTAAAACGGGTAGTAGGTAAAAGAAACCTCAAATAGAAAGATGAAGTGAAATGTATAGATCCATTTGTGACAGGTTTGTGACAGGGTACGTGCGAGGAACATTCCGCGCAAACGGAGTAGTCACCACGTCAGATCCTTCGGACGGAAAAGAGAAAACTCCGAAGGTGATTCTCGCGCCAGTAATAATATTCGCGAGACACTTGGAATCTTGTCAAACAATTTGACAGAATTACAGACAGAAATTATGTCAATGTAACACTGGGTGATGTACGACAAGTCAATACAACACACAAGAATAAACAAGGTCAGATGGAGGAGCAATTCACACGACAATGGATGATAACACTGAGAGTATTGGGAGTAGACGACCACAAGCAAGATAACCAAAAGCCACTTCAGGATCTGTTTTACAGACGCGAGAAGTCAATACAAAAGTACGGAAGCGAAAATGATGTAAATTAGAACTGTGAGCTTATTTTGTGTTGCGCAAATCCGTAGATTTGTCACTGGTTATCTAAACTAAACCTACTGCTCTCACAGGGAGCAAGTAGGATGGACACGATCACGCTAATCGTGAACG
>Ga0307981_1001816_pt1 | contig 18331 bp, 24 predicted proteins | sample OrgLakmetagen987_FD_201849 | JGI IMG/M metagenome (GOLD analysis project Ga0307981, IMG submission 201849) | Saline water microbial communities from Organic Lake, Antarctica - #987 | ecosystem: Environmental > Aquatic > Non-marine Saline and Alkaline > Saline | place: Antarctica: Organic Lake... | reverse complement strand
TTGCGCAATGTCAACTGCATGCACCAAGAGATGATGATCGTACCTTCATAAGTCGCCGTGCCATATAACCAGTTTCGGCCGTCTTGACAGCAGTATCGACTAATCCCTCTCGACCACCCATTGCGTGGAAGAAGAACTCGGTAGCTGTCAATCCAGTATAAAACGAGTTAGCAACAAAACCTTTAGCTGCAGGCGTAAGGCTGTGGTGTTCAAAGTGCGGGAGGCATCGATTGACGAATCCGTCCTGGATTCGCAGACCTCCGACGGCCTGTTGACCGACACAAGCAGCCATTTGCGAAATATTGAGAGGACTTCCCTTCGATCCACAGTCTGCCATGATTCGTGGAGTATTGGACCATGGCAATGCTTTCATAGCTTCCTGGCCGGCCGCTTCGCGGAGACGACCTAGGATTCCATTCAAGATCTCCTCAAGAGACTGCAACATATCACAACCAGGACGCAGCTCGAGCTCTCCTTTCTCGTACTGACCAATGCAATTCTCTGCTTTGTTATACCCTTCCAGAAGAATACCACGCTTGATGTCACGGAGCTTGGCGGATGGGGTCACATCGGAGATTCCGATCGAGAATCCACGGTGAGTACCCATGAAGCGAGAGCAAAACTTGGCCCAGCGGTCCATCGCCTTCGCCGCTTCCTTAGAACCGCAGTCTCGCAATAAGATATAAAGCAAGCCAGTCTTACTACCATCACCAATAGTCTTCTTTGCAATGTTGCCGCTGATTAGTTCGCTATTGCGGAACGCAGCCCATCCATCGTTTCGACAGAAATGCTTGTCAGAAGTGTAGTTCTTCTCTTTTAGTTCAAAGTTCACAACAACTTTGGAAGTCTTACTGGGTGTCAGCAACATGCCAAACACTTGCTTTCCTGTCCAAAGTCTCACAGGTTTCACAATCGCTGGGAACGGGAGATCAATGTGCTCTTCTGCGTCTCCAAAGTAAGATGCAAGTTGACAAAACTCGTCGCGAGTAAAGAATATGTCTCGTTGTGTCAATAGGTACGCTGCCGAGAGGAAATCTTGACTGGCAGCGACCAGTGGCTCTCCATTGCGGGGAGTCGTCAAGTTGTGCTGGACGCCCATTAGCAGCGAAGCTTCGGTCCGGGCTTCTTCAGTCTGAGGCAAATGCATATTCATTTCGTCACCATCAAAGTCTGCATTATAAGGTGCGCAGACGCAAGTATTGAAACGAAATGTCTTCCATTCCATTACCTTTACATGGTGGGCCATGATCGACACCTTGTGCAGAGACGGCTGTCGGTTAAACAGGACGATATCTCCATCTTCCATGTGGCGCTCAACAATATCACCAATCCGGAGACTCTTGGCCGCGACGGTGCGATCTCCAAACGCCAGAGACTTGACAAAGGACCCGTCTCTCATCCGAATCAGATTCGCTCCTGGATGAACCTGCGGGCCGTTGCGAACACACTGCCGGAGTTTTTCAATGTTGTAACGAGAAACGCATTCGGGGTAGGTCATGGTTGTGGCCACCTTGAAGGGGACACCGACTTGATCAACGCGGAGATTTGGGTCTGGCGAAATGACGGTCCGAGCCGAGAAATCGACGCGTTTGCCCGACAGGTTGCCGCGAAAGCGTCCCTGCTTGCCCTTTAATCGCTGGCACAAACCACGCATGGGCTTGGCTCCCATTGGACGCTGCATACCTGGCATTTCACCATTAATATACTGAGCCACTTGAACCTGCAAAAAGTCCCACTCTTCCATAATGGTACGAGTATGAGGGCCTTTGGTCAGGGCCAGTTCGAGTGCGACGTTAACGTCGATGATCTCTTGCAGTTTGACAGTGAGATCGTCTTCGTTACTTCCACCGCCCACATCCATGGCCACTGACGGTCTGATCGGTACCGGAGGAACCAGCAGGTGCTGTAGAATGAGATTCTCGGGTCGTCCAATCAACGGTTCAATCCACAAGATTTCACAGTCATCATCCATAATGTGCGTAAAAAGTTCCAGCACTTTTGTCGGCAACAAGTCGTCAAAGGGCGGATTCGTACCCGAAATGGCTGCTTGAATATCCTTATTGGTTTGTATGGCTACTTGTAAATTTGCCACCAGGTCTTCCAACTCTTCGTCAATGTTGCGAACCTTGTAGCGCTCGTGGACAATCTTGAGCGTTGGTGCTCCTGTAATCTTTTTTACGGTTCCATTAGTAGCAGTGCAGTGAGGGCAAGTGCGCACTTTTTTGCACTTTTCCACTAATTTTTTGAATACCGCTCCTTTGCCTAATGAATCCGTCTTGAGGCTGCGCATCCTGACCAAGTACTTGGCGCGTTCCGTATCCACCAGCAATACCTTGGAACACGTCTTGCAGATGCACTGCAAGAGGTGCAGCGTGTGTCTTAAAAAGCCAATATGAAAAACTGGCAAGGCGAGTTTGATGTATCCAAAATGTCCAGCGCAGTCCACCAACTTGCGCTTGCAAGTGGCACAGACGGAAACCTTGTCGGAAATACCCAAGCGAGGGTCGAGACAGCCACCAACCGCTGGTTTTCTCGACGGCATGCTAAAGAGTTCTCGTGTTGAGACTTGGAACTCGGCGAGACGCTGCATCTCGGCAGGTGAAAGTAAACCAAATTGCAAGTGCGAGATGCGCTTGGGCGCCATGTCTCCCTTGACCATGCGTTTGTTGGAGACAATGGTAGGATCGTCGGCATCGTCGAAAACTGGCTCGTATTGATGAGCATCATCGTGCCAGCTGCTTGAGCGAGCTCTCGCTGAAGCCATGGTTAATCTAAAATGTTCTTGCTACAGTATCGACGGGTGACAATCTTCATGGTCGTTCAATATTTAAGTATGAGAGAGGTTCTGATGGATGGAGGACGGTGCATGGAATCGAACCGGATTACTTGTTTGCGCGCGAAGTCGCGCGTGATAAGCGCGCGGTAAACGCGATGAAAAACGCGACAGTGGCGAATGGGGCGTCGACGCCGCAGAACCGAAGCAAACAGCAAACACAATAAAACGAAAAGAATTCATCCCTTTCTCAGGTCCCCAACTCAACTAACGTATCGTAACTCACCACAGCGGGCAGATAGGCAAATACAGTAGGTAGACAGGTAGGTAGACAGGCATACAAACAGCACCATGTCTTCTTGGGAACGCGCTCGGTACATTCCTTGGGACCGCATTCCACACGACGGAAGCGATCTCGACAGCGCCAAGGAACGCATATTTCGGCAGCTCCAACGCGAAACCATACAAGACGAAATGCTCCAGCAAGATCGCCACCAAGTCCATCCCGATTCGGGAGAAACCGAAGAAGTCCTCAAAACCCTGATCCCCTACAGCAACATGGAGTTGCTCCGACAAGCTGCCTTTGGTGGGTGCATCGGAACCATTACGGGAGGAGTCATGGGATTCATGGACGGCATGAGAACTGCTGGTGAATCTCAAGTCCTTCAAAAGGCATCCAATATGGCAAAGTTTCGTTATCTCGCTCAAGGCACGAGGACGCAAGCGACTACATTTGGTGTCTTCTTTGGAGGCTTTCACATGCTCAAGTATGGATTGCGAGTGTCGGTGGATCCTGGCGATTACGGTGAAATCGGTTTGGCTGGAGCAACTTCCATGGGAGCGCTCATGATTAAACCAGCATACAGAGCTGCTATACCGTATGCAGCCATGTTGATCGCTATGGATGGTGTCAATCTTTACATGCGGCAAACGTCTTAAATGTTGGATACGGTATAGTTCTATAACTTCTGCACAGAGAATTTTGATAGTGCAAGGTATACCTATTACTTCAATTTATTCGTCCACAATATCTAGACCATCTTCTGGCAGTAAAACCTCAGCCTCTTGATCCATTAGTTCCTCTGGACGGTCCCGTTCACGCATTTGAGGCGCAAACGCTATCTGGATTTGAAAAGGGACACCCCCAACGAAAGCACGGCCATCTCGGTGATTTAATTCTGGACGCTCATCGCCATCAGGTTCAGTAGTCTCCGACAGCTCCTGACGCGCCAGGTCTCGCTCTTCAATATCCGCTTGTAGAATCTCCTCGACAGCCAATAACGATTCTTCGTTAATGGGAATCGCGAACTCTTCTAGATAGCTTGCAAGTCCACTGTCGGGCGGCGCTCCGAGAGCCAACTGCTGGCGTAGGGATTTGGAGACGCGCATCAAGAGTCCTGGATAAAAGTGATTGTTGTTGTTGTTGTTGCTGCTGCTGTCGGGACCAAGAGCACCGACTTGCCGCAGGATTCTGTAGTTTCTCGCTATGTATCGTTCCTCGTCGTCAAATATGGTAGTGTGCAGGACGCCATTCTCAATGTGTAGCTGATGGCCGCCTCCTGAACCAATCTTATACCACAGATGATACACGAAACCTTCCGTCGGCACGAACGTCATTTTATATTGCTCCAGTGTATGCGGTGCCAAGGGAGACTCACAAACGATTTGACCTCCTTGAAAGGGATGCTCTGTGTCAATGGGATCCGACGTGGGCCGTCCAGCAATCCAGACTTGAGACTTGCGATTGCCATGCCCTTGATCACGCCAGAAAAAGGAAAGCGTCAGGGAATGCACACGACGTTGCAAGACTGGCAATCGAATCGATCGCAAGACTTCGTCACCCGTACGCCAGTGCCCGAGGGCATTCAATATCGGTAGCACCGTCCGAGGCGGCGACAGGGAAGAGAGCGCGAGGCTGCTGTGCAGCGACTTGCAGGTCTGTGAGAGGGCAATCGCGTCTCCGGAACTCAGGTGGGAGGCAATCCTTCTTTTTAGTTCCAGCGGAAGGCTCTTGATCGCAAGGTCTGCCATGTCTGACTCTACCAGGGCGTCGTTCGCTTTCTATTCACTCTGGCTGTGTTCTATTTGTGCATGCGTGGAAGATTTTGATTCTCATGGTCTATCGTCGGTTGTCGGTTCGTCATGAATCGTCGTCTCGAATGTTTTCGGGTTTAGGTCCCAAGATGCGCTCTGGGTCACGAGTCTCATCTCTTTCATAGTTTTTAGAAGATAGGTTGTGTGATGATCTAGCTAGACTCATCAGCAGCCGAAAGGAAGACGGGGAGAGAACCGATAGCCAGTAGATGGAGCCCAGTCCTACTTGTCATCGGCTTTAACTCCCGCTGGTCTACCCCAAGAAGAGAATTTTGAATGATTACTAGCTCGCTAGGAATACATAAACATAAATGTATATAGTCTAGATTACATAAAGGGTTCAATCCTTTCACAATCGATTCAAGTCTCTCAGTAGTCACCTTTAATATGATCGTCAAAATTGTCGTCATCTCCTTATTAAAGCTGAAGAATCGCTTGTGGTGTCTGTATCTTCATCGTACGTCTTCATAATCGTCGACTTCATCGTCGTCTTCATCATCGTCGTCTTCATCATCTTCTTCATCGTCACTCCCATAACTAAAATCATCGGGTGCCCCCGCAAAAAGACGTCTCTCATCATAACGTGACCACACATCCTCCCGATCTTGAATCATCATGGAACGCTCCTTTCTGTCCGCTTGGACAATGTCTTCAACAGCCAGCAACGATTCTTCACTCACAGGTATTGCATATTCTTCCAACAAGGAAACCAAATCATGATCAGGCTTGCTCTTGGAAGCTAGCTGGCGCCGAACAGACTTGACAACCTGGCAAAGCATCTTGGGAAAGAACTGGTTCTTGCGGTCTTCGGTAGCCAAGTGCATTGATTCCGAAACGAGCACATCTAGCTCTCGCAAGAGCCGATAATTGTTTGCTGTATGGTGGTTCGCGTCATCGTAGATCATAGTGTGCAAGACTCCGTTATCCAACTGGAGAGCATGGCCACCGCCAGCATGGCCACCGCCACTACACTTGTACCACAGATGATAGAGGTGGAATTCTCTCGGAACAAACGTGAGTCGACATTCCTGCAACGTGTGATCCGCCAGTGGTGACTCGCATAGCACACGCCCACTGCAAAATTGATCTTCCTTGTCTACAGGTTGATCCTTGTGACGCCCCACGATCAATAGCTGTCCCTTTCTGTTTCCCCGTCCCAGATCTCTCCATTGCAAAATGAGAGTCAAGGAATGCACCAAATGCATGCGTGGATACAAGGCGGGTAACCGGACAAACTGGATTGGATCGTCACCTTTAGTGATATGCCCACATACAATCCTGCTAATAAAGGTTTGGGGCGGTGGTTCCAGGGAGGAAAGCGCAAGAGCCTTGTTCAGCGACTGGCAAGTGCGCGATAAGTTGACCGCGTTGTATGGAGACAGAAATGACGCTGTTCGTCGTTTCAGTTCCGTCGGAAGATCCAAAATGGGAAAATGAGACGTCATGGTGTTGCATGAGCTGAGCAAGTTCGTTTTAGCTCTCCTTCGCAACAGTTGCAGTATTATACAGATACAATAGGGTAGTATTAATAGTGGATTCTAAATTCTTGCGGATTATTTGTTGCTGATCGCCGTACAGTTCTCGACGACTCCCATCTCCCATTGTGGAAAGGGAAAATAATAAGAGGCGTCGGAAACCGAAAGCGAGAATATAGTGCCACGTCGCGGCGTTTTAAAGCAAAAGCTAGACTACATTTTTTTAAAGACTAATCGTTGATGAGTAGAGCCAAAACGACTCTTGCCTTATCGTCTACCAATGGGGGACCAGTTATATTGTAAGAGAACCTCGTGGCTCCAGCCCTCAAATCAAATCAAATCTCACTCACTTTGCAGGGCGGAAGTGGAGAAGCTGACCCTTCTTCACGCTTCTCGGTCGATAGTGTCACATCTCAACATGCGTAGCAGCCGAATGTTCCAGGAATCTTCCCCAGTCGACCCAAGAACGACAACAAGACGTCCTTGTAGCTCGGGACGTTCATCAGGGATAGTTTTGAGATACATGATGTCTCCCTCCCTCCGTTTGCTGGGCTTGCGACAAGCCTGCTTGTGACTGGCCTTCCAAGCCGTTTTCTGGCAGCCAGCACTGCAGTAATACGCTTTTTGGCAGCGGCTACATACATCCAAGTTGACGATACCAAGCTTTTCTAGAGTCTTGTGACATAAATCGCACTTGTGACCACCCAGCTCGAGTGTTCGCCGCTTCAACGCCTCTTCGACAAATTCAACATCGTTTTGGACCACCTCCCATGTTCGTTCTGGCAACATCATCTCCCTTCAATAATTTTTTTCACCCATGCGGGTCCCTCGGGTTTTTTACCACACGCTCATTCTTAGCAGGCACTTTATCCAGTGGCATGATGCGTATACCCACATTTGTGTTGCAGTCGTTTCGCATATTGTCGATAACTGCTCGAACTGAAACGTCATGCGATTCGTTAAAGTAAATGAGTTTTCTCAGCTCCTTTTCCTTGGCAGCATTGGCAATCTCCACAGTCTCTCTGTAGAACTCATGTCCAACATCCAAAGATCCGAGTCCTTGTTGATACAGACCCGAGGTAAAGCCTGCGTCCACCCGGCATATGGACGTTTCTCTCTTTTCACGCATGACCTCGGTCAGGTTCTTAATGTGTTTCTTTTTTACCTCGGCGGTTGTGATGAGCTCCTTGATAGTGGCGCAGTAAAAACCTTGACTGTAGGCCCATAGTTCACGACGAATGAGTTGAAAGGCTTGCCAAGTCATGTCGAGTGATTTGCGCTTTTCTCCGCCTCCTTGGTACACCACTTGGCGTGCCTCAATATATAGCTTGCCATAAGTTGACTGCATATAGGCCTGCATCTTTTTCCGGTAAGCCTCTGACATGACAAACCCTTGCGTGGTCGCCATGCTAAGATACTTCCTTTTAGTTGCTTAGTCGTAATTCAATGATGATGCGCTACGAGTATGCAGCAATGACCATCGTCTCGACAAAGAATAACATAAAACGCCATACCATTACCTGTCGTATCGTACGTACCAGGCACGTCGTATTATATGTAATGTCTGTAGTAGTCGTACGGAAAGTACGAATGTGTGCGTTTATGGGACTCGATGTGAAACGGATCTTTCTTTGGTAGTTTTCGCGCCATATCGACCCCAATTTTCCGTTTCATCGATGATTCTTCAGATCGCACATCTTCCATTTTCAGTGCTTGGTCACCATGAGATGCTGGCTGCTCGTCTCTTTTGCTCTCTCTATTAGAATGAACCCGAGTACTGGAACGACTTCTTCCCAATCAGCTGCCTTCGCTGCAGCTCCAACAACTGGGCCTTCACCCCAGCAGTCTTCCGAATTCAACGAGGAGGACCAGACGGCGGCTGCCGTCCCACAGCTTCGTGCCGCAGATCCAGACTCAAAGTTGCCTTCCATTCAACTTGGAGAGACGATTCGTTTCGAAGAAATGGGGCCCGTGATTATCAATACTGATGGTACAACGCGAAGAATCAGCAACTGGGATCAACTGTCGGAGCAGGAACAGAAAGCAACGTGGCGTCGAATCAGCAAGCGAAACGAACAACGGCGACAGATTCTATTGGAACAGCAGCAGCAACAAGAGAACGAAGCCAACGAGAAGGAGGAACTTTAGACGTGATGCAAAATGCAAAATTGAAGTGGACGTATGTACTGGTATCATTCCCGGTAAAATATTCACGTCTAGTAGCTAGCCTTGATACATTCGGAGCGATCCTCTTCCATCGTGCCGCAAACTTAGTTGACTCGTTCATCATCAGCAGTTGTATACTACTAGTTATCCCTATCGATGCTAGTTATTACGGCCGTGGCACTTTCATGGCGAGAACATGCGCACCGCCGGCTGCCACACAAACGCGAGATTCACTGGGATAGCCTGGCGTGGTGGACATGGGAGCGCCGACAACTCTTGTCAAGGCGAGCGAATCTTGGTTGCTTCCAGTCGAGAGATTGCCGTGTTCATTCCAGCCACAGCACCAAATGTTGCCTGATTCATCCACTACGACGGTCGATTCGGATCCGCAGGAAACTGATTCAATCTTCTGTCCTTCGAAAAGCCGAGTCGGTTCCAGTACGGTCTCGGTTGTCCCCGTCCCAAGTTGACCTTTGTCGTTGCGTCCCCAACCAAAGACTGCAGTCGAACCTTCGGAATCTTTCGCAAGCACAATGTTATGAGACCAACCGCATTGAATGTCGTAGCACTTCCAATCGTCCTCCAGTCCGGTGGTGAGATGCGGGCCGCCATCGACAGAGCCCTCTAGTACTTGCACGGATCGTCCAAGCTGGCCGTATTTGTTTTCCCCCAATGTAAGAATACGGCCCTTGTCGTCCAGAACAGTCGTGTGACGCCTTCCGCATGCAACACGCACAAGTTTGCTTCCATCATCGGGTCTCCATCTCCCAATCTTAGCAGGGTCGCTGCTGAGGGAAGGTAGCGATTGTCCGAAGCGATCGCAGCCAAAGGTGATTAATTGTCCTTCATTTGTAATGGCGGCTGAATGAAACAAGCCAGCTGCAATATCAACAACAAAATTGCCCTCTGGTAATCCGGATGACACCAGCGCTGACGAGAATGATCCTGATACACCCTTCCCATTGAGCTGGCCTCGACCGTTGTCCCCAAAGGTGTACAGACGGCCGGTATCCTTCTCAACGACGAGCGAATGGTTGAAACCCAGTGCCGCTGTTTCGACTCGCACGCCTTTGAGCTCGGACATCAACGGAATTGGTACTTTTGAATCATTCATTACTCCGCTGCTCCCAAGCTGACCTGATTCGTTCCAGCCAAATAGATAGAAGCGACCACTTTCGGTCAGTATTGCGCTGTGACCGCCGCCCGCGAAAAGCTGCTGAACTGGATCGGTGGCACCATTCAGATCATACGACGGCGTACAGAGCACGATATCTTTCATTTCGTGAGCATCTTCACCAGCTACCAGACTCGCTGCATTTGATTCACTTGCTAGCAGGAGCTGATTGTGCTGATTGGACCCGCATCCAAACAAAAAGTGCAGCTTGTAGTTCCGCAGCGTCTTTTCCATGGCCGCCAACTGGATTGTGTCGTCAAACTTTGCAAGTTCTTCCAGCGACGACTTGGCACCATTTTCCAGAAAGTCATCGAGACGATTGAGGTACACTTCGTTCATGCCACTGGGCCCTTTGGCAGCAGTCATTACAGCTGTTGTACATATCAGAGAGTTAGTCAGGAGCATGTAGTACAACATCCAACAGCACGTCGATAGTGTAGTATCTCTCCTTACCTGCAGCAAAGGGAAGGTCCTTTAAAGCTCGTGGCCAGAATGCTGGATTGTCCGGCGTGCCTCGATACCTGTATATGCAACAAAGAAGAGCGTCAAAGAGATTAGCCATCAGAGTGGTTCGCCATTCGAAACGCAAAACGCCATCGTTGATCTCTTCTTACAATAACGCCTTGACGGTATTCCCGCTCTCGTCTGCCACGACTTCAATTATATCCCGTGCATAACCCTGTAGAATCAGATAGAAAAAGGTGAGAAGACGAATGGTCGTACGGCATACTTGGATCTTATATCGGCACCATCTACAGCAGCCGACTTACACCTTTTTCTCTGAAATCAAGATCTTCAAGGCATTCATCCGCCAGTTCTGGTGGTACTGTGTAAATGAGACCTTCCGTCAACGTTTTTTCCTCACTACCGTGGTCCGGATCGCGAATCGCTCGAAACTCGGCATCCTTGAGGAGCGTGCACACAATGCCTGGAAACGCTGGGTCGCCACGGTGATCGGTACTCCGTTGCGCCCAACATCTTCGATACCCCACGGCTCGGCCCAATACATTGGTCACGCTAGGATCCGCCAGTGGTCCCGAGCCTGGATTCCAGCATAACGAGCCGTACCCAAACAAGCGGAGCGCACCCTGATTGTCTTTGATCATTTGCGTCACGGCGGCATTCTCTGGGAGTCTTCCGCCCACGTAAATTTGCGCAACCGGATCCCAGACTGCTTCCATTTCTTCCGTTTCGATATGCGCGTGGCCCTTTGGTGTTTCAGATGATGAAGATGCCATTCTGGTGCGACGGACCGACTGCGTCGTGACAGCAAAGGAATGAACAAAGGGACGAGCCTTGACAAACGACGACGAGGCTGTCGGGAGACGAAAGACGACTGAAAGTAAAAGCAGGGAAAGAAAGCGTTTCGACTTTGGATGCATCTGAAGGGAGACTCTACTGTAATGTGGCCTTTGTGTTGTGATAACTCCGTCGCAATCAAGTGGTCTTGCAGGAAACGGCAGCAGCGGCTTCTATGAGCATCGTCGATCGTCCAAGAGTCGAAAAGGAGAAATGCGAGGTTTCAAATAATGAGTACCTTTGACTACAGTTTATGTTACACTCATTGTCCGTTTCTGAGTAAATTGTACTCGCACCGTTTCCCTTTCTGTAGAAACGGACCAAATCGATGCGAACCTCGATTTCAAGCGACGACGATGGTCTTCTTTATTATTACAGTACCATTCTATTCCATCGGTTGTATTCTACAAGTCCGTGTTTGAATATAACGCAGGCTGCAGAAGTGAAAGAACGGACCGGACGGATCGAATGAGAGTGATCCGCGTAGGAGTACCCACAAGAAAGAGAACTCTACAAAGAAATCGTCTGCTCTTTTTGTGTACGATTGCCCACCGCTGGTCGTCAGCTTTTGTGCAGTCAGTGACACCGCCCTCCGACGCTCTTGCGCCACTAACATTGCGAGGAGGCTCAGTGGCGAGCATGTCTACTACGACAAGTCAAACCAATAGCAGTGATCCATGGGCATCTCTGGGAGGAGGCGACGTGAACGAAAAGAAGCGGCAGTATGCACAAGGACTGCCAGCAGCAGCAGCAGCCTTGGAAGCAGCAGACGCACCACCAGCTGGCGAAACATGCGCCACATCCTACAATCCTACGCAGAATCGTGCGCATTTATTTCATTCTCTAGAAGGAATGGACCGCTATCCCAACTACTTGTCGCGTTGGAACATGCAAGACGTGGACCAGCTAGAAGGTGCCTTGGAGCAACAGTTGGAACGAATTCGTCGGCAACGACAGTCGATTCAAGAGCGACGAAAAGGCATTGAAACGTTGATTCAAGAGGTTGTTCAACGAGATGGGCATCGGTGGAAGGCATTAATGACACCTCCAACATCTTGGGAGGATGTCACGAAGCGCATTCTCGATCCACGAGCCGCAAAGGCTATTTTTGGTTCTCGCATGTTTGCCAACAAACAAGCTGCTCCGCCAACTATCCAGGATGTACTGACCGGTAAAGTGGCGGTAGAGCTAGACGCGGCAAAGCTCCAGACTCTTCTGGATGAAGAGTTCTACGATGTTTACTCGTTTCAATTGCTTTCAACAGATTTTTGCAAAGAGCTGCGAGAATATGTAACGGCTCTGACGGAACTTTGTCGCACCGAGCCTTTTGCACACCTTCAAGTTGGCCGACGACCGGTTGACTTTGATTCTGTTGGTCTCTCATGGGTAAATGATCTTCTTTTTCACCTCATTATGCGGCCAATCACTCGGCACTTGTTTCAGTCCACAGAAAGCCTTGATGACTTGGATTGGCGGCAGGGCTACGTGGCAGGCTACTCGGCGTCACCGACCGAAGGCAAGCCACGGGAACGGCTGGTTACCCACACGGATGACTCGGAAGTGACACTCAATGTCGGTCTCGGAGACGAGTTTGAAGGCGGGGAGCTGGAGTTTCGAGGTTTGCGCGGCGACAAAGAAGAGGGAGAACTGGTCGGCACGTTCCTACCGCAACCTGGTCTGGCACTCTTGCACGCGGGTCGTCAATTCCACGACGTTACACAGATCACGTCAGGAGATCGCTTCGCCTTGATCATATGGGCGCGATCTTGGAAGGGTGCACGGGCGCAGACTTGTCCATGCTGCTGGCTTAATAGACGCCAAGACCATTCCTGTGTCTGCGGTGCTCGCTGGAATTAGTACGTTACCTGGTATACGATATAATGCAAATTCACTATATCTATGGAATGGTTTATTACACGAAGTGCACTCTCCAACTGCTCCATTGAACAGCTTCTTATGAAACGCACACGGTTAGACGAGTCGGTTAGTCCTGGTGCAAATGTAACTGACCACCGTCGTGAGAATACGTTCCGCAAATCCAGTGAAGAACTGCAGGCGGCTCCATAATTCGCTTGACGCTCCAGCCCCGAATCTCCGCAATGCGAGGGTATACAAACTCTAGAAAGTAGTAGATATGCCCAACCCCAATTCCAATCAAGTCCATGGTAATAGAGCTTCCAATCAGTACTGAAAAGGTGAGCATGACCCACGGAAGATACGGTGCGTTGAAATGAATAAAGCCGAGAAAGCTCATTTCTATCGACTCGTTTCGTCGGCCCCATACATACGCCATCATGAATGTCAGAGCACTTCCTAAAAAATGCACGTTGGTGTAAGACGCAACCAGCGAGATTTGTACGATTCCAAACAACAGCATCCAGACGTACTTTGCGGTTTGCATTCGAAACTCGCCTTCTTCCAGCAGCCGACTGTATTTTACCTATGGAACGAATCAAAGAGAGAGAGGGTGATGAGTATGTGATATTCACAACCACACCCATACATGTTTGAACCATACTTTAACGGAACGTACCAGAAAGTACATGTGGAACAGAAAGTCCACACTAAACACCCCAAAAAAGAGATAGGAGGTCACCAACCGCCAGATCTGCCCTTGCCCAAAGACTAGATCCCAATTAAAGTACAGCGAAAAGGGACTAATCAGGTCAACGGCACAAGCAGCCGTCGTCAAGAAGGCTCCCGTCAGATAGACTCGTGATACTACCGGAATCTCCATGTACCTGAAGGAAAGAGAAAGATCTGTTGTGAGCTTATTTGCATACCCGAGACTGTCTTGCCTTTACCCTTTCACAGTGATTGTAACGCACCACGACATGAGATCCACTCTAGCATCAACGTTTCCGGGAGCGACCATTCCATTGCCTCCGCCAAAGTTCATTGTGTATCGTTATTGTGATATATCGTAAGGTTGATTCGATCCAAGCAAGAGTGAACCAGTGACAAGTGAGCAGTGACGTAGTTTTCAACTTTTCAAAAGCGAACGCTGCTGGTCTTGTTGTGCTACAACGTTGATAGGATCTTATCGTATCTACTGCGATGGGTGGCTTCTGTCGTCGATGATCAAGTGTCCTCTCGAGAGCTCTGTTTGTATCGGTAACCTGAAACGGAGGGTCTTTCCACGCGTTCCTCGGTTGTGTCGTCGTTGACGCGCGTTATCGATAGAAGAACTTGGCGAGAACGACCGAACGCAACGCGAGAACTCGCGATCGATCTCTCTATATCTTTCATCAAGCTTTCATGACGTGGAGTCCCACAAAAGGCATATATGAAAAAACGCTTGACACGTTGTACAACTCTAACGATAGTGCACACGACCACCTTGCCTACGACCTAGACTATTATGATATCATTCGGTAGCTTCTATTCGAAAGTCGCTATTTACGAATAGATGCAGTAGTCTAGTATACCGAATGATTCAATAATGGCATCGAAGTTATATGACAGAGAGTTCTTTGCTATTGCTCGTCGGACGAGGTTACATCTGGCCCAACAGGCGGGCTTTCACTCTCTCGCTTTTTGGTCAGTCGCAAGGCCTTGTCCCGTCTCACTGTGGACGCACAAAACTCGACGAGCACATTGGCGCAAAATGTATTGTAGGCCAAGCACTGGAAAAACAAAAAGTTGGCTTCGCCCGTTCCAGTTTCCAACCACAGCCAATGCATGACGAGATACAACAATACAGGCACTGGAATGGCACACATGGAGACGAGGAAACGGAGCTTTCCCATGCGAGCCAGTGAACGCGGTGCGAGGAACAAAAGACAAAGACCAAAGTTGAGGTCGTAAAGAGTACCAATGGGTCGACAGACCGTCCATATTAGCCAAAAGATGGCAGTCTGTAGTGCGAGAGAGGGAAAAAGAGTGTGAGCACATCGGCATATTGCAACTAGAACTGTGGCACTTCACTAAAAAGACCACACACCAACTCGATTGGATATCGATACAGCCGAATAGTTGTGGGTGCAACGAGTAAATACGGTAGCCCGCCCAATAGAATTGTAAAGTAGCCAATAAAGCGCTCAAATAGTTCCATAGCAAAGTACCACAAGACCGAGAGACTCGGAGTTACACCCGCCAATTGAAAGACGTGTCCATGGGTAGTCAGAAGAATCGAGCCGTACTCTGCAGGCCCCACGAGTAATAGCGATAGTCCGTGTAAACTGTCGGTAAAGATCCCAAAGCAAATCACAAATGTAATCACTGCGCCCTGTCCCATGCGCTCGTAAAGGAAAATTGCAGACGGTACGAGAAAGACTAGCGAATGGATCTCAAAGTACGTTGCCGCTGCCAATGAAAGCGCAGCTACGACAATAGATCCAGACGGTCGACATGTTTGGACAATGGAAATGAGAATCAACAACGTTCGAATGCTCTGAAAGCAGTCAAAGGCGCCACTGCTCAAGGCCGTAATGGGGCTCGAAAAGTAAAGCTGGGCCACCAAAAAGGGTAGCTCTTGCATTCGCAGCAGTGGCTCATTCTCAGCGTTGCTCGCATCGTCACTCGCTGACGACGTATTTGCCCACAGAGGAAAGATGTGCGACAGTTTTGGTTGAATAACTTGAGGCATAACCCGTTGTAAAGACTCCTCTTCCAGACAATCGTCCTTTGCTCTTTGTAAGAGTGCCCTTCCCAACTCCTCCAGTAATTTCGCAATGAGAAAGTCGACGACCAACAAGACAACTCCCAGAACAGCATGCTGCCAGTAATCTGTAGGAATTGACACAACAAAAGGCTGCAGGCAAGCCAAAACCAGGGGCGGCAAGTGAATCTGATGGCCTTGATAGGCGTCCGCGAATCTGTGCGGCGCCATAAGTCGACGGATTGCAGTGGCTTCTCGAACATGGTCCAAAGTATAGACGGGAGAAGCTAGAGTCGAGGCTAAGCCTACGCTCTGGATCCAGGCAGCTAGATCTGGCGGAAGTAGCCGAAAGACAAGTACCAATCGCACCAGGACGGATACCCAAGTGATACGGCACGTGGTGAACCACGGAGATACTTCCTTGTGCTCTGGTGGTATGTTACCTAGTTCGGTCGATTTAGTTTTCATGATAGGTATAAGCACAGTGGGCGATGTAACGACGAAGAGGGCGAAGGAAGAGCGCAGCGCTACCGATTTCTCTGGGCCATTGTCGATTTTGGATCGACTATTCGACTGTCGGCTGAAAGTCGAAACCTCCCTCCAAGTCTGAGGGACTGGTTTTCAATCACGGAGAATATTACGTATATACGTACGTACGGAACGCAACAACGCTATGATCTAAAATGATAGACCCTTGCCTCTCGCTATCAACATCCTGAAGCCCTGATGCTCGGTATCGATACAGAAGTATACTTGCTTATAGGAATTGCCGTGTCCGGCCGCAGTGGAACTTCCCACTATCAGTACAACAAATTCGGACGGTATAGAGTATAGAGTCGGATGCGGTTGTTGCAGTCCGTTGAGAAAGGGATTTGTGTTGAATTCGTTGCGCCAGTCTGTCGTTAGATGATATGTGCGACAAGCCTCGTTCCAGAATGGACCGTGCCGAAATTTCACCGCCGCAAAGTTCCGCAAAGTCGTTTCGAATCTTTGCCGCGTGTTTGATAAAGGCTTGTACCTTGTGATGAGTAGGATTCGTCGGTACCGCTCCTGATCCATCGGCATCATGAGTAATCGTGAGGTTGCATTTGGTAGCCACTGTAAAGGCATCGGTTCCCGCGTCGGGGGGCCCAAGGTGAAGATGGCAAAGTGCCTCTTGTTATCACGGTTCCCGCTCGGTTTAACGTTTGCGTCGTTCTACCGAACTGCAACCTCACAATGATGCAGTGGAAGTGGCATGGTTGCAATGCCGTGCACTCTGCTGGCTACCTACAAGACACCGCTTTTGCTTTAATCTTTTTCAACTATAGCACTTCATATACACACCGCACCGTTGCCTTCTCCACAGCAGCAGCAATCGGCCGAATCATCGCTATTGCCACCTCCACAGCAGCAGCAACCGTTCACGGTACCCACAGCAGCGTCACCACAGCAGTCGGTGCAAGCGACGCCGCACACACCAGTGCCCTGGCAACTACCACAGCACGCCTTCTCCTCGGTCAAGGTACCATTCTTGATGTCTTCGGTAGTGACACCACAGCAGCAGCACGCACACATGCGGGCACGCTTTTGGCTAAAAATCACCATCCAAAAGAACCAGCTAGTAAGACTCACGCAAACGGGGAAAAAGTGCTGCGGAGCCACCAGCAGCAAGCCACCGAGACCCAACAACATGGCCACTCGGACGGTACGGCCTTGCTCTATCAGCTGACGCATCTGCCGTCCGTGCAAGCCAAAACGCATCAAGACACGCAAGCCCAAGGGAGGAACGTGTCAAATGAACTCGCCCAATTCCTTTTCGACGGCAGCCTCAAGTTCGGGCTTGGAATAAATGGCCTTGAGAATGAGCAGCTTCATGCGAACATTCGCCTGCCTATCCGAGCGGCGTCTCAAGTACAGGACCAGCATGATACCCACGGTAAAAAGGTACACCAATCCGAATGTCATAAAGGTTCCACCAATAATGGCACACAACGACGTTAGATAGTCCTTCTTCTCCACAACTATACTCATTGGACTGAAGTCGTACGAGAATCTCGCCTCCGGCACGCTGAACTCGTCGTAAAAGACAATCTGCGATTGCTTCAAGAACTGATACGCCATCATGGTATCGGCTGCCGAATTATCCATATTCAAGTGCGTCGAGATCACCTTGATGTAATGATGAAAGGCTTGATGATACTCCATGTTCACGTAATCGTGATCGTCCATTGGACGAAACTGACGGTGCTATGCCGGTACCTGCTTCAGTATCCGCTTGGAGCGAAAGTTATTCTCGTCAATGGGTTCGCCAAACGAAAGATGATTCATCGCATGCGACAGGTTGGTCATGGCAGCATTCAGATTGCGATTCTTGGATTTGGCTTCATTGTGAAAGTTACCCGGCACGCGATTCACCAACAAGTGTCCCAACACTTGACAAGCAGGATGCTCGGGACAATTCTGCGTAAACAACTGACGCTTCTTTCTTTTTCCAAGTCGTCCGCATCAACCGCTTTCCCTCCACGCCTTGACCTTTTCGTCCATTTCCAACTTGCGCTTGGTAAAGCCCGTCAAGGCTTGAACAGTTCGATCCATCTTGTAGTCGGGCGCGACAGCTTTGCCCTCGTGATACCAACGCAAGGTGGGAAAGGCCATGTTGCCATGTTGCTTCGCTGCTCGCGACACAAGTCTGCTTCCTTGACGCAGTCAATACTTCCAACGCCAACCGGCATACCCTCCTTTTTATTCCTTGCGCAAACGCTTCCCAC
>Ga0307981_1001805_pt1 | contig 18395 bp, 17 predicted proteins | sample OrgLakmetagen987_FD_201849 | JGI IMG/M metagenome (GOLD analysis project Ga0307981, IMG submission 201849) | Saline water microbial communities from Organic Lake, Antarctica - #987 | ecosystem: Environmental > Aquatic > Non-marine Saline and Alkaline > Saline | place: Antarctica: Organic Lake... | reverse complement strand
CAGCCGTTCGGCCTGGCCGTCGGCGAGCATGCCCAGCGTCATGCAGGTCTCCATGCCCAGCGCTTTGACCCGCTGGATCATCTCGACGATTTTCGGTTCGTCGCGTTCCTTCAGCTCGCGCCAGGCCGCGCCCATGCAGAAGCGGGTGGCGCCGCCGTCGCGGGCTTCGCGCGCCTTGGTCTCGACGTCATCGGGGTCCATGAGCTTGGAGGCTTTCAGCCCGGTGTCGAAATGGGCCGATTGATTGCAGTAACCGCAATCCTCCGCGCAGCCGCCGGTCTTGATCGACAGGAGGCGCGACTTCTGGACCTTGTTGGGTTGGTGCACGCGGCGATGCAGGCTCTGTGCGGCGAAGATGAGATCGTTGAACGGCGCGTCATAGATCGCCCGTACCTCCTCGCGCGTCCAGTCGAAACGGGGTTCGGCAAGGGCGCTGAGATCAGCTAGAAGGTCGGTCATGACAGGCGATTCCTCCTCAAGAACAGGCGTGCACCCTAAAAAGCCGGCCCCCGGCGAGCAAGGCGTGCGGCGCCCCTCTCTGCTGACGCGGCGCGAAGGGCGCGCGGCCGCTTTCGTCGTGGCGGTGGTGGTCGGGGTGATCGCCATGATCCCCGGCGATTCCGGGCCGCCCACACTGATCGGCTGGGACAAGCTGGACCACGCCGCCGCGTTCGCCTCCATCGCCCTGTTGGCGCGGTGCGGCTGGCCGGGCGTCTCGCGCTGGATCATCGCAGGTCTCGCGCTCGCCTTCGGCCTCGCCATTGAGCTGGCGCAAGCGACCGCCGCGTTGGGCAGGGTGGCGTCGGTGTCCGATCTGGCCGCGGACGGGGTGGGAGTCGCGATCGGATTCGCCCTCGCCTGGGGTCTGGCGCGGAGCGCCCGGGCGCTGCCGTTTCTTGATCGGCGCCGATGAGGCGTCCGCCTCATACGCCCTTTCGCGCCGGCGCCCCGCGCTTCATGCCGGCGCTCGCGCCCATCGATCCGGCGGTCTGGCTCGTCCCGGACAGCGAAGCCCACGTGCTGGACTGGAAGGCGGGCCTTCTGGGCCAGCGCGGTCTCGTGGTCCGCGAGAGCGGGTGCGCAGGAGAGGCTCCGCCCGCCGCCGAGGCGGCGCTGGCGGTGGAGGCCGCCCTTGGTGCGCCGGTCACCGGCGACCTCACCGCGGCGTCCCATCTGGTCAGTGATGATCTTGTGGTGATGGAGCGTGTGGACGGGGCGTGGATCTGCAGCGCGCTGAGCCTGACCGCGCCGACCTTCTTCGCCATCGATGATGTCTTCGGCCACGACCTTCGCGCCCTGCATGGCCCGGTGCCCGACGGCGCGCGCCTGGCGTCGCGCATCGCCCGCGTGTTCGATCATGTGCGCGAAGGTCAGGTTCTGGAGCGGTTCAACTGGACGCTCCAGGCGGGGCCGGAACGGTTCACCCCGGATGCTGCGCCCCTGCGCGCCCTTGCGGCTTGCGCCGACACGGCGAATGCGCTGGACCTTCTGCACCTGCGGGTGGAGCGCCAGACGATCTCCCGCCTGCCGCAAACCGGCGCGGTGCTGTTCACCATCAGGGTCTGCCTGGATTCGCTCGCCGCGCTGTCGCCCGCTGATCGCCCGCTCCTCGCGCAGGCGTGGCGTACGCTGGGACCGGAGGGGCGGGCCTATAAAGGCTGGACCGCGCTGGAGGCGTTGGTGGAGGCCGCGTTTTCGCGCTGGGACGTGTAAGCGCGAGCGCACCTGTCGGCGCTAATAAAAGGGGCGCGAGATCGCTCCCGCGCCCCGGTCTCACAAGGACCTCACTCTGGTCCGGCGATCAGGTGATGATCGACTCGCCTCGCTTGAGCTTCTCGTCGGCCTCGCGGGCCATAACGGCGACGACGCCGGAGAGGAACAGGATGGCCAGAAGGTTCGGGAAGGCCATTGTGGCGTTGGCGATATCGCCGAAGCGCCAGAGCGTCACCGTATCGGTCACCAGGCAGCCGGCGAACACCACCAGCACCCAGACATAACGGATCGGCGTGCTGGTCCAGTCGCCGAACAGATAGCCCGCGGCCTGCTGGGCGTAATAGCTCCAGCCGATAATGGTGGTGAAGGCGAACAGCGCCAGCGACACCGAAATCACCCATTGTCCGCCCGGAATCCCGTTGGCGAAGGCCGATGTGGTGATCGCCGAGGAGTTCAGCGTGGACTGCCAGGCGTACTCCACAACACTGCCGTCTGGGCCGGGATAGGCGCCGGTGGAGACCAGGATCACCAAGGCGGTCATGGTGCAGATCACGATGGTGTCGATGAACACGCCGATCATGGCGATTTCGCCCTGGGCCACCGGCGACTTGGTCTGCGCCGCCGCGTGGGCGATGGGCGCGGAGCCCTGACCGGCCTCGTTGGAGAACAGGCCGCGCGCCACGCCGTAGCGGATCGCCTGCAGCACGCCGTAGCCGGCCGCGCCGCCCACCGCCTGCTCGAATCCGAAGGCGTAGGAGAAGATCGTCGCGAAGGCGTCCGGCACCCTGTCGATGTGCAGGATCAGCACGACCAGGGCGCACAGCACGTAGAAAAGCGCCATGAAGGGCACCACCTTGCCGGCGACCGAGCCGATGGACTTGATCCCGCCGATGATCACCAGGAAGACTAGAGCCGCGAGCACAAGGCCGATCCCCCACTGCGGGATCGTGACGCCCAGCTCCAGCCCGGTCTGGGTGACCGATTCGGTGATGGAGTTCGCCTGGATCATGCCGCCCGTGGCGATGGCCGAGACCAGCGTGCCGACGCAGAACAGGCCGGCCAGCCAGCCGAACGCGCCGCCAAAGCCGGCCTTGCCTTTGTTCAGACCGTTCTTGATGTAGAACATCGGGCCGCCATGGATGCGCCCGTCGGCGTGGGTCTCGCGGTACTTCACGGCCAGGCTGGATTCGGCGAACGCCGCCGCCATGCCCAGCAACGCCGTCATCCACATCCAGAAAATCGCACCCGGCCCGCCCAGCGAGATCGCGGTGGCGACGCCGGCCAGGTTACCGGTGCCCACCTGACCGGAGAGCGCGGTGGACAGCGCCTGCCAGGGGGTGATGTCGCCGTCCTTGCCTTGCGCCTTGCGCCCGGCCCAGAGCTCGCTCAGCGCCGGAACGAAGCGCCGCACGGGCCGGAACCCCAGACGCACCATGAAGTAAAGCCCAGTGCCCAGCAGCACCACGGCCAGAATGCCGACGGGCAGAAGCTGCTCGCCGTTCCAAGTGCCGCCCCAGATGAAGCCGGACACATTGTCGATCAGGGCCGTAAGCCCCTGTATGAATTGAGACACGCCGCTACCCCCGCAAAATTTATAAGGTTTATTACGGTGGAGATTACTGCACGCGGCGAAAAGGAAAAGAGGCCGCATGCGCAACGCGCTGCGGCCTCTTTTTTAGCTCAGATCCGGGTGCCAAATCCCGGTACCAGTTCCCGGTATCAGGACTTCGGTGGATCGGCCGGATCCGCCGGATCGGATGTGGCGTCCGACGCGCTGGGGGCGGGCATGGGCGTCTCGCTCTCCTCCAGCTTGTGACCGCCCTTGTCGCCGGGCCGTGCGCCATGGCGCTTGGCGATGGCGAACACCGTGCCGGACAGGAGCAGCAACGCCAGAAGGTTGGGCGCGGCCATCATCCCGTTGCCGATGGAGGCCACCGTCCAGGCCAGATCATTGGTCCAGACCGCCCCCACAAACACCACCACGCACCACATCACCCGGTAGGCGAAGATCGGCTTGGTGCCGGCCATGAACTCAAGCGCACGCTCGCCATAGAGCGCCCAGCCCAGAATCGTGGTGAAGGCGAACACCATCAGGCCGATGGTGACGATCCACTCCCCGCCCGGAAGCGCGGCGCCGAAGGACTGCGCCGTGACGTCGGCCGCCGAGGCGATGCCCGACTGCCAGACCCGGTCGGTGTCGGCGAGCACGCTGGCATCCACCGCCGCGTCAAAGGCCAGCGGTTCAATCTCGACGCCCGCGGCCTGACAGCCCTGAAGCGCGGTCAGGACCTGCTCGCCGCCATTCGCGATGGAGTCCGCTCGGCCGGAGAGATCAGATTGCGGCGCCGCCAGGTAAAGCCCGGCGATGGAGGTGCCTTCAGGCGCACTGAGCGCGCCCGCGGCTTCGCAATTGCCCAGCGCGGCGCGCGCCGGATTGTACTGGAAGCTGCCCACCGCCGTGAGAATGACCAGCGCCGTCATGGTGCACACCACGATGGTGTCGATGAACGGGCTGAGCATGGCGATGGAGCCCTGCCGGTGCGGGTTGCGCGTCTGGGCGCTGGCGTGGGCGATCGCCGCCGAGCCCAGGCCCGCCTCGTTGGAGAAACTGCCCCGGTTGGCGCCTTCGCGGATCGCGGCGGCCAGGGCCGCTCCGATGAAGCCGCCCGCTGCGGCGCTGCCGGAAAACGCGCCGGTGAAGATCGATCCCAGCGCGGCGGGAACCGCGTCGGCGTTGGCCACCAGCACAATGATGGAGCCCAGCACATAGGCGATCGCCATGAAGGGTACGAGCACCGAGGCGACCTTGGCGATGGACTTCACCCCGCCCACGATCACAAAGAAGACCAGCAGCGCCAGGACAAGGCCGACGATATTCTTGGTCACCGAGAACTCGTTGCCGAACGCCGAGAAGGTTTCCGGAAGGCCGAGGCCCGACAGATTCAGATTGGAATCAAACAGCGCCGCCACCGAATTGGACTGCACCAGATTGCCGGTGCCGAACGCGGCCAGCGCTGTGCAGATGGCGAACACCCAGGCCAGCCAGACCCAGTTCTTACCCAGCCCGTTCTTGATGTAGTACATCGGCCCGCCGACATGCTCGCCGCGATCGTCCACCTCCCGGTAGGTGACCGCGAGCACGGCCTCGGAATATTTCGTCGCCGAGCCCACAAGCGCCGTCATCCACATCCAGAACACGGCGCCGGGACCGCCCAGCGTGATCGCCGTGGCGACACCGGCGATATTGCCGGTGCCGATCGTGGCCGAGAGGGCGGTGAACAGCGCGGCCAGCGGACTGATCTCGCCCTCGCTCTTGTCCTCCTCCTTGGGCTTGGAGAACATCATGGCGAAGGCCGCCGGCAGGCGGTAGATCGGCATGAGTTTCAGGCCGATGGTCAGATAAAGGCCGGTCCCGAACAGAAGCAGGACCAGAACCGGGCTCCAGATCAAGCCGTCAATGGTCCCGAGAATGGATTGCAGGGCTTCCATGGTGCGTCGCTCTTGGCTGCGGCCGCATTGCGTGGCGCGGCGATGGTTCGTGGTCGAATGGGACGCGCGCTCCGACCGGCCCGGCCGACACGCAATCCTCCCCCTCGCATGAAACCGCGAGCCTAGCTGCGCCGGGCGGCCTCGCCAAATGATTTACCTGCATTAACGGTGCTTAGTCGCGTGAGCCGTCCGCCGCGTCCGCCGGATCGCCACCGGCCTCGGAGCTGGAGCCGAGTTCGTCCGCCGATCTTTCCGACCGGAAATACCGGTTTCCATGGGGTTCGGCGCGGCCTTGCGGGTCGGGATGGATCAGCACGTCGGCGGCCGGATAGGCCTCCATGACCCGGCGCTCGGCGCCCACGACAACCTTGTGGGCGGCGGTGAGGCTCTGGTCGGGTTCAAGATCCATGTGCATCTGGATATGGATGAACGGTCCCGACGCGCGGGTGCGCAGCTGGTGTACGCCCAGGACTTTGGGATCGTCGCCGGCCAGCGCGATGATGCGGCGGCGATCGGCGTCTGGCAGTTCCCGGTCCATGAGCGCTTCATAGGCGTTCTTGCCCACTCCAAACGCGGTCCAGAACAGCCATAGCGCCACGGCGAACCCGACGATCGGGTCGGCGCGGTCCACCCCGAAGCTCCCGGCCAGCACCAGCCCCACGATCACCGCGGCGTTGGCGGCCAGGTCGGACACGTAGTGGGCCCGGTCGCCGGTCACCGCCAGCGACTGGGTCTGCTTGATCGCGCGGGCCTGGGCCCAGACGAGACCGATCGTCAGCACGATGGACAGTCCCATAACCGACAGCGCGGTCGTGGTCGCCGAGATCGGCTCGGGATCAAGAAACCGCACCACCGCCTCGCGCATCAACAGTCCGGCTGACAGCGCCACCAGCATGCCCTGAAGCAGGCTGGTCAGCGCTTCGGCTTTGCCGTGGCCGTAGCGGTGCTCGTCATCGGCGGGGCTCGCCGCATAGCGCACGGCGAAAAAGGTGGTCAGCGAGGCCGCAAGATCGAGCGTGGAATCAGCGAGCGAGGCCAGCAACGCCACCGACCCCGACAGCCACCAGGCGATGAGCTTGGCGACCACCAGCGTGGCCGCGACGCTCACCGACAGGGCGGTGACGCGCCCGGTGATCTTGCGCGCCTTGCTGGGATGCAGCCGGCCTGGGCCGGCGTCGAGGGCGTCATGGGGCATGGCGGGAGCCGTTCTGCGAAAATCGGGTGAGGCGGTCTTGGCGCAGCGAGCGCTCCGGCGCACTGTGCCCCGCATTGCAAGCCCACGACAAGTAAGGTGCCCATGGGTCTCGTCCAGCTCCTGATCCTCGCCCTTGTGCAGGGGATCACCGAATTCCTGCCGATTTCGTCTTCGGCCCATCTCATCCTGGCGCCGGAGGTGACGGGCGCCGCCGATCAAGGGCCGCTCATCGACGTCATGGCCCATCTGGGCACGCTGTTGGCGGTGCTGGTGTATTTCCGCCGCGATGTGGTCAGCGTCGTGACCGGCAAGCTGGCGCTGCTGCAGGGCCGGGTCACCGAGGGCGGGCGTCTGGTTCTGCTTATCGCGGTGGCCACGCCGCCCGTGCTGATCGCCGGCGGGGGGCTTTATGTCTCCGGCCTGGCCGACGCCTTGCGCGATCCCCTGGTGATCGCCTGGGCGACGCTGATCTTCGCCCTGCCGCTCTGGCTGGCCGATCATTTCTGCAAGCAGATCAAGACCCCCGAGACCCTGTCCTACAAGGGCGCGTTCCTTATCGGCGTCGCCCAGATGTTCGCCCTCATCCCCGGCGCCAGCCGGTCGGGCGTGACCATGACGGCGGCGCGCGCCCTGTCCATGACGCGCGCTGAAGCGGCGCGATTCTCCATGCTCATGGCCGTGCCGGTGATCGCCGCGTTTGGTCTTCTGGCCGGGATCGAGCTCGCCCGCGGCGCCACGCCGGGCGCCTCGCTCACCGACGGGCTCGTCGTGGCGGGGTTGAGCTTCTTCGCCGCCTGGGCCGCTATCGCGGTGTTGATGCGCGTGGTGGACCGGATCGGCTTTCTGCCCTTCGTGATCTACCGTTTCGCGCTGGCGGGCCTGTTGTTCTGGTGGGTGTTGTAAACAGGAAAAGGCGACCCTTGCGGGCCGCCCTTCCTTGGTCATCAGAGCTTGAACGCCTAGCGGCGGCGGGTGCGCCGGTCGTCTACGATGACGTCTTCATCGTCCAGGATGAACAGGCGCGGATCAAAGCTCACGCCGCGTTCGGCCTCGGTGAGATTGACCTCGGTGAGCCCGCCCATGGCGTCCACCGCAAACCAGCCGGCCAGCACCATGTCGACCGCCGGAGCGGACGGATCGGGATCGTCGAACACCAGCGTCAGGCACCCGTCCACCTCGGCGGCGGGATCCACCAGCGTCACATAGAGCCGACCGCCCGAGCGCCCGGCTTCGGTCACGGATTCAAAGAGTTGATCGGTTCCGCTCAGCAAAAACCGCATGGGCGTGTTGCGTATGGGGGCGCGGTCGATGGTCTCCAGCTGGAAGTCGGCGATCGCCACTGTGGCGCCGTCGGCGACCAGCAAGATGGGCGAAGGGTCGTCATAGTCGAACCGCGCCCGGCCGGGGCGCTGCAGCGACAGCTCGCCGGCGCTCATCGTGCCGTCCGGGGCGGTCTGGAGGAAGCGCGCGCGCAGGGTTTGCAGCCCGTCAAACCAGGCTGCGGCGCGCCTTGCGCCACTCTCGGCCTGGACCTCGATCGAGGCGGAGTCGATCGCCTCGGGTTCGGGCAGGGGGGCGGCCGCCTCGGCTTCGGGCCCGGTTTCGGCTTGCGGTTCAACGCGTTCGCGGTCGGGCTCCACCGCCTGTTCCAAGGCGGGCGGTTCCGATTGATCCCCGGTTTCCGGCTCGGGCGCCTCCTGGGCCGTGGTCACGGCGAAGGCGTCCGACTTGGCCAGAGAAGCCAGCTTGGGGGCGGCGTCCTGCGCTCCGGTGAAGAAAGCCAGGGCCGTGGAGAGGAGAAGGGCTGTCATGTTCATAAAGCCGCTTTTAATCGTGGAAGGCGGCGTCTTAAAGGCCAAGCCGTTCATATTCGCTGCAGGATGCAGATGGTGCGCGCAAAGCTTTGCAAACCCGGTTTCGCGTTTGTACGCTCCAGAGTGAACACTGTTTACCTGTACCGAAAGGCTTGCAATGTCCCTGGCCGACACTCTTGAAAATGCGTCTTTTTCGGCTGACGGGCTCAGCCTCGATCTTCCAGACGGCTGGACCCAGGGGCGGACCGGCTATGGCGGCCTGACCAGCGCGCTGTGCCTGGCCGCCGCCGAGCGCCTCGCCGAGGGCCGTCCGCTGCGCAGCGCCCTGATCGGCTTTGTCGGCCCCAGCGCCGGGCGGGTGGAGGTCGCGGCCGAAAAGCTGCGCGCGGGCCGCACCGCCGCCAGTATCCGCGCACAGCTCTCCAGCGAGCAGGGCCCCGGCGTGGAAGCGTTGTTCACCTTCTCGGCCAGCCGGGAGAGTGCGCTGCACCAGCCCGGTCCCGCCGCCCCCACGCCGCCGCCGCAGCCTGGCGAGCGCGCCCTGGACTTTCCCCCCGAAGCGCCGGCCTTCACCGGCCAGCTGGAGTTTCTCTGGCGGACCGACACCGGCCCCTTCATGGGCTCGAAGAAACCCTATGAGCTGAGCTGGGTGCGCCATCGTGATCCGGCCTCGCGCGATCATCCCCTCGCGCTGATGTGCCTGGCCGACGCCCTGCCGCCGGCGGTCTCGGTGACGCTGTCGGCGTTTGCGCCGCTCTCCTCCATGACCTGGATGATCGATTTTCTCAGCGACGCGCCGCGCACCGAGGACGGCTGGTGGCTTTTGGAGGCGCAGGCCGATCACGCCGCGGGCGGCCATTCCACCCAGGACATGACGATCTGGAACACGGCCGGCGAATGCGTCGCCAAGGGCCGCCAGATGGTCACGGTCTTCGCCTGAGCTTGAACACGGCTTGTACTGGGCGGCCGGCTGGGGCTTTAGTCGAAGCGGACGGGCAAGGATTGTGGATGCAAACGGCGTTCTGGATAGCAGGCGGGCTGGGCGCCGTCCTCATCGCCTTCGCCGGCTTTGTCGCGTGGATGCTTTGGCGCCGGATCACCGGCCAGCATCTGGCGCGCCTGGAGAACCAGCGCCGGCGCGCCCTGATCGAGCCCTATGTGACCACGCTCTACCCGCCCGGCGACGGCCCGCACCCCTGCGTGCTGATCCTGCACGGCTGCGGCGGGGTGCGCCGGGTCAGCCACGCCTACGCCGAGGCGGCGGTGAAGGCCGGCTGCGCGGCGATGATTGTCGACAGCCTGACCCCGCGCGGGATCGATTACGAGATGGCCCTGGCCCAGGTGTGCACCGGCCGGGTGCTGTGGGGGCGCGAGCGGGCGGGCGATCTCTACGCCGCGCTGGACATCGCCCGCGAAGATCCGCGCCTTGATCGCGAGCGGATCGTCCTGGCCGGCTGGAGCCATGGCGCCTGGGCGATTCTCGACGCGCTGGCGCTGGACCATGACGGCCAGGCGCCCGACGGGATGAAGCGCGCGCCCGACGCGCCGTTCAAGGGCGTGACGGGGATTTTCCTGGTCTATCCCTACGCCTCCGGCCCGGCGCTCGTCCGCCGCAAGCCCATCGAGCCGCCCGGCCCTATCGAGGCGATCCTGGTGGAAAACGATTCCATGGCCAGCGAGACCGACGCCGTGGCGGTCTTCGAACAGGCGAAAAAAGACGGCGCCTCGGTGCGCTGGTCCACCTATGGCGGGGTCACCCACGCCTTTGACGAGCCCGACCATCACCCCCAGTCTCTGCTGCGCTATGACAGCGAAGCGACGGCGATGGCCCGCACCCAGTTCGTGGAGTTCCTCAAGCGCCGGCTGAACCCGAAGCCGGCGTGAGGCGGAGCCCTCACGCCTGAGGCGGCGGGTCGGCGTCGAGATTCAGCAGGGGGCCGGAGGGGCCTTCCTCGATCAGCCGGTTCATAAGAATTTGAAAGGCTTCAGGGAAGTGGCGCTGGCGCGCCGCCCAGAATTCGCGGTAGTAGCGCGAGCCCAGATGGTCGGCGAGGTGGGCCTGGGTATGCTCCCAGAAATCGGCCTCGAAGACTTTCTTCGACGCCTGGTAATGCATCACCTGATATCCGCGGGTGAGCATCGTGTAATAGACGTTCAGCTTCACCCGTTCTTCCCGAGTGAACGCGTCGGGACCGCTATCAAGCCCACGAAGGAAAAGCCCGATGATGTCGGGGTTCTCCACGCATTTGAAATGGTCGCGAAAGATCTCGTAATAGCCCGCCGCGGTGGCGGTGCGCTGCTGATCGGCCGCATAGCGCAGCTGCAGCCCGACAAAGACCAGTGACGCCACGATGGCGAGCGACGCGATGACGCCCGAGAGGAAGTAGAGCTGCTCCAGCATGGCCTTACGCGCCGGAGGCGACGAGATCCCAGAACTCGCCTCGATCATTGGTGCGCGGGAAGGGCTCGCGGGGCGCCTCGGCCCCGAGGAAATCGCACAGCGGCGCCCAGCCTTCCTTCACCTGGAAGGTCAGCAATTGCGGCTCCGGGATCGCCGCCTTGACCGCGTCCGCATGGGCCGAAAACCGCTCGGCCAGCGCCTCTTTGGATAGGCCGGCCGGAAATCCGTTCTGATCCAGAAGGCGGCTCACCATGGTGAGCCACGGGTGCATGGGCTCGGGCGCGTCGCCCCGGTTCTCCACCAGCTTGGCGATGGTCGAACTAAAGCTCTCCGCCCAGCTCTCGGGGCTGCGCACGGTCAGCACGAATTTGGCGTCCGGATAGGCCGCGTGAAGCTCGCGGTAAAAGGCCGCCGTCGGCCAATCCACCGCGCTTTGAAAGCCCTCGTAGATGGCCACCCAGTCGGGGGCGCCGTCCAGCGCCGCGTTCCACAGCGCAACCTGCCGATCGCGGTTCTGCAGCACCGCCTCCATGTGGAAGCACGGTCCGATGCCGAGCTGGTTCAGCGCCAGCTTCAGCGAATAGGTTCCAGTGCGGCCAAGCCCTGCGCCGATGATCTTCATGTATGCCCCCATGCCCCGCTCGTGCTTTGTGTGTCGTCTCACGCTCTTAGCACGCCGCCGGCGCCGAAGGCATTTTTTCAGGATGGCCGCTCATTCATGGCGACCCACGCCCCATGCAGACCCCGCTTAAGCGCGAGGGCGAACGGGGTTAGGGTCAGCCCATGCGCGTATTGCACCATTGGCCTCTCGATCCCTGGTCGCGTCAGGTCCGCCTGGCGCTAGCTGAAAAACAGCTCAGCTTCGAGCTGGAGAGCTGGCGTTTCTGGGAAGCGCCGGAGGGACTGCTTGCGCTCAATCCGGCCGGCGTGCCGCCGGTGCTGGAGGATGACGCGCCGGGCGGCCGGGTGGCCATCGCCGATGCGCGCGCGATCCTGGAGTATCTTGAAGAGATCAAGCCGGACCCGCCGCTCCTGCCCGGCGGCCCTATGGAGCGCGCCGAGGCGCGCCGCATCGCCCAGTGGTTTGACCGAAAATTCGACGCCGAGGTGAGCGCCTTCCTGCTCCATGAAAAGCTGGAAAAGCGTATGCAGGGGCTCGGCGCGCCGGACATGGAGGCGATCCGCACGGGCCGTGATTTTCTGCGCTGGCACCTCGATTACATGACCGGCCTTCTGGAGGCGCGCGACGGTCTGGCTGGGCCCCGCTATACGCTGGCCGATCTGGTGGCGGCGGCGCATCTGTCGTGCATCGACTATCTGGGCGATGTGCCCTGGGATGATTTTCCCCCCGCCAAGGCCTGGTATGAGCGCATCAAGTGCCGCCCGGCCTTTCGCGGCCTGCTGGCCGACCGCCTGCCGGGCATGGCCCCGGCGAACGGCTATCAGGATCTGGATTTTTGAGCCTGAGCGCCGCGACCCTCGCCGACCGGGTCCGCGCCCTCGCCCTGGAGGCCGGCTTCACCGAGGCGCGCGTCACCCGCGCCGATGAGGCGTGGGACGCCGAAGACCGCCTGCGCACATTCGTGGGCGAAGGCCGGCACGGGACCATGGCGTGGATGGAGGAGACGCTGGAGCGCCGCGTGCGGCCCACGGCCATGTGGGCGGAGGCGAAATCGGCGGTGGTGGTGGGGCTTGATTACGGGCCTGAGGTCGACCCGCTCAAGATCCTGGAGCGCCGCGACGAGGCGGCGATCAGCGTCTATGCGCAAGGCAAAGACTATCACGACCTTATCAAGAAGCGCCTGAAGCGCTTCGCGCGCGCCTTTCATGAGGAAAGCCGCGCGGCGGTGAAGGTGTTCGTGGACACGGCCCCGCTCATGGAAAAGCCGCTGGCGGCCAAGTCCGGGCTGGGGTGGCAGGGCAAGCACACCAATCTGGTGAGCCGGCGCCATGGCAGCTGGCTGTTTCTGGGCGTGATGCTCACCGAAGCCGAGCTCGCGCCCGATGCGCCGGAAACCGACCATTGCGGCTCGTGCCGGGACTGCCTTGATGTCTGCCCGACCAAGGCCTTCCCCGCGCCCTACCAGATCGACGCGCGTCGCTGCATCTCCTACCTCACCATTGAGCATAAGGGCCCGATTCCGCTTGAGTTTCGCGAGGCCATGGGAAACCGCATCTATGGCTGCGATGACTGCCTGGCGGTGTGCCCGTGGAACAAGTTTGCGCGGGTGACGCAGGAGACCGCCTTTCATCCCCGTGATGAATTGCAGGGCCCGAAGCTGGTGGAGCTGGCCGGCCTCGATGATGCGGGGTTTCGCGCATATTTTCGCGGCTCACCGATCAAGCGGATCGGGCGGGATCGCTTTGTCAGGAATGTGCTGATCGCGCTGGGCAATTCGGGCGACCCCGCGCTTCTAACCGCCGTCCTGCCGCTCCTTGAGGATGACAGCGCCCTGGTGCGCGGCGCCGCGGTGTGGGCGCTCTCCCGGCTTGATGACGCCCGGCTCGCGGCGGAGCGCGGCGCGCGGGCGGCGGGTGAAGCGGATGCGGATGTGCGCGCGGAGTGGGGCGTTTAGGGGTTTCCAGCTTTGCGCTTGAGGCCTCACCCCACCCGTCAGGCTTCGCCTGACACCCTCCCCATTCAGGGGAGGGGATATAGCGAAGGGCGGTTTCAGCGACGCTTTTGACCACCAGTCGAATTCTGTGCCTCAGACGAAGCCGGAACCAGCTTTCAAGGCGGCCCCAGTAGTCAGCGACGGCGGCGGCTCGGATACGAGAGCTACGGGAAACCGAACGTCTAAACGGTGACAGCTTTGCAAACCATCCCGGCTAATTGCGGGCCTAACCGGCACACTCCATCTTGCCGCAAGATGAAGTCGGCGGCAGTGAACTTTTCACTGAGTGCGAATTTCAGCACGGCTCTGTCGATTCTTGGCCGCTCCGGCTCCATAAGATCGAACACATAGGCAGGCGAGCCTTTCGCGGCGTGGTGATAGATACCTACCATCGGATCATAGCCTTCGGCGGCAGCATTGATGCGGACTTCGCTTTCAAGCATCGCATAGGCGTAGTTCAGCATGGCGTTGATCGGGTGATCGGCTTTGCGGTTCTTTCCCTTTACCCCGGATAGAAGCGTTGAACGCTGGCGGTACTCGCGCCATTGCGGTGGAACCGGATGCCGGGTCTCAGATTTCCAATTCATGGCGAGCCCTGCCCACGCACTGAAATACGCATTCGCACACGGGCCTTCCAGGCCACGCAATTGGGCAACTTCGCTGACTGCGCCGCCGTCAATGCGGGCGATGGACTCTTCAGCACGGGTTACGGCTACGTCTCGCGCCGGGCTCGCCGGTATGATTGCTTCCATCGTTTCGAGAGCGGCCAACAACTTCCGGCGAATGAGGCCGCCGGCAAACTCCAACCGTGCGGCTTCATCCTCGCGGGTACGCTTCTGCCATTCGAGCTTCGCGGGATCAGCGGCGTAACCATTCGCCGCCAAGACGCACACGACCTCGCCGCACCAATTGAGGCGCACCAAATGCACGCCTTGTTCAGACAGCCAATTCAATGCGTCGAAAGTGAGCTGGCCGGAGCCATCAATCATTATGATGCGTTGCGGGGTTTCCAGATCGCCCGGAAAGAAGCGGCGCGTTTCTGGGCGCTGTGGATGATGGGTGAAACCATTTCTAACCAGAAGCGAGCCCTTATCGACCTTTAGCGAAACGCCGTGTCCGGTAAGGATCAGCGGTGCGGTTTCGCGCTCGCGTCGCCGCCGAGGCCGCGCTGTTGGGACGGGTTTATTCCTCCAGTGCTCACAGCGCTCAGACCAATCGGCTGCGGTGGCGTCGAGCGGTTGCGAATCCAGCATCGCTTATCCCCTATTACAAGTTAAGTAGAATATAGCTTATTTCATTCGAGCGCGATAGATTTCTCGGGAAAGTTTCTGGAATTCTGCTGTGCTGTTAAATGCTTTCTTCAGTCGCTTCTTGGTTAATATAGCGAATAGTAATGGGTCCGATTTGATGGCGTCCTTTAGCTTCGCTGATCGCGCCAGCACCTGAGCCGACTTATCGCGCATCTCAGCAATTTCCGGCGATGAAAGAAACCGGTCACTACCCTCGCGAGCACGAACTTGTTTCCAAGCGATGATGATAGCTGCGAGCGATGATGATGGGGCTTTTTCAGCGAACCATGCCGCCAAACCCAAACCGAACGCGTTGCGTCCATAAATCCACTCGGTAGCCTCGCGTATCATCACAGCCGCTTCCAAGGCGTTGCGGATATCTTCACGCGCTGCGTGAAGTGACGCCAAGTTTGAGCCGCGGAAAAGTTGGCCGCCTTTAAGGAAAGCTTCTGGGCAGCTTGAAAGCGCTCGCAGCATGTCATCGAGCGCGACACCGATATTCAACCCTTCCCCGAGAACGCGATCTTTCTCAGCCTGCTTAAAGCCTAGAAGCGTTGAGGTGGCCCAGCGATCATAACCGGTTTCATCACCGCCTGTATGGTCAACATAAAACTCACTGTTTAACCCAGCCGATGCGGAAAGCAGCACCGTCACAGCGGCATCGAAATCATCAAGCGCCATGTTCCGGGCGCGCAGCTTTAGGGACGGATCAAAGTCTTCAGGCGCGATGGCTTGTCCATGTCCGGGCGTGTCCATGTCGAGGTCTGTGGCTTTGCGAAGCCATTTAGCCAAATGCGGTAATGCCCGCCTGAAAATGGCTTGCTGATTTTCAAACACTGGACGCCAGTACTTTTCATCAACCTGATAGCCCTTCCACCAGAGCTGCCAGCCGACATAGGCGGCCCGCTTTTTCACCTTGAAGAGGCGTTCAATTTCCAAAGCTTGCTGAACCGCGATTTCACGATAGAGGCCGACGCTTCCGCCGGTTTCAATCCCGAGGCCGGATTGGCGCCTCTGTAGCAGTCCCTTCTCGCACCAATCATCAATTCGCGTCTCTGGAATTTGTGCCCCTGCAGATTCTAACCGCGCCAGGAATTCCTGTTTTGTTATATGGCCTTGGTGAGCGCTCATTGCTTCCAGCCCCATAAGAGATCGGCGTCAAACGGCCAGTTTGGCTGACTCGCGCGCGCTCACGCTCCCGCCTCCGTAATAAATGGAGGAAAGCATGCCTGATAACTCAAAACGGTCTCGGCGATCCAGCCGGGCCACCAATCGCAAGCGCGATTACCAAGCAGAATACCGTCGCCGCATTGAGCGTGGCCTCGCAAAGGGGTTAAGCCGGTCGCAGGCGCGCGGCCACCCGAAGCCCGGCCAATCGCCTCGCGAGAGCCAGCCTAAGCTACTCAGCCCAAATGATCCTCTGCAGCGGGCTATGAACCAAATAACCAAGGGTTCAAGCCTAACATCGGCGGCACGCGCGGAACACATTTCACCTGAACGGCTCAGCCGCTTCGTGCGTGAAAACGCGAAGGTCGAAATACGCGGCGGGCGGCTGCACATCGCTGAAGACAGACGCATCTTTGAAATGCGGCTGTTTAGTCGCGGGCGCTCTTATCCAGTGACTGTGAACGCTGAAACCCAAAAGGAAGCCGCTCGATACCTGTCGGCGGTGGGGCGGTTTCTCGACAGCAATGACCGCGATCACCTCAAGCCGTTTGAAGGCCGCCGGATAAAGGACGTGCGCGGGCGCGCCTACGAATTCGAGACCAATCCAAATCAGCTCTACCGATTGAGCGCCGCCGGAGAACTCGCATTCCCCGACGTTTACCGCGTTGTAGTCTGAGGGAGGCGGCGATGGACGAGGAAAAACGCTATCGCGAGCGCCGCCGGGCGAAGCGCAAACGCCTTGAGAAGCTTGGTTTGGAACCCGTGTGCGTGATCTGCGGTGAAGACAATCCGTTCGCCTTTGAGGCTGATCATATTCGCGGGCGCAAATACGGGGATGAGTTATGGCCGCTTTGCATGACGCATCATGCCATCGTGAGCTCATTACAACATCTGGAAAGACACGAGCTCGGCGAAGCTGTGGCCAGGACGCGCCAACCCGATCCTCTGGCGCGCGTCGCGGCAAGATTGAACCAGCGTGCGCGATACTTCGACTTGATGGCGCAGGCTGATCGGGCTGACGCTGGCGAGCTCATTAAGCTGATTGAAAGCCTCAGCCGTTCAGACATTGAGGGATGAAGCGAACCTGCGACGGATGGCATGTCAGCCACTAAATTGTGTCACCCGCCGCAAGCGCCGCTGGAAGCTCGGGTGCGCGCATACGCCAGGCGCTCGAAATCTCCGCGCTCGCCGTGGACAGGCGGAAACCGGCTCGCGCCAGGTGTGCGCAGGCTGATCATCGACACCGAAACCGATACCGGCCCAGCCCAACGATTGCGGTTTGGAGCCTTCCAGCTTCGCGACGATGATTACGAGTGTGATCGCGATTACGTTGAAGAAGAGGGGCTGTTTTTCGATCCCGCCGGGCTTAGCACAGATGACCGGAGCGCCCTTGAAGCGTATGCGGCGCAGCGGGGTTTACGTCTGTATGAGCTGGACGATTTTATAGAAGAAATTCTCTTCGCCCGCTGCGTCGATTACGGCGGCATGATCATCGGCTTTAATCTGCCCTTTGACCTGTCGCGCCTCGCCACTGGCCATGCCACGGCCAGAACTTCAAAGAATAATCGCTCCATGCAGGACGCGTTCACCTTTGAAGTTTCGCCGCACCGCTATCGGCCTCGCGTCCGGATCAAGCATGGTTCGCGGCGAATGGCGTTTTACGCGCTCACTAAGACCCGAAAGAACGCGCCAAATGTGCGTGGGTATTTCGTGGACGTGAAAACCCTCGCCGCCGCGCTACTGAGCGCCAGCCATAGCCTTGAAAGTCTGTCTGGCGCGCTTGGCGTCGAAAACCCCAAGCAAGCCTCTCTAGATCACGGCGGGCCGGTGACGCCGGATTATATCGACTATTGCCGGGCAGACGTTCAGGCGACGTGGGAGTGCTACAAAGCCCTTGAAATCAAGCTGGCCGCCCATGGCCTGCCGGATGCCCACCCTTGCCACCTTTACAGCGAAGCTTCGCTTGGCAAAGCATACTTGAGCGCCATGAATGTGAAGCCGTGGCGAACCGTTCAGCCTGACTTCCCGCCTCAAATCATCGGTCAGATTATGAGCGCCTATTTCGGCGGGCGATCCGAAGTGCGCATTCGACGCCAAATCAGGCAGAGCTTCTATTGCGACTTTCTGAGCATGTACCCCACCATGTGCGCGCTGATGGGGTTATGGCGGTTCATTACCGCGAAAGGCGTTGAGACCTTCGACGCCACGCAGCGCGCCCGCGATCTGTTGGCCCGCGCCACGCCTGAAACATTTCAAGACCAGGCCGCATGGAAGCAACTGGCCGTTATCTGTCAGGTCCACCCCGATGATGATGTTTTGCCCTTGCGAGCGGTCTATGGCGAGGACGGCGCGGCGAATATTGCCCTTAACCGGATCACGTCACAGACACCGCTTTGGTACACTCTCGCCGACTGCATCGCCGCCAAGGCTCTCTCCGGCAAAGCCCCCGATATTATCAGTGCAATTGGCTTCGACCCCAAGGCCGCGCAATCGGGGCTGCGCCCGGTCAAAGTCGCTGGTAACCCGGACTTTCGCGTTGATCCGGCCAGCGAGGATTTCTTCAAGGCGGTGATCAATCTGCGCCGTACCGTCAAAACGCGCATGAACGCCGCAAGCGGTACAGAGCGTGACCGGCTGGCCAATGAACAATTGGCGCTCAAAATTTTGGCGAACGCCACCAGCTACGGCATGTTTATCGAACTGAATGTGGAG
>Ga0307981_1001804_pt1 | contig 18395 bp, 15 predicted proteins | sample OrgLakmetagen987_FD_201849 | JGI IMG/M metagenome (GOLD analysis project Ga0307981, IMG submission 201849) | Saline water microbial communities from Organic Lake, Antarctica - #987 | ecosystem: Environmental > Aquatic > Non-marine Saline and Alkaline > Saline | place: Antarctica: Organic Lake... | reverse complement strand
CGCTGGAAACTGTCGCCGCTATCTGCGACGATAGCATCATGGATCCGGCGAAAATCGCCGCCCTGTAAACCGGCTCAACACCTAGCCGGAGAACAGTTACACCACGCCCCGGGGCACTATCCTCGGAACCTGACGCGACAACAAGATGCAAGTGACCGTCTTGGACAGAAAAGCTTAGCGCAGACACGGAATCAAGCGTCGTATCGTACCCATCCTCAATGGTCGCCAGATGCAAAAGCTGCCCGTCGCGGGACAGTTCAAAAATGGTAACGCCATCGTCACCACCCGCGACGCCCACATAACCACGATCATTGTAAACCACGGTTTCCAATAGCGTCACATCGTCGAAGCGCGTGGAAAGCGTATCAAGAACGTGATCCGTCAACTCCATCATGCCGTCGGCACCAAGGCGCACAACGCTAAGAGACGCGCTTTCGGACGAGGCCAGAATACCGAAAGCTTGGTCACCCACGTAAACAAAAGCCACAGCCGTTGGGCCGGAAATACCAACACCATCATCCGCCGAAATGCGTGAGATTTCGGTTGCCCGCCCTGTGGCATCAAGCGACATGCTGATCAGCGCGTTCTGTGATGCTGACCCCAAAAGCAAAAACGGTGATCCGGCAATATCCGCGACGGCAATCGCCGTCAGACCCGCTTGCGATGGGGATGGCGCGCCGCCACTCTCAACCACCGTGACAGAGCCATTGTCGTTGATCTTCCACACCCCAACCGCGTCAGAGCCCCTTGCGATGCCATACAAAAACGCCTGTCCGTTGACCGAAACGACCTCTGCGCCCAGCAAGTGTTGTGGCAAGTCCGCCCCGCTCACCGATGCTACGCTGGAAAATCGCCCGTCAGCGCCAAGATCAATCTTGGTCAGCGCGGCGTTTTGCGCCCCTGTCAGATAAAGACGCTCGCCGATCAGCGTCAGCCTGTTTTCTGTTCCGGCCTGCGCCGTCCCCGCAATCGCGCGGCTATCAAATTCGGTCAACCCGCCATCTGTATCAATCCGGTAGGCCAAAAGATCACCGCCACCAAAGCGGGAAGTGGTATAAAGCGCAGCACCTTCACTGGTTGTGAAAACGACCATATCGGTAACGCCGGTCAGAAACATGTCTGTTCTGTCCGGCAAAGTGACTAGATGTTTGAAATCCATTTTGCCATTTCCCTCGATGCTCACCACGAATGATGATGCGGGAATTGGGTTAACCGAGGCTCTTAACTTTATGACAACTTCATGGCGCTTTCAGAAAATCCTATCGAGCTGCCGTGCGCTGTCAAATATGCAAACCACCGGTCTGCGCCGTGCCGGCAACATCGCCTGGCAAGACAGCACCACCGCTGTTGATCACGCCATTTGAAGATAGGTCAAACTGCTTTCCTGTTGCTGCTCCGACAAAGCTTTGCCCGCTCAGGCGCGCCACGCTTGCCTCGGCGCAAATGCAGAACGCATCAAGAAAATCCGGTGTACCAGTTAAACTGACCGGATGCCCGTTCGAGTCGAACACCGCGCCACCAGACAGGCTTAGATGAAACCCGGCATCCCCTGCAATCTCGCATGGGCCTTCCAAAGACAGACAGGCATTATCAACTTCAAGATGACCACCCGCAGTGCCGAAGATAACATGATCAAGCATCATATGGCCTTGGCCTTTCACAGAAACGGCAGGTGATGTCGCGCTGGCATTCTGGAGCGTTATCCCGCGCAAGATAATGCTCCTTTCCGATACCTCTATCGCGCATTCCAGCGCCTCGATCACAACCGTTCCCGGTGCAGCCATATTACCTTGCACCACAAGCTGGCCACCGCCGATCAACCCTCGTGTGATGGCAAGCGTTTGAGGTAAGCCATAGGTACCATCGGCTAGGTGCACCGTGATGTCATGCCCACCGCTATCAACCAGCAGCGCGACTTCGATGGCTTTAGCAATGGTTGCAAACGCGTCGACGCCAGCCGACATGCCGGCGTTCCCGTCAAACCCCATGGCTGGATCCACGAAATAGCTGCGCGGGGCGATCAGCATTTCCCGCCAGCCTCCCACACCGGCGCGTATCCGGCCCGTTGCGGCATCGACACGCAATGCCTCGACCCAATTACTGCCATCGGCACTGACCTTCAGGGCAAAATCGTCGCTGCCAGCGATACCCATTTCCGCACGCCCGCCATAGCCTGTCTGAAACACCAAGCTTGCCGTATCTTCTTTCTGATCCTTATTAATTTTCAGCTGATGCCCGCCCCCGGCGTGGTTCAACAACACAGCGTCTGATGACACAACAAGACGATTATAGCTGTCAAAGCTGGCCCCGATTCCAAGTCCGGGCAGGTTGCTTAATGTCTTGCCTACCCACGCTGCTCCGTCAAATCTCACCTCGCTACCGGTATCCAAAACCTGTGCGACCCACCCGGCCAGCGGCGAGGTAAAATCCCAGCCAGCATCGACAAAGGCAGCAATCTTGCCATCTTGCCCCGCCCAAGCCGCCTGCCCGTTCGGGGCAACCAAATATCGATCCCCCTCAACTGCCGTGGTCGGTGGCACGCTTTGGTCAGCAGAAAGCACGGCAAGCTGTACAATAACATCCAAGAGGCTAAGCGCCTCGTTGTGCGTGACATGTTTTTGCGCCTGCGAGGGCTGGATGTAAGGCATCGCAAGAATGGGCGAAGTATCGGTCATGAGGGGGCTCCGTGGTTTGGGCATCTATTAGCGGCAAAGCTGCCCCAAACCCGTTAACCAGACATAGAGCGACCGTCCGCTGAACACCCGTTTGCCTCTCCGCACAATCAGTGGTTTGCTGCGACAAATGGGGAGAGAGACATGACAGACGGCCTGAAAATCGAAACGTCACAAGGCGTGACCATAATCGCGCTGGATGACCCTAAAACGCTGAACGCGCTTACCCCACAATTGGCGGTATCACTAAGGAAGGCGCTGGAAAATAGCGCGCAATCCAGCCGTGCTATCATTTTGACAGGGTCATCCCGCGCTTTTTGTTCGGGGGCGAACCTGCAAAACCGCACCACCACAAAGCCCGGTGATATCGACGCGGGGTCAGCGCTGGATCAGGCTTATAATCCACTGATGATGGCAATCCACAATCTGGATGTGCCCCTTATTACCGCAATCAATGGCCCGGCTGCGGGGATCGGCGCGTCCATCGCTATGGCTGGCGACATCATAATCGCGGGTGAAAGCAGTTACTTTCTTGAAGCGTTTTGCCATATCGGCCTTGTGCCCGACGGCGGTGCGACGTGGATGCTGGTGCGCAATGTTGGGCGTGTCCGCGCCGCCGAAATGGCGTTGTTGGGCGAAAAGATACCTGCGCCTCAGGCTTTTGATTTGGGCATGATCACCCGCGTTGTAAAAGACGATACCGTCATGTCCACCGCTCAAGACTTTGCAAACCGGCTGGCAAATGGTCCGACCCATGCGCTTGGTCTGATGCGCAAGCTTTTATGGGCCGCAGGTGATACCAGCTTTAGTGAACAGCTGGATGCCGAACGCGACGCGCAAGCCTCTGCCGGGAAACATCCACATTTTGCTGAAGGTGTCACTGCATTCCTCGAAAAACGCAAAGCAAACTTCGAATAGCAAAAACCACGTTTCAACTATGCACGCCGTTCGCCATCGGCATAAAATCCGATGGCGACTTTCACATAAAGCAGGTGCGCCTAAGCGACTGCTCGCGAGATCGCGCATTTTTTCCAAAGTGATGTCAGCGCGTTCATTAGATGATCGATGTCCTCATCAGAGTGCAAGGGCGACGGGGTAAAGCGCAGGCGCTCGGTCCCTTTGGGAACTGTCGGATAGTTAATCGGCTGGACGTATATGCCCCACTCATCCATCAGATAATCCGCAAGCATCTTGGTTTTCACCGGATCTTTGATCAGCACCGGAATGATGTGGCTTTCGTTCATCATATGCGGAATGCCTGCTGCATCCAGACGGGCACGCAGTTTTGCGACCTGACGGCGTTGCTGCATCCGCTCAAAGCTGGATATCTTCAGATGTTCAATCGATTTGCGCGCCGCCGCCGCAACCGCTGGCGGCAAAGCAGTCGTAAAGATGAATCCGCTGGCGAAAGACCGGATGAAATCACACAGCGCAGCAGACCCAGTGATATAACCACCCACAACGCCATAGGCCTTGCCCAATGTCCCTTCGATCAGCGTGATCCGGTCCGCCAGACCTTCCCGCTCTGAAATACCGCCACCGCGTGGGCCGTAAAGGCCAACAGCATGGACTTCATCCAGATAGGTCATGGCACCGTATTTCTCGGCCACCTCGACAATCTCGCGCATCGGGCAGATGTCACCATCCATGGAATAAACGCTTTCAAATGCAACGATCTTTGGCACGTCGGCAGGCAGCGCCCGCAGCTTTTGCTCAAGATCGGCGACGTCATTGTGCTTCCACAAAACCTTGGTCGCGCGGGAATGGCGGATGCCTTCGATCATGCTGGCATGGTTGCCAGAATCCGACAGGATCACACAGTCTTTCAGGCGGCTCCCCAACGTCGACAGCGCCGCCCAGTTGGATACGTAGCCGCTTGTGAACAGCAATGCCGCTTCCTTGCCGTGCAAATCGGCCAGTTCGGCCTCAAGCAGCAAATGGTCGTGGTTCGTCCCCGAGATGTTACGCGTCCCGCCCGACCCGGTGCCGCAACGCTGAACCGCCTCGCACATTGCGTCGATCACTTTTGGGTTCTGTCCCATCCCCAGATAGTCATTCGAACACCAGACCGTGACATCGCGCACGCCGTCCGCACTGTGATTGGCAGCTTTCGGAAACTTACCACATTGGCGTTCAAGCTCAGCAAACACACGGTAGTTGCCTTCGGATTTCAGCGTCTCAATCTGCGCCTCAAAGAGTTTATCAAAGTCCATTGGTTTTTCTTTCTTCAGAGGTCATGTCAGCAGGCGCAGGCAACATCCAACGCCAAAGTTTTGCGTCTGGCAGCGGAACAACCATCAGCCAGTGTTCAAGAAGCGCCAGCCCCGACAAGGTAGTCAGCAGCGTAGCAGCAACAATTGCAGGATCAGTTTCGGCCACCCAAAGGCGCTGCAAAAAGCAAGCCATGCCAAAGCTTAAAATCGTGATCGCCAGCGGAAACATTGCTGTGATCGGCCCGCGACGGAAATAGCTTGTCAGATGTGCCAGCGGGCGCGGCACGAATTCGGTATTGATGCGCGGGATACCAAAAAACACGTTCAGCTTTGCCAGGATCCGCGCGATAAACAGGATTGCGTAGGCCCAAAAGGCCACGTCATTGTCTGATCCCCGTGTGAGCAACTCGACCACCACCAGACCTGCCAACAGCGTCAGTTCATGATAGGCCACCGTCCACCACGCGCGTCCAAACCGCGCACGGCCTTGCAGACCGACGGGACAATCTCGCTTTTCAGGGCCTGTGATAACACCCGTCAAAAACGCAAGTTCAATCCAGCCCCAGATGGCCAAAGCCCCAAGGAATGCCAGATAAACAGACAGCACGTCGGCACCCGTTGATGATATCCACACAAAAGCCAGGCCAATTGCCAACAAGGGCAGACCAAATAGCGTGGCCTTTGCCGGCGCTGGTCCGCCAAGCACATCGGCCCGGCGCACCACCAATAGGATCACCCCAGTGGAAAACCACCATATAAACATGGCAAAAACTGCCGTGATCCAGATTTCTGTCAGCATTAGTAGGCGGGCTCCATCCGGCTGCTTTCCGGAACTGTGTGCTTGATCGCCGGAATCGTATAAAGCGACACAAACGTCGCGGCGACCGTCGCCATCCCCGCTAACCTTGACGCCATACCCATTACGCCACCGCGTTTTTTAGCATGGGCCACTTGCCGAGAGGCCGCTTCCAGCCGGTTAAGGCCCTTGCGCCAGCGCGGATGGTCAATGTCCAACGTCATCGGGAAAACCTGCTTGGTGATCTCGGACGTCTTGCGGAACACCTCTTGACCATACCACGTCACATCAACACCCAAGGCTTCGTGAAACACAGGGCGCTGGTGATCGCGGATCCACATTGTGGAATAGACGGCGGTAAGAAAGAATTTGATCCACAGCTTGTTGCTAAAGCTTGTCGTCAGCTTGGGGTCGGTCCGCATCAGCAAGGCAAACGCTTCGCCGTGGCTGAACTCGTCATTGCACCATTCGCGGAACCACTTGAAAATCGGGTGGAAACGCTTGTCCGGGTGCTCTTCGAGGTGACGGAAGATGGTGATGTAACGGGCATACCCGATCTTTTCCGACAGATAAGTCGCGTAATAGATGAACTTGGGGCGGAAATACGTGTATTTCTTTTGCTGCGTCAGAAACCCAAGGTTCACCGAAACGCCTGCTTCACGCAGCGCATCATTGATGAACCCGGCATGGCGCGCCTCGTCACGGGCCATCAGCTGGAAAAGCGTGGTGATGTCGGTATTGCTCCCCCGGCGCTTCATCTCTTTGTATAAAACGCAGCCGGAAAATTCCGCCGTGCAAGACGAGATCAGAAAATCGATGAACTCCGCCTTCAGGGCCGGCTCCATGTTCTCCCAATCGGCATCCCAATCGTCATTCTTTTTAAAGTGGCCCTTGTTGGGGTCAGACTTCATCTGCGCAATCAGCGCATCCCACTCTTCGCGCACGGGTGTGACGTCAATCGCATCCATCTCTTCAAAATCAGTGGTATAAAACCGAGGCGTGAGCAGCGTGTTCTGCATCGCAATGTTCGTCGCGTCCTCATTTGTAAGCGGCGCCAAGGCTTCTTGGCGTGCAATCGCTTCTTCAGCCGTCGCGGCATCCGAGGAATGGGGAATGTTATGCGCGTTCATGTCAGCACCTCATCGCTAAAGGAAAATTCACATAGCTCCATGAACTCGAAATCGCCGGTGGCGCGGGTCCAAAGCTGCTCAAGCTTGCTGGCACGGGTGATCGTCGCGACACGTTCCTCCTCCACCAGTTCACCGTAAGCGGCCATAATCTCGGCTCCGTGGACCTGCACGGTATCACCGGGATGGATCACTGCACCGTTGTTAAACCGCACATGTGCGCTTAGCTCTTCGAAACGATGCGAAATCGTGACGGTGCAAGGCGCTGTTTCCTTCTCTCTAAATAGTAGTCCCATCAGGTTCCCTCCTTTGATGGTCGTTCTTCAGTCAATCAGCTTGGCGAAAGCTGCGACATTATCCGAACCATAGCCGATCAATTCGACGACCGTGTCCGTTGCCGTATCAAGCACGGCGATATTTCCATTCTCACGGCGCACCACGCGTACTGGTGCAACCTTTTCAACGCCCTCAACAAAGCGCTGGCGATCAAACACACGCCAGACTACGCCGATAAAGCCGTTTTTGTCTTCTGTAGAATAGGTAAGCAAGTTGCCGTCCAGATCTGTCACGGTCACAGCGCCTTCGCGGGTACCGACCAGATTGATGGTACGTTCCGCAACGATCGGTGCCTCAATCAGCACGCCGGTGTTGGCTTTGCCTGTCAATCGGGCATAGCCGACGGTCAGCAATGTGAACGCGATCAGACCCAACATGGCACGCACCAGAAAGCGCGGAACCAGATCGTTCTCTTCCATTTTGAAAGGGATATCAGTCTGTGCCATATCGATTACTCCGCTGCCATAGCCACGTGATCGACACGTTCGACCCGCGGTACTGACGTTCTGATTTCAGCTGCTTCAGCAAAGATCGCAGCGACTTTTTCCGCATCCGCGATACACCGCAGCGCCGGCTGTGTTTTAGCGAAATGCCAAGGGCGCACATTCGGCCAAAGCGTGATGTAAGAAAACCGCGTATCATCCAACAACTCAAGTGCAATCGTGCCGTGGCCCGAAGGTTTAACATCAAGCGAGGCATTTCCGATCTTAACATAAGGCAGGTTCAACGTCATGGTCAGCGCCGCCCCGATACGCATCGCAACGCGCTTGTTGGTCAGCGTATAAACTGTGGCCTTTGCCTGCACCCACGCCAGTCCGATCATTGCCAGGCATACCCCAGCACAAATCACGACAAAGGGCACCGCGTGCAGCGCCGCTTCGCTTAAAGGCATTGCCGAAGACGATACCCCCACCCGCCAGACCGCAAGAACCGCGAAATAGCCGATGATCCAATTGATCTTGAAACCCTCACGGGCCAGTTTCATTGTCGTGGGGCTGCCCTGCCAGAGGATATGCTCCCCCTCTGGCAACGCTTCCGGTAGTCCCCTTACCGGCTCGAAGGCAAAATCGTCATGCGACATGTTTAGTTCCCTTTTTGGCTATCGATCAAAGCTGCGCTTCTATGCGCTTGGGGTCGGCATAAAGTGTGCCGCCTGCGTACCAAGCTGTGATCTTCTCTTCTTCCAGCATGGTGATTTCACCATCTGATTTTGTCTGCGGCACGCCCTCGAACTGGGCGGAATAGATCGAACGCACTGTGACGCGGTCACTTTTGATCCGGGCCATCGTCATTGGGATCAGACGAATTTTGCCGGACCCTTCTGGGTTAAGATCGACAGCCAGATAGCGAACAAGCGCTTCCGGGATATCGACCCACATATCAATGATACGGCCAACAACTTCGCCATCTCCGGCGACAACTGGCTTGCCACGCGGATCACGCCCTGCGGAAAACGCAAAGTCAGGCAATTGCGACATTGGCCGGATTTTGGCGTGGCCATGCGCGTCCAACTCGGTCAGATCGCGACGGTTTGCCCAGGATGCAGGGCCTACGCCATCCACCATCGGATCACCCGTTGGAATGTAAGGCGAACCCGCCGACATCGAAGAACGCTCTAGCGCGATATCGGTCCGATCAGGGCGCTGGCCCGACGGAACAGTGACTTCGCCACGGCCATGTGGCAGCTTGAATGTCTTGTCCTGTGCCAGCGAAAACAGGCCCTCGCGGGGCGTTCCGTGCTCGGTCTCGTCCTCAAGCGGATAACCTTCGCGCATGCTTTCTGTTTGCAGATAATAAACTAGCAACGCAAAAAAGACCCAAAAGGCCCAGATCGCAGCGCTTGCCAGATCGAAATTACCGAAAAATGTTTGGCCTACCATGTTGGTGCCCTCCAGGTCTTAAGTTGGAAAATCCGCAAGCCCGATGGGCCGTTGGGTCGAAGATGTCATCCTACGGACCCGCACAAGCGGACCCAAAGCAATCAAAGTGAAGAAAAGTAGATAGATTTCGATGTGATAGACGACGGAATAGCCAAGCGCCGGGTTCATCAGCCCTTCGCCAAAGCCGCCCGACATCGCAAAACTGCTGATCACATCGCGCAGCGTGCCGCCAATCACGATGGACAGCCCGCCCGCCGTAGCCTGCGCCGCCCCCCACGCCCCAAGCGCCAGACCGCGTCCGGCCTTCCCTTGGGTCGGCATCGTCATCGCCGCGTTCAGGGTCGAGACTGCAAACATGCCACCGCCAAATCCAATGCCCAAAGCACCCGCAAAGAACATCGTGGTCGAACTTAACGGGTCAGCGAAAATCACCGCACAAAACCCAATCAACCCAACCAGCAAGCCGCGTGCGGCCATCCGGTAAGGATCGGTCCCTTTGCTTAGCCACTTGGCAGCCAGCGCAAAGGCCAGCAGCGCGCCAACCGACCAAACGGCTGTCAGCAGGGTGGTGGCAGAAACGCTCAGGCCAAGGATCTCTCCGCCGTAAGGTTCCAGCAACACGTCCTGCATGTTAAAGGCCATCGTTCCAAAAAACACCACGACCAGCAGACGGCCCGCATCTCCACCGGTGGTGAAATCGGCCCAGGCGTCGCTGAACTTGGGCTGCGGCGCCGACCGCTCATCTCGGGTCATCGGCTTGACCTTTTCCTGCTTCCACAGGGCCACAAGGTTCAGCAAGATCGTGATAACGGCTGCACCCTGAACGACCTGAATCAAACGCAGTTCGCTAAAGTCGCGCAACAAGGTTCCGATAATGACCGATGAAACGCCCATTCCGATCAGGAACATCACATACAGCAGCGCCACGACCCTAGGCCGCGTCTCATCGCTCGCGCGGTCTGCGGCCAAGGCCAAACCCGCCGTCTGAGTCATATGCATCCCGATGCCCGTCAGCAAGAATGCAAGCCCGGCGCCCAACTCAGCCGCCCATGGTACATCCAGCGCTGCCGTTCCGTTGAACAACACCAGACCCATCGGCATGATCGCCAATCCGCCAAACTGCCACATCGTGCCAAACCACAGGTAAGGAACGCGCTTCCAGCCAATCGCACTGCGGTGATTGTCGGATTTAAAGCCCAGCAACGCCCGAAACGGTGCACTCAGCACCGGCAGCGCGATCATGATCGCAACGATCATCGCAGGCACCGACAACTCAACAATCATCACGCGGTTCAACGTGCCAAGCAACAACACCGACGCCATACCCACAGACACCTGAAACAACGACAGGCGCAGCAGCTGGCTCAGCGGCAGGCCTTCGCTGGCGGCATCTGCGAAAGGCAGCATTCCGGCAGTCAGGGATTTGAAGGATTTGGCGCGCAAAATCATGGACGAAACTCCAACGCGGTCGAAATGTAGAAACCAGAGTTAACCCGTTCAACCTCGCGCAAGCGCCCATTGACGCTGCCGTCGCGCAAGGCAGATGCAATGCGCGGCGCAGAATGCGGGATCATGGTGGGTGAACGGTCCTTGCGCGGAAACAGTTTTCCGACCCGGAACATGGCCATCAAAAGCGGTGTGCGCGGTGCCAAGGTAAAGATCATGCTGCCGCGCAAACGGTCGCGAAGCCCGCCAAGGCTCGCGGCAATGTCAGACGCGTCGTAATAGATCATACTGTCCATCGCCATGATATGATCGAACCGCCCCAAGGCGGGCGCGAACATGTCACCCGCGCGAAAATCGATCAGACCTGCAACGTTTGCAGGGCACCTTTTCTGCGCGATCTCGATCAGCGCGGGCGAGATATCAACGCCTACAACCTGTGCGCCGCGCAGCGCCAGCTCGACCGACATCGCCCCGGTGCCGCAGCCCGCATCCAACACGCGCAAGCCTGTCAGATCAGCGGGCAATTGCGCCATCATCACCGCACGCATCCGGTCGCGCCCTGCCCGCACGGTCGCCCGCACACCCGACACCGGAGCATCTGACGTCAGACGCTCCCATGTGCGGGTAGCTGTCCGGTCGAAATAAGTCTCGACCCGGGCGCGTGTGCGTTCATATGTGGGGGCGGTTGTCATCAATCAAATCCAAGCAATTCAAAGATTTCACGGTCAGGAAGTGGATCGGGGGCTGTACCTTCGGTGCCGTTCCACAGCGTTTCTGCCAGACGGATATATTCCTTGCGGACCTGTACGACTTCTTCGTCATCGGGCATCTCGAACAAGGTCTTTTTCTTCAAACGGCTGCGACGGATCGCGTCCAGATCCGGCAGATGCGCCAGACGGTTAAAGCCAACCGTGCGGCAATAGCGATCCACCTCGTCGGTATCCTTCGACCGGTTGGCAACGCAGCCTGCAAGGCGCACTTTGTAGTTCTTCGACTTGGCCTGAACCGCCGCAATGATCCGGTTCATCGCATAGATGCTGTCGAAATCATTCGCCGTCACGATCAGGGAACGGTCGGCGTGCTGCAAAGGCGCGGCAAAGCCACCGCAAACCACGTCACCCAACACGTCAAATATCACCACGTCGGTGTCTTCCAGCATATGGTGCTGTTTCAACAGCTTAACGGTCTGACCAACCACATAACCACCGCAGCCTGTGCCGGCAGGAGGGCCACCGGCCTCAACGCATTTCACACCGTTATAACCTTCGAAAACGAAATCCTCGGCGCGCAGTTCTTCAGGGTGGAAATCAACTACTTTCAGAATGTCGATCACCGTCGGGATCAGCTTGCCTGTCAGGGTAAACGTGCTGTCATGTTTCGGGTCGCAGCCGATTTGCAAAACCCGGTGGCCCAGCTTGGAAAACGCCGCAGACAGGTTCGACGATGTCGTCGATTTGCCGATACCGCCCTTGCCATAAACCGCAAAAACCTTTGCACCTTCGATCTTTGAGCTTTCGTCCTGATGGACCTGAACAGACCCTTCGCCGTCAGAGCCGCGCAAGATTGGGGGTGATCTATCTAGTGCCATTGTATCGTTCTCCTTCTGGCCTATTCGGCCGGGATGCCTTCAAGCCGGTCTTCCAGCGCATAGGCGGCATTTTGCAGTTGGTTCAGTGTGTCTGCATCGGGCGTCCAATACGCGCGATCCGATGCTTCAAGCAGGCGGTTCGCCATCCTGACGGACGCTTGCGGGTTCAGTTCTGCCAGACGTTCGCGCATGGCGGCGTCAAGCACGAAAGTTTCGCTGAATTTCTGGTACACCCACGGATCAACCTGCCCCGTGGTGGCGGACCAACCGACGGTATTGGTGATCTGCGCTTCGATCTGGCGCACGCCTTCGTGACCGTGCTTCAGCAGCCCTTCGAAATACTTGGGGTTCAGACTGCGCGAGCGGGATTCCAGCGCCACCTGATCCTTGAGCGTGCGCACCTTGGTGCCGCCACGGGTCTGGTCGCCGATGTAAACTGGTGTTTCCGCCCCACCGCTGGCACGCTTTACCGCGCGGGCAATGCCGCCCAACGTATCGAAATAATGGTCAACGGTTGTGACCCCCAGTTCAACACTCTCTAGGTTCTGATAGGCCAGATCGACATCCGCCAGTGCGTTTTGCAACAACGCTGCATTCTGTACCGCCTTGCCGTCTGTGCCATAGGCGAAGGACTTGCGGTTCTGATACGCATCCGCCAGTTCGTCTTCGTCGCCAAAGGCCGAGCTATCCACCAAAACGTTGACGTTCGATCCGTAAGCACCCTCGGCATTGCTGAACACCCGAAGCGCGGCCGTCTCGATATCGCAGCCCATCTTCCTGGCGTAGTCCAGCGAATGCGCCCGGATAAAGTTCTGGTCCAAAGGCTCGTCCGCCAAGGCACATTTCTGCGCAGCTTCAGCCAGCATCCGTGTTTGCAGCGGCAGCAAATCGCGGAAAATGCCTGACAGCGTCATGAGTACGTCAATCCGAGGACGCCCAAGCTGCTCCAGCGGGATCAGGTCAGCGCCACACAGCCGGTTATAGGCGTCAAAGCGCGTCGTGCAGCCCATCAGCGCCAGCGCCTGAGCAATCGGGCCACCGTCTGACTTGATGTTGTCCGACCCCCAAAGCACCAGCGCAACCGTACGCGGAATGCTCTTGTGCGTTTCGATCAGGGTCTGCGCCTGTGCTGCGCCATCCTGCATCGCAAATGCAGTCGGCATCCGGAAGGGATCAAACGCGTGAATGTTGCGCCCCGTCGGCAAAATGTCAGGGTTGCGGATCAGGTCACCGCCGGGCACGGGCGCAATGAACTCCGCGCTCATGGCCCGCATAAGGGCGCGCAACTCGGTCTCTTCCTGCAGTAACTTATCAGCACGGGCCTTTTCGGCGGGGGTGCTCATCTCCATCAGCGCAATCGTATCGGCACGCTCTGCAGCAGTCAGCTTTCGACCAACCACATGGAAGCCGTTAGGGATCAGGGCCTCTTCCGTCTCGATAACGGTCAGCCACAGCTTTTCAGGGCTGGTGCCATCCATGTCTACAACTGCCGCCTGATCAATGATCAACGCCTCAAGGTCAGCACGTGCCACATCGTCGGGCATCATCCCGCGCCACCGCGTCAGGCTGTCCTTCAGTTCCACCAGACCTTTATAAAGGCCCGCCGACGATAGCGGCGGCGTCAGATGTGATACCATGACGGCATTGGTCCGGCGCTTGGCCAACGATGCCTCGGACGGGTTGTTGGCTGCATAAAGATAAACATTTGGCATCCCGGCGATCATCCGGTCCGGCCAATCTGCCGACCCCAAACCGTTCTGCTTGCCCGGCATAAACTCCAACGCGCCATGCATGCCGAAATGCAGCAATACATCGGCTTTCAGATCATTCTTGAGGTAGTGATAGAACCCCGAGAACGCGTGCGTCGGCGCAAAGCCACGTTCAAACAGCAACCGCATCGGGTCGCCCTCGTAGCCAAAAGTTGGCTGCACACCAACAAACACCTTGCCGAATTGCGCACCCAGGATGAACACGCCGCGACCATCTGATTGCACCTTGCCGGGGGCCGGGCCCCAAACGGCTTCGATTTCCTCAAGCCAGATGGTTTCTTTCACGATACGGTCTGCCGAAAGGTGCGCGGCGACGTTTGCCTCTTGACCATATTGCTTGGCATTGCCTTGCAGAATTGATGCACGCAGATCGTCAACCGTCTCGGGCGGGGTCACGTCATACCCGTCAGCCTTCATCTGGTGCAGCGTGTTGTGCAGCGATTCAAACACACTCAAATAGGCTGCCGTGCCCACCGCGCCCGCATTCGGCGGAAAGCCGAACAGCACGATCCCAACGTTCTTCTCTGCATTCATCAGACGCCGCAGCCGCGCCAGATTTGCGGCCTTGTCAGCCAACATCTCGATACGCTCGTAGCAGGGTGCCATCGCTTTGGTTGCGCTCGCGCAAGGGCATTTATAGGCGCAACCGGTGCAGCCCTCTTCGCCATGACGACCCGCAAAAACGGTGGGGTTGGATGCACCGTCGATCTCTGGCAAAGCCACCAGCATTGTCGTCTCAACCGGACCAAGTCCCTGAGCCGACTTGGCCCACTGACCCAAAGTCTGAAACTCCAAAGGCTGGGTACCCATGTAAGGCACGTTCAGCGCGCTAAGTGTCACCGCCGCGGCCTCGCTGTCGTTATACGCAGGCCCGCCAACAAGGCTAAAGCCCGTCAGCGACACCAGTGTATCCACACCGTCGAAATAGGCATCAATCGCGGGCCGCCCGTCCAGACCACCGGCAAAACCCGGGATCACACGCAACCCGCGCGCCTCGAATGTCCGGATCACCGCATCATAATGCGCGGTATCGCCCGCCAGAATATAGCTGCGCAGCATCAACAACCCGATGGTACCAGCCACAGCTTCACGCTTGGGCAGCTTCGCAATATCAGTTGCAAGGTGATGACCTGGCAAATCAGGATGGTACAAACCGACCTCGGGATACTCCACCGGAGGTGCCGCCTTAACCGGCTGCCACATCGGATTATCCGCATAGCGGCTGACAAGCGACCGGATCATATTCTCGATATTCTCGTCCGACCCGCCCAGCCAATACTGCATGGCCAAGAACCACTCGCGCAGATCCTGGGCCTTACCCGGTACCAGCTTCAAGATCTTTGGGATCCGCCGCAGCATCTTCATCTGCGATGCGCCCGACCGGCCACTTCCCTTCGATGGCTTAAGCTTCTTCAACAGGCCCATTGCACCCGACGCGGGCTTGGACATGTCCAAATCCCCCATCTTGGTCAGCTTCACGACCTGGCTGTCCGCAACAACGCCGATAAACGCATCACACGCATCGCGCCGCGCCTCTAGGTCCGGCAAAATGGCGTTCAGGTGCTCTTCCAGAAATAAGATGTTCGCGACCAGTATATCCGCCTGCGCAACCGCAGCCTTGGCTTCCGCCAACGCCGATGGGGTTTCACCCCATTCACCCGCCGCATGGATCGACACTTCAAGCCCGGGAAATTCCGCCATAAGGCGAGGCGCCACCCGCGCGGCAGGGCCCGAAATATGGCGGTCCAGCGTCACAATGACAAAACGGTAAGGGCGGATTATATCATCGCGCATAGTAAGCTTTTGCCTCGTACAGAGTTTCAACACTGATCTCGCGTACAGACTTCGAGGTCGCAAAGCTCTCGGTGTTCCGCTTGGCCTTGCCGCGGACAAAAAACGGTATTTTCTTCAGTTCTTTCTGGGCACAGTCCAGCCAGATGATCTCGCCACTCTCCACCTTCTCTGGCTCTGAAATATCCCGGGGGGGGGCCGCAGGCCGGGGGGCTGGCCCCCCTTGCGCGCTCGCCGCAGGCGCATGACCGCCATGATGGCTTGGACCCGCTTCATCGTTGAATTCGAAATCATCGCGGAACATGTGCAGCAAATGCTCTTCCAGCCCCATGACCAGCGGATGCACCCAAGTATCAAAAATGACATTGGCACCCTCGAACCCGACCTGAGGGGAATAGCGCGCCGGAAAATCCTGCACATGCACGGGCGATGAAATCACAGCGCAAGGAATTCCCAAACGCTTGCCGATGTGCCGCTCCATCTGGGTACCAAGGATCATCTCGGGCTGAAGCGCCTCGATGGTTTGCTCCACTTCCAGATAATCATCGGTTATCAACGCCTCAACGCCGATTTCTTTTGCCAGACTCCGAACCTGACGGGCAAGTTCGCGGTTGTAGCAACCGATGCCCGCAACCTCGAAACCCATCTCTTCGCGGGCGATCCGCGTCGCAGCGATGACATGCGTCGCATCGCCAAAGATGAACACCCGCTTGCCGGTCAGATAGGTGCTGTCGACGGACTGCGAATACCACGGCAGACGCAAACGGCTTTCATCAGCACGGCACGGCAGACCGGTCAGTCCAGCGACCTCGGCTAGGAAATCCCGCGTCGCGTTGACGCCAATCGGCACAACCTTGGTATAGGGCTGCTTGAATTCCCGCTCCAACCAACGCGCCGCAGCTTCGCCCGTTTCAGGGTAAAGCAACACATTGAAATGTGCAGCACCCATGCGGGTGATATCCGTAGGCGTCGCATCCAAAGGGGCGACCACATTCACATCGACGCCGATATCATACAGCAGCGCGGTCAGCTCCTGAATGTCGTCACGGTGCCGGAAACCCAAAGCTGTCGCACCAAGGATGTTGCAGCTGATCCGTGCCGTCCGCTCGACCGGCTTGGCCAGGTTGCGCACAATCTGGAAAAACGTCTCATCCGCGCCAAAGTTTTCCTTGCGCTGATAGCTGGGCAGTTCCAAGGCGATTACAGGGATCGGCAGACCCATCAGCTCGGACAAACCGCCCGGATCGTCCTGGATCAATTCGGCGGTGCAAGACGCGCCGACGATCATCGCTTCTGGTTTAAAACGGTCATAAGCCCCCTGACAGGCATCCTGAAAAAGCTGCGCGGTGTCAGAGCCAAGATCGCGTGCCTGAAAGGTCGTATAGGTCACCGGCGGGCGATGATTGCGCCGCTCGATCATTGTAAACAGCAAGTCGGCATAAGTATCGCCCTGCGGCGCGTGTAAAACGTAGTGCAGGCCCTTCATCGCGGTGGCGACACGCATGGCACCGACGTGGGGCGGGCCTTCATATGTCCAGACTGTCAGCTTCATTCAGCTGCCTCCAGCCGAGGCGACAGGCCCGCAACCAGACCCTTACGGCGCAACGGGCGCGAGAACAATCCGGCCAGATCACCCGCCTGTTCGTAGAAATGCACGGGCGTGAACACCAACTCGATCGCCCACTTGGTCGACAGGCCATCGGCTTCAAGCGGGTTGGCAAGGCCAAGACCGCAAACGGTCAGATCGGGGCGGGCGGCACGGGCGCGGTCAAGCTGCAGGTCAACGTCCTGCCCCTCGGAAATGATCGGCCCTTCGGCCAGCAAGTCCAGATCGGGGCCAACGATGCCTTGGTGGATAAAGGGGCTGCCGACCTCGATCGCCGTCATGCCGCATTCACGCGTCAGAAAACGCGCCAAAGGGATTTCCAACTGGCTGTCGGGGAAGAAGAACGCCGACTTTCCGTTCAAATTCTCGGCCGCTTGCGCAATTGCGCGGCGGGCGCGGTCGCGGGGCGCGCGGGTCACAGCCTCGAACACCTCATCCGAGACATTGAACTCGTCCGCAATTACCCGCAACCAAGCTGTCGTGCCCTCTTCGCCAAAGGGGAAAGGTGCCGCGAGATGACGCGCGCCACGACGCTCAAGCGCCTCTTTCGTGTCACCCAAAAATGGCTGCATCAACGCAAACACGGTATTCGGGCCTACAGTCACGTCCGCTTCGATGCTGCGCGCAGGCAGGCAACGGATTGTGTCGATGCCGAACCCGTTCAGCAACTCCATCAATTGATCTTCACAGACATCCGGCAGCGCACCAACGACCAGCAATTCGCGACGGTCGGTTGCGGGCAACACAGGCACCATCGACGCCAGACAGGCGTCTTCGCCTTGGGTAAACGTGGTCTCGATCCCAGAGCCGGAGTAGTTCAGCACGCGGACCTTGGGGGCATAGACTTCGGTCAGACGCTCGGCAGCACGCGACAGGTCCAGCTTGATCACTTCCGACGGGCAAGACCCTACAAGAAACAGCTGGCGGATATCGGGACGGCGTGCCAATAGGCGGCCCACTTCGCGGTCTAGCCGCAATTATTCATGAAGCCCCTGTTTTGGCGCGTGGGGCGATGTTTGAAGGCCCTTTGCTTTTGGATGCCCAGAGGTGATCGGCGCCCGAATTGCGCATCGGGCGTTTTCAACGATCTGGGTTTTGGTGGTTGGGGTTGTAGGGTGAGCGGGGTGTGTCGTTCAGCGCTATGGGGGCTGCGGCGGAAGCAACGCTGCAA